>Ga0181568_10000912_pt1 | contig 27027 bp, 29 predicted proteins | sample 101ome_20_FD_133758 | JGI IMG/M metagenome (GOLD analysis project Ga0181568, IMG submission 133758) | Coastal salt marsh microbial communities from the Groves Creek Marsh, Skidaway Island, Georgia - 101404AT metaG (megahit assembly) | ecosystem: Environmental > Aquatic > Marine > Intertidal...
CCACCAAGCTTCTGTGTATTTTTCTCTAATGTGTTGAAACACATATACGTCAAGCATTGTACCAACAGCGTATGCTGTTCCTGATGCAATACCTACTCTGTATGCGTGTTCATCACCTAGTGCTAATAATACAAGCACTGAAGCAATAATAGCAGGAATAATTGCCATTGCTACAACAGCACGACCTGCTTCTTTACCAACTAGACGTACAGTCAAGTCAGTTGCTACGACAACGATCGGAAATGTAAATGCCGCCGCTGCTAACGGAAATGATCCAAACAAGGGCAAGTCTGCTCCTGGAAAAAGATCAAATCTAATTGTCACTAAGTAATTACTAACTGCAATTACCAGTGTGTGTAGAATAACAAGATTTCTAATTAGAGTTTTGTCTACACCTTCTAATAGTTTTGTGAACATATGTTCTCCTTATTTTTTTACTTTAGTGCCTACTGTTCTTCTCACAATGTCATTGTGATTAAATTCAGCCCAGTATAGTTCAAAAGCGACACCGTCTTCTAAACCTTCAAACTGGTGAATTTTTCCTGGCTTCACTTGTGTGAAGTCACCTGCTTCAAGAATAGTCTCATCTACGAGACCGTCTTGATCATCCTGCCAAACCCGAACAAGCATCTTGCCCGATTCAACAAAGAATCCGTTCCATTTAAATTTGTGTTCATGTTCACTGCATTTGAATCCTGCTTTGTATTCAATGCGATGAAATTCTAGCACACCATTTGCATGTATGAGTTCTGTTTGACCCCATATCTTACCTGCTTTCATAATCATATCCTTCCTCTCTAGTATTGATATTTGTTGCCCATTGGCGTTCTTTGCACCACCAACACACATGGTTAATATTAGCTATATCGTTGCAAGTAGGTACAGTCATACCTTTTTTATATACTGGCATATCTGTATTATCTGTAATTGTGTTATAGCTTATTTCGCAACTTCTGGTAATTTGTAGTAGTTTTTGTAATTTGTATTTGTTATATATATTGAACAACTTATCTTTTGTAATATCAAAAAACGGAGTAAAAGTTTTTCTTACTTCGTCATACAAATCCTCTATATCATAAATCTTTTTTGGTTCTCTAAATTTCATGCCTTCTTCTATTGGTGGATTTTGTGTTGTTGCGTTATATATAAAATCTACTGTGCCTGTTGTTGTTAAGTAATTATTAAATTCGTTAACAATGATTCTATCTCCTGACCAGCCGTTTATTAAATCCGGGTTTTCACAATCTTCTAATTGTGGCGGTATAAAAGTAGTTATTCTATCATTTATAATATTAGGATAAGTTGATTTAAGCCAATCAAAAACTTGTTCACTAACGTATCCTTGCCAAGGTTTTGTATTCCAGTTTCTTATGAAAGTTATAGCACTTAGCTTAGTTTGTAAATTGTTTTCATCAATAATAGTACAAAGCATGTATGCAAGTAATGCACTATCTGCACCACCACTTAGATTTATACCTATATGTTTCCACAAAGGATTATAAGGAATCAATATTCCAAATGAATCATCAATATTAAATTCTAATCCTATGTCTTTATATAAGTTTTCCATAATCAATTGTTTCACTTTGTCTACTGATGTCTTTTACAAAATATGCACACGGAGGATTTTCTTTATCTGATATCGGAACTGTAAGTAATTGTCCGTTTTTCATTTTAGGAAAATACCACTTTACGTCATTGTAAAAATTTGTTATCTTTACTTCTGCATAATCTGCTTTATAACTTTTGATAGGATTGAATAAAAATGCTTCAAAGCCTCTATCATTCAAACTAGTAAGAGGTAGCACTTCTAAATCATTTCCTGTTTCGCTGTCTCCAACAGCAATATGCCAATCTATAGGCATCATTATTTCGTTTCCATTTATGTCCATCACAATAGCAGGCGAACTAAAAGACTCTAAAAAAATAAGAGGCACAAAAAAGAAATCAGGATCGTTATTATCACTGTTATCTAACACACTAAATCTTATATCTTCTTCTAATTGATCTGGCAAATTGTTTAAGTGGAAACATTTATTTTCTAAGGTTAATATTTTCATATTATGTCCAATCCACTTTTTCTATAGTAAATGGGTACTGCGCCTCTTTGTAAAACTTTTTACGTTGTGTGAGATGCCGCTTCGCAAACTTACATGTTGATGTAAGATCCCATATCTGTACGAAGTCTTTGTCTTTTGCCTTTCTAACGCCTCTGCCTATTGATTGTATTACTCTTACAAATGATTTGCCTGGTTCAATTAAAACTAAATTAAAAATTCTTGGAATATTAATGCCCACAGCAGCAACACCGTAAGTGGCAATAATAACTTTGTTAGTTGCCTCTTGTATTTCATCATATGTGTCCTTTCTGTCTTTGAGCTTTACATCGCCCTTGACAAATGTTGAATCTGGTATTAGCTCTTGTAATTTTTCTCCTGCTGATATTCTATCTACAAGTATAAGAGTATTACCTGAATCCTTAATACCATTTAATAACTTTCCTATATATTCTATACGTTTGTTATCTGTGACTAGATATTTTAGTTCGCTTTGATAATCTTTAAATGCAGGTAAGTCTACAAGTTGAACAACATTAACATGACACTGTGATAGCACACCCTTGTCTTGTAATTCTTTAGCACTTACTTGTCCAATCACTGGACCTAAACTAGCATGTATACTTTCAAACTCAAATTTTTCTTTAGGTATAGTACCTGTAAGTCCCCAACGTATAGGAGCATTACGCAAATTACGTGTGAGTAAGTTTTTTAATACTTCTGCTTTTGCTTGGTGTACTTCGTCAATAATAATTGTGCTAACACCTTCAAGGAACTCTGCAAGACTCAATACTGCACTTCCGTCTTTGTGTTTCTTGTCAAGTATGTTTAAACTTTGCCAAGTACAAATAGTATGAGTCTTACCTAGTTCTTTTCTGTCGCCAAAATATACGCCCACATCAAGACCACAGTTGATGTAATCCTCTTCAGTTTGTGTGACCAAACTTTTGTTAGGAACTACAACTAGACTACGTCCATATGGTTCTGTGATCTTACTCAGTGTAGCAGTGATAATAGTCTTGCCAGCGCCTGTAGCCACCTCTTGCAATGATTGTGGATTTTGCAAGAAGTTGTTGATAACCTCTACTTGATAATCCCTTAATCGTATTGGTTCGCCTTCGGCAGGATGACCTTTTGGCCAGGTTTTATCACCCCAGAAATCTTCGCTAATTTTATCAAATTTCAAATCAACAGGTATGCGTTGATCGTCAATATCTGTAATTTCAACATTGTTTTCTAATAGTACTTGCTGTATGACATCTAAATGGTTTACATAACCTGTCCCACCAATACCAAAAAAGTTTACTTTTCCATCCCATCGTCCAAGTTTATATTGTGGCATATATCTAGCATATGGCACTTCAAACTTCAAGCGGTTTGCAATCTTTCTTCTTACTTCAACAGGTAAGCCTTCAAGTTTTATATTAACTTCGTCATGTATTACTATTTTACAAGTCGTCATACTTCTTCAATATCCTGATACCCAAACATTCCTTTGTCACTGTCATAGTGTATCACTAAGTCACACTCGTTAGTAAGTGCATTTAGCTTCATACTAATCCTCCTACTACCACCCATAAGTAAGATTGCACTAGGTTTCCAGTCACTTGCAAGCAACGGTTTAGGTAATTTATTATTATTAATATACACTATTTTGGAACTATTTGCAAGAGAATTATTCAAGTTTTTTTGTTTAATATACTGATTAAATTGCTTGTCTAATTCTGTTTTATTTTCTTTTCTAAACATCACTGTGCAAGAATCATCTAAAACTATACCTTTGAAGGATTCATATACAGTTCCAAGAGCAGTTAAACTTTCATCTGTATCTGGCAAGATAACAAGTAATGGGAATCTATGAAGCTCTAAAATAGATTCTACTACATTGTTAAAACTATATTTTGTGCTATTAATTAACACATTATATTTTTTCCTGTGTATAAGTTTTTTTGTTAACGGTTGAAGTTTATTAACACTTTCTGTTAGATCACTTTCGTCAAAATAGTCTAACCCTATAACATCTTGTCTATCTTTGAACAGTGCAAGATTATCTATAGTAGGTTCACCAATTGAACTTATTGCATAATCAAATGCTTTATTGTGCAAGTTTTTTAATTTTAATCCATATATCCCTGGCACAAAATTCTTTTTATTTTCTGTCATTTCTAATAACTTCCTATATGTTTCTTTTAGAGATTCCTCTATTTCAAAATTTGCCTTTTGGAAGTTGCCTACTACTTTGTAAATATTTTTTTCGGTAAGTCTTACATAATGAGTCTTTGTTTGTTTTACATAGCCTTTGTTTTTGTGAATTGCAGTTAATGTTTCTATATATTTGATCATGTTTTTTGCAAATGGAAAACGCACAGCAATCATAGGTAATCCTTCATAATTTTCAATCTTTATTGTGCGTGATCTATCAATAGATCTTAGAGGATGCCTAAGCCTATTCATTTTTTCTTCAATATGAGTTATTCCATTTTCTTGCAACTGATTTTTATAATCAAGAATTTTCCTTTTTGCTAAATCATACTGTCTATCTGTAAATGGGATTTGTCGTATACACTGCTTACCTAAACTGAACATTAGGTTATGATCGTTAGATTGTATATCAATTTTACAATCTAAATTCGACAGTCCAGAGATTATTTCAATTAAGTCTTCTACAGTTTGTTGATTCATATTACTATTATAAGAGATTATAACAAAGAAGTCAAGTGTTTAAGTGGTAAACCTTGAGAAATTTCTTCTACAGTCCATTCGGTATGTGCGTAGTCATTAAGCCATTGTTGTCTGTCAGGCATTAAAGGATCCTCTATATTTGCTAAATCTTGATTAGCCACAGGCCATGCTAAACTACTTGAACCAGTAAAAGCTGGTATGCCTTCAATAATGCTATGTATTCCAGGATTGCTACTCCAACTTATTGTTGCCCACATGTTATCAAACTTCATATCAAAGTCATCATATGTACCATGAATATACCTAGGTTCTTGCCGATATACTCCGCGATACTGATGTTCTATATGATCTAATTTACATCTTGGATGTGGTCTAAAATATATAGGACGGTCTGTATATTGTTGCACTGCTTCAATAGTGTCCATGACCCATTGACTCATTTTTGGCATATTTTGCCATTGCAAACTTTTGTCATGCTGTCCGCATATTAATATACCATTGCCAGTTTTGCGCCAGGGTTTTAATTCTAATCCCAGACGCCTAGCACGATCGTTATTATTACCACTAGGAATATAATCCCCATCACGGTTGATACCATTTAATCCTACCTTCCAGGTTGATCCTCTTTTTATTCCACCGACTTCTAATACGATGGTCGGTTTTTGTTGTTGAACGTTTCTTTCCCAAATAGTACGGTTTCCACCCATACGACCGTTGAAAAGTACGCTCCAAATAACATCAATGCCGTCATTACTATTAACAACAACATCATGCCCAAGAGCATTAGCGCCAGTGTGAAAGGCGTCAAAAACAGGGCTAGAATTGAGTGCGCCATATTGTCTCCATAGGTTAAACTTCATGTGTAAATACCTTTGTATTATTTACAAGGAAAAACAAATGTCAGACATAACTGTGATTACAACTTTTCATCAACCAGGTTTAGAACAATACGGACAGCGATTTCTAAATTCTTTTGCAGAAAGAGTAGATAAACGTATAAAATTATTAGTATATACAGAAAGTTGTAAACCACAAAATCCAGACCCTAACCAAATAAAAATATTTGATGCCTTTGAAGCATTACCAAAATTAAATGCATTCAAATCTAAATGGTCAAATGTTCCACATGCTAACGGCGACATTACAAATCATCCTGCTCGCAACGGACGTAAAGATTGGCAGAAAAAATTTAAATGGGACGCAATTAGATTTGCAAACAAAACATATGCAGTTTATGATGGCTGTGAAAGAGCTAATGATTGGGCAGTATGGATGGACGCTGATAGTTATATTCATAGTGATTGGAGTTATGAAGATTTTAAAAATTTACTACCTGACGACAAATGGATTACATATGTTGGCAGAGGAAAAGGATCACAGACTTGGCCAGAGTGCGGATTTTATGGTATGAATTTGCACAATAATGTGTGTAAAGATTTTCTCAAAGAATTTGAACGTGTTTATGAAGATGCAGAAAACGGAATATTTAAATTAGTCGAATGGCACGATAGTTTTGTTTTTGGCACTATATTAAACAATATGAAAACACAATATCCTAATGTTCTCGATTACAGTGCAGAAATGTATTTGCGAGAAGCAAAAAGTGGAGGCGGAGGACATCCTTTAATTAACGGTCCTTTAGGAAAATTTATGGATCATATGAAAGGTGTACGTAAGCAAGAAGGACGTTCGCGTAAAGTAGATATTATGGTTAAAAGAACCGAAAATTATTGGTTAAAATAATTTGAATAAAATTTATAATCAACTGCATAAAATTCTTTTATAAAATCAATCTGTTTTTCAGTAATTTCTATACTAGCAGTTAAATTATTCTTTGTAGCATGAGCGATAGTTTGAGGAATAATTTCTCCACTTATATCTTTCATATAAGATAAAAATTCATTAGACAGTTGTTTTGTAGAAAATATTCTATCAAAATAGTCAACGCTTGTACCAAGTCTGTGTATTTGTGGCCTAGTATGTTTTAAAATATCGTCACTGTTTTCTTGTAAAGATTGTAAATTATCTAAAAAATCTTGCCACGTTTTGATAGTAGATTGTAAATTTTCTTTGTTTTTAATTGCTATTCTATCTGCATAAGCACTTGCTAATCTTTTCACAGGATCTCTTACTACTGCAATTTTATAGTCAGGATGCCAATCTGTTGTACTAATACTTTTGCTAAATTTGTTTAATTTTCTTACAACATTACTAGCTTTTCTAGCCATATGTTTTTTTGTATAAGGAAAACAAATTATACTTTCAACTGTAGTTGTGCCGCATTTAGTACTTACTCTTGCTTCTAATGTTTTACCATTAGGAAGTTTAATTGCAGGCATTACACATAGTTCCTCATAAAAGACCACGCTTCTCCACTTGCAAGTTCTGGAAAACTCCAATGACACATACTAATTTTTTCTATCCATTGTTGTCTATCAAACTGTTTAGGATTTTCAAGTCTTTTTAAATTAAAATTTGCACATTCACTGTACATGCTGTGGTTAGGATTTGTGTCCATTTGAAATACAGGTATACCTTCTATTAAACTAGCTACTCCAGGACTAGAATTATAACACACTGTAGCCCATGCATTTTTTAAATCATCTGTGATATGTCTACCATCATTGCTTATAGATACATTAGGATAATTTACCTTTAAATAATTATTTGTTTTCTTATCACCAGGATGTCCACGCACAACAATATGTCTGTCAGTATGTTTTCTAATTTGTGGTATTAATGAATTTAAAAATTTCATTACATCTAATCCTTGCATACTCCAGCCATTGTTTCTCTGCAGACATACTAAAATATGATTCCCATTTTGCCTATAAGGTTTTATTTTTAAATTTAATGCAGTGCTTATAGATTGCCATCTGTTTGGATCAATATCCTTATCGAAATAAAATCCGGTGTTCCTAAATACACCGTCAAAGCTATATCTTAAATAATTGCCTGGCTTATTTTTATTTTGTGTGGCATATAAAAATAAATTACTATCTACAATGACAGTTTTTTTATTGTTGCGTTTTTGGTGTTCTATTACTGCTCTTCTTAGATTTAGATGTGGTACATGTTTACTTTGTGGATGTACGAATCCTTGTAGAACTGCAACGTCACAATCTAAAGTGTTTTGCCCGTGATGATTGATACCAATATCATTACAGTTGTTTACACCTTGGATAAAGTTAAACAGTATTTGTGGTTTTTCGATACTATTGTTCTTTGGTGGGATGCCAAAGTGGTAGCTGATCACTTTCATTTACTGTTCTCCATGCGTATCCGCTTCTAAGCTCGTGTACGTCAAATTGGCAATATCCTAAGTGAGCAAAAAATGCTTCAACTTCTTCTCTATTTGGTATATATGGTGTATCAACTTTATTAAGTTTTGTTTCACAAATTGCTTCTGCTGCATTAGGACCTAATACTATAGCAGGCTTACCTTCCATAATTGCTTCAACTGATGCAATACTATTATATGTCACTAAGCAGTGTACATCTTCTGCAAGCGCGGCTTGTATAGTTTTGTCTGTGACTCTTTCTGTTCTAGTTGGTTTGAGTCTTACCTCTATCGGTCTATCTGTGTATTTTTTAATTTCTGAAACAACTTGTTTTACCCATGTGTGAGGATCAGGTTGGCCAAAAAGACGCATTGCCTTTTCGCTAGGTGGACAAATTAAAATTTTTCTTCCTGTAGAAAATTTTCTATAACGGAAGCCATGTTTTTTGGCGCGATCCATTGGTCGTTCAATAATTGGACCAATCTGTTGCATGTTATTTTTTGTGACTCTATGCAACCATTTGTTTTTAAAATTGCCAAAGTATCCTGTATCTATAGTATAAAATGTTCTGCCAGAAGCTCTACATTTTTCAATTGCTTTTCTACTTCCGCCACCAACCCCTCTTATGACTAGTGCCGTATCGTCATTTAAATGATCAGCATAAGAACTAATAATACCATTACTTCCTACAACAAAATTTTCTAAAATAGGATCATACTTGTGTCCCTTACGTTCAAAATTTACCTCGCTTGTGTCAATAGCTACTACCTTACCCATATGATTTTTCACTCTTTCTGTAATTGCTTCCCAAGTATTTCCTTCATAATACTTAGCTGTCGGATCAACAAGATACTGAAGGACCGATTCTAATATTTCTGTCTTTTCATCATTTACTTTCCATGTATTTGGAGTAAGTTTGTGTTTTGCATTTGCTGCCTTTTGGGCGTTGTAGCTTTTCTCAGCTAAGTACCAATCTGCAGCATATTCGCATAAACGGTATTCTTTAAACCACGGTCCGCCATCTGTGTAATGTATTGCAAAAGGAGTGCAGTCCTCAGGTTCCTTGTAATAACCTACAAGCCAATTCCATTCATGATGAATTCTACCAATTTGATTATCTTCTAACCAACTAAACCTATGCAAATATTTCCCATCAATTTTAGGATCATTGACTAGTTTGCGATTTAATTTTGCATTTGCAGGATGCCCACAATTGATAAGCATCATGCTAGACCAGTTTTTGCGTGGATAGACATGTTGTTCTTTACCATCCATTTTTGTCATACTTTTAGGTGTATAATCATGTTGAGCACACATTAAAGCATATTTGTCATTAGCATGTTCAAACAAGTCTCTTATGTCTTTCTTAAACAAAAAGTCACAATCTACAAACAATGCCCAGCCTTGGAAATTGCAAAGTTCTGGTAGTAAAAATCTAGTAAATGTAAATTCAGTTGATGCTAATTTATCTTCTTCTCGCCAATACAGACCTCTGTCACGCATTTCGTTTATTTTAATAGGGTAAATTTCTATATTGTTAGGATACTTTGCTGTATCTAAAATGCTTTGTCTGCACACTTGATACGCAATGTCTTCTCTACTGTCGTGCCCAATATAAACACGGAGAATACCGTTTTTAAGTCCGTCTTTCAATGTCTTCCTCCACACATGATCTGCCGTATTGTATCTCTACAAGTTTTAACGGCTCAGTTGATTCATTTGCTAATTGATGCCACATACCTTGCGGTATATGTAAACTTTGATGTTTTTTAAAAGTTCCATGCAAATCTAAATCTGTGGAACTGTCTAAAGTATAAACTGTTGCAGTACCAGTATCTACAAACCAATGCTCGCTTCTGTCTTGATGTCTTTGCATTGATAATTTTTGTCCTGGTTCAACAGTAAGTTCTTTAACTTTTACTTCTGGCCCTGATTCATGCAACACTCTATAATACCCCCATTGTCTTTCTGTTTTAGGAGCTTTCCATTCATCAAGTATCCAACTTGACGAATTTTTTTTGTTATCACCACCTACTCCGAATATAAATTCTACCCAGGGCGTTTTTCCGTACGTATCTATTTCAGGAATATTTTTGTTTGTTCTATCTCCGCCATTAGCAAAAATTATTTTTGTACCAGATGCATTAGTAGAAAGTGTTTTATATATTGCTCCACATGCTGTTCCGTCTGTATCATCAAAACTTATTACTTCATCAACAATTTTTAATTCTTTAATTATTGCTATGCGATCTTTTATAGACATAAAAGGTCTGCCTTTTTTACGTGTTAACCATTCGTCTGAATTGACACCGACAACAAGTTTACTACCTAATTGTCTAGCAGCCTTAAAATATTCAATATGGCCTGAATGCAGAGGATCAAAACCTCCTGTGACTAGAACTACATTACTCATGTATGTATTTATATACGTATATAATGATATATTTTAAATTGGTTTAGTTGCTATTACATCTAAGTGTTCACTAGAACTTTTTCTTTTGGTAAAGTCAATAAACCCTGTGTCTTCATAGACAGGTTGTATAGATTCTAGTGTATAACCGCTTTTATGAACGTCCCAAACATCATGTAAACCATCTCTTTGCCAGCCAAAAAGTCCTGCTAAAGCATGTTCCATTTCTTTACCTGCCATAAATTGCTTCACATGGAAGTGTAAATTAGGTATCATCATTCTACATGTACCTCCTGGTTTTAGTATTTTGAACCAAACTTTCATCATAAGTTTGCCTTGTTCAAATGTAAGATGTTCAAAAAAATGTCTTGAAAAAACATTATCAACACTGTTTTCACCAACAAGTTGATCTATCTCCCATGCTTTACAAACATAATCTATGTTAGGTAAGTTTCTCAGATCACAAGTTTTATATCCTTTGAGCCTAGGACGTTCTCCACATCCAAATTCTATATTAAGATCTTCCATAATATCCCTTTCTTAACAATAAGGATTTACTAAACCGTCTGGATATAAAGGTTTTAAATGATGCCACGGTAAACCCTTTTCTATTTCGTCTGTACGCCATTGACAATATGCCAAATTATAAAGCCATTGATCTCTATCAAAAACATCTGGCTTTTCTAACTTACTAAGACTTTTATTACTAACTGGCCAGGCCATTGAACTATTGCATAAACTAAAAGTAGGTATACCTTCGCATGCACTTTCAGTTAGTGCATTTGTATTGAATCCTACAACTGCCCAAGCTCTTTCAAAATCTTCATATAATCCATCTCCACCATTAAGTAAACCTGCTCCTTTGTTATTTTGACTAAGTTCAAAATTCTTAAGTTGGCATCTTTCAATAATTTCAAGTTGTCTGTCTACCCTAGCAGGATGTAATCTAACAATAATTTTTCTATCTGTATACTTTCTAATTTCTTTTAATGTGTGTAATAAAAAAGCATCGTATGTTCCATGTTTTTTTAACAGATTTTTTAAACTGCTGTCACCAGGTCGTTGTAGCAAAAGTAATATAGAGTCTCCAGGCTGTCTCCAATCTTTTACATCAATTTTTTGTTCATCTTGAATTTTATACCATCTATCAGGAGGTGAATTATCAGCATTGTACTCACCCTCGTCATAAAAATAACTCCACCAACTAAATCTATGATAGGCTTTTGGGTGTGGATAATTAGGCAAGTTTTTTCTAAACACAGCTGATTCTGCACAAATGTAAGGCTTACCACTGTAGCGTATAAACTCGTAAATATGTCCTAATTTTTTTTGACGCTTTTGTTCTAATATGTTGCTCTGCAGGAATATGTCAGCACTGTTTATTAAATCTTTGTCTTCCCAATCTGCAAGTATAACATTATCTCCACCAAGTAATGGATGGTTTCTAAATGCAGGTTTAATTGCAACTATTAGAGGTTCAGAATTTTTCATTGATAAAAAACAGTCCAGTCTTTTCTATAAATCTATGTTTTTTCTTTTTCCCCATAGTAGATATAGATCTTAATTTTTTTGTCATGTCTGCATCATATTCAAAACCAAACTCTTTCATTTTAGCAATCCAATATGGAGAATCTTGACAATTCACATGATGATATCCTGGAGCACCTTTCGGTGCATGAGACATCACTAGATTTTTAGCACACTGCATAGTTTGAACATAGTTGGGAACAAACTCTTCATAAACATGTTCAACAAATTCTACACTCCAACATACATCAAAAGTTGATTGTAGTTGTAGAGGACCTTCACTATAGTCGTGTAATATAAAGTTAGATTGGTTCTTTTTGCCACGTTTAAGGGAACTATCCCCGTCGACACCTAATGATTCAAATCCTAACTTTTTCGCATGCAACACCATACCACCTGGACCACATCCAACATCAAGATATGATTTAAAACCTAATTCCTTAAACCAAAGCAATGCACCTTCGTCTAAATGTGTAATTCCGTTGTGTCCACCTAAATGTTCTTTTGACATGTTTACCTAATAAACTTTCTAAATGTATCTAAATACTTATCTTTATTTTTTTGATTGCCTTTAAGAGTAAGAAATACACTTTGGTTTCCATTCTTTCCAATGCTCATCCAAAATAACCTAGGAGGCTGTTCAAAAAAGTTATACTTTTTACTCAGCTCATCTAAAACATTTTGATCATGGAATGGTGCCCAATCTTCAAAAGGCTTGTCTAATAATCTTTTAGCAAACTCCTGCCTAAAGCCTTTTTCTCCGTATGTGACTAATCCTGCTAACCATCTTTTGTCTTTAAGGTGTCTAAGGCAAGTAATTTTACTTGTTGCTTCTTCAAACTGTTGTTTAGTAAATTTTCTAGTACAGATTGTATCAACATCTAGTGTCATAACTAAATCTTTATCTGTAAATTTTTCTGCAACCTTTAAAAAACGGACAGATTGTAAATATCCTATGCGTTGTTTTTCGTTTTGAAATTCTTTAGATTCTGTGGTGTAGTTTACACCGTCTACTTTATCAATATGGGTAGGATTTACAATATGAGCGTGTAAGTTTACCCAAGGGGCATAGTGTCTTATACTTACTAATAAATTTTTTGCCCATTCATCATAATAATTTTGATCACAACCTACTAGTATGTTATAACGTGGCATCTTCCATTCCTGCTACTCTCAACTTTACTACATTAGTTATCTGCCATTGCTTCTGATCAAGAGCCTTTAAGACTCCTAACCATTTATTACGCAGTAATGCAAATTCATTAATAATCTTTTCATAGTCAACAACGTCTGCCTCGCCGTCAACGTATTTTTCTACGTCACGGCTAGACAGAGCTCGTTGATAATTTTCAAGATATTTTTTGAAATAAGAACTACGCAATCTACGCAGTTCTATATTGAGATAGTTTAGAATGGCTTCAATCTCTTGCAATTGATTAAACCGTTGTTCAACAATGCCCGGCATTTCTGCCGCTGCTCTTTCAACATTGCCTTTAAGTTTTACTTCTATTCGAGCATTAGAAAGTTCTGCTTCGAAGTGAGCAATGGCATCAGGAATCTTAGAAACATCTCTCGATATTTCACTATACCAACCCATTACCACTCCTCATCTTCGTCGTCAAATGACTCGTTGTCCAAATCCAGATAGTAGTTAATTGCATTGTCAAGATCATTGCAGTTGCCAAGTGCGTTTTTAAAATGTTCATCATCTGCGCCATAATCTGCACACACATCAACATAACGTTCTGCAACAACTTCAATGTTTTTCTTGTCAACACTGTCTTTAAAAACTGTCCAAATATCAACAATTTGCGATTCATCCATTTACAGGCTCCTCGATAGTTTGGTTTGTCTCATCCTGGATATTTACCTTTTCATCGGCAACATTAACATGATCTGACATTACCATATCGAGTATTTCACCTGTCCAATTCTTACGATATTCTTTGTGTTCTTCGCCTTTTGAATCAATATATTTTAGTCTGTTTCCGTCTTTAACTAAAACACCTTTCTTTTCAAAAAGGTCAACAAGGCCACTGTACGGATTCATACCAGTTTCGTAAGGAATCTTTACTTGCACACCTTCAAACGGTTTTGCATAACGTGTTTTCATAACCTTACAACCTGCTCTAATACCACGTACTTCGCTGATTTTGTTTCCATCTTCATCTTCTTTTAGTTTCAATTTCTTCATTGCAACTACAATAGAGGACGCATAGATAAAGCCTTGACCGCCTGAGATTTTATCATCTGGATCAAACATATCTTGCGATGCATATGTGTGGTTAGTACATACAAGTCCTACATTGTGTGAACCAATCATGTTAACTGTATTACGAACTAGTGAAGTCAATGCTTTAGGCTTACGACCCATATCACCTTTCATATCACCTTTATTAAACTGATCAACATCTGTAGGTGTTAGCAACATACCTAAACTATCAATAACAAACAGCACCTTAGGACGATCTTCTTCATCCATTGCTTTGTAGTCTGCCATAAATGTTGAAATAGTTTTTGCAACATCATCGATCATTGACATGTTTAGTTTAAGTAGTTTATCTTCTGAAGTATCTACATCAAGTGCATGTAGCCAACTTTCGTCAAGTGCGTTCTCTGAGTCAATAAGCACAACAAAGATGCCTTGTTCTTGTGCAGCCTTTACAATATTACCTGCACAAATATAAGATTTGCCTGCACCGCTTTCGCCTGCGAATACAGTCACCTTACCCATAGGAACACCTTTGTTAAAGTCTCCTGAGATAAGATAGTTGAGTGCATAGTTTCCTGTACTAATCCAATCAGTAGGATCGTTAAATCCTGCACTCATACCTGAAATAGATTTAGTTAATTGTGTCCGAAATTTGCTCGGATCAAACGATTTAGCCATTATATCTCCTTATCAAATTGTGGGGGGATTTCTCCCCCCAATGTGCTATTAATTGTTTTGTCTTGAACGAATCATTGCAAGAATATCTTGTGCGTTATTCTCTGATTCTGCTGGCTTAGACTCTTCAGCCTTAGGCGCAGGAGTCGCTTCAGCAACAGGAGCAGTCTCAGCTGCTGGTGCTGGAGTGTCTGCTTTAGACTGTTCAGTTCTTGAAGTTGCAGTACCGTTTGAAGATGATACATTTGGATCACCTGTACGTGCTGCCATGCCCGCTGGACGGAAATACTGACCAAAACGATCAGCATCATAAGCCTCGCCATCAACAGATGCTTCAAACATTTCCTTCATTACCTTAATTTCTACATCAGTAGGTTTCTTAGGTAGGAAGTCTCCCAAGTTAAACAAACCATGTGTGTTTACTGCTTGCATCTCTGCATCACCAAGTGGACGCTCTCTACGAGCCCAGTTTGATGTTGAGTAGTCTGCATAACCACCTTTGGTTGTCTTTGCAAGACGGAAGTCTACACCAGCAGTGTAATCTGTTGGCAGTTCTTCCATGTCTGGATCCATTAATGCCGCTTTGATAATTTGGAAAATTTGTGGACCAATGATAAATCTACGGATTGGATTTTCCGGAGTTCTATCTTCTTGTAGTGGTGTGTCAGCTACAAAGCCTTGGAATACGTATGAACGCTTTTTCCAATACTTACGACCCATATCTTCAAGACTTGGATCTTTAAACCAACCGCGTACCTCATTCAAGATATCGCATGTTTCACCATACATTTCCATACATGGAATTTGTACCTGTACAGGACGTGAATCAGTTTCACCTTTGATTCCTGCAAATGGAAGTTTAATCATCAAACGTTCTTTCCAAAAGAAAGTGTTTGACTCATCGCCATCAGGTAAAAAGCGCAGAACACTTGTCTCGCCTTCTTTCATATTCCAAAATGGGAAAATTGCGTTGTCGCCGCCGCTTTGTGAACCACCGCTTGTGCGTGATTCTTGCTCTTTTAGTTTTGCTCTAATTTCAGCTAATGATGCCATAGTTTTGCCTCCTTATATATTGCCTATTGCATTGTGCCTTAATATTATATAGCACATTATGTACTATACAATAATACTTAGCAGAAGTCAACCTTTTTCTGCTAATTTTTTGAATTAGTTAGTTAAACCAGCTAATTCTCTCATTTGAGCCATTTCTGCATCGTGCTCTGCACTTGCTTCTTGTCTCATTTGAAAATCTTCAAACTTGTGCTTGATTGCTTCAATAAAGTCTTTTGCACCGTTTATGTATTCTTCACCGTAATCTTTTTCAACTGCTGTAAGTACTGCTGTTTCGCCTTTTGGAAACTGGCCTGTTTCTCTATCAAATAGTGAAAGAACAAACTCAGTGACTGGAATCTTTTTGCCGTCTACTTCCATTTCATCTTCATCATCGTCTTTGGCTTTCTGAAGTGCCATTGTAAATTTGTTGCCTTCTTTTTCTTGTGACTGATAGTATTTTAAAAATTCTGCATGTTTTGGATGTGTTTCTGCTGCATCAGGACTCTTTGTGTAAATTTTTAACCAACCCTTGTATTCTGGATCGTCATGCATTTCTTTAACTTTAGAATCTTCACCAACGCCTGGAAGTTTGCCTGTGCCCATACATTCAGAACATTTCTTTTTACTTCTCTCATCCATGCCAGAGCCTTTACAACTCGGACATAATCCGCCAGCTTTTAACATACGTTCATCAACTGGTGCATCTTCTAATCCAGTTTCAACTACATCGTCTGCCCAATCTTCAAACGCAGAAAAATCATCTGGCATTGTTTCATTACTCACAGCCAAATCCATATCGCCGTCGTTATCAGCATCAATCATAATCCAATTTTCACCTTTTGGGTCTTGACTGTCATGTGGGCAGTCAGTAGTCGGATTACCTAGAGTGTCTCCGCAGTCTTTACATTTAAGTGTTTTCATTCCTTCGTCAATAAAGTCCTCTGGACCAAGTTCTTGTGCTTTGGTCTTTTCGTTTACTAACTTATAGATGTAAGGAAATACATCTTTTAATTCTTCATTAAATTGACGAATTGTTAACTGATCAATCCAGTTGCTTGCAACGTCTTCAGGTACTTCTTCAAGTACTTTTGCTTCGTAATTTTCAAATGCTTCTTTGTAAAATGCAGGTCTTTGTAATTGTTCTACAGTCTTTTTTACTGTGTCAATTCTTTCATACACAACATCCATGTACCCTTTCAAACTTTCTGCCATTACATTAGAGCGACTCATGTAATTTTTAAATTTACGCAATTTAGAAAGTTCTTCTGAAAGTGAAACAATATGTTTACCAAAATCATCATAAGCATTACCGCCTTCGCTTACGTGACGAGCCATTGCTCTAGCACCATTTATATGTTTGTATGGATATTTGAATCTTTCACCGTCTGCACTTTCAATGTAGATTGACTCTACGTGCTGTGTTCTTCCTGCAGCTAATTCTTGGTTAACAGGTTTATTATGTCTTAGTGCTAGCCGTGCTGTGCCTATATCCTGATAACTTGTTTTACTCGTTCCGTACATTTTTGACTCGCTCATATTTTGTTCTCCAGATTGATTTGCTAAAAACTTGTAATCTCTGCGGTTCAAATTAGACTTTGTTATATTTCTAGTATCAAAGTTTAATAATCTTTTCTTAGCAAAATATCTTAATTCTTTTAAAAACCCGTACCATTTTTCTTTGGTAAAAGAGTCTTGACCTTCAATAAAATTATTACTATACATGATATTTAGTGAATTTTCGTCTATTGATATACTTACTTTGCCTAGATTTTTTGAACCTTCTTTGAAGTCAAAATCGAAAAATCTTGCTTCATTTGGTACATTAGTGACTACGCCTTTCTCGTCTCCAATAGTGACACTAGGAAAACGTCCTCTTATCTTGTTGAATAGTTCTTCACTTATTTTATTAAGGTTTTTCATATTAGTATTTATCAATAGTTAGTAGATATGAAGATAGGCATTGGCGGTTCATAATCTTCTTCAGATTCCATGCTTTTAAAAGTATTGTACACTCTAGGATCCCAATCTCTTAGCACACTCATTATTCTTATTACTAATAGTGTAGCACTAATAAGATCATCAGTCTCACCTACTTTTGCTTTATAAGTGCTTCCAGTTGCTACAAAGCCTTTCAGTTCACTAATTAAGGTACCACTGCTTACTTTCATTTTATCGTTTTCTATCATTGTTTTTAATCTACTACATGCACTTATTTTTGTCGAGTGAGTGGTATTAAATCCTTTGCGGAACTTACGAACATGTCCTTTTCGCATTGGTTCTGACACAAACAGTCCTGGTATATTTTCTTCGCCGAAGTCATTTATAACAATAAGTGCTGCTTCTCCGATCGAATTGTTCTCTACGCTCCAGTATATGCCTTGTGGGTTGTCTGTTTCGTTTGCAATGTGATTACAAATGTCAGCAAGTATACGTATCTGTCCTGTAATAGGAGTAGTATTATGCCTCCATTCTGCAACTTGTTTGTATGTAGGAAGTTCAAATACTTGTATAGCTGCATAGTCACCACCTGTACCCATACTAGGATCAAGCGCAATAATATAAGTTTTGTCTTTTTGTAATTTTTCGTACCAACGTGTTTGACCCATGTTCATAAGCACTTCACTTTGTTCAAGTGTAGCTAGTTTTATAGCACTTATTAAGGTTTCATCAAACACTAAGAATTCACATTCATATTCACGACGGAATCGCTCTTCACCTATTCTACCTAGTTCTTCATCTTTCCATTTTTCATCTCTGTCTGGATGTTCGCTCCAATGGCAGGTGAATGAATGAAATCCATTTACACCTAAGTCTTGTTCATTGCCATGCTCATCAAATTTCTTTTCTGCTTCTTTCCATATAACAGCAAACGTATCTTCATCTGAGTTAGGCGTTGAAGTAATAATAGCACGACCACCTGTTGCTAGTGTAGGAGATATTGAAGTCCAAAATTCATCTGCTATGGTAGGACTAACAAATGCAAACTCGTCACAGTATAGTAATGATATGGACATACCACGTCCTGTATTGCCTGTTGTAGTTGCACTAACAATACGTGAACCATTTTCAAATTCCATAGATCCTTTATTGTAGTTTACAACACCAGCTCTTATATGGTCTGGACACAGTTCATATGCATATCTTACACGTTGCATAATTTCTTGAGCACCTGTATATTTGTGTGCAGCAATTAGCACAGTTTGGTCAGGATTAAACATTGCATACCATAACAAATAAATCGCAGCACAAGTAGTCTTACCTGTTTGTCTCGGCAACATATTGATATTAAATCTGTAGTTGTGATAACTCTTAAGTAAGCGTTCTTGGTAATCGTAAGGATCAAATAGCAATTTACCTTTTACAGGGTGTTGAATATAAGCAAACTTTTCTGCAAAATACAAATAGCCTGTGTCAGGATTCATACATTGCATTAAATCATTAACTTGATCTTCAGAGAATGTTTCTCTTTGATTTGCTTTTTTTGTTAAAACACCATCTAAACTTTTGCTCATACTAGTACTTATCCTTGGTTAAAGAAGAATATTAAACACTTTCTTTTTTTGTATGTAAAATCATGTGCCGGTGCATGATTTATATCACCTCTATATATAATACATCGATTTGGTAAAGCACCAATCTCCATATCAGGAACTATATCTAATGGTGTTCTAAAAAATGCAGTTCCGCCATCTACTGCTTGTTCAAAATATATTACACCAGCATAGTTGGTAGCATCAGCATGTTTCATTCCATATCTTGCATACTGCTTACTTTGTTTTATTTCATCAGATACGATATATCTCAAACTAGCATGCCAGTTGTGTGCTTGAAATCCTACTATTGATTCTACTTTGGTTTTTATAAGTGTATCTAAATCTTTATCAATTGTTGATAAAAAATCAGTTTCGTAAGTAGGATATGCTTGAAGTCTATTACCATAATCAATGCCGCTTGGTTGATAAGTTGCTTCAAACTTATATGAGTAAAATTTTTCGTCTAAATTTATAAAGGTGTCTTGATCTAAAAAACTGTGGTCAATGTATATACCACCATGATCTATCATGTTTTTTACTTGCATGATAATACTTAGTAAAAAAAATAGCGCCTTTCGACGCTATTGATTTATTTGTTTTGAAGTTTATCTTCTAATGCTTTATAAAGTTGGCTTTTTATAGACTCTACTGCCATTGCATTGTCACCGTCTTGTGCTTTAGCATAGGCTTTTTTCTTTTTGTGGATACCACCTGATTGATACATGTAGTCATCGTCTTTGTATTCTTCATCTGGTGAGTTATCCCAACCGTCTTCATCAACTTCTTCTTCGTTTTGTCTAGGATCTTTTACTCTAATATCACCTGGTGCTTTATTTGAGTTTGGGCCTCCGGATAATTTGATAATGTCGCTTAGTTCACCTTTAGTTTCATCAGGTGAATTGTCCCAACTGTCTCCACTGCCACATGGTGAATCCATTTCTGGTCCTTCATGATCGTGTTTGATCGGAACTGGCATATCCATAGGCATGTCAACTGCTCCTACTGGTGCTGCATCTGGCATACCAGCATTTTTTAATATTTTAAGAAGTTCACTAACTTCTCCTGCGTTGTCGCCGCTCATTGATATGTTCATTGATGCAGCTTCGTTAATTGGTTTTTTCATAGAATAGTCCTTACTTGCTATTGCCATATTGTTATTAGTTCCAGCACTTTTAGTTCCCGGCTTAGTTGTGCCAGTTGGTGTTGATGCAGTATCGTTTCCTACAGGAGTTTCTGCATTTTTAGGATTAGCAAGATTCAATGGATCAGCACCTGTTTTAGCATTGCTTTTTATTCCTGCTTTTTCTCTTCTCTCAACTTCTACTTTAACAGCTGGTGCTAGTTCTTGTACTGTAGCATCTTGTCCGCCTGCTCTTGTTGAACCTTTGTATTGTCCATCTGCTGTTGGAGTTGGTAGAATATAATATTTTTTACCTTCCCAGTAAGCAATAATATAGTCGGGATTTTTATCCTGTTCAGCCTGAGGTGCAACACCATTTCTATCTGGGCCGCCTACATACTCATAACCGCTTGCGCCGCCACCACTGTCTTTAGGAGCATCTGCACCTGCTATCCATTTGCCGTCCTTGTCATAAGAACCTTGTTTCGCCCAACCACCTTTGTCGTTAATTGCTTTGACATTGGCTGTTTTCTGAGCGTCATCTCTACCAGGAATGGTACCATAGCTGTGTTCAATACCAAGTCTTCTAAAGTGTGGAAATACATATTGCTGTCTATCTCTTAGATTCATTTCATCTTCAAAAGACTGAACCAAAGTGTTAAATTTACTTAAAGTAGCAAATGCTTTTTCAACTGCATCATATGCTTGTTTGTTAGGTAATTTTCCTAATGTGTCAGAAATAGCATCTTCGTCTGTGCCAAGCATTTTTCCTTCACCTGCATCAAATATAGCTTGAGCAAATGTATCTGGATTTCCTTCCCATTTTGCTGGAGGGTCTATTTCTTTTTCGTCCTTGTCAGCTGCAGGAGCTTGAGTAATTTCATCAGCAGTTTTAAACAAGTCACGATATTCTTGACTGTATTGTTGTCCTGCTTCAGGATCGTCCATTCTAGGTCTATGTTTGTCTATTAATGCTTTTAATTCTTTCATTTCAGCATCATCAAGTGCTTCATCTAAGCGTGATAATGTTTCTAGCATTGATTTCATACTAAAGTCTATACTAGTATTAATTGGTTCTGGAGCAGCATTGTGTTTGTCAACTAATTCTTTTATTCTTGCAAAATCTGTTTTAATTGAATCATCAATGCCTTTTTGTGGATCTTTTGAATATGCAAGTAATTCACGTGCAGAGTTTGCTCCTACATCACCATCAACTTTTATTCCAGCAAGTTCTTGAGCACGTTTTACTCCTGCAATAGTTGCTGGTCCATAAAATCCGTCTGCTTTAATTTTTTTAAGTTCTGCATTGTTGTTGCCAGTTCCTATTCTCATAAGAATTGTTTGCACAGCTGCAGCCGAAGCAGATTTCTTTTTACCTCTGTTGGTAGCTTTCATCAAACCTTTAGCTTGTGCTGCTTCAAGTTCTTTGGGCAGTTCGTTTTCAATCCAACTTTCTGGGTCTTCTTTTGCCGCTGCCATAGCACTGTCACTGTCAGTATCAATTTGGCCTGTTCCACTATCCTTTGAATCTGCATCATCAACAGCACTTCCGCCATCTTGGAATTCTTTGTACTGTCTCATGAGTGCTTCAATTTGTTGCTTTTGTGAATCATCTGTAAGATCAGGTAATGCTGCTTCTAGTTCCTGCATAATTGATGCAAGTTCTTGAGCTTCTCTTCCGCTTAGTTGCTCGTTGAGTTGTCTAAGCAGTTGATCTGCATAGCCTAATGTTCTACTTTCTTCTGTAGCTTGAGCTGTTGCTTTAGCTAATAATTCTTGTGCTGCTTTAATTTTTGCGGCGATATCACTTCCACCTGCATCATCTTTATCTGCAACAGGATCTTCGCCCGCACCGTCATCTTGATCACTGCCGTCATCACCGCCTGTTGCTGTACCTGCAACATCAATTACATCTTGGAATTTTTTTGCTTTTTCAGGATCACGCTCTTTGTTTTTATCAGCTACCTTTTGAATCTTATCAGCAACTTTGTCAGGTAGTAGTCCCTTCTCAGCAACATCCTTGGCTTGGTCTAAGTTTCCGCCTGCAGCACTTGCTGGTTCACCGTTTTTCATGTAAATGAAACTACCTTTTTGATTATACACACCCTCTAATCCTAAAGATTTGGCAATGTGTGCTAGTACTATACGTGTGTTGCTTCTGCTTCCTGCTTCATTTTCAGCCGCGATTAGATCTTCTTTGGTCATACCAGGTTTGGCATACTTTTTAACTATAGCGGCTAATTTTTCGTTCTTTGGTAGAGATAAATTACCTTCTACATTGTCTGCATCGAAACGTTCAAAACCTTTTTCGTTTGCTAAACCTTTTTCTAATTGCTTTTCATCTTTATAGTGTAGGTCATAAACTTCACCATTTGACAACCGTTTGATTTGTATTTTAGGATCGTTTCTGTTTACACTAAAATTGTCAATACCGCTTCCATCGCTCTTTACTTTGTAGGCTTTCTTTTCTAGCAGTTCTATAATGGATCTCATATCATTCATGTTAACTTCCTATCGGGCTCTTGGTGTTTTGTTCATTACTGATATCTTTAGATTCTCCTGGCTTAACACCTTCAACAGGGTCTATATCTCTTTCTTTACGAGCAACTTCTAATTCTTTTAACAAGTCCATTACTCTATCTCCGCCAGCATATTTTTGTCCATCTTCACCGCCTAGTTCTTCTGTGTTTAGTAGTGATTCGTATGGTTTTTCTTCGCCAGCTTTTTCTTGATACTCTTCAACAGGATCTCCTTCGCCGCGTACAATAATGTGGCTGTGTCCTACTCCTGTTTCATTTACAAGATATTGCTCTAGTACAAATGCAGTCACAGGATAATTTACTTCTACATCAAAATGATGAACTTCGCAGTTGCTTAGTTGTGGAAAATCTAAAGGTTTTTCTGTAATAGGTGTTTTATTAGCAGACGAAATATTAACAATATCATATTTTGTCATTGCTGCTTCTAACCTATCATTAAAAGATTCTGGCAAGTCGCCAGCTACTCTTACAATAAATTTGTAAGTTTTTTTTGATTCTAAAATGTATTCTGCAAAGTTTTTCATTGTACGATCCTATTATGTATTATTTATCAAGATTCTTAAGTTTTTCTAGCAAACTATTACGGTCAGTGACTACGTAGCCTTCTCCTTGAACTACATCACCGTCTACAGAACCATCTTTATCTTGTTTTTCTTTTTTGAGTTGGAGCTCAACCATCTTTAATTTTTTGTCTAATTTTGCTACCTTAGCGTCTAAATTAGTTTTAAGCATGTTGCCTGCAACTTCAAAAATCCTACCACTATAACGGCTTTCAACATTCATACCTAGATCCATTAAATCTTCATATGCTTGCATGCTTTTATCAGATACTTCATTCAACTCATTATCTGCCATTTCTCCCAAACCCTTAACTTGAGGTAGTGCGGCAGTAATTTTATCCAATTCATGAATGCTTCTAGAAGTTTCTTCTTGCTCTATAATAGCATTTTTCGCTTTTTCTGAATTCCTAGATTCTTCGATAATTTCCTTAGAATCAGGCATGTTTAATAATTCTTCTAATTTTTTAGTCATTTGATCACCATTAACTGCTAATATATTTATATTAACGAGAGCCCTGATGGAAAATATCTGTTTCGTTTACGACCCTAAAAAACATACCCTGTTGCTTACAATAGGCATTTGCAGCGGTCCATTTTGCTTGATTTAAAATATATGCAGCTTGATTTGCTCTACTTCTTCCTACTTTTTCACGTATAGTTTGATTAGCAGGTTTTACTTCTATTAATTCAACTCTACTTTTTCCGTTTTTGTCTGCATATGCTATAAAGAAATCAGGCACATAAATTGTGTGTTTTCCTGTCAATGGATTTCTATATGGTATGCGTATTGCTTCACTAGCCCATTGTGCAACATTAGGGTGTTCATCACAAAATCTCATAAAAGCAAATTCCCAACTACTTCTATACGTAGGTGTTTTTCTTCCTACATATTTGTCTGGATTTTTTAGATTGAATTTACCTTGAGCAAAGCGAGCCATCTTACTAGATCACTATATTGCGTTTTTCTAATTTATCAACACTTTCAGTGCGTTTGATTCCCAAACTAGATGTTGAATCTCTATTGTAATTTAGAATTTCTGTGACTACTGCACTTAATTGCACTTCGTCAAAACCTTTCAATGTGTCTAATAGTTCAAAAACTTTGACACCATCTAATTTTGCTTGTTGTAAAATTACTGTACCTGTGCTGATAGCAGATACTTCGTCGAATCCACGCTTCTTAAAAAAACCAATCACAGCATCAACTTCATTGCTAGGAAAACTTAATTTTTTTGTATAGTATTTGTCAAAAAATTCTGTAGTTTGTCCTTCTGATGTTGCAGGTTGCTTAGGTAAACTTGTCATGTGACTGATCCTTTAAGTGCTTGTTTTTGTCCATCCGGAAGACTATTGTAATTTGCAGTATTGCCATTTACTCCTCCAGTGCCTCCGTTGTTTTGATAATTTTTATTATTTGCTACTCTTGCCGCACTTTCAGCAGCCGCATCACTATTGTTGGCCGCACTGGCTACAGCTGAAAGTCCTGCTACTGCTGCCGCTCCTAAAACTAAATCCTTAGCGCCGCCAAGACCTCCACTTTTAGGAAATGCAATATTTGATACACCACTGACATCTGTTCCTGCAGCTGCACCAATTGCTCCTTTTAGCAAACTGAACCCTTCTGATCTCAATCCTTCTGAACTTAGTCCTCTTACATTTCCAATTAAGTTAGCTGCGGCTATTCCAGCTTCTAAAGGACTGTTGAATCCACCATCGCCTGTGATATAGTCGTACAAAGTAATTCCTGTGCTGACTGCTCCACCTAAACCAAGAGCACCTCCTCCTAGTAAACTTCCAGGACTTGGAGTTGTATCGTAATGTGCAGAATCTCCAAATCCCAGCGGAGCATCAACTCCTATTGGACCTCTGTCATACCATACACTTTCATACGCTATGGTAATATTGTTTTCACTCATACCACCACCGTCACTTGCATCTACCCTATCATGTGACCAGTCTGTTATCATAGGATTAACAAGTGTAAATGTTGTAAATGTCTTCCTTGTAAGTTGACTTATTTTAATACTTTTGAAAAAAGGATCACTCTGATTGTTATCTAAACCATACCTATATTTGTTGAAGTCTTTAGAAAGATAAGTGTTGTCTTGAACACCTCTATAATTACGTTTGTATGCTTCTGGTGTTTCTGCGTAGTTGCCATCAACAAAATAGTATCTATAGTATGCTTCCATAAGAGCACTTGTTATTCCAAGGTTGTCATCATGGAATGTTATGGTCACTGGTTGATACTGTATACTTGTCTGTACATTTTTTATACGATTGTATTTTTTCTTAGTATCTACTTGTGCTGTATACTTCGGTAAATCAGCTGTCTTTACCAGCATACCTAGTTCTCTTTTATGCTTTTCTCTTAATTCAGGTAGTACACTTGCTGCAGCATCTCCTATTTCAAAATAACAATGAAATAGAAATTTTGTCTTGGGTGCAAGTCTAAATGCATCATTGACAAAAGTTTTACTAGCGTGTCTGAAATCTCCTAAATTACCTTTAGGACTAAGAGCACCACTTGCTAAATTATCTAAAAATCCTGTGAGTTTTCCCATACTAATATTTATCCAAATAATTAAGTGGGTATAAAATAAAAAAGGGGATACAATAAAATGTACCCCCTTAAAAGATTAGGAACGTTTTTTTTTATTAAGCGCCGCCACCAGTGACTAAAGTATTCACTGTACGTCCAATTGCTGTTCCAATTCCTGTACCTTGTGGTGATTGTACAGCATTATCATATTGTATGTTTAAGGCAATGCTTACCGGATCTGTTGAATTTGAGTATGCTAACTGATTGTAGTTTGCGCTTTCTACATAGCAACCGTATAATTCAAATGTTTCAAGTACAGTTGGTGTGTTTGCACCATTACCGCCGTCTAGTATTTCAATTCTTGTTGTAAATTTATAATCTAAACCAGAAGCTGCACTTGATTGTTCAAAGAAGTCAAACTGTTTCTGAAGTTGTTCGCCAACAAGTTTTTGTACATTGTTGTTAACGTCTTCACGTAAGTTTAATGTAATTGGTTCCCAAGTATGTTTACCTGCAAGATAAACTCTTGAGTTGTAAATGTCTAATGTCATTTTTTCAAATGATACATTTGGACGAGCTACATCAATTACCTGTTTTGTTAGTTCTGTTGTTGGTGTTGATACACCAAAGTTTTCTAATGATACCCTAAAACGATACTGTAGTTTAGGCATCAACAGGCCTTGGTTGCTTGCAGAATCTCCGCTAGCCAAAGGCACTGTAATTTTTGATAGTGTTGATATTGCCATTTAATTTGCTCCTAATCTATAAGTATTTATCAATCTTACAGTCCTGCTATTTCTCCAGTATTTTTAAGTCTTAGTGGAATGTAAATAAA
>Ga0181568_10000914_pt1 | contig 27025 bp, 22 predicted proteins | sample 101ome_20_FD_133758 | JGI IMG/M metagenome (GOLD analysis project Ga0181568, IMG submission 133758) | Coastal salt marsh microbial communities from the Groves Creek Marsh, Skidaway Island, Georgia - 101404AT metaG (megahit assembly) | ecosystem: Environmental > Aquatic > Marine > Intertidal...
AATAAGATAGATGGTCAGTTTGAACAAGAAGACCTTGATCTGCTTGAAGCAATGACGGAACAAGCAGCTATTGCAATCCAAGGAAATATAATTGTTGAACAAATTGAAGCAGCCAGAAAGCAAGAACTCGAGTTTTTGGATGTAGTATCCCAAGTTTCTTCTGAGTTGGAACTTACGCCCCTACTACAAAAAATTATTACCACAATTTCGACAATGCTAGATTGTGAAAGGGCTACCCTCTTTATAAATGATGAAAAAACCAATGAATTGTACACGGAGGTAGGAGAAGGACTCGATGAAAAATCAGTTATAAGGTTCCCTAATCACCTTGGGATAGCTGGTACAGTTTTTACATCTGGAAAACCAGTAAATATCCCACATGCATATGCCGACTTAAGATTCAATCCGAGCTTCGACAAACAAACTGGCTTTTTTACAAGATCCATTTTGTGCATGCCTGTTTTCAACAAAGAGGGTAAAACGATTGGTGTCAGCCAAGTGCTGAATAAAAGGGGTGGCTCCTTCAACGCAGAGGATGAGAAAAGACTAGCAGCTTTTACCTCACAAATTTCAATGGGAATTGAAAATGCTAAATTGTTCGACGATGTTCAAAATCAAAAAAATTATTCTGAAAGTATTTTGTCTAGCATGCACGATGCTGTCCTTACCTTAGACGAAACTGGTGTAATTAAAACCTGTAACTCTGCAGGATTGCGAATCCTTCAGTCCCCCCTTTTGAGCGAGGTAATAGGGAAAAAAGCATCCGACATTCTTACAGATGAAAACTCTTGGTTACTACAAAAGCTAGACTCAGTTAAAGAACAAGAGGACTTCCTAGACACTGAAATCAAAATTGAAGGTGAAACTCTTTCCGTGAATATATCTTTAATGCCACTAGTTGGGCAAAAAAAAGAAAATCTTGGGGTAATGCTTATGATTGAAGATATTAGCTCCGAGAAGAGAATGAAATCGACCATGTCTAGGTACATGGACCCGGAACTTGCTGATCAGCTGATGATGGGCGGAGATGGTAATGACATTATGGGCGGAAAACAAAGTGTAGGCACAGTCCTCTTCTCAGATGTCAGAAGCTTTACCACGATTACCGAAGAACTTGGGGCACAGGGAACTGTTAAGCTGTTGAATGAATATTTCACAATCATGGTTGATTGCATTACTGACGAAGGGGGCATGTTGGATAAGTTTATTGGTGATGCCATGATGTGTATATTTGGGACTCCAGTCGCTCATGATGATGATCCTGATCGTGCAGTTAGAGCAGCCATTAGTATGATGACGGATTTGAATTTGTTTAATGATAAAAGAGCAACTGAAGGGAAAATGCCAATTGACCATGGTATGGGCATAAACACTGATTCTATTGTCTCAGGAAACATAGGTTCTCCCAAGCGAATGGACTATACAGTAATTGGTGATGGAGTAAACCTCGCTGCAAGAATTGAAAGTGCATGCAAGCAATATGGTGCCCATATTTTAATCAGTGAATTTACGCAAAAGGCAGTAAAAGCAACATACAGGACCAGGCAGGTAGACTATATGATAGTAAAAGGAAAAACTGTTCCAGTTGGTGTATATGAGGTTCTGGATTTCCATACAGAACAATCCTACCCCAATCTTGCAGATGCATTAGGCGTTTTTAATGAAGGGTACAGATCATGGACCAACGGCAAATGGGATCAAGCGATCAAGTCATTTAAAAACGTGCAAAAAATAAATCCAAATGACAAAGCTGCACAGTTGTATTTAGAGCGGTGTGATTACATGAAGAAAAATCCCCCCAAAGGAGAATGGTCTGGCGTTTGGGTAATGAAAACAAAATAGCTGGTAGTTAACATGAATCCAAGAAACCATTTGGAGAAAGCAATAAAGATAAACCCAGATTTCTCAGAAGCATATTTCGAACTTGGGCTACTCGAGAAACTGGAAGGAAACAAAAATGACGCACTAAAATTGTTCAAAAAAGCTGTCTCAATAAACAAAAATTTTGCTAAAGCTGAATGTGAACTTGCAATTATCTTAATGAATTCTGATGAACTGGAAGAATCAAGAGACCATTTCCTAAATTCACTAGAAATTAACCCTAACTATGCGGATGCCTACTTTAATTATGGAATATTGCTCACCAAGCTTCATGACATAGAAGAAGCCAAAAATAACTTTGATAAGGTTACGGAAATAGATCAGAATTATGCTAAAGCATACTTTCACAAAGCAAAGTTATTAACACACCCTGACGATTTCGAATCAGCCCGTAAGAACTACGAAACGGCCATCGATATTGATGACAGTTTTGTAGATGCTCATTACTATATGGCCAAACTATTAGCTGGGGGTATTGCAACTGATAAAGAAGGTACAATTATTGACAGTACAAACATACCTGAGGCCAAAAGACACCTAAATAAAGTCATAAAGTATGATCCTAATCACCACAAATCTTTATATAATTTAGCTAAAATTGACTTTAGAAATGATAATTTCAATCAAGCAAAAAAGAACCTCAATAAGGCGGTTAAATTATACCCAAAATACTGGAAAGCTCAATTTCTATTAGGCAAAGTATTCCTTAAAGTTGGGGATACTAAAAATGCAGAAAAAAACTTTCAGTTTTCAATCCAAAACGAGGAGAAAAACCCAGCATCATACTTTGAATTAGGAAAAATTTACTTCCACCAAGGGTTTTTTGAAAAAGCCAAAGAGTTTTTTAGTAACTCAATAAACCATCTAGGCGAGAATGCTGAGGCTCACTACTACTTAGCAAAAATAAACAGTGAAAATGGAGATTCTTCACAAGCAAAAAAACATTTCTATAAATCCCTAGAAATTGACCCTGAATATGCAAACGCTTACTACGAATTGGGGCACCACTGCTTAAAATCAGATGAAATAAATGAAGCAAAAATTCATTTCCAAAAGACAACAGATATAGACCAAAATTTTGCCAAGGCGTACTATCACCTCGCTAAATCCCTTAAAAATCCCTCTGAATACGATCAAGCGTTTCGAAATTACGAGACTGCACTTGAGATCGACCCACAAATGGAGGAATGCCACTATCACTTTGCGTCCTTATTGATAAGAGGAGAAAAACTAAAGAATGATGGCACCCTAGTTAAAGAGCCAAATTTAGCACTTGCTGAGAAGCATCTTAAGCAAGCAGTCAAAGTTAACCCTAGATTTCACAAAGCACATTACAAAATTGGAAAACTTCAAAATCTCCAGCAGAAATACTCTCAATCGCTAGAGAGTTTTAAAAAATGCATTGAAATTGAAAATGACTACGCAAAAGCTCATTATGAAATTGCACTTTTGCTTATCAAGAAAGAAGGCCAATCTCACTCTCAAAACAACAACTTGTAAGTCGGGTCACTGTGCTTGATCAAAAAATCACATATCATTTAGAATGTGCTCTTTCAGGTGATCCTCAGAATGCAGATATTTTAAAGTTAGCTAGTAAATTTTACCTTAATAAGAATCATTACATAAGAGTAGAGACATTACTTGATAATTTTAAAAATCATAAAGAGAGTGATTTTATTTTTTTTATCAAGGCACAGATAGCCTTTAAAAAAAAAGAATACCCAGCAGCTGCGGAATCTATAGCTAGGTGTGTTGATTTGAATCCTTCAATAGACCACCTTTCGTTAGCATATGAAATAGAGCTTTATCATGGAAATACAAATAATATCCTGAACTATCTCAACTTGCTTGTTGAGAAGGACTCTAAAAGTGGATGGCATTACTACGAACTCGCAAAATTATTAGATCCTGAATCCGAATTTCAAAGAATTTTTTATTTAATTGACACTAGTATTTTACTGTTAAATTACCATGAAAAACCAGTCATTTTAAAATACGAAATACTACTAGAATATCAAATAAACTTACAAAATACACCTTACTATAAAACCATCGAAAATATTCTTCATGAACTAGACCAAATACTTAATAAAAAGCATAAAAATTGCACCCTCAAATACTATGTTTCATGGGTTAACTACAAAAATAAAAATTTTAATAAAGCTATTCAGATATTAGGAGAAAAATCTGAATCAAATAAAGATTTATTCCTATTGGGAAAGTGCTTCTTTAAGAAACAAAAATTTTGTATATCATTTAAGTATTTTAATAAAATAAAATTATCCAGAAAAGACTCATTTTTCCTGAATAAACTAAAAGCTGATTGTCTTCTAAAAATAAACAAAACTTCAGATGCCAAAAAGTATCTTACACTTGCCCATGATTTATACGAGATTGAGCAAGATAAAAATAATGAGTTATACGATTTGCACTTAAAAAAAAATCGATACAGAGAAGCAAAAAAGATTTTATTTCAGAAAATTAAGGCTAAAACTTACATGTCTGATATTTGCTTAAGTCTTCATCATTTTAATAGTTCTCCTGAATTATATTACCTGGAAAAATCATTAAATATAAATAGTCAGAACAGCGACGCACTTTATGAGATGGGTAAAGTTCATAAGAAAAAATGTGTCAAAGAGGCACTAACATACTTCTTGAAATGCGTTCAAAATGACTGGACACACACAGGTGCACACATACAGCTTTCTCTAATCTATAAGGAACTTGGTCAGATACAGAATTATCTAAAGCATAAAAAAATAGCTGATTAGCTGAAGTTAAACTATTCCTTACTAGTTCTTAAAGATTTACTGTCTAATTTCACAATATCCTTTTGATGCATAACAAAAGAAATTGGCAGAGTCAAAAGATACAGAATTCCCATTGTGAAAAGACTTAACCACATTTCTTTAATAAATATTGCCACAAATAAGCATACCGCAATCAGCACAAAAAGTGCTTTTCTTGAGGAAACACTTAGGCGAATATTTCGAAACGAAAAAGTTGGAATCTGTGAAACAAGAAGTATTGAGATAAGGGTTACCCACAACAAAAGTAGATAAGGGTAATCAAGGATCTCAAAATCTAATGCCAAGCGTTCACAAACAAAACTGAGGGTCAATGGTAATAAGACTAATGCTGCTCCAGCAGGAGATGGAACACCAGTGAAATATCCTCTTTTTAGAACAGTGTCGTTTTGTTTTTCCTGAGCCATGACATTGAAACGAGCTAATCTAAAAGCGCAGCACATGGTGTAAAAGAGAAAGGGAATCCAAAACCAACCTAAGATTTCGCTATTACCGACAACAGGGAATGAGCTTTTGATCCATAGAAATGATATAATGGAAGGAGCAACACCAAAACTTATGGCGTCGGCAAGACTGTCTAGTTCTGCTCCAAAACGAGAAAAGGCACGCAATAGTCTTGCGGACAAACCGTCTATCATATCAAAGCATGCGGCAACTAGTACGCACAATACAGCGTTCTGCCAATCTGAATCTAAAGCAAACCTAACACCAGTGAGACCAGTACAGAGACCTATAGTTGTAAAGATATTGGGAAGAAGCTTGGTAAAGGACAGTTTTTTAGCTTTGTGTCTGATAGGGTTAAGTAACCTATTTATGCAGCAAATTGCAAGTCCTCAAATGTCTCCGTACCACTTGATGCTCCAAACCATAGGATCGATTAATAATTCGTTGCCACAATTCAGCCCATTTTTTCTCATGCGGATTAGAAATAGCTGATACAGTACATGAATATGAATCAGTATAAAACATGAAAAAATGGGAAGATTGTTTAGAATCCTCTAAGTCATTATAAATTATTGACTCATTCAATCTTTTTAATTCAGAAAGTAAATATTCATTCCTGTCAATGTATCCACTTGAAATCTCAACTTGAGGCTTAACTTGCTGATCCGAATTCAAAATTTGTCTCAACGGCGTTAAGACACGGGAAACTTTCAACATAACCCTGCTCCTGTAATCAACGAGGTCAATCGTTGTCTCCAATCCCGAGAAAGGTAGCCTAGTAAGCCTAAAAGAAAAATTTTCTGATTTTGGAGTAGGCAAATCTAGCTTAGCAACTATACTAGCATTTAAACTTTCAAGTCTTTGAGGGTAAATCATGTCGACGTTTAAAAATAATAAGCATGAACAGTGCCAAGCATTCTATGCTTGGCATGGTTTTTATTTCATTTCGTTATCACTTTGTTTTTTACAACTACAAAGTTGTCAGAAAAAAACATGGGACCCAAATCAACAATTTGAAAATGAAGTTAATAAAATAATTGAAAAGAGAGAAGTTTCTAAATTTTTCGAGGAAAACACTGCTAAAGAAAACCTCAGTGAATTAAATCGTGATTTAAGAAATTCAATTCACCCAGGATTGGAAATTCCTAGCTTTAATCACCTTGTTGGTACAGCTGGGCAAGTAATTGCTAAAAGGAACGAAGGTGACACAGTATGGGTAACAGTTAAATTTTACTGGAAAGATATTGTTGCTTATCAATTTGGTTTCGAATCGTACGAGTATAAACTGTGCTCGAAAACGAAGCCTTATATTGAGGTGGTCGCCAATGACATAAGAATTGTTTCTATTTCTTGGCTTTAGTCTTTTTGTCTCTGGTTAATGTAACGATTAATTTCACAACAGATCCTTGACTAGTCATAGTTGGGACTAATTTTGATAAGCTCCATCCATTTTCAGCATGGGTATTCAATTGCTGCGACAACTGCTTAGCAATAACGCTCGAGTTATCATCACCCTTTACCCTAAGCCCTTCAGGACCAAGAACAAAAACTTTATACTCTTGTAACATCAATACCAATTAAGATTAAACTTTTAGTGTAACAAGGTTAGGTGCTTTCTTTATCGGCACCATAGTATTTATTGTAGTACTTGTATCGGAAATATCCATAACCGTAATAACCAGAATAGTAATAGCCTGGAGTTTTCTTTTGAGGCAAATCGTTTAGGACAACTCCTAATACATTGGCACCAGTTTCTTCAATATTTTCAATCAAATTCTTAGCTACTTTCCTGGAAACTTTACCATATCTAGTCACAAATAAAACTTCCTCCGCTTTTCTAGCAATTGCTAAAGAGTCGGGGAAAAGGCCAATAGGTGGACTATCGATTATAATGACATCTGCAAGGGTTCGTACATGATTAATAACGATTTCAAATTCTTTACTCTCGAGCATTTCAGTGGCTGCACGTGTTTTACCACCTGAAGGAAGCAATGATAAATTATCATGTATTGGATGTAATGCTTTTTGTGTAAACTCTGCCAAGTGGTCATTTCCATTTTTTGCCTCATTAATGAGAGTTACTAATCCCTTATCGTTCTCAATTCCACAAAACTTATGAAGACCGGGTCTTCTTAAATCGAAATCAATCAAAATTGTCTTTCTTCCATGATTTGCACAACTATAAGCTAAGTTTGCTGAGATAAGACTTTTCCCTTCGCTTGGTATGGCAGAAGTTACTAAAATTATTTTCGGATAATCGGCGTGAGAATTCATTTGAATACGACTGTACATACTCCGAAATGATTCAGTTAATCCATCGTCTAAGTCATTTCCAACAATAAGAGGGCGCTTTGTTTCCTCTACCTGTGAGATTTGAGGTATACCACCGATTAAATCTTTACCTATAAAAACATCAATATCCCAGGGAGATTTGACTCTATTATCAATAAATTCAAGTAGGATTGGTATTGCTATAAATACAGCAAAAAAAATGATAATACCATTTTTTCTAATCCCTATTTTATCTGGTGTATATGGATTAGTTGCCAAGGTTGCAAAATTCTCGCGATGAAGAGGGTCATCTTGTTCTGAAGGCAAGGACTGCTCAATTTTCACATCATTTAATCTTTTATGAATTTGCTGAGTACTAGCCCTGACAATCGTAAGCTCTCTTTTGTAATCCTCTAATTTATCTTCGATATCACTAAGTTCGGCAGATTGTACCTGCATGACTTGCATTGCTTTGGTAAATTCATTTTCTTGATGTTGAAGTTCAACTAATTTATCTCTAAAGTCGTCAATCGCCGATTGCACTTCTTTGGCGAGTGCTTTTTTCACATCCTTAACTTGTCGAGCATTGGCAAGCATTTTAGGGTGACGCTCTAAATAGCCAGGATCAATTTCTTGGTAATCCCTTCTCTTTTTTTCTAAATCATAAAGACTCTTTCGCAGAGAAGGAACATTTCCATAAGATTCAATCGCATCAATTTCAAAAAATTCTTTAATAATAGCTATTTCAGATTCAATATCCTGAGATTTCAATGAGTCATTTTGTACACCAATATTTACACGAATATTGAGAATCTGTTTAAGCAACGTTGTTATTTTAATTTGCTCAAGCTGAGCTTTTGTTATCTCACTTTGGTACTGACTTTTACGACCGAAAATACTTTGCTTTGCATCTTCTAAGTAAGGAATGTTGTTATTTCTTTTAAAAGTGGATATTGATTGTGCGATCCGTTTTTCTTCGCCTTGCCTGTTTTCAAGTAAGAGTTCGAGCAAATTACGAGCTGATTCAACTTTTTGACTTTTTCTACTTTTATGCAGCTTTTCATATTCATTTTGTACAGTATCTGCAATGATTTGAGCACCCCTTCCACTTCTAGAATTTGCGATGATTGTAATTCTAGGATTTCCTGCACCAGGTGGTGAGATATTTACAGAATAATTTATTAGGCTAGCTACTCCAATGGGGATACCATCTTGGAGAAATGGAGCAAGCAAGATTGATTTATGCTCTGGGTTTTCGGATATCTTTTGGGTGACATTAACTCTTAATTCCTGACTATTTAAGCCGTCAAGGTGACGAGTTATAAGAGTTTGTACCTGGTTGTCTCTTTCGACTTTCTGTAAATTTAATAAGGAGGGAGGGGGAATTAGCCGAAAAGTTGCTGTAGAGTTATAGTACTCTGGGACTTGAAGCTCCTTGTACACATAACCAAGAGCAATAGGTAAAGCTAAAGTAATTGCAAGGAGCCACCGATCCCTGATGATAAGTATAAAATCAGCCAGACCTCGGATTTTACCTTTTGACTTAACACTATTTTCATAGTTACTTCCTTCCAAGTTGTCGTCCATTATATAAGTCGCTCAGGCACTTGAATTCTGTCTCCTGGATATATCCAAAATCTTTTTTTGGTACCAAACTTAACTAGGCCTTTGCTCAAAGCTTCAACATCAACTGTGTAAGTTTCTGTTTTTTGGGCATTACCACTCGAGTCATAAATAGTTCGTGTCACATATACCTTGTTTTTTCGAGCAATATCTGAAAAGCCACCTGCTCTTGATATCACCTCCACAATATTCATTGCTTCAACCTCTGGCGGAAAAGTGTAAGGACCCTGCCTTCTTACTGAACCATTCAAAAAAACTACCCTCTCGGAATATTTTGTTATAAAAACATTAACCCTTGGGTTTCGAAAAATAAGTTCATTTTGATACTTACGAACAATCAATGATTCCACCGACTTAATATTTAGCCCACTGACTTTAAGCTCTCCAATATAAGCAAGTCTAATCATCCCCTGATTGTTTACCTGAACTTCTGCAGAACATTCTGGTTCCCCTTGAACAGTAATTCGTATTAAATCACTCGGTCGTATTTTATATCCTGTTGGATCTCGTAAAACAGAGGGATCGTTGCTGTAGGAATTTTGCCCTCTTAAAAATGGGGTATTATAAGTTGTAAATACTAAAAATATAAATGAGAAACTTCTAAGAAACATTTTAGAATCTACCGGTAATAAGAGCTTGAATGATGTGTCTCCCGTAGGAATCAGAATTTCTGTCTATAATGCTGTAGTCGTAACTTCCGCTAGCACTAAAGAATTTATTAATATTTTTGGAGATTGAAAATCCCAACCCGTATGTATTCATAGAGCTTGATTCTACATTAACATCTTGTGGAATGCTTGCAGGGTAAAAATAATCGACTGTGCTTGCACTTAAATAGGCAGTTCCAGAAACACTCTCAACAAACCGATGGGTTAAACCGGCACGGGCGGATGTAGTGAAGGAAGAAAATCCCTGTGCAGATGGAGAAAAGCTGCGATTAAGCGAAAGGTTAGATGATGTTTTGGAGTTGTATTTGTACGACAAACCAAGACCGACAGTAAGGTTATCTTTATCTGGGTTTCCGTTTTGATCATAAGTAACTAAAGAATATCCAATGCTTGCATCTCCTGAAAGCTTAGTCGAATATTCACCATTTGCTCCAAACGAAATAGAATGAGATTTACTGTCAATTAAGTTTGGCTGGCTTCCTTTACTTTTCGACCTTGAAAAGGTATAATTGGTGTAAATATCAAGTTTTTCAGAATAAATGTAAAAAGCTCGGAAGTTAAGGGGCAACGTTGAAAAATCTTGATATGGACGAGGCCCTGTTGAACCGCTCTGGTACTGCTGAATGCTGTAATTCGTTCCACCACCAACTCCAAACTTAGGGCTATGATTATAACGTACATTCATTCCAGCAGTGAAATAGGTGTAGGAAGTAAGGTCTTGCTCAAGAACACTTGCGGAGACTTTTTGTCCCAAATCAAAAACTGCTTCAAAACGGATTTTAGCGTTATTAGAAATTCGCTTGTTTTTCGAAAGGGTCTCATCAAAGTCTATGCTAAATGTCGTAACTGGAACGACATAGCTTTTGTCATCATTTTTTATGTATTGAGCAATCTCCACACCTGCTGAACCAGAAAATTTGAGGAGGCTCACTTTTTTAGCTAAATGAACAGCGGGAGAAAACTTCAAAATGAAATCGTCTTCGCTTTTCAGCTCATTAACGGGAACCCCAGCATTATTACTAGAAGGATCCGTTTTAAGTTTATTATAATAAGAGCTGGGTATACCGAACACCCTCGAGTCATAAGTTGCAGAAGCTGAAGCTGAAGTCCTTATCTGTCCGAGCACGGGGTTGTCCCACTCTGCAACTATTTTGAATGGATGGAAACAAAAACACAAAAACAGAAAGGATGTTGAGGTAATTAACTTCACTTTAACAATTGATTGAATTTAACGAATTAATACTTGTCAATAACATCGTTTGCATGCTTTGGATTGAATGTTGAATTTTTCTCACAAGTTACTCCTTTTTTTGTCTATAACAATTGTTTGGTTTAGGGCTGGCCTTGGTCTTCAATCGGTACAGGTAACTTGGCTTGCAGGTCTAACAGTTTTATTTATCTGCTATGTCATATCGAAGCTGAGAAAACTAAAGGCAAAAGAATCTCCCTCTCCCGTTTTCATAATAGGGATTTTGTTGGCTATTTTTTTTACATCCTCCAGAAACACAATATTTAATGAGATAAACCATCAGACATTAAAGACAGCTGGGATAGGCAAATATTTTGCAAGTGAAAGTGACCTTTCAAAATCAATCATGCTCTCAAGGGAAATTAAAAAAATACTCCCATTTATCCATGATGCTCCTAACCGAGCTATAACAATTTTTTTAGATTTTAATAATCGCTATACTGATAATTTTGGTTCTGTGGACCCTGCAGGTAAACTTCTAAAAAAAATAATCGACATTATAGATCGTAAACCATCTCCATACCTACCAACAAATCCATTGGTAAATTATGATACTTGGATTAATTTTTTCTTCTTTATATCTCAGCTAGCTATAGGCTTTCTAGCTTACTACTTTATTAAAAAAAAGCATCTTATAAGAAGATTTGTAATTTATATAGCGGCTTCTGCAGTTATACTCGCAATTGTTGGCATTGTTCAGAAACTCAATTATGAGCCAGCTGATAATTTGAAGGAAATTTTTGGCATATGGGACACACCGGAACCTAGGTATTTTTACGCAAGTTTTACTTACAAAAATCATTGGAGTGCATATGCAATCCTCATGTTATCTTGCCTAATCGCTTTGTGTGTAAGGAAAATTTCTAAATACCATTTTCTGAGGCATATCCATAGATCAACTCTCTTATACCTACTAGGCATGCTAATTTTAATTATATCTATACCTCATTCCGGATCAAGATCCGGCGTATTGATATTATTGAGTTTGTTTACAGTACTGGCATTGATTATTTCCAAAAGAAAGGTTTTGCATTTCAAAACAAAACACTTTGCATTCGGTTTACTATTCTTATGCCTTTCTAGTTTTGGAGGGTTCCTCCTAAACAAGGATACGACTCAAGAAATGCTTTCTAATAGCATTTCTCAAATCCAAAATGAAAAAACTCCCCTCAGGATTCTTCTCTGGAAAGATCTAATTCACCAAATTTCCAAAAAAACATTTTGGGGATACGGTTACGATTCTTATGGAACCATTAATCCTCTCTTTCAGTCTAAGGTTGTGAGAGATGAAAGAGCAATCGGACTAGCCAATGCTCATACCCCCTATATCCCCCTACTTGGGTATGGACATAGTGACATCCTTGAATGGGTTACCGAATTTGGTTGGGTAGGGATAGTCTTGTTATTATTACCTGCAATTTTACTCATTTGCAGGAACCTGTCTTTTTCAAGGTCAATTTTTGCTCAGATTATTTCAATCGGGGGATTATGCTTTCTTTTGTATTGCTGTTTTGATTTCCCCACAAGATCCCCTGCTTGCTTGATTTCATTTTCTTTACTACTCGGATTATCGACTCGATACACTAACTTAAGTTTAAATAAAAATTTTCATTAAAATTCTATTGCCATAATCTAACTGTTACTTTCACTTTATAGCTGTGCCCTATTTTGTATTCGTTTCAGTATATTTTACAGTTGTTGTATTTTGCAGTTCTCTTTCTTTGCTTGGAAAATCACTTAATTCCTCGTTAGTTGAAAGTGCTATTCTCGTTAACATTAATTCACTGAAAACTAGCAAGGATTTGCCCTCCCAAAGAAGGTTATCAGAAGCTGATACTTCGGAAATTGAAGATTCGATTTATGAGGAACTGATTGACATTCCTCAGCAAAGCCAAGCTTTAAAACAGAGTATGGTTGAAACTTTTGGTAATATCCCTGCCGATCAGTCCATTGAAGCATTTTCTCATGCAGTGGATTATTTATCTGACAAAAAACTTGATTTCTCACTTTCTAACGAAGAATTCCTTTCTGGATTAACTTCCATAATGAGTGCTTTTGCTGAAACATCTTCTGAAGAAAATGTAATAAAAGAAATCCCGGAAATCGTTTTCAATCAAATAATACCCGATAAGATTATCAATTGGGGAGGCGGGGGCATTTCTTGGGGGGCGATGTTATCACAAGCAATAATATCAACCATTCCATATACTGACGATATCCCTTCTACAACGCAGGTGGAAATCCTTTCCAAGGCTATCATAGAGTCTACCATGGCTTTTTACGAATCGACTAATCCGAATATGCCCAATGTTGGCATTTATCCCGGTATTAATCCTATTGTTAGCTACGATGATCCCAATGTTGTCATGAAGTTTGATGGTGAAGATCAATTTATGAAGTTTGATCCTAGTAAAACTGAAATTATCAACTCTGTTTCATTCGGAATTTCATCCGCTCTTTTTTCTTCACCACTAATCAATGAGGATACTCTCGGTGATTTTTCTTCATCAATAGCAAAATCCACTATCGATGGGGCTTTATCCTTTGTTGATCAAGTTGAAAATAAAAATCCCGACCAAAGTCATAGCTTTTTCGTTAATGAAATCACTAAAGTTGTTTCCCATGGAATACTCCTGGGCGCTGTGACAACCCTAGCTCGGGATGAAGAAAGTAATGTCCTTGAATTACCGGGCAATGCAGCCAAGCTGCTGTCGGAAAATTTGGCTTATTCGGCAATCAACCAAACCTTGGAATTAGATAAGGCCAATTGGGAACTGGAAAGAATCGCAGAATCCTCCGCTTTTGGTGCAGCAACTGGTTCACAACTGGCAGCTGTTTTCGACAAATCTTCAGATTACACAGAAAGTTGGGAAAGTTATGAAAGGAAACAATTAGCAAAATCTACATCAGAAGGCAGTGCGCTGGGTTCTACTACTGCCAGAATAGAAAAGGTAATAAAAGACTTCTCTGTAGCAGCTAATGAAGACGACAGTTTGAATATTGCAGATACAGCTAGAAATGACCTACTCGCAATTTCTCAGCATAGTGCAATGGGATCCTTGATTGGCAATGTTGGAATGTCTCTCTATTATCCAAACCCCATGGATAAATTAGCTTTGATTAACTTTGCTGCACAAGGTGCTACCACTGGAAGCATTTCCGGGACCAGTGAAGTGGACTTAAAACGACAAGACTCAACTGAGACTTTTGATGTTGAAATTGCAAGATCTAGCTCGGTAGGGGCTTCTTTTGGTGCAGTTTTCGAGACTGTTGCCTTAACTAATGCAAATCCCAAAGACTTTTCGAATGATATTTCCGTAACCTCTGTCGTACAAGCTGTAACCTATGGAGCAACTTATGGGGCTATTACTGCAGGAGACGAAAACGATGCACCTGTTGCAGATGCGCTCATTTTCAAACAAGCCACTAAGCAAGGAGCGATCGAGGGTTCTCTTAGTGGTGCCAGCCTTGGAAGTGGAATATCGGCAGAAAATGTAGATAACACAGACCTTCGTGCGAAGTCATCTATTATTAAAGCGGCTTCCGAGACTAATGCACAAGCAGCTGCAAATGCTAGTAGTTCTATGGCAACGAAAGTGATTCGAACAAGTACATCTGATATGCTAATGCTTATGAAAAAATTTGGCATTAACCCTCGCCTCACAAACCCTACGAAAATTTTTAAAAAGAAGACAACGAGAAATGAAGAAGATGACTTTCTCTTTAAAGAAGACCTTAAAGTAGCTACACCTATCTAATTCTCATTGGACAATTGATTGTAAAACATTTACTAAGTTTAACCCTTTAGTAACTTTTACTTTAAAATATAATGAACACATCAGATATTGGACTAATTGGACTTGCGGTAATGGGTCAAAATTTAGCGCTTAATATTGCAGATCATGGCTTTCGTATTTCTGTATTTAACCGCACCTTTGGTAAGACCGAGCAATTCTTGCAAAAGAATGAGCATGAAAATGTTGTTGGCTACCAAGAGTTAAAAGATTTCATCCAATCCTTGTCTAAACCACGAAAAATAATTATCATGGTTCAGGCAGGTGGTGCAACAGATGCAGTTATTGAAAATTTACTGCAACATTTGGACCAAGGTGATGTTATCATCGATGGGGGCAATGCTAAATGGACAGATACCATAAGGCGTGAAAAAAATCTTTACCAAAAAGGTTTTTATTTCGTTGGCTCAGGTGTTAGTGGTGGGGAAGAAGGTGCACGCTTTGGACCTTCACTCATGCCAGGAGGCACACTCGAATCATGGAATTTGATAAAGGATATTTGGACGAGTATCTCTGCGAAAGTTGATGAAAGTACAGGAAAACCCCTCGAAGGTGGCAAACCAGGTGCTCCCGTTTCAGGTGGATTCTCTTGCGCTGCTTATATTGGAGCCAATGGTGCTGGTCATTATGTGAAAATGGTTCACAACGGAATCGAATATGGTGACATGCAAATGATATGCGAAGCTTATCATTTATTGTCCTCAATTGGAGGCATGAAACCACATGAGATAGGTGAAGTGTTTAATCAATGGAATGCAGATATTCTGGATTCATTTTTAGTTGAAATAACGGGTGATATACTATGCCAAAAAGATCCCTCTACGAAAAAACCCTTTGTTGATATAGTGCTGGATACAGCGGGACAAAAAGGAACTGGCAAATGGACTTCCGTAAATGCATTAGATATGGGTGTGCCGGCACCAACCGTTTCAGAAGCGGTTTTTGCAAGGTGTCTGAGTGCAGTAAAAGAAGAGAGAGAGAGAGCATCAAGTGTACTTTCCGGTCCAAGCCTTGAAAACCTAAATGTTTCAAAAACCGACTTGATTCAATCTGTTAGAGATGCCTTGTATTGCTCTAAAATATGTTCCTACGCACAAGGTTTTCAGCTCATGAGGGAAGCCCAGAAAGAGTATGACTGGCATTTAAATTTTGGCGAGATCGCCCAAATTTGGAGAGGTGGTTGTATTATAAGAGCTGCTTTTCTTCAAAAAATAACCGAGGCCTTTGTCCGAGATAAAAATCTCCCCAATCTACTCTTAGACCAGTATTTCAAAAATTGCATCAATGATTATCAAACAAATTGGAGAAAGGTCGTCTCTATGGCCTCAGAAAACGGCATACCCATCCCTACTTTTTCGTCTGCCCTCTCCTACTATGATGGATACAGGTCCGCTCGTTTACCCCAAAATTTACTACAAGCACAAAGGGACTATTTCGGTGCTCATACATATGAAAGAACCGATCAAGACAGAGGTCAATTTTATCATTTAGACTGGCTACACCCTGAAAGACCAGAAATCAAAGTTTAGTCTTTCCAGAACTACTTTATTTTTGACCGGTAAACTTAAGGTAAAAGTTCTTTACTAGGTTATAATCAAGTTCTTTACATGTTGAGTCTATAATAAGATCAAACGTAGAAGCTTTTTCTATTTCGTGCTGTGCCGTCAGGATCCTTTTTTTAATTTGTTCGCGACTATCGGTGCCCCGAGTAATCAACCTAGTCTCCAATTCTTTAATGGATTTTGGTCGAATAAAAATAGTTAGTAACCTAGAACACATGCCTGCGAATTCCAGAAATATTTGCTGTATAGACTGAGCACCATTGACATCTATGTTAATAAGTAGGTTTTGATCTGATAAAGTTTCAAACAAGAATTTTTTCAGTGTGCCGTAATAATTTCCATGAATTATTTCATATTCAGCAAAATCCTCATTACTAATTCTTTTCTCAAATTCATCACGCGACAAGAAAAAATAATCAACGCCGTCAACCTCTTTGCCTCTGGGTGATCTGGAGGTTGCCGTAACCAATCGACTAAGATGAGGGGAAAAATCATTAACTAACTTGTCACAAATAGTAGTTTTACCAACACCTGCAGGACCTGAAATTAAAATGATAGAGTTAGTCATTTTATTAATAAGCAAGTACTGAAAAAAGCAAGCTTAGCCCGCACAACATAAAACATCCTCCAAGGTATTTATTTCGTCTTCCTCGACCGTATATAAACGAGAAGAAATCTCTCATCCTGTAGGGATAAGCACCTAGATACAAAGCAACTAGAATCATAACATACACAACTGAAACTAAAAGAAGACGAGCACTGGGTTCTTGCAAAAAAGCAGAATCTAATACTTCTCGGGAATATAAAAGCGTTATTATCGAGAGTGCCCGAACTGCCAAGAAATCTTTGGTGAAAAAGAAAGCTGAAACCAAAATGCAAATTGAAAGCATTGTGATTATGTGTTTATAGTCCCCGAAATCAGCTTCCCCTAATTGCATAACATGTCCCAAAAGAAACCAACATGTCCCAATCGTCATGAGAATGTAAGAAAGCAACCTCGAACGAGGAAATGATACAAATTTAGACTTAACGCTAAGATTACCGGATAAAAAAAGGCCGCCAAATATAACAAATAAAAAACCTGTGAGTATGGTATATTCTATTAAATGCATAATGTACTAAGAAACGGTTTCACCGAAAAGGGTGTTTGTTGAAACATTCGTTATACGAACAGGAACTATATTACCAATCAATCTTTTCTCAGCTGGAAAAACAACTTTCCTGAAACATGGAGTGCGACCGGTTAAAGCGCCCTCCCCTTTTCTAGCTTTCCCTTCGACCAGAACATCAACTTGAGAATCAATTAATTTTTGGTTAGACGCTATGGATTGACTTTCTAGAATGGAAAGTAGTTCCTGGTTGCGTTTTTCTTTAACATTTTGCGGGACTTTATCATCTAATCTGGAAGCGTGCGTGCCTGACCTCTCGCTGTACTTAAATATGAACGCCATTTCGAAGCCAGCCTCGATAAAAAGATCTTTTGTCTGCTCAAAGTCTTCCTCTTCTTCACCAGGATAACCGACGATAACATCCGTACTTAATCTCATATTTGGATTAGCGTCTCTCAATTTCCTAACAAGTTTGATAAATTTAGACCGAGTGTACGGGCGATTCATAGATTTAAGAATCTTATCCGAACCGCTTTGCATCGGAATGTGGGCATAACTACCAAGCTTTTCCAAGTGCGAAAATGAATCGATTAAGTCATCTCCAAAAGAAGATGGGTGGGGCGATGTAAACCTGATACGTTCAAGATCCTTAATAGCGTGAAGCTTTTCTAATAACTGAACAAAGGGGGTTTTATTGTCCATGCGTTTAAAAACACCTCTGCCGTAAGCATTTACTATTTGTCCAAGTAATGTAATTTCTTTAACGCCTTTAAAAGTAAGGTTCACTACTTCTTCTACAATTTCGTTTATTGTTCTATATCTTTCTCGCCCTCTTGTTTTAGGAACAATACAAAAGGAGCAATTCATGTTACAGCCCTGCATGATTGAAACAAAGGCAGAGACAGAATTTGCCGGTGAAATGATATGATTTTTGATATAATCCTGTGAATTCGCTTCTTCGGCAAGCTCGATAATTGGTGACTTGAGAGTTGATTTTTGATTTTTGAGAGTATCAAGGAAGTCAGGAATACGATGAAATTTTTGAGTTCCTGCAACTAAATCAAGCTTAGGTAACAATTTGGTAAGATCATCCCCCTTATTTTGAGCCATGCATCCCATGATTCCCAAAATAAATTTTTTATCATTCTTTTTCTTAGAAAGTACATGTCCTGCTTTACCAATAGCTTTAACTTCAGCTTGCTCTCGGACACTACAAGTATTTAACAATACAATATCCGCTTCTTTCTCATTACCTACAAGTGAATAACCACGCTCTAATAAGCTCGATGCCACTTGCTCAGAATCCCTTTCGTTCATTTGGCACCCATAGGTTTTTATATATACGCGACTCATAAATTGTATGGAATTGCTACTTATCTAAAAGAGATAAGATTCCAGTATTTTGTAGTTAGTGATAACCCGAGAGGTTTTGTCCAGTAGAACATCGGGTGAATTATGGCCATTACTGAACAAAATACAATCAATACCTAAATAATCAGCAATCTCGAAGTCGTGCACAGTATCACCTACAAGTAAGATTTTATTAGGTTCTAAAGCAATTTTATCTAAATGAGTTTTAGCAATTTCTTTTTTTCCCGATGCTCGAATATTTCCAACACCTGAAATGAATGAAAAATACTTATTTAAGTCATGATAATTGACAAACTCGCAAATATCAGAATCTTTGCCAGCAGATAATACAGATTGATTAATTCCAAAATTATTTATTTCGGCCAACATAGATTTGACTCCCGAATGTAAATTACACTCTAAAAATTTGCTTTTATATCTTGAAATAAAAAAAGTATTTAAAGCTTTATAATTATTACCAGACGATGGTAATCCAATTTCTTTGTAAAATAGATTAACAGGAAAGCTAAAATTTTGTCTATAGTGTGAAACAGTAATGGAAGGCAATTTTTCATATCTAAGTGCTTCGTTGAGAATTCTAACACATAATTTGACATCATTAATTATGGTTCCATTCCAATCCCAAATAATATGTTGATAATTCACAATAAGAAACTTGTTCAAAATTAAAAACCAAAGAACCTCAAAATTAACATAGTCATCAAAACATCTTGCTTATAATCTAAATGATTACAAAGTGATATCTAACCAAATTTTCATATGTCAAAACAAAGCCAAAACAAAAGCCAAATAACCACCAAAATTTCAGACTTAGACCTTGCTTTCCAAGGAATAAACAAAAAATTCGGGGAAGGTGCACTCATGAAGCTTGGTGATGCTAAGAAAATGAATGTATCCGTTATTTCCACGGGTTCATTAGCTATCGATTTATCACTAGGTGCAGGAGGATTACCACGTGGTAGAATTGTAGAAATATATGGTCCTGAGTCTTCAGGTAAGACAACATTCTGTTTGAGCGTAATTGCTGAAGCACAACGTAAAGGTGGAAATGCTGTTTTTGTAGATGTTGAGCATGCCTTAGACCCCAGATATGCTAAGATTGTCGGCGTTGATTTGGATAACTTAATGGTTTCACAACCTGAAAGCGGTGAAGATGCTTTAAATATAACAGAAACCCTTATAAGGTCAGGAGCCATTGATGTGATCGTTTTAGATTCAGTTGCAGCTCTTGTATCAAGACAAGAATTAGATGGTCAAATGGGAGACACAACGGTTGGACTGCAAGCTCGTATGATGAGTCAAGCAATGCGCCGGCTCACAGCAGCAATCTCAAAAACAAATTGCGTTTGCATATTTACAAACCAAATCCGTGAGAAAATTGGTGTTATGTTTGGTAGCCCTGAAACAACACCCGGAGGCCGAGCTTTAAAATTTTTCTGCTCTATCAGGATGGATATAAGGAGAATAGGACAAATTAAAGAAGCAAATGGGACTGTTACCGGTTCTAGGACTAGACTCAAAATTGTCAAAAATAAAGTCGCTCCACCTTTCACAGCATGTGAGTTTGATATTATGTACAATGAAGGCATCTCGAGAACAGGATCTATTCTTGACCTTGGTATTGAACACAGCATCGTTACTAAAAAGGGTGCATGGATCTCTTTCGATGGCAACTTAATCGGACAGGGACGGGAAGCTGCCAAAATAGCTCTTTCAGAAGACCCAGCGTTAATGGAAAAAATTACTGATGCGATCCTTGAGAAAGTTAAAGTCTCTGTTGGTTCAGTACTTGCACAGGTAAAGGAAGAAGATTCCGACTAGATAAAACTTATACCTTCAAATACTTAATGACAGATACGATTGTTGCAGTTGCAACCCCTTCCGGTGAATCTGCTCTGGCTATCATTAGAATTAGTGGAAAAGCATGTAAAAACATTATATCACAATGCTTTTCTAACCCCTCCCCTACCCCAAGGTATTCATATTTATCAGAATATAAAAACAATCAGGGTGAGAATATTGATCAAGTAATTTGGTGCTATTATGAAAATAATAAATCATTTACTGGTGAAGAGATGCTTGAGATATCATGCCACGGAAATCATTTTATTATAGATGAAATATTACAAGATATATTGTCCCTTGAGGTAAGAGTGGCTGAACCAGGTGAATTTACCAAACGAGCTTTCCTTTCAAACAAAATTGACTTAGTTCAAGCAGAAGCAATAGCTGGTATTATTTCAGCAAAAAGTGCTAAAGAAGCCAAACTTTCAAAGAAAAACCTTGAGGGTAATCTTACCAATAGAATTGCTAAACTACAGAGCAATATACTTAATGCACTTTCAAGGGTAGAAGCCTTTTTAGATTTCCCTGAAGATGATTTAGGGGAAAGCCAGAGCCAATCAATAATATCAGAAATAACTGATAGTCATAGAAATATATCAAACCTAACATCAGCATATCATAGGAATAGAAAACTTTTATCAAAAAAAGTGATAGCACTAATTGGATCACCAAACGCAGGAAAAAGTACACTATTTAACTGCATTATTGGATATGATAGATCTATTGTTAGCTCAGAATTAGGTACCACGAGAGACTATATTTCACAAGATATTATGATTAATGACCATAGAGTAAATTTAGTGGATACAGCCGGTCTAAGAGAATCTCAGGACATCATTGAATCAACTGGTGTTCAAAACACATTAACACAAATTGAAAAGGCTGATTTAATTATATTAGTACTTGATGTTTCAGCCCCCTACCCTTCTGAATTGTCATCCTATATCAAAAATATTTTAAACAGAAAAAAAATCATAATCGTTGAAAATAAAAATGATCTAAAGCGAAAGATATCGAACATTCTTTATCCTGAATGTTTTTGTGTTCTAAATATTAGTGCAAAAGACCAAAAAGGTATCAAGGACATTATTGCAGCGATAACAAAGTGCCTGGAAGATGATACAAACAAGAATTGCACAATAGATATATTAATAAACTTGCGCCAACATAATTGCCTAATTAACGCGTGCAAAAGCCTAGAAAAAGCAAAAATATTATTAGAAGACGAGGACTATCTAATTGCTGCAACTGAAATTAGAGAAAGCTTGCACCAGATCGGAGAAATTATAGGTCAAACAGATAATGAAGCCATGCTAGATCGACTTTTCAAAAACTTTTGTATCGGAAAATGAACTCTCTTATTGGTGAAGAAGAAAGCAATCCATATGATGTTATTGTTTGTGGAGCTGGACATGCAGGCTGTGAAGCCGCACTTGCTTCCTCAAGACTAGGGTCAAAAGTTCTGTTACTTACCGGAAATCTAGATACAATTGCTCAGATGAGTTGCAACCCAGCGATTGGAGGGCAAGCAAAAGGACAAATAGTAAGGGAGATTGATGCGCTTGGAGGCGGAATGGCGTTAAATACTGATGCTTCAGCCATTCAATACAAATTGTTAAACACATCGAAAGGTGAAGCTGTACAAGCACCCAGAGCACAATGTGACAAAAAACGGTATCAGCTTCGGATGAAGCATATCTTAGAACTTGAAAATAATATAACGATTTTCCAAGCTCTAGTTGATGGCTTAATTATTAAAAACTTCAAATGTATTGGAGTAAAAACATCCATAGGACTACAATTTTTTGGTAGGACTACAATTGTTACTACTGGCACATTCCTTCAGGCCATGATGCACATTGGCAAAGAAAAGGCAAAAGGTGGACGACTAGGAGATCATGTCGCCAATGGTTTATCTAAAGATTTCGAGGATTGCGGTATAAAACTTGGAAGATTTAAAACGGGGACACCTCCGCGCCTTCATGGCGGTACTATCAACTTCGATCAACTTGAAAAACAATCTGGGGATGAACATCCGACTAAATTCGCGTTTTATGACACACGTCCTGAAAAAGAAAAGTTCCATGTGGAACAATCTGCAAGATGGTTCCACGTGGAACGTCGTCCTTTTATGCCAAGACAAGTTGATTGTTTTATAAGTAATACGCAAGCTTCTACAAAAAAAATTATTGAAGAAAACCTACACTTATCTCCACTTTATAAAGGAGACATAGAAGGCACTGGGCCAAGATATTGTCCAAGCATAGAAGATAAAACTGTTAAGTTTAACAATAAAGATAATCACAAAATTTATCTAGAACCTGAAGGATTAGACACAGATGAATGGTATATCAATGGTCTATCCACAAGTCTTCCATTTAATATTCAAAAAGAAATTCTTCGAACTATCCCAGGTCTTGAAAAAGCTCAAATACTAAGACCAGCATATGCAGTTGAATATGATTATGCATACCCAACTCAACTTTCGTTTTCACTGGAATCATTAAAAGTTGAATGTCTTTTTTTCGCTGGTCAAATTAATGGGACATCCGGATATGAAGAAGCTGCCGCTCAGGGTCTGGTTGCCGGTATAAATGCAACACAAAAAAGCATTGAGGCTGAACCTATTCAATTCCATAGAAATGAGGGTTATATTGGCGTCTTAATCGATGACTTAGTAACCAAAGGGACAAACGAACCTTATAGGATGTTTACTAGCCGTGCGGAGTTTCGTCTTTTATTCAATCACGGGAGTAGCGAGCTTAGATATTTGGAAAAATTAAAAATTTTAGATTTAGTTTCAATTGAAAGACGCCAAAACATTGAGAATAAGTTATCTACTGTAAAAAAATCGGTAACGATAGCATCGAATAAAAAAATTTCTGGAAACGATTCTTATGCTGATTTATTACGAAAGGGTAGGGGGGCAATCAAATTACCTCCTGAATTTGCCGATTTGGATTCAGAGATAATTAAAGAAATTCACTATAGAATTAAATATGAAGGATATTTGCATCGTGAGATGAAAAATATTGAAAAATTAAAAGCTGCTGAGAATATAAAAATACCAAAAGATTTTGATTTTAAAACGGTTCCAGGTTTGAAAAATGAATGCCTTCAAAAATTTATCACTATAAACCCGGAGACAGTTGCACAGGCTTCACGTATTCCAGGTGTCACACCGGCTGACATTAATATTCTCATGGTTATTCTTAATAGGTAAATACAATGAATGGTCTGGAAAGATTATTATTAGAAAAGAAACTTAGAATTTCCTTCTTAAATAAATCAGTACAAACCTTATTAGAAGATTTTCATGTTGATGATGCTTTAGGTATCAACTTAGAACTAGGATCCGGTCATGGTCATTGGCTGACATCCTATTCTCAATTAAATCAAGAAAGTTACTTTCTTGGCATAGATTTAATTACCAAAAGAGTAGAAAAAGCGAATCAAAAAGTAAGTAAAAGAAATTTAAATAATATTTCATTTTTAAAGGCCGATGCGTTTGAGTTACTTGAATCTTTGCCTTCAGATATATCTATTCAAAATTGTTTTATAATGTATCCTGATCCTTGGCCCAAAAAAAGACATCATAAAAGAAGATTACTCAACGAAAGATTTTTAGAATTACTAGCTACAAAGTGTAAGAAATCATCCAAACTGTTTTTTATGACTGACCATGATGACTATTTTGTTTCTTCACATAATATGATTCTTAATTCTAATTTATGGTCTTTGAAAGAGGAAAAATGGCCACACGCAGAAAAAAGTTATTTTCAGGATTTATTACCTCAAAATAATTTTTTTGTCGCGGACTATCAGATATTATAACTCAAGCTAATAGCTTAATTAAGTGAAGATTAGAGATGGTTTGTTTTCATTGAATTACATCGTTGTTGTTTGACCAAAATTTATTCTTTGCTTAGTGATACTACTTTTTTATCTTGAAGCCATTAGCCCTAGTTATCGTTTTTTTATTTTCATTCATCCAGCTTTTTGCAGCTGGAGATGGGGTGCACCTTAAGGCAGAATCATTTTTCAACATTGCGGGTATCCCTGTTACCAACTCCATGGTTACGAGTTGGGTTGTTTCACTATTTATAATTTTAATCGTGAAAACTTTGGTTGGTAGGCCTCAACTTATACCCAGCAAAGGTCAAATAATTGTTGAATCTGTTGTTTCAGGACTCAGAGGAATATTAGAACCCATTGTTGGCAAAAAAGTTTTCTTTCCATCATTTTGGCTTCTTAGCGGACTTTTTATTTTTATAATTGTTCAAAATTGGTCAGGCCTTCTTCCAGGGGTTGGCACTATCGGCTATGGTAGTACCATTGATGATCACTTTAGTGTAAGCAAACCATTAATACGGCCTGGGAATGCCGATATTAATATGACTTTGGCCCTCGCATTGGTTGCAAATCTTTTTTGGGTCTACTTTATCATTAAATACGCTGGTTTTAAGGCCATTATTAAAGATTGGTTTGGAAACAAAGCGGACAGAAAAGAAGTTCATTTTCTTATGTTTGCCGCGTTATCATTAATTTTCATTGCTGTAGGTTTTATTGAAGTACTTTCTATTGTTTTTCGTCCTGTCTCCTTGACCTTCAGATTATTTGGCAATGTGTTTGGTGGCGAAAGCTTGCTTCACAGCATGTTTTATCTGGCCCCTCAAATAAATTGGTTTCTGCCTGTACCTTTTTACTTTATGGAAGTTTTAATTGGGCTCGTTCAGGCTCTTGTTTTTATGCTCCTCGTGGCAGTCTACATTGGATTAATCTGCAACCACGAAGAAGGAGACAACCATTAACTTTTCGCTTCGTGACTATAAACTTAATTGTAGGCGGGCGCTCACCATCATAAACTCAAATCATTATAAATTATGTACGATATACTAGCACAAGCAGAACAAGTCTCACAAATTTCCGGTAGCATTCAAGGAGCCCTCGGTTGCCTAGGTGCTGCCATTGGCGTGGGAATCGTCGGAATGAAAGGCGTTGAAGCTGTAGGACGCAATCCTGATGCAGGTGGAAAGATTTTGGTTCAATCCATCCTCGGTATGGCACTTGCCGAAGCGGTCGCCTTTTATTCTTTGTTCCTGTAATCATCACTTGGAGCGGGCATGACAACATTAGCTAGTATTACGGATACCGCACAAGGTATTGCTAACACCTTTGGTGTAGATTGGCCAATGCTTGTTGCCCAATCCATCAATTTTTTAATCGTTGCATTCGTAATTTGGAAATTTGCATTTCGAAATGTACTCTCAACTATAAAGGAAAGAGAAAAGCAAATTGCTGATTCCTTGAAAAATGCTGATCGAATTAAACTCGAATTAGAAGAAACAGAAAAAAAGCAGCAGGAAACCTTACAGGAAGCTTCATTATCTGCGAAGAAGACCGTCACGGAAGCTCAAGACAAAGCGAAAGCCTTCATTGAAGAGCAAAAAGAAGACGCCCGTAAACAAGCGGAGGAAATAATTGCCAAGGCCAAGTCAGCCATGGAACAAGAGAGAGAGAAAGTACTGAAAGAAGCACGGGAGGAAATTGCATCCTTAGTAATTCTAACCACTACTAAAGTGCTTCAGAAAGACCTCAGCGAAGATGAAAAGTCTAGGTTTTCTAAATCCGCTATCGATAGTCTCAAACTTAGTAACTAAAATCGCATGCCTGCATCCTCCAAGCATAAAACATTAGCCAAAAGCCTGCTAGGTTTAAGCTTAGACGAGCATGGTCATATTGTTGAAAGCAAAGTGAAGGAAATACTTTCCAGCTTAAAAGACTCGAAGATATCTGGACTAAGATCCCTCCTGCGCTACTTTTATACTGAAGTCCGCCTCCACGAATACACTTATCACGCCATTGCAGAAATTGGATGCAAGGACGATCCCAGTATTACTAATTCCATCATTCAAAAACTTGAAGCTAGTGTTGGTAAAAACATAAGGCTTACCATCACCGAAAACCCGAAAATTATTTCTGGTTGCCGAATACGCTTAAAAGATGATGTCTACGAAGACACCGTGAGTAACAGGCTGCATAAACTAGAAAAATCATTTCACTAATTCACAATAAAAATTCATGAGTTCTATCACTGATCTTATCCGCAAGGAAATTGAAAACCTCTCTACTGACGCAACCCGGACCAATGTTGGGACGATTACAACTCTCGCAGATGGAGTTGCTAAAGTTGAAGGACTTTCAAAAGTCATGTTTAACGAAATGGTTGAGTTCCCAAATAACATTTTGGGAATTGCCCTGAACCTTGAAGAAGACTCGGTTGGGTGCGTACTTCTTGGTGACACCAGTTCATTAAAAGAAGGGGATGAAGTCCGAACAACAGGAAAACTACTTTCAGTTCCAGTTGGTAAAGAATTGCTCGGTAGGGTTGTAGATGC
>Ga0181568_10000921_pt1 | contig 26930 bp, 19 predicted proteins | sample 101ome_20_FD_133758 | JGI IMG/M metagenome (GOLD analysis project Ga0181568, IMG submission 133758) | Coastal salt marsh microbial communities from the Groves Creek Marsh, Skidaway Island, Georgia - 101404AT metaG (megahit assembly) | ecosystem: Environmental > Aquatic > Marine > Intertidal...
ATCATGAGGCCGGCATAGAGGAAGCCGACATAGGTGTTGCCTTCGGCAGCCATGCCACGCACCGTCGGCATGATGACTTCTGCCATGACACGATCGTGAATGGCCTGGGTCACCACCGGCGCCGGGGAATAGGCCCCCATGCCACCGGTGTTGGGGCCCTTGTCGCCGTCATCCCGTGCCTTGTGATCCTGGGACGTGGCGAAGGGCAGGGCGTGCGAACCATCCACCAGCGCAATGAAGCTGGCTTCTTCGCCCACCATGAATTCCTCGATGACCACGCGATGGCCGGCATCGCCAAAACTGTTTCCCGACAGCATGTCGCGGATGGTGGCTTGAGCTTCTGCCTGGCTCTGGGCAATGATCACGCCCTTGCCGGCGGCCAGGCCGTCGGCCTTGATCACGATCGGTGTGCCCTGGGCTTTGACGTAGGCAATGGCGGCTTCCGCATCGGTGAAGTTTTCATAGGCCGCGGTGGGAATGTTGTGGCGCGCCAGGAAGTCCTTGGTAAAGGCCTTGGAGCCTTCCAGTTGGGCCGCTCCTTTGGTCGGGCCGAAACAGGCCAGGTTTTCAGCCTGGAAGTGATCGACGATACCGTCGACGAGAGGCGCTTCCGGGCCAATGATGGTCAGGCCCACCTGGTTGTCACGCGCGAAACTAGTAAGGGCGGCAAAGTCACCGGCATTCAGCGCCACGTTCCTGACACCGGGTTCTTGGGCAGTTCCGGCATTACCCGGAACGACAAAGACTTCATCCACCTGCGCAGAGCGGGCGCATTTCCAGGCGAGGGCATGTTCGCGGCCGCCGCTGCCGATAATCATTACATTCATGAGTTGTCCTGCAGATTGCTACATCTGTTTTCTATAGAGGCAAGAGACAAGAGGCAAGGTTTCACGCAACTCACTTGCCTCTTGTCTCCTGTCTCTTTCTTAATGCCGGAAATGCCGCATGCCGGTGAAGACCATGGCCATGCCTGCGGCATCGGCAGCGGCGATGACGTCATCATCGCGCATGGCGCCGCCGGGTTGGATAACAGCGGTGATACCGACTGAGGCGGCTGCCTCGATACCGTCCTGGAACGGGAAGAAAGCGTCTGAAGCCATCACCGACCCTTTCACCTCAAGCCCTTCGTCGGCGGCCTTGATATTGGCAACCTTCGCGCTGTACACGCGGCTCATCTGGCCGGCGCCGATACCGATGGTCTGGTTGTTCTTCACGTACACGATGGCATTGGATTTCACGAACTTGACCACTTTCCAGGCAAACAGCAGGTCGCGGATTTCATCCGCCGTGGGCTGGCGCTGGGTAACGATTTTCAGATCGGCTTCCGTGATGACGCCCTGGTCGGTGTTCTGCACCAGCAGGCCGCCATTGACGCGCTTGTAATCCAGGGACGGGACCGTCTGCTGCGGCCACTGACCGCACACGAGCAGACGCAGGTTTTCCTTGCTGGCCAGGGCAGCAGCGGCGTCATCGAGAGCAGACGGTGCGATCACCACCTCGGCAAACTGGCGCTCGACGATGGCGTTTGCCGTCTCGGCGTCCAGCGGCCGGTTGAAGGCAATGATGCCGCCAAAGGCCGAGGTGGGGTCGGTCTGGTAGGCCTTCTCGTAGGCTTCCAGAACGGTTGCACCGCTGGCCACACCACAGGGGTTGGCGTGTTTGACGATGACACAGGCCGGCTCATGGTAGCTTTTCACACATTCCAGCGCGGCGTCGGTGTCGTTGATATTGTTGAAGGACAGCTCCTTGCCCTGCAGTTGGGTGGCGGTTGCAATAGAGCCTTCCCTCGCCATGGTGCCGCTTTCCACATAAAACGCGGCTTGCTGGTGGGGATTTTCGCCGTAGCGCATGCTCTGTTTCCTGATGAACTGAGTATTGTAGGTGCGCGGAAAGGTTTCGGTTTCGCCCTCGGGATTGCGGCTGCCCAGGTAGTTGGCAATGGCGCCATCATATTGTGCCGTGTGCTCGAAAGTGGCCACGGCCAGGTCATAACGCGTGGCACCGGAAATACTGCCATTGCTGCTTTTCATCTCATCCAGTACCCGGGCGTAATCGTGGGGATTCACGACCACGGTGACCCAGGCATGATTCTTGGCTGCGGCGCGCAGCATGGTAGGACCACCGATATCGATGTTCTCGATGGCCGTGGGCAGATCAGAGTCAGGTTTTGCCACAGTAGCCTGGAACGGATAGAGGTTGACCACGACCATGTCGATGGGCGGAATATCGTGGGCCTGCATCACGGCATCGTCCTGGCCGCGGCGGGCGAGAATTCCGCCATGCACTTTCGGGTGCAGGGTTTTCACGCGGCCGTCCATCATTTCCGGAAACCCGGTGTAGGCCGAGATTTCCGTCACGGCAATGCCGGCCTCACTGAGCTGTTGGTAAGTCCCGCCGGTCGAGAGCAGCTCCACGCCCATATCGGCCAGGGCCTTGGCGAATTCGATAATGCCGGTTTTGTCAGAAACGCTGATCAGCGCCGTGGTGACGGGAGTCGGGTTCTGCAAGGTCATGGGTTACTGCTTCCGATGGTTAGGTCAGTGACTTGGTGCAGGCAGGCTCAGTTGAGCATGCCGTACTTTTTCAGTTTTTTCCGTAACGTGCCCCGGTTCAGACCGAGCATGGCCGACGCCTTGCTCTGGTTGCTGCGGGTGTGCTGCATCACTGTCTGCAACAGCGGCGCCTCGACTTCAGAAAGGACGAGGTCATACAGGTTGCTGATGTTGTCGTGATCAACCTTGTTGAAGTATTCGGACAGGGAGGAGGTGACACACTCCCTCAGGGTTTGTTGCTTGGTGCTGCGCTCGTCAAGTTCCGGGGATTCGATGGCTGTGGCTTTACCGAGTTGAAAGTTGGCCGACTCATTCAGGAAGTTACTCATGCTGCCAGTTCCTTTAATGGCTGTTTTTGTTGTTTTTCTGTCAGGTTTTCAAAGAGCCGGTCGAGGGTGTCGACCTGGGCAGAGCCGTCCTCCAGGGTGTTGAAGTGACGACGCCAGTCAGCCAAGGTGGCGGACATACCAGCTTGCGGATTGTCGGCATCCAGGCGGGATGCGAGTTTGTTCAGGTACCAGGCGATGTGCTTGCGGGCAAAAAACACGCCTTTGACGCTGCCATAGAAAGCATGGATGTCACGGAGGTGATCACGCACCAGCTCATGGATGGCAGGGATGGGCAGCAAGGCGGCTTCAGTGCCGTGCTTCAGGTAATGCTGGATGTCGGCAAACAGCCAGGGGCTGCCCTGGGCGCCGCGGCCGATCATGATGCCATCGGCACCGGTGTAGCCCAGGATATCACTGGCCTGGCGGGCACTGGTGATGTCACCGTTGGCGAACACAGGGATGCTGACGGCCTGCTTGATCGCCGCGATGGTGTCGTATTCGACACTGCCGCGAAAGGCGCAGGCCCGGGTGCGGCCGTGTACGGCCAGGGACTGGATGCCGCAATCTTCGGCCAGGCGCGCGATGTCGACGCCATTACGATGCTCAGGGTCCCAGCCCGTGCGCATTTTCAGGGTGACCGGCACGGATACAGCACCGACTGCTGACTGCAAGATGTCCCTGACCAGATCCGGGTACTGCAGCAGGGCCGAGCCGGCTGAGCGCTTGAGCACTTTCTTGGCCGGACACCCCATGTTGATGTCGATGATCTGCGCCCCTTCCTCGACATTGATCTGGGCAGCTTCAGCCATCATTAATGGGTCGGCACCGGCAATCTGTACCACGCGCGGCTGCTCTTCATCGTCATGGCTGCGGCGCAGACGGCATTTTTCACGAGACCACAGGCGAACATTCGATGTCACCATTTCCGATGGGGTGAAGGCCGCGCCGAAGCGGCGGCAGAGTTTGCGGAAGGGCTGGTCAGTCACACCTGCCATCGGGGCAAGCGCCAAGCGGGAATCCAGTGTGTAGTCGCCGATTTTGATCACTGACTTGGCTCTGACGGGTTGGAGAAAGGGCGTAATCTTACTAGATTTTAGGCGTGATTCTAAGGGCGAAAATCACTTCTGTGGGGTCATTTGCTGATTCCGGCTGTTTGTACAGGCGGCTGTCGTGAAAGGATCGGGGATCTGGATCAGGGATTGCGAAAAACCAGCGAGTAGCCGGTAGCTGCCAGGCCGGGGTCGACCAGTTCCAGGCTGACCTGGATGGACGAATGCGCCGGCATATGGGTAAAAAGCTGCATTTCACCGGGCATGTATTCCTCCGAGGTGAACACCCGGTTGGCAATAACGTCGCCATCGTTGTTGGAAAAGTTCAGTTCCACCAGCGGAAAGCGCTGTTCCCGGTTGCTGTCGTTGCGGAAAATGAAATCCACTTGCAGGGCAGCGGCGACGGTAGGATGGCTGCGCACAATCAGTTCTTCAGTGACCAGTGCGGTCAAATCTATCACCTGGGGATCCGGGCACGCGGTCATGCGGCACAACAGTCCGGTAATGGCGGGCAGGCGTCGTTCCTGGATGAGGCGGTCAAGGTGGAACCAGGTGTACTGGAAAGCCAGGGCCAGCAGCAGCATGGCGGCGGCCGCGACAAAACCGGTTTGCTGCAGGTTGCTCAGACGTGGCCGGGCCAGCGGCAGTTCTACCGGGATTTCGTCCAGGTGTTCCAGCGCGTCAGGATCGACCAGTTCCAGCGAGTCTTCATCACGCAGGTTCACCAGCTGACGGCGAATGACAGCCTTTTCATCGTTGCCGGCATAACTGGCGGCAGATCGGTCATCATCCCGATTGTCCTTGAATGACCGGCGGATGGACTGGAACCATGCCATGGTCTGGGCGCCCATGGACTGCGCCGGAATTTCTTCACTGGCCACCAGGTCGGGCACCAGGGTTGGGATCTCGTCTCGTTTCTCCGGCACGATGACCGGCGTTTTTACCGGTGCGGATTGTTGGTCAGCCGAGGCGCTGTCAGGCGCATTCACCGGTTCCGTTCCGGCGGGGCTGGTCTCCGCTATGGCATCATCATCCTGCCAGTCATCAGCGCTGTCCGTAGCCTCTGCACTGTCCGGGGCAGGCATCCCATCGTGCTCATTCGGGGCGTCCCACCAGCTGGCATCGTTTTCTAGCGTTTCATCAATGGCGCTTTTTTTCGGCAGCACATGGGTAACGGAAAAGCTGGCCATGGCATGTCCGGCGGGACTCAGGCGGCCACTGTAGTCAGGCTTCTCACTGGCTTCCGGTGCGTCGAGGTCGTCTCCGGAATTGTCGTCTGCATCCGCTGTCCCGGCATCGGCGTCATCTTGATCTTCATCAGCATCGTCGTCATCCTCGAAACCGAAGTCGTCGGCATACGCATCCTCATCGGTGCCAGGCAGTGCCGGGTCATTGGCGGCGGCCAGGTCAGGTTGGTGGCGGGCGCGGAATGCCTCCTCGGCCTCCCAGGAGGAAAACAGGTGATGATCATCGGTTTCCTGAAGCTCTGCCGTCGAATCCGGATTCGGCATATCGTGATCAAGTGCTGTACCGGCTTTGGTGTCTTCCGGATCGGCGTCTGCATCAGCGTCCGTGTCGTCCTCGAAGTCCTCTTCCTCGAACCCATCGTCTTCTTCTTCGGGCAGGGTGTCTTCCTCTTCCAGCCAGTCATCGCGACTGGCGCTCATGGTGTCTGGCCAGGCATCTGCACTGTCTTCAGGAATCTCCTCGTCGAAGGCCTCATCCCATGACACGTCGGGGGCATGCTTATTGTCCACGTCTGCCGCGTCGTCCTGCCCTGGGGGTGCCCCGTCGTCAACGACCTGCCAGTCCGGCATGGTGGCGTTTTCCGTTGCGGTATTTTCAGGCGTTTCCGTATGTGCAGGGGCTGCTGGAAAATCGGCACTGATGTCGTGTTTAGGAGATTGCGGACGGGAAGGACGCTCTTTCAGGATGACCCGAAGCTGGGTGGCCAGGAAGACTTCCATGCAGCAGCCGCAGCGCACCACGCCACTGGCCGCCTGCAACTGGGGTTCACTGACCCGGAAGGTGGTCTGGCAAAAGGGGCATTGGGTGAGGAGTTGTGACATTGCAGTTCACGATGACGATGTGCCAGCTATTCTAACCCACCCGCCGGCCAGGGGTTTGCTGATTAATTACAAGTGCGCCCTTCAGAGTTACGGTTCACGCTTGCCTTCTAGACGCGTCCAGTCTTCTTGGTAAACCGGATCGGTAAAGGTGAACCAGGGGGCGTAGGCGGCCATTACCTCGTGCGCCTGTTCGCGCAGGATGCCTGACAACAGCAGGGTGCCGCCCGGTTTGGTCATGGCGGCAAGGTATTGCGCCAGCGAGACCAGCGGCCCGGCCAGGATATTGGCAATGACGATGTCGGTGGCGGCAATGTCGCCGGATGCCAGGCCTTCTGCAAAGGCTTTTGGCAGCCAGGCTGGAAAACGGCCGCGGTCAATATGGTTTTTTTCGCAGTTATCCTGGGTAGCGGTCAGCGCCTGTGGATCGTTGTCGACGCCATGCACCTGTTCGGCGCCCAGCAGCAGGGCGGCAATACCGAGAATGCCAGAACCGCAGCCGTAATCGATGACCTGTTTGCCGGCAAGATCGGCCCGGGCCAGCCAATCCAGGCACATGGCGGTGGTGGGATGTGTCCCGGTGCCAAAGGCCAGGCCAGGATCCAGTTCCATGACCACGCCGTCCCCGGTGTCTGCCGTCAGACCACTGGGCACTACCCAGAGCTTGTCGGCAAAACACATCGGTTGGTAATCATCGAGCCAGGCGCGTTCCCAGTCCTGGTCTTCCAGGAGGGACAAGGTACACGGGGCAAGGGATAGGGAAGACAACGCCGCGTCAAGCCTGGTTTCCAAGGCGGATTTGTCGCTGTCGGCTGAGAACAGTCCGACGACAGTCACCAGGTCCCAGATCGGGGTTTCACCGGGACCGGGTTCGAAGATGGGTTGGTCTTCGGCATCCGTGAGGGTCACGGAAAGGGCGCCGGCATCGAGCAGCACCGACTCGACGTTGTCGGCCTGGTCTGCCTTGACGGGTATCTGAACTTGCAGCCAGGCGATGACAGCGATCCTCAGTGCTCCTGCTTGAGCATTTTTTCCAGGTAGTGAATGTTGGCGCCGCCGCGACGGAAACCGGGATCAGCCATGATGCGGCTCTGCAGCGGAATGTTGGTCGTGATGCCATCGACCAGCATTTCTTCCAGGGCATTCTGCATACGGCCGATGGCGACCTCGCGGGTGGGACCGAAGCTGATCAGCTTGGCAATCAGTGAATCGTAATTCGGCGGCACGGTGTAGCCACTGTAAATATGCGAGTCGACACGGATACCGTTGCCGCCCGGTGAGTGGAACAGCTTGACCTTGCCCGGGCTGGGCATGAAGGTTTCCGGATGCTCGGCATTGATGCGGCATTCGATGGCGTGCCCGATGATCTCAATCTCGTCCTGGGTCACGGACAGGCCCTGGCCGGCGGCAATGAGCAGTTGTTCACGCACGATATCGATACCGGTAACACGCTCGGTGACCGGATGTTCCACCTGCAGGCGGGTGTTCATTTCGATGAAGTAGAACTCGCCGTCTTCGTACAGGAATTCCAGGGTGCCGGCACCGCGGTACTTCATGTCCAGGCAGGCCTTGATGCAGGCCTCATGAATGCTCTTGCGCGCGGCATCGGAAATACCCGGGGCAGGGGCTTCCTCAACCACTTTCTGGTGGCGGCGCTGCATGGAGCAGTCGCGGTCGCCCAGGCAGATGGCGTTGCCCTGGCCATCGCCGATGACCTGAATTTCCACATGGCGCGGGTTGCCGAGGAATTTTTCCAGGTACACCACGTCGCTGCCAAAGTAGGACTTGGCTTCCGACTTGGTCACCTGGATGGATTTGATCAGTTCCTGGGCATTGGGCACCACGCGCATGCCGCGACCACCACCGCCGGCGGCAGCCTTGATCATCACCGGGTAACCAATCTTTTCGGCCAGCGCGAGAATCTCTTTTTCATTGGTGCCCAGTGGTCCGTCGGAGCCGGGCACGGTCGGCACACCGGCCTTGCGCATCACCTCGATGGCCGAAACCTTGTCGCCCATGGCGCGGATGGTCTCCGGCGTCGGGCCGATGAAGATGAAGCCGCACTGCTCGACCTGTTCGGCAAAGTCGGCATTTTCCGAGAGAAAGCCATAACCCGGATGCACGGCATCGGCATTTGTCAGTTCCATGGCACTGATCAGTGCCGGGACATTCAGGTAGCTTTCACTGGAAGCAGGTGGGCCGATACACACTGACTCGTCTGCCAGGCGCACGTGCATCAGGTCGCGGTCGACTGTGGAATGCACGGCCACAGTCTTGATGCCCATCTCCTTGCAGGCGCGCAGGACACGCAGGGCAATCTCCCCTCGGTTAGCGATTAATACTTTTTCCAGCATGGTGTTTCCAAAAATCAGGCAATGTGTACGGATGGGGCATCACGCCCCGCAGAGACTTGTGACCGGGCTCAGGAAATGATGACCAGTGGCTGGTCGAATTCCACGGGCTCACCATCTTCCACGAGAATGGCTTCAATAGTGCCGGCCTTGCTGGTTTCGATCTGGTTCATCATTTTCATGGCTTCAATAATGCAGACAACATCACCGGCCTTAACCTGCTGGCCCACTTCCACAAACGGTTTGGAGGTCGGGGAGGGGGAGCGGTAGAAGGTACCGACCATCGGCGATTTCACCGGGTCGCCGGTATAGCTGCTGCCAGCGGCGCTGTCACCGGCTGCGGCCGGGGCCGGCGCTGCGACCGGGGCGGGTGCCGGTGCGGGCATGTATTGCGGGAGGGCATAGCCACCGGTGGGACCGCGGCTGATACGGACGGCTTCCTCGCCTTCCTTGATTTCGATCTCCGCTACGTCGGAGGCTTCCAAGAGTTCGATGAGTTTTTTGACTTTTCTGATATCCATGGTGTGGCTGTTACCTGGTTCGAGATGTGTTGATATGTTGTAAAAAAGCTTAGTAAATACGTGTCTGGATGATTGTCTCTTCATCCTTGCCCCGGCGCAGCTGAGCACGCTGGTGGCTGGCCCGACTACAGCGAATAAAGGCTGTGTTCATGGCGTGTTCATGCTGCCCCGGTGATAATGGCTGCCGATGTCATCCTGTGGCGCTAATGCGCTGATGCGACCCGGGCAAGCGCAGCTTCCAGGGCCAGTTCGTAGCCCTGCGGGCCGAGTCCGACGATACTGCCCACGGCCACATCACTGAGGAAGGAGTGCTTGCGAAACGCTTCCCGGGCATGGACATTCGACAGGTGGATTTCGATAAAGGGAATTTCCACGGCCAGCAGAGCATCCCGCAGGGCCACGCTAGTATGGGTGAATGCCGCCGGGTTGATGAGAATAAACTTCACCCCTTCCTTTTTTGCTTCATGGATGCGGTCGATAATGGTCGCTTCCGCGTTACTTTGCAGGAACTTTATATCGCAACCTGCCGCCTGGGCACGGCTCGCTAGCCGGGCATTGATATCTTCCAGCGTCAGGGAGCCATAAATTTCCGGTTCCCGGCTGCCAAGCAGATTCAGGTTGGGACCATTGATCGCGAGAATGGATGTCATCTTGTGCCTTATCTTGTGCCTTTAAGTGGTCTTGTCGGTGTGCTTTTTGTTTAGTGTTCTTACTGTGTGTTCTTATGCCGTTATCCAGACTTGTTATTACCCATGGCGTGTCTTTCAAGAGCCCGCGAAAAGCCTAATGGTCTAGTCTGCATTCATGACCATGTGGCTATCTGAACGCCAATCCGCCTGCCTGCGCATTACCATGCGTTCTGCCAGGCTACTGGCACAACGTGCAAGGACACCTGAGGCGTATCTGTTCAGGCCGGTCAAACAGGCTCTGAAAAGATTAATCAAGAGCCTATCTTGAGGCGATATGCGCTTATAGTGTGCAGGTCGTGCCATTTATCGGGTGATCACGTGAAATGTGTCACCGTTCATAAAGAGGGTATATTGTAGCGGAAAAGCATCGCGTTTGGGGAGTGTAAATTGCCATTTTCATTGATTAAACAGCATTTGTGGCATTTTTCGCAGAAGATCGCTCCAAGATCATGGCATTTTTTTCAAAGTCCTGGTGCTAAAAACACCCTGTCAGCACTTAAATTGAACACATTGATGACAAATAGACGCATAACCGCTTATTTACGCCACCAGATCGCTACAATTGCCCTGTTTCGTGATTAGAACTTCTTCCTTTTTACCCTCGCTGCCTGGCCTGTTGCTGCTGATTGCCGCCCTGCCCGTGCTGGGCCAGGCTGGGACCGCTTCGATTGTCATTCATGGTGCCGACGACCTGCTGGGGGACAATATCCGCAATCACCTGCGGATAGACCGTGAAGCCTGCGACACGCCGCTGGCCCGCCTGGAGCGCCTGCGCACCCAGGTCAGCGGCAATGTCACGCGGGCCGGACAGGCCCTGGGGTACTACCGGCTTGAACACACCATGCAGTTCACCCGGGATGAGAACTGCTGGCAGTTGCAGCTGGATATCACGCCCGGAGAGCGCATGCTGGTCAGTGAAGTGAGTATACGCTTACCTGGAGATGCCGAGAATATCAAAATTTTCGGTGAAGTTCTGGCGGATTTACCGGCCATGGAAGGGCAGCCCCTGCATCACGGCGAATACGAGTCGGTGAAAAACGCGCTGAGTGCCGCTGCAGTGGAAAACGGCTTCTTTGCCGCCCGTTTCGAACGGGCGGAACTGCGCGTGGATCTCACGGCCTATGCCGCCACGATAGAAATGCAGTTTGCGCCGGGGGTGCGTTATACCTTTGGTGACATATCGGTAGCCCCGGTACCCGGGTTTTCCGAGGCCTTTGTGCGCGGCATGATCCTGCTCGAACCGGGTCTTCCCTACAGCAGTGCCGCCCTGCTGAAGCAGCGCACCCAACTGGATGACACCCAGTTTTTTCGCCAGATCACCATCACTCCGGAACTGGCCGGTACCAACGATCAGACGGTGCCGGTCAGTATCGAGCTGATTCCGCGGCTGCGTCATGCCTGGTCCACCGGCATTGGCTTTACCACCGACACCGGCCCGCGGGTACGTGCCGCCTATGAAAACCGCTACATCAATACCCGTGGTCATCACCTGGACAGCGACTTCGCCGTCTCGTCGGTGCGTTCCCAGGTCAACATGGGCTATGTCATTCCGATGGATGACCCCCTGACCACCAGCCTCAACTTCAATACCGGCTATATCACCGAAAAAACCGATACCTACGACAGTGACCGCTTCAAGCTGGAGACGGCCTACCGGCGTGAATCCGCTTCAGGCTGGCTGGAAACCTATTCTGTGGATTACCTGCGTGATGACTACATCATTGATCAGCAGGAGGACAACTCCACGCTGACCATGCTCGGCTACAGCCTGTCGAAAACGGTGACCAATGATTTCATCTTTCCAACCCGGGGCTGGCGCCTGTTCGGGCAGGTGCGTGGCGCCTCCGAGGGCCTGATGTCCGACACTACCTTTGTGCAGTTGTACGCCAGCGGCAAGGGGGTGCTGGATTTTGGTCCGGGGCGCTTCGTGACCCGTTTCGAAATGGGCACCACCTGGAACGATGATGTGCAGGAGCTCCCGGTCTCGGTGCGCTACTTTGCCGGTGGTGACCAGAGCATTCGCGGGTACAAGTACCAGTCACTGGGTCCGACCAACGAAAACGATGAGGTCATTGGTGGCAAGCACCTGCTGGTGGGCAGCGTGGAATACGATTTTCAGGTTCGCAACAACTGGCGCGCCGCCCTGTTTTACGATGGCGGTAACGCGTTCGCCTCGCAGGAGTTTGACTGGACGCAGAGTGTCGGCATCGGTGTTCGCTGGCTCTCACCCATCGGACCGATCCGCGCTGATATTGCCCATGCGCTCAGTGATGAGGGTGGTTTTCGTCTGCATATCACCATGGGCCCTGATCTGTGATGCGGGATCGCTTGCGGCCCCTGTTGCGCCGTAGCCTCTATGGCCTGTTGTCCGGAGCAGCGGTGCTGCTGTTAACCGTACTGATCCTGGTGGGTACGGAAGGCGGCACGGCCTTTTTGCTGCGGACAGCGCTGGACCAGGCAAGCCGGGACTCCACGCTGCGTGTGGAAACCGGCACCATCAACGGTACCCTGCTGGGTGAGCTTGCCATCGAGCAGTTGAATGTCCGCGACACGGCTTCCGGCCTGCGCGTGAACGCGGAGTACGTCGGCATCACCTTCAGTGTGGCGGCCTTGTTTAACAAGCATGTCCATATCAGCCTGCTGGAAGCCAGGGGGCTGGCCGTATCTCCGCCAACCACCCCAGCTGCCAGTGACGAACCTGCCGACCCGGCTGCATTGTTGCAAAGCCTGTTTGAGTTACCGATGACACTGGCGGCAGATGAGATCCGCCTTGCCCCGTTCACCCTGAACGGCCCTTCGCCGCTGACCCTGCAGGCCATCACCGGCAGCCTTGCCCTGGACAGTGCAAGGGCGCAGGTTTCCGCCCGTATCACACGTGATAACGCAACCTGGATCAGTCCCGCACTGACGGTCCTTGCTGATCAGCGCGTCTCCGCCGAAGCAACGTGGCAGGCGCCGCTGGGTGAGTTTGCCGGTAGCGGTCAGCTGATGGTCTTCGGGGACCTGGATACGCTGGCCATTGAGCATGTCATGCTAAATCCGGTGGTTGTCACCACTACCGGCACCCTGGAAACCGGATTCAGCAGCGGCGCTGCCCCGGTCTTCGACCTCAGTCATGCCGCCACCAATATCAATGGGGCAGCGTTCGGGATGCCTGACCTGACCGATTTTACCGGTGCCATCACCACCGCCGGCACGCCGGAACGTATCGCGCTGGAAGCCGAAGCGCAGGTGACCATGACGCCGTTGGGCACTACCGGTTTGGCAGTTTCGGCGCAGTATGCCGATGCGGAATTACGCATCCGCACCGCCGAGCTGGACAATCCGCGCTTTCACCTGGCCACGGAAGGCACCATCGCCCTTGCCGACGCCCTGGCGCTGAGCCTGTCATGGCGACTGGCCGATTTTACGGACGGCGACCTGATTGCCCAGGTTGAACTTGTGGATGTGAATGGCAGCGGCGCCGTAACCGTCAACACGGCAGGCGGGCAGACAGTCACTGAGTTGAGCCTGGCCACCCTGACGGGAAGCCTGAACGGCTATCCGCTGACGGGCAGCGGTGAAGTGTCCCTGCTTGGCGGCACCGTCAATGACATAGCCCTGACGCTGGTCTCTGACGTCAATTCGCTGTTGCTCAATGGCAGCGTGACGCCGGTACTGAATCTCGACTGGGCACTGCAGGCCCCGGCGCTGACCCAGCTGATGGCTGGTCTGACCGGTGAGATCGATGGTGCTGGGACCCTGACCGGCACACTGGATGCTCCCCAGGTCGCCGGATCCCTGACGGCATCAAACGTGGCCTACAGCGATGGCTCCACGCAGATCCGGCTGGCAGTGCTCGATGCCCAGGCCAGCTATCGCGGCACAGATAACGCGGTCAACCTCACCTTCAGCAACCTTGATATCGCGCTGGCCGGGCAGACCTATGTCCAGACCGGGGGCATGGCTGAGCTGACCGGTTCCCCGGCTGATCATGCGTTCAGCCTGTCCACCCGGGGACCGGCATATTCGCTGGCGCTGTCCGGGACCGGGCAGAACGCCCAGACCGGCTGGGCCGGAATATTCGACAGTCTGCAGATAGCGTCACCGTTTGGCGAATGGGTATTGCAGGATGCGCTGGAACTTAAGGCGGCATCAGGCGCTGCCGCTTTCAACAGTCATTGTTGGCGCATGGACAGCATCCGGGTCTGCGGCGAGGGGGAGTGGCTGTCAGACAATGGCCTGACCGGCAACGTGGCGATCGATAACCTGCCGCTGGCCTGGCTCAATGACAACCTGCCTGATGCGGTGCCTGGCACCGAAGCGATCGTGGCTCAACTGGCCGCCCGCCCGCCCGGGCTGGTTGACCTCCTGCGTGCCTTCACGATTGCCATGCCTGATAGCGGTTTCGTGACAGGCTCGCTCGACCTGGCGGTAGACTTTGCCGGCCTGGGGGGAGACTGGGCCCAGACCACACTGGAGGCCGTGTTGGTCCCGGGCGATGTCACGCTAGGTTTGATCCAGATTGCCGAGACTGAAGCGGAGACCAATACCGTGCAGGTGGAGCGCTACGGCATTGATGATGTCGATCTCAGTGTCGAGCGAATGGCTGGGGCTTGGGATTTGCAAAGCCGCTTTGGTCTGTACCTGTCGGAAGCTAATGGCCTGGATTTCCAGGGGGACTTCGATGGCGCGTTCAGCCTGGATGATGCACAGGTCCTGGGAGGACAGTTCAGTCTTACCTTCAACAATATTGCCTGGCTGGAAGCCCTGGTTCCGACCCTGACGGATGTGCGTGGCGAGTTCGGCGCCAGCGGTTCCATCAGTGGTACGCTGGAACGTCCGCTGCTGAACATGGATGCCAGCCTGGATAACGGCAGCCTGCGTGTGCCGGAATATGGCCTTGCCTTGACCGCCATCGACCTGGATTTTCGCAGTGCAAACAGCAATGAAATCACCATAGCCGGCAGCGCCCGATCCGGGGCGGGACAAATCCGTCTCGAGAGTCTCATGACCATGCCGCTGCTGGATTCGCGCACACTAAACGTGAAAGTGCAGGGCGAGGATTTTGAACTGCTCAACACCGAAGAAACCCGCATGAATGTGGCGCCGGATATCGTCCTGGATTTTCGCAACCAGCAGCTCGATGTCAGTGGCAGTCTCAATGTGCCGCTGCTCAATATCGACTTCAGTGAGCGTGAAGCGCTTGCCGCGAAGGGCTCTGTCGATGTCACCCGCGATGTGGTCATCATCGAGGATGATGAAGTGCAGCGTGAGGGCGCCGCCTCGGAGTTACTGGGGAGAATTCCGGTGACAGTCGATGTGCGCCTGGGCATGGGGGATGATGTCACGTTCGAGGGCTATGGCCTGAGCCTGGCCATGACCGGTGGCCTGGAACTCAAGCAGACGATTGATCGTCCCATGCTGGCCCATGGGGAACTGAACATTACCGAAGGCAGTTACACCCTCTATGGTCAGCGCCTGGAAATCCGCAATGGCCGCCTGCTGTTCCTGGGTAATCCATTCAACCCGGCGCTGGATATCCGCGCCGTGCGGGAAACCCGGGTCGCCGAGGTGGGCCTTCTCATGAACGGTACAGCGCGCAATATCCAGGGTCAGCTGTTCTCCACGCCGTCATTGCCGGAAAGTGAAATCCTCTCCCTGCTGGTCACCGGCAACTCCTTTGGCGATGCCAATGCCGGCCAGCAGAGCGGCGAAAACATGCTTGGCGCCATTGCTCTGCTGGGACTGGAAAAGGGCCAGGGCCTGACGGACTCGGTCATCAGCAAACTGGGCATCGACACGGTGGCCCTCAACAACAGCGGCGACACCTACCGCGACAGTTCTCTGGGCTTGGGCAAATACCTGACCCCGAATCTGTTCATGCGCTATGACATCGGTCTGTTCGACCGCGAAAATGTGCTCACTCTGGATTACATCCTGACTGAGCGCCTGCGCCTGGAAGTGGAGACCGGGGTCAGCCAGTCGGTGGATTTGACCTACACGGTTGAAAAATAACGCTGGCATTTTTTCAGGGGCAAGGGGCAAGAGGTAGGCGTCTTGAGAGTTGTTTGTTGTGTCGGCCTTCTGTGTTCATTTTTCAAGCGTAGGCCGGAAGAGGCTCGCAGAGCCGTCATCCGGCAAGGGCAAAGCCGGTTGAACAAGGGTGCTGGCTGACTTCCGATGCTTTTCGGGCATCGGGGTTGGCGAGGGGCTTCAAGCGACCGGTGGTCGCCATGCCAGATGACGGCTCTGCGAGCCTCTTCCGGCCGACCAGTTTTGCCAGGTCCGGGAGTTTACGATAATGTCCAGCTATGCCTACCTGCCGCTTCGTTATTGGGGCAGGGACAATGTCACAGTCTGGTGTTGCATGGGATAGCAATACAGGTCTTTGGCGCAGCCCTGATACTGCAGCTCGAAAGTCACGCTATGGTTTTGTACGTTCAGGGCGGACAGCGGAAAGCGGTGCAACAACCGGTCAAAATAGACGTCCACATTACCAAAGAATTCATCCTCGATCGTGATCGCAGCCGGTAGCTCGCCCAGGGCAACCATCGCACCGGCCTCCGTTGCCGCGAGGCTATTCCGGTACAGGTAATACCCGTCTTTTATTTCCCACAGCAGCACCACCGTGCCGGGTGCTTCGATAAACGTGCTCAGGGCAAAGGCTTCCTCGGTCGGCAGCACACTGTTGCGCACTTCCGGCAGTTTGCCGCCCGTGTTCAGGCCGAAGCCCTGCGCATACAGGGACGGGGAAAAAAACAGGAATAGGGTGCTCAGTAACCCGGGCAGAATGCTGTGACGCATGCCGGTGCTCACGTCATTCCTCGAAGCGTTCAAACACCAGGGTGGCGTTGGTGCCGCCGAAGCCGAAGCTGTTGGACATAATGGCGCTCAGGGTAACGTCATCCTGGCGCGCACGCACCACGGGCACTCCTTCCAGGGCCGGATCGAGGTTGTCGATATTGGCTGACTCACAGATGAAATTGTTTTCCATCATCAGCAGGCTGTAAATGGCTTCCTGCACACCGGCGGCGCCCAGGGAATGGCCCGACAGCGATTTGGTGGAGTTGATGGCGGGAATGTTGTCGCCAAACATTTCGCGCACGGCCTTGATCTCGGTGACATCGCCCACTGGCGTGCTGGTGCCGTGGGCATTGATGTAGTCGATCTTCGGGTTGCGCATGGTGGCCATGGCCATCTGCATGCAGCGCACAGCGCCTTCACCGGACGGGGCGACCATGTCGTAGCCGTCAGAGGTGGCGCCATAGCCCGTTATCTCGGCGTAGATCTTGGCGCCGCGGGCTTTGGCATGTTCCAGTTCTTCCACGACCAGAACGCCACCACCGCCAGCAATCACGAAACCGTCGCGGTCCGCATCGTAGGCACGGGAGGCTTTGCCGGGAGTGTCGTTGTACTTGGTGGACAGCGCGCCCATGGCATCGAACATGCAGCTCAGGGACCAGTGCTCGGCCTCGCCGCCACCGGCAAACAAAATGTCCTGCTTGCCGAGCTGGATCAGCTCCACGGCGTTGCCGATACAGTGTGCCGAAGTGGAACAGGCAGAGGATATGGAATAGTTGACGCCCTTGATCCGGAACGGGGTCGCCAGGCAGGCAGATACGGTACTGCCCATGGTGCGGGTGACGCGGTAAGGGCCGACCCGCTTGAGGCCTTTTTCGCGCAGGATATCGGCGCTTTCGACCATGTCTTCCGTGGAGGAGCCGCCGGCGCCCATGATGATGCCGGTGCGGATATTGGAGACATCGGATTCTTCCAGGCCGGCGTCAAGAATGGCCTGCTGCATGGAGAGGTAACCAAAGGCCGCGGCATCGCCCATGAAGCGCAGGGTCTTGCGATCAATCAGTTCCTCGAGATTGACGTCCACAGCGCCGGCGACATGACTGCGCATGCCCATTTCCTGGTAATCCGGGCGTAAGGTGATCCCGCTGCGGGCCTGCTGCAGGGATTCCAGTACTGTTGCTTTATCCAGTCCCAGGCAGGATGTGATACCCAGGCCTGTCACGACAGCTCGTCGCATTGTTGTTGCCCCCTCGTTACTTCTAGTGACTTCCTAGTGACTTACGATACGTCCTAGTCGTTGGCTGTGCTGGACCCAACTGTGTCGGGAGAGACCGGCAATCCGGGGTATCAAGCGTTGTTACCTGGCAGGCTCAAGACTGCTGATGACGCCATTGCGATACTCTGGCCGTTTGTTGGTGTGTCTACCAGTCTGTTTTTTCAGTCTGCTCTTTTCAGACGGCTTTTTCAGTCGGCTTATTCGCCCAGCTTGTCATCCGGCTTGAAAAGCCCGACTTTCAGGCTTTTCGCAGTATAAATGACCTTGCCATCGACCGAAACCTTGCCATCGGCGATGCCCATGATCAGCTTGCGCTCGATCAAGCGCTTGATATCCAGTTCATACACCACCTTGGTGGCGTCAGGCAGAATTTCGCCGGTAAATTTCACTTCGCCGCAGCCCAGCGCACGGCCCTTGCCGGGATTGCCGCGCCAGCCCAGGTAAAAACCCACCAGCTGCCACATGGCATCCAGGCCGAGGCAGCCGGGCATGACCGGGTCGCCGCGGAAATGGCATTCAAAGAACCACAGGTCCGGATTGATATCGAGCTCGGCCCGAATCAGGCCTTTGCCTTCGGAGCCGCCGTCCGCGTTGATCTCGACGATGCGGTCTACCATGAGCATGTTGCCGATGGGCAGTTTGGCGTTGCCCGGGCCGAACATCTCGCCCATGCCACAGGCAATCAGTTCATCTTTTTCGTAGCTGTTCTTGGGAGTAAAAAAGGCTGATGACATTCTTGGGTTGCCGCTAAAGGCGGTCTTCCTTAACAAAAGATCGCCATTATAGAGATAACATTATGGAAACCCTAATGATTTGCCCGGAAAGTCTATATAATCCCGGTTCCCTGAAAGCCCGGTCCCGGGCATGTAACAGGGTGCTTTACCGGCAGTAAACCGCAAGGAGAGACAATGATCACACCGGTGATTATGGCAGGAGGTGTCGGGTCACGGCTGTGGCCGGTGTCCCGCAAACTTTATCCCAAGCAGTTTGTGTCTTTCGAACCGGGTGCCCAGTCCCTGTTCCAGCAAAGCCTGACCCGCCTGAACGGCCTTGAGGACGTCACGGCACCCATTGTGGTCTGCAACGAAGAACACCGTTTCCTGGTAGCAGAACAACTGCGTGAACTGGGCATCGACAACGCGACAATTGTCCTGGAACCCGAAGGCCGCAATACAGCGCCGGCAGTTGCTCTGGCGGCCCTGGCCGCTAACGCGCCGGAATCCGTCCTGCTGGTGCTGGCTGCCGATCACCTGATTGCTGACATTCCCGTGTTTCATGCCGCCATCGCGGACGGAGCGGCTCACGCTGAAAACGCCAAGCTGGCCACATTCGGTATTGTGCCAGGCCACCCCGAAACCGGCTATGGCTATATCCGTCGCGGCGATGCCCTGACCTCAGGCCATACCATTGAGGCGTTTGTTGAAAAGCCTGACCTGGAAACTGCCCGGCAGTATCTAGCATCCGGCGACTATTACTGGAACAGCGGCATGTTCATGTTCGCTGCCGGAGCCTACCTGGCTGAACTGAACGAGCATGCGCCAGAGATACTGCGAGTTTGTCGTGAGGCCTGGCAGGGCTGCGCCGACGATCTGGATTTCAAACGTATCCCCGCCGAGATTTTTTCCACTTGCCCGTCCGACTCCATCGACTATGCCGTGATGGAGCATACCCGCAATGGCGTGGTGGTCAGCCTGGATGCCGGCTGGAATGACCTCGGGGCCTGGTCGGCGCTGTGGGATCACAGTGATTCTGATGCGAGCGGCAATGTCAGCCGTGGCGACGTATTGCTCAGTGATGTCTGTGATTCCTACATTTATGCCGAATCCCGGCTGGTGTCGGTGATTGGCCTGGATGACCTGGTGGTAGTGGAAACCCCCGATGTGGTCCTGGTTTCGGCGAAGGACCGGGTGCAGGATGTGAAAGGCATGGTCGACACCATCAAGCAGGCCGGTCGCACTGAGGCCGATAGCCACGTCCGCGTCTACCGGCCCTGGGGCTCCTATGAAAGCCTGGCCCATGGTGAGCGCTTTCAGGTCAAACGTATACGCGTGAAGCCGGGCGCCTCATTATCGCTCCAGTTGCACCATAAGCGCGCAGAGCACTGGATTGTGGTGCAGGGTACGGCACGTGTAACCATCGGTGAGCAGGAAATGGACCTGCAGGCCAATGAGTCCACCTTCATTCCGCTGGAGACCAAACATCGCCTGGAAAACCGCGGCACCGAGGAACTGGTGATGATTGAGGTGCAATGCGGCAGTTATCTCGGGGAGGATGATATTGTGCGGTTTGATGATATCTATGGCAGGTTGGGCACGTAAAAAGAAGATAAAAGTACAAACGGATAAAAGGCAGACGGTTTAATGACAGTCGAAAGAATACCCCCTTTTATCCTTTTATGGAAAACTGGAATGATTATTGAGTCCAGAATCACGACCCAATCACAAAAAAAGAGAACCCATGTCCGATTCCCCCATCAAAAAATGCCTGTTTCCCGCCGCCGGTTACGGCACCCGTTTTCTGCCCACCACCAAATCCATGCCCAAGGAGATGATGCCGATCGTCAACAAGCCCCTGATCCAGCTGGGGGTGGAAGAAGCCATGGAAGCGGGCATGACCGGCATGGGTATCATCACCGGGCGCGGCAAGCGTGCGCTGGCAGATCACTTCGATATCAACTACGAACTGGAGCATCAGATTGCCGGTACCGACAAGGAAGACCTGCTGATCCAGATTCGCAAGATTATCGACCAGTGCACTTTTTCCTATACGCGTCAGAATGAAATGAAAGGCCTGGGCCACGCCATCCTCACCGGCGAAACCCTGATTGGCAACGTCCCGTTTGCGGTCGTGCTAGCCGATGACCTGTGCTATTCCCCGGACCAGGGTGTGCTGTCACAGATGGTGGATCTCTATAAAAAGCACCAGTGCAGCATTGTGGCCATCGAGGAAGTGCCGAGGGACCAGACCCACAAGTACGGCGTCATCGCCGGAGAGGAAATCGAACCGGGCCTGATCAGGATCACCGACATGGTGGAAAAACCCGCACCGGAAGACGCACCTACCAACCTGGCCATTATCGGGCGCTACATTCTCACGCCGGATATCTTCGATATCATCCGAGAGACCCTGCCGGGCCGTAACAATGAAGTGCAAATCACCGATGCCCTGCTGACCCAGGCCACCCAAGGCAAGGGTGTGCTGGGCTACAAGTTCAAGGGCCGCCGCTTCGATTGCGGTTCGGTGCCCGGTTTCATGGAAGCCACGAAATTCTATTTCGACAACAATTTGTATTGAGAGACGGTCAGGAAGAGGCTGGTTGGTCGGCATAGGCGGCAGGCCCTTTGCCGACAGCTATATAAACCGGCTGGGCTGGAGAAACCCGGTCGGTAAAAATCGAGGAGACACCCGAATGCAGGCAATCACCTGTTTCAAAGCCTATGATGTGCGCGGTCGCATTCCGGACCAGTTGAATGAGGATATCGCCTACCGTATCGGCCAGGCCTACGCGGCATTCATTCAGCCCCGCGAAGTGGTGGTGGGCTTCGACATCCGCCTGAGCAGCAAATCCCTGTGCGCGGCGCTGACCCGCGGTCTTACCGACTCCGGTGTTGATGTGCAGAACATCGGCCAGTGCGGCACCGAAGAAATCTACTTCGCCACCAGCTTCCTGAACGTGGATGGCGGCATCGTGGTTACGGCTAGTCATAATCCCAAGGATTACAACGGCATCAAATTCGTCCGCGAAAATTCAAAGCCCATCAGTGGCGACACCGGGCTGGAAGACATCCGCAAGCTGGCGGAAAAAAACGAATTTGATCTTGCGCCGAAAAAAGGCAGCAACACCCAGGTGGATGTGAAGAAAGACTATATCCGCCACCTGCTGTCCTATATTGATATCGACAAACTCAAGCCGCTGAAGGTCCTGAGCAATCCCGGCAATGGCGGTGCGGGTCCGATTGTGGATCTGCTGGCGGAACACCTGCCGTTTGAATTCATCAGGATGTATCACGAACCCGACGGTAATTTCCCCAACGGTATTCCCAATCCATTGCTGCCGGAAAATCGCCAGCCCACCAGGGACCGACTGCTGGCAGAGGGCGCCGATGTCGCCATTGCCTGGGACGGTGATTTCGATCGCTGCTTTTTCTTTGATGAAAAAGGCGGTTTCATCGAGGGTTATTACATCGTCGGTTTGCTGGCTGAAGCCTTTCTGAAAAAGCAGCCGGGCAGCAAGATCATTCATGATCCGCGCCTGATCTGGAATACCCGGGCCGTGGTTGAGGCCAACGGCGGTGAAACCGTTCAATGCAAATCAGGACATGCCTTCATCAAGGAAAAGATGCGTGAAGTCGATGCTGTCTATGGCGGTGAGATGAGTGCGCACCATTATTTCCGTGACTTCTACTACTGCGATTCCGGCATGGTGCCCTGGTTGCTGGTGTTGGAACTGATGTGCGAGTCCGGCAAGCCGCTCTCACAGCTGATGGCAGAATGCATGGCCCAGTTTCCGGCCAGCGGCGAAATCAACCGCGAGGTGGATGATGCCAAGGCCATGATCGACAAGGTGCTGGCCCATTACCAGGCCGATGCCCTGGCTGTCGATTACACCGACGGTGTCAGCGTCAGTTTTGCCGACTGGCGTTTTAATCTGCGCATGTCCAACACCGAGCCGGTGATCCGCCTGAACGTGGAATCCCGCGGTGATACTGCGCTGATGCAGGCCAGGACTGACGAAATTCTTGCTCTGATGTAGGCCGCCGCTCGAGCCCCGTTGTCAGGTTGGTGGTATGGTTAGCAGGAGCCCTTATTCGACGATTTCAGGCTGATCTCTCCTGGCATGCCTGTAAATTGTCAACAATATTCCCTAGAATTCGCCCACATTTTTCGGCCCCTGCTGAACTTTAGGCGAAACAGGGGCTACAACAATCATGAAAACAGAACTGGAACTGCCCCATGAGTGAACAGGAAAACCCCAAAGATACCGTCAAATTTACCATCGAGAACCGGATTGCCTGGGTCTCTTTCAATCGCCCCGCAAAGAAAAATGCCATGAGCCCGGACCTGAACCGCCGCATGATGGAAGTGCTCGATGAGCTGGAGTACAACGACGATGTCGGCGTGCTGGTGCTCACCGGTGAAGGCGATGCCTGGCAGGCCGGCATGGACCTGAAAAAGTATTTTCGTGAAACCGAGGCCGGTGGCCTGGGCAGCATTCGCCAGTCCCAGCGCGAAAGCTATGGCTGGTTTCGCCGCCTGCGCTGGTTCCAGAAGCCGACTATCGCCATGGTCAACGGTTGGTGTTTTGGCGGCGGATTTGCGCCGCTGTTTTCCTGTGACCTGGCTATTTGTGCCGACGAGGCCAAGTTTGGCTTGTCCGAAGTGAACTGGGGCATCCTGCCCGGTGGCGGCGTGACCAAGGTCGTCGTGGAACTGTTGTCCATGCGTGATGCCATGTACCTGGCCCTGACCGGTGATGCCATCGACGGCAAGACAGCCGCCGCCTGGAAGCTCGTCAATGAAAGTGTGCCGCTGGCACAGTTGCGCGCTCGCGTGGAAGAACTGGCCAACCTGCTGCTGAAGAAAAATCCGGTGGCCCTGAAGGGCACCAAGGACGCTGTCCGCCGTGTGAAGGAAATGACCTACGACAACGCCGAGGATTACCTGGTGCGTGCGCAGGAAGCGGCCAACTATTTTGACAACGAGGGTCGCAAGGAAGGGATTCGCCAGTTCATCGACGAGAAGTCCTACAAGCCGGGTCTGGGCGAGTACAAGAAAGACTCGTAAATCGACATGCTGTTGTCGGCAAACGGCCCTAAGGGCCTGTAACGACCTGCGGGAAATTCATGTCGTTGGTCGTCGTTGGGTTGGTGGTTGGCATAGCGCAGCGTTTGCCGACATTATTGGTCACTTATACGCTGACTCTCAGGGTTTTGGTGTCAGCTTGAACACCGTCATCCGCGATGCGCCCGAGGTATAAATCGTGCCATCCGTATCCACGCCGAGACCATGGGCACGCGGGGCATAGGCGGTATCAATCAGCTCGCCATCCAGCGTCAGGATATTCACTTCTCCTTCGTTCACGTCACTGATGTAGATCCTGTCATTGACGATCTCGATGCCGCCGCGGGAGCGGTAAGGCCAGCTCTCCAGGAACTGGCCGTCCCTGTCGAACACGTTCACGCGAAAGTTTTCACTGTCATTGGTGATGATGCGGCCGTCATCGGTCACGGCGACACCGTGCACCGCCTGGAATTCGCCATCGCGCGGCCCGCCTTTGCCCCCGATCATGCGAATGAATTTCCCGTCTGGGGAAAAATGCATGATGCGTGAGTTCACGTAACCGTCAGAGACATAAATGTCGCCAACGCCGTTACCCGAGTCGTGGATGAAGACATGGTTGGGCTGGTTGAAGCGGCCGATCTCGTCGTTGTCACCGGGCTGGTCGCGCTCGCCCAGGGTCATCAGCAGGTCGCCGTCCGGGCTGAACTTGAGCACGATGTGGCTGTAGGTTTCCGTGATCCAGATGTTGCCGTCGTTATCCACCGTGATGCTGTGCGGATTGGTGGTGGCCGGTTCGCCGCTCCACTGGCGGATGAAGTTGCCGTCACGGTCGTAGATGCGCACATGGGGATCGCGGCGTACCAGCACATACACCTGGCCCTTGCCATCCGCAGCGACCCAGGACGTGTTGCCGTCCCATTTACCGGTCGGGTTGGCCCAGGTGCCGTCACGCACAAAGTTCTGCTCTGGATTCTGGTTGGACGCATCTTCAGGCTGGGCCAGGGTGACCTGGATCATGCTGGTCAGCAGCAGGGCAGTTAGCAAGGGGCGGAACATGGGCGACTCCACTGTGGGAACTTGAACGATGCAGGCAGTATATAGGCCTGCTCGCTGGTCTTCATAGTCTTGTCGATCGGCATTGTCTTGTAGGTCGGCATAGGCCGCAGGCCGTTTGCCGACATCTCTGCACGTTGTACGATTTAACTTTCAACCGAACCAGCCCCGGCTGGATTCTCACCGGCAGGGTTCATATACTGCTCGTCCGTCACCTGTCATTAGAACAGCGGTCATCAAGGGGATTCCGGCATGCGTCACCACATCATCACATTACTGCCAGCACTGCTGTTGGCCGCCTGTTCTGCCGAACAGCCGCCCGAAGTGGCTGCCCCGGCAGAGATTGTTGCCGAGCCTGTTCCTGCGCCCAACATCCTGCTCATTATCTCGGATGACGTTGGTCTGGATGTCACCACCGGCATGCAGCCCGGCCTGATCGACAACCTGGTTGCCCACTACGGTCCTGACGGACTCAACCACCCGAATTACAGCACCATCAGCGGAAAACCGGCCTCGACACCGGTGCTCAATACCCTGGCGCAGCAGGGCATGGTCTTCAACAATGTCTGGGCACACCCGTTCTGCTCACCCACACGTGCTTCCATTCTCACCGGCCTGTATTCGCAGACCCACGTGTTCACCTATGCCGATGCCCTGTCACAGAACCACACCTCCTTCGTGCGCATGCTGAAAGAGCAGGGCAATTATTCAACCGCAGTGTTCGGCAAATGGCACATGGCCGGCCTGCCGGGGCAGGACGTCAGCTATCCGGGCATGAAACCCAAGGAAGCCGGCTTCGACCTGTTCAAGGGCAATATGCATGCCGCACTCAATACGTTCTGGGATTACGCCTACGAGATCCAGGACGAGACGACTCCGGCCGATCAGTGGCGTACTGAAACACCCCCGGAAAAGTCCCTGCCGGGCATCGCACCGACCACGTACGGTCCAGTCGTCAAGGTGGCCGATGCCATTGAGTGGATGGAAAACAATGAAGCCACTGATCCGACCAAACCCTGGTTTGCCTGGGTGGCGTTCAACCTCTCCCATGCCACACGGGCGTCGGCACCCACCCAGATGGCTGTCCCCAATATCGATACTCTGAATGCCGAGACCCGCGCGGAGATCGAAGACTGCGGTGCCAGCTACGGTACACAGGATTATGGCACCTGTGCGGGTGAAGTGCAGATGCGTGCCATGACCAACAGCCTCGACACCGTGATCGGCAAACTCATTGAGGCGGTGGACCGAATCGATGACAACACCATCGTCATCTATATCGGCGACAACGGCACGCCCATGTACCAGCGCCCGAACCTGGATTTCATCGACAACATGTACATCACCCGCGATGGTCGCGGCAAAGGCACGGCCTATGAAAGCGGCGTGCGCGTGCCGATGATCGTGCGTGGTCCGCAAATTACGGCGGGCTTCAGTGAAGAGTTTGCCAGTGCCGCGGACCTGTTTCCGACTTCACTGTCGCTGGCCGGTCTGGCCACTCCCGCCATGGTGTCCAACGGTGACGGCACCGGCATGCTGCCACTGGATGCGGTTTCCCTGGTCCCGATTCTCAGCGGTCAGGCCGAGCATGTGCGTGATCCGAATGAAGGCTACCTGCTCACCGAAACCTCCAACCTGATGACCGGTGGCACCCTGCATTTCGGGGCCCGCAACGCCAGCCACAAGATTGTCTGCATCGGCAGCGTCAATTCGGAAGCCTGCGAGTTTTACAATATGCAGGAAGACCCGCTGGAGGAGTTCCCGCTGACCATACCCGACAGCTGTGAAGCCTATGAGACAAGCAGCTGGACACCGGATGATGAGCCATGGCATTACTGCCGGTTGGTGGAAGTCGCGGAAACCAAATCCGCTATGAATTGAAAAACTGCCGCAGGTCGGGATAGGCACAAGGCGCCGTTTGCCGGCAAGCGATTTGTAATAACAATGTCGGCAAATGCTTCGCTATGCCGGCCTGCAGCACAAAGGAAACTAATCACGCTATTCCAGTACGAGCGGCTTCAGCCGCGAAATATTTAAACTGAAACCAGAAAACAAACGGAAATCCGCATCATGAAAAAAACACTCCTCACCCTGGCCGCCCTGATCACCGGCCTGACGGTTTTCTCCACGTCCGCCACTGCCCAGGTCAACGTCGACCTGCCGGCCTGTGGCCCGAGCACGCAGCTGGCTACTGATATCTCGAAGAATGTGACCCCAACGTCGCGCTGTTTCGAGCTGCGCATGTACACCGTTGACCCAGCCCGGGTGGGTACCGGCGATTTCAACGGCGGCATCGATGAACTGCACCAGCGTTTCCGTGAGGACGAGGCCGCCATGTTCGAACGCCATGGCGCCGAAGTCATCGGTGTGTGGCAGGACCTGCAGCGTCCCAACACGCTGATCTGGATGCTGGCCTATCGCGATCTCGAGCATCGTGCGGATGTATGGACCAAGTTTGCCAACGATCCCGACTGGACCGC
>Ga0181568_10000930_pt1 | contig 26783 bp, 32 predicted proteins | sample 101ome_20_FD_133758 | JGI IMG/M metagenome (GOLD analysis project Ga0181568, IMG submission 133758) | Coastal salt marsh microbial communities from the Groves Creek Marsh, Skidaway Island, Georgia - 101404AT metaG (megahit assembly) | ecosystem: Environmental > Aquatic > Marine > Intertidal...
ATGAGCGCATCGCTCTCCCGCCCGTCCACCCGAATGAAGACCCTCCACAGCGACTGCTGGAAGGGGGGTCACGACCCCTCTCCCGACACGCCCGTCCCGCCCCCGACTGCGGGAGACCGCGTGGTCGTCCGCCGTCGGGCGGGTCGCGCGGCGGTCCGAGTGGACCTCGCGCAGACAGTCGCCCGCATGGGCGACCTCGCGGGGGAGGGCTTCGGCCTGACCCTCGCGGCTCTCGCGGGAGGTGACACCGGGGAGTGACACCCTCGGGAGCGTCTGGGCGCGTCTGGCTTCGGCTGGGCGCGCCCTTTCGCACGTTGTGGCGCAGGCGCGTCACGAGTCCAGAAGGAGGACGCATGTTCAGCACGTTCGCACACGCTCTGGCCCAGACGGGCCTCGTCACCCCCGAGCAGGCGGAGGCGCGGGGTCGCGCCATCGCGGCGCGGGAGGCCCTCGACGCCGCCGAGGCCCGCCGCCTCGCGTGGGAGCGCGGGGAGAAGCGCCGGGAGGCGCGTCGGGCGGAGGCCCGAGACCGCCGGATCGCGGCGGTGGCCGCGCAGGCGGCCGAGGACCGTGCTCGCTTCGAGCGGGCGCAGCACCGGGTGGACGCGGACGAGATCGTCCGGGTCGAGGGCGTGTGGGTGTGGCGCACGGGGCGTCACACGGGCAAGCCCGTGAGCGCGAAGGCGCTCGCGAAGCGGGGCATTCACGCCCCCAGGAGGTGAAGATGGTGTACATCCACGACCCGGGACCCAACCGGTTCCGGATCACCCAGGTGGTCACATGCGTGACCGACCTGGGGCTTCGCGACTCTCGCGAGGCGGTGGACAGCGGGCAGTCCAAGGCGCTGCCCCTGCTTCCGGGGGTGTCGGCCATGCGAGTGCGGGGGCTCCTCAGGAGCCTGGGCGCTCGGGTGAGCGACGAGCCCCGAGAGTGAGCGAATGGGCGCGTCTGGCACTGCGGTGTCCGGACGCGCCCTTTCGTGCGTTGTGGGGCACACGCCCCAGAGGAGTGACCATGCACGACCACGACCTGCACGACGACCCCGCAAACAGCCCTTCCGCACGGGCGGGCCTGATCCCGCCGTGGTGGGACAAGCCTCGCGGGGGTGCGGCCCTGGACCGGGCCGCGTGGTTCGAGGAGCAGGAGCGGGAAGCCGCTCACGCTCTCCGGGTCCCCCCGCGTGCCCGCCGCAGGCGGGAGCGGGAGAAGCGGCGGGCCTCGCGCCTTGACGGGCGATGGCACCGTCGGGCGAAGGCCCAGGCGGAGCGGGACGCCCGCTTCGACCGGGAGGTCGGGCAGGACGCCCGCTTCATCCCCGAGCGCTGGTGCCCGATCTCGGCGGCGAGGGACATGATGTTCCACGCGATGGCGTGCGCCGCTCTGGCGCGCGACCACGGCGACCCCGTGCGGGCGGAGGCGTGGGACGAGATCGCCGAGGAGTCGAGGCGACAAGCGGAGTCGCAATGGCGATGGTGAGCGGAGGCGAGAGCGCGCGTCTGGGGGATTCGTCCCTCGGGCGCGCGTTCTTTCGCTACGGATGACGTGCGCGTAGCGTCGCCTGCGATTGTGTGATACCGTGTGGGAGCAGGCTGCTCTCCTGCTCGTTCAGTCCTCTTCGTGTGTGTGGTGGCGGGTCGTCCTTCGGGGCGGCCCGCCCTTTCACATGGGGGATCAGTCGTTCCCGCGACCACGCGAGGGGACCTTCCGCCCGATGGCCCGGAACATGACGCTTCGCGCCCACTCGGAGAAGGAGCGATCCATGCTCGCGGCGTGGGTCCGGAGGATGCGTTCTTCCTCGGCACTGACTGAGATCGACATCGCACGACGCCTCGCCTTGTTCTCCGAGACTCGACGGTAGGGTTTCCGACGACGATCAACCTCCAAGGGGTCGATAGGTGCGTCAGAACGGTCACTCTCATCAACTGGAATCGTGCGTTCCTCGACATAGGGGTTCAGTGTCGGAGGCTCTGCCTCCGCACTGGTTTCACTGTCGAGAGTCTGATCTGACACGTCCTCATTCGTGTCACGACGAGAATGACGAACTGGACGGCGGAATGAAGGTCGGAAGGTAGAGGAGGTCTCATTTCCGTTCTCTTCCGCATCTGTGTCAGATCGAGAAGGACGACCCCAAAGGTTCATTCGAGAAGACATGCTAAGATAATACCTGAGATGGAGGTCAGACGGGTAGGCGCGCCCGGGGAGTGCGAGTATGTCAGGACGCGCCACGAACGGCAAGGAGCCAGAATGCTGGACGATCTCGAACCAGAAGAGACCGAGACCCCGACGAACAACGCTGCCCTCCAGTTCGCAGACGAGGAGGAAGATGGGTGGGACGACGACGACTTCGACCTGTCCGATGACCTCCAGCCCCCGGCTCCAGAAGCCCCGGCGGCTGCGGTGGCTCCGAAGGCCCCAGGTGTCCGTCGTGCTGCGCCCCTGTCTGCCGACGTGGACGCGCTGAATGACCCGGATCTCGTCCATCTCGGACCCGCACCGGTCATCGGAGGCCAGGGCTTCCGGGGCGCACCCACCGATCTGTTCGGTGAGCAGGCAGCCAGCGTCATGGGACGCGCCACGAGCCCCAAGCTGTACGCCCAGGTCAGCCAGTTCCCGACCTGTACGCAGTTGCGGGTCTGGAAGTGGGAGAACGGGATTCCCGTCGGGCTGGGAACCATCGATGCAACGGCGACCGAGGAAGACTTCGTGCGCCAGTTCTCGTCGGCCATGCCCAAGAAGGGCGAGGGCAAGTGCCAGTTCAAGATGCGCCCCATCGACATCCGGGGCCAGGAACTGGGTCAGGAGGCCACGCTCGTCATCTCCGAGCACCACGCCACGCTCCGTGCGATGCGTGAGGCAGAGGAGGAGGAGCGCGCAGGCCGGAACCCGATGATGGGTCTGTTCGGTCGCGGCTTCGGCATGGAGCGCGGAAGCGGCTCAGACGAGATGGCCCGCGAGTTGACCGGGATGGTCGAGCACATGCTCGCTACGTCCGACCAGCGGGCACGGCATCTGGAGGAGGCTCTGGAGGCCGAGCGCGAGAGGATGCGCGAGGAGGAGTTGGAGCGGACGCGAGAGCGTGTCGATCTGGCTACCAACGCCGCGCAGGGCGTCCAGGCCGTCACCGAGCGGCTGATGAAGGACGAGGCGCTCCGCGCCGAGCGGGCGATGAAGGCGCAGGAGCAGCAGTCGAACATGCTGGTCACGACGCTCTCGACGGTCTTTGCACAGCAGCAGGCCGCCATGCAGCAGCAGGCTGCTGAGCAGCGTCGTGCCGACGAGTTCCGGCTCCAGCAGGAGCGTCAGCGCGCAGAGGAAGAGCGCCGGGCCTACCACGATCGCGTGAAGATGGAGCGCGAAGAGGCGGAGCGGAAGCGTCAGATCGAGCGGGACGAGATGGAGAACCGTCTCCGTCGGGAGCGCGAGGAAGCCGAGCGTCGGTTCCAGATGGAGCAGATGCGTATGGAGCGCGAGCGCGAAGACCGCAAGATGGAGATGGAGCGCGCCAAGGAGGAGGCTCGTCTGCGCTACGAGCGCGAGAAGACCGAAGCCGAGATGCGTATGCAGCAGGACCGCGAGCGCCTTGAGCGCGAGCGCAGGGAGCACGAGGTGAAGCTCCAGCGTGAGCGTGAGGACGCAGAGCGTCGGATGCGTATGGAGATGGAGCGCATGGAGCGCGACCGTCAGGAGCGCAAGGAGCAGATGGAGCGTGAGCGCGCAGACCGCGAGGAGAAGGCTCGCCGGGACCGTGAGGACTCGAAGCTGCGTGATCAGGAGCGTCAGCGCCAGCACGACCGTCTGCTCGAAGAGGCCAAGCTGTCGGCCCAGCAGCAGCGTGAGCACGCCGAGAGGATGCTCCAGTTGCAGAAGATCGAGATGGAGAAGAAGAGCGGATTCGGCGGGCTGGAGACGCTCGCTCAGTTCGGTCTCGACCCCAAGGAGATCCTCCCCCGCATGTTCGGTGCGGGCGGAAGCAGCGACGACGATGATGACGATGGTGAGGGAGGAGGCTGGGCCGATTCTCTCCCCAAGATCCTCGGCGTCGCCGCCGACATGATGCGGGGACGCGCCGACGCGGGCCAGCAGGCGATGGCCGCGCAGCAGGCCGCCGCCCAGCAGGCGGCGGCAGCACGGCGGGCAGCCGCCATGCAGCGGCAGTTGCCGGCTCCGACCCCGGACTTCCAGCAGCAGCAGTTCGATCAGGCGTTCAGCCCGAGTCAGGCTCAGCAGCCCCAGCCCCAGCAGCAGGCACCGCGTCCCAAGGAGGCGTCCCGTCAGGCTGCGAAGGTGACTCCGGAGCAGGCACAGGCGGCGATGCCCCCCGATCTCAAGGCCCAGGCGAAGGCTTCCGGCATGAACCTGAAGAGCATTCGTGGAGCCCGGAAGGGGTTGCAGCGTCTGGTCCGTCAGGTCGCAGCGGCTCCCAACGAGAAGTGGGAGGAGCTGATCACCGCCGGGATCTTCAACACCCCGGCCATCTACGACTACGTGAAGGCCGTCACGGTCAAGGCTGCCATCGATGAGGCTGGTGCGGAGGAAGCACTCCGCGATGCCGTCATGGAAGCCATGAAGCAGTCTTCTCTCGTTCCCGACGACCTCCCCTACGGAGACCAGTGATGCGCTACAAGATGAATGCAGAGAAGATCGAAGTCTCGATCGAGATCGACGACTCCTTCGTCGAAGCGATCCTCGGGCTGATCCGTGCGATCGAATGCCCGGACTCCGGAGTGGAGGAGGTCTACAGGCCGGTGCCTCCGGAGCCCGAGGCTCCTTCCAGCACCTCCACTTCCGAGGAGCCCGTCGAGGAGCCCGTCACTGACGAGCCTGAGATCGACCGGACCAGCGTCGAGTACAACGAGTGGGTCCACTACGTCCTGATGTGGCTCCAGAACTTCGATCAGGAGGGCGAACAGCCCGATCGGGGTGAGAAGACCCGGACGCTGGGCATGAACCGCTACTCGGGGAAGGTGCTCAAGCTCGTTCACGCGCTGGGCGGCATCACCCAGGCTGTCAAGGACGTGGGCGAACTCGCCTATCAGGCCAATGAGTCGGCCCGCATCGCAGACCTTGGTCCCGACGAGCGGGACGCCCTGTATCGCCTTGTTGCGGAGAACATGGCGCAAGTCAGCAGCATCTTCTTCGCAGACCTGAGCGACCTGCTCGAATACCACAACCCACTTGAGGACTGAATCATGGACTACATCTGCGCCATCACTGGCAGCCTGTCCGACAACGAAACCCCCGTCACTGAGACTGGCCCGCTGGGCTGGGTGAAGATCACCATCGAGCGGCAGGTCCCCAATCCCGAGTACGCCCAGTTGCAGGCGTTCAAGATGGCCGTCGCGGAGCAGCAGTTCCAGGCCGTCAAGGAGCAGCTCCCCGAGGGTGACGCGCAGGCCGAGGCCGAGGTCCGCATGGGCATCGACTTCTCGATCCGCGCTCAGTATGCTGCCCTGGAAGCCACGATCGAGGAGTACACGTCCCAGTACGAGGAGGTCTACATCTCCACTCCAGAGGAGGATGAAGACGTTCTCGAAGTCCTCAACGAGATCCGCGACTCGCTGGGTCTGCTCGACGGGCAGGTCCCCGAGGCCGATAACGATGAGGACGATGGGGATGATGACGATGACGCCGATGACGAGGCTGAGGAGACCTGATGCTCATCAAGTTCGAGATTCCGGCCCTCGGGCCTGACGTCATCTTGAAGGTCAAGGCCCTCGTCAACGAGGCGGAGGTCGAGTTCAAGGACGGCAAGGACAAGCACAAGAAGGACTGGGTGATGAAGAAGGCCCTTCCCCTTCTGGACGGGATCAACCTGCCGAAGATCCCGCCCTGGCTGGTCAAGCCGATCAAGGAGGCCGCCGTGTCGATCATCATCGATACGGTCTGGGCACTCGAACAGTAGTCGGTCCGTGAGAGGGTGTGTTCGGGGGTGGTCAGTAGGAGGCCACGCTCCGAGCACTCGGCGTTTACCCTCCCGATGGCTGAGCCTTGCGGGGTGTAGTAGTCTCCCCGCACGGAGACTCACGCATGAACTGGTCCGGAACGCTCAAGACGCCGACCAATCGGCTCCCCAACGCGAACCCGAAGGTCTACCACATGCCGGCCTGGGGCGGGTACGGGGACCCGAAGCGGCTCGATGTGATCTCGCGCATCGCGGAGTCGCGTGGACGGGACCCGAAGATCGCAACGCTCGCCGTTCAGATCCTGAAGAAGGCCCGGGTCAAGCCCCGCCAGTTCAAGAAGCAGGCGGCGGCACTGCTCAAGTGGGTGCAGGACAACATCTACTACGTCAACGAGCCGGGTGAGCGTCTTCAGGATCCGCTCTACACGCTCAAGGTCGGCTACGGCGACTGCGACGACATGACCATCGTCCTGTACTCGCTGTGTCGGAGCATCCGGCTCCCGGTCAAGCTGGTCATCTGTGGCGTCAGCAAGGACGGCCAGAAGGTCCGGTACCACCAGGGTGACCAGCACTACCCGCCGGGAGTGGACTGGTCGCACATCTACCTTGCGATCGGGAACGACCCGTTCAACCCGACGTTCTTCTACTATGCCGAGCCGACGGTCCCGAAGGCACCGCTGGGCTGGGATGTCATCAACGCCAAGAAGTTCAACCTCCCCGAACTGGCAGGCTACGGCTCTACGTCGGCAGCAGTGGCAGGATCGATGGCAGAGATGACGGCCACGGCGAGCGCGTCTCGGGGTGGGAAGCACCTTGTAGAGGGCGGCCTGTTCGGCCTGAACTGGAAGAGCATCTTCGCTGCTGCCCTGGTCGGTGCGCTGGTCAGTGTCTCTGCTGACGGCATCAAGAAGGGCATCAAGTACGCAGTGGACAAGCAGAAGAAGCGGGCCAAGAAGTCGCCCCCGGTCGGAACCCATCTCGTCGCTGACTTGGGCTGAGGAAGGAACATGGCACGCACCCAGCGTATGCGTCTCAACCGGCGTCAGCTTCGGGCTCTTCGGAACCCCCTCCCCTCAGAGGGTGCTCGTCTGGTCACGGTGACTCCGGAGCAGACGGCTCAGGCTGAAAGCATCCTGCGTGGCATAGTTCTGACCAACGACATGCCGGGAGCGGTGACGCTGGCCTTTCGGAAGTGGCTTCGGCAGGAAGGGAAGAAGGCCCCGTTCTTCCTCGCCCTCCAGGGCAACCCGATGGCTGTTCGGAGCCATCCCGCGTTCCAGATCCCGGTGGAAGACCTCGCCTTGAAGCTCCTTGGCCTGGAGCCCGGCGACCCCGTTCGGACGGCGTATCCTTCTGCGCTGGGGAACGCGGAAGTCATGGATGCCCTCGGGCAGCTCATGGATGTCATCGCTCAGGGACGGGTCGCAGCCGAGGCAGAACTTGCTGGGATGCAGGCTGCGGCAGACGCTCAGATCCAGGGCGGTCGAGCGCGTGCTGCCCAGACCGCATCGACCGAGAGTGTGTCGGTGTCTCCGGACGAGAGGAAGATCGTAGATGAGGCCATCGGGCGTGGTGGTGTGAAGCCACTCAGCCAGAACAAGCTCGTCGATCTCGTCAAGTTCGGCGGTCTGACTCAGGACGGGCTGCGGTACCTCTCACAGAGCCTGAAGGACCTGACGTCTCCGCAGGGATGGAAGGACGGAAAGGCCAAGAAGAAGGCTTCCGAGGCCACGAAGAAGAAGATCCGCAAGGCCATCAACGAGGCTCTGGCGTCCGCACCTTCGAGTGCTGCACCTGCGCCCGCCCCGAGTCGTGTTCGTGCTCAGGTCGAACCCGAAGCTGCTGACGAGGCTCGCGAGGAGATCGACCCAGGCGCTTTCGATGAAATGATGGCGGCGCTGGGTGGCTCCGGAGGAGGGGACGACGAGTCCTCAGACGACGATGATGAGGAAGACGGAGGGACCGCTCCCGGTGATCCCCTTCCTCGGGGTGCGGGATCTGAGGCTTGGGACCCCTACGCGATGACGAAGGGGCAGAACGCTCTGATTAAGTCCATCAATGCGTCCGAGCAGCGGGCGCAGGCTCGGGCTGCTCGCATCGGAGCCGAGGGCAAGCTGCTCCTGCCGTTCCGCCGTCGTCAGTCCCGCAACCGTTCGGGTGACAGCAACGCTCCCGTCATCTTCTCCCCGCCGGAAGACGTGGTGGAGAAGATCGAAGAGATCATGGACGGACCGGACTACCGGGAAGGACGCCCCGCTCTCCCCACGCAGTTTCAGGACGTGCTGGTCTACATCCTGACATCCGACCACCCGGTAGATGATCTGGGTCGGCGGATCGTTCCCGCCGGAAGCGTCGAGGTCTACAACAAGGGAACCCTGGTCGGGACCTTTGGGAAGAGCACCTATGGCCGGAATCTGGCTGCCGCGATGCGGTACGCCGGAACCCTGGTGGGTGCGGACATTCGAGCGAAGCAGTTCAAGGCCCACAAGCAGTCCCGGATGCACAGCCGGGTCCTGATGGCCGTCGAAGGTCAGGATGGCTGGAGGCTCATCGTTCCGGCGCTGAGCCAGATCATCCGGGGCCAGACCCCAGAGTCCATCGAGCGCGAGATGAGCATCACGCTCGATGACGCTTCTCGGGCAGACTTCACCGCCAACCCCCGCCGTCAGCCCGTTGGGATGATCGGTCGGACTCGCTACGTCGCGACTCGGAACGGGTACCGTGTTCTCAACGGACGCCACTCGGGTCGTACCTACACCGTCAATCAGTATGGGCATGGGTGCAAGCTCGCCATGCTCCTCGATCTCATGGAGTGAACATGGCACTCACGATGCGTAAGATGGTCCCTTCTGACGTCCCCGGAACCGAGCCCACCCGGACTGGTGATGTCTGGGCCATCTTCGATAATGGCAAGGCGTTCAGGACAAGCCAGGGCGGCCAGAAGTGGTACACCTCGGAAGCAAAGGCCAAGGCGTTCATCGATAAGGTAAAGGAGGAACGCGCGAAGAAGGAATCCGGAAAGGCGGCTCCAAAGAAGTCTTCCGGGTCCCGCGCTAAGGCCAAGACCTCCGCTCCGAAGTCTGCCCCGAAGTCCACCTCGGCCAAGATGACGGTGGCGTCTTGCAAGTCGTTCCTTCAGGACCAGGGCTACACTGTCCGCAAGAAGTCGGGAGCCAAGAAGACAAAGGCTGAGGAAGTGAGTGACGCCGAGTACTTCACTCAGCTCAACCCCCGCCGCCGTCGCCTGAACCGTCGTCGCCGGAAGAACCCGAAGCAGGCGGATCGTGGGGGCACCTATGTGATGTTCTGGGATGACCCCAACGGCCCCGATCCCATCGTCTTCACGTCCTTGAAGGGAGAAGACGCGACGTACAAGGCCATCCAGTCCGACGCGCTGTATGACTACGAAGACCGGGCCTACGGTCAGATCAAGCCCATGCGCGCCGACGCGGCTTTGCGCCTGTTGGAGCAGGAGATGCTCCGCGCAGACTCTGAGGGCTATGATGAGGGTGAGAAGTACCAGTACAACCGTATTCTGGATGCCGTCACCGCCTACAAGGGTGGCGTCACGCCCGCCCGGGCCAAGACGAAGATCAAGTCCGCGCTTCGAGGCTTCGTGCATCCCTTCGAGGAGGGTCCCATCTACAACAACCCCCGCTCGATGCGTCGGCTTCGGTAGTTGCCGCAGTGCCCATCCGGGAATACGTCAGGGCTGATTGACGGAGGACCGGATGGGTGCCAATCACGTCGAACTGGAAGGGTTCATCACCGCCGAGCGGGTGGAGTGGGCTCATCGCGAAGCCAACAAGGCTCACGAGCGTGGGGACCAGTCCTTCGCTCAGACGGGCCTTCGGGCTGCGCGTGCTCGTGATGACCGGATGCTCAAGGTGATGGAGCAGGCTGCGAACATCCTGCACCAGATGTCCGAGGAGCAGATGGGTCAGACCCGGCGCATGGCGGTCCATAGCACCGACAACTACCGGGCGAGTGCGGAGCACACGGAGATGGCGATGTGGCGGGAGGCGTACCGTCTACTTGACGAGGGTCACATCAAGCCTGACACGATGAACCACCCGCTGGAGTGGATCTACGGCGCTGGCGCTCTCCTCTGCGGGTACAACCGGTGAGGGGCGCGGCGGCTGCGTGGATGAGTGACGACGGTGCGTTCCAAGTCGATCACGCCAAGAGCACGCTCCGGAACACGATCCTCGACATGATGGAGATGCGCCGGGAGCGCGTTCGCCAGACCGACATCAGCATCGATGAGCTGGCACTCGTGGCGCGAGAAGAGATCGCAGCCGCGATGGTCCGAGGGGACTTCGCGGCCTCATCCCTACTGACAGAACTGCTTCACGACATGGCTCAGGTCGCTGCGGACGCCGATAGCACTCGGTAGTTCCCCGTCTTGTTGCTCAGGCGGTAGGCACTCGGTACCCTCTGCACCGAGGAGCCTCTTATGAATCGTTCCATGACCATGAACGGGCTGGCACAGCCCGGAAGCACCCTTGCCGACGACTATGGCGCTGTCGGCAGCGTCGTTCGGATGCGTCCGGGTGGACACATCGACCCGTCCCAGGCATACGGTGCGCCCCCAGCACCCGAGCCCGAGCCCGAGCCCGAGCCCGAAGTGGTCGAGGTCTCCGCGATGGAGATGATCGACAACGATGATGGCAGTGAGGGTGAGGACCTGAACGGCTGGCTCAAGGACACCTTTGGAAAGGAAGCCCGTCAGGGTCGGCAGGCCGATCGGCAGGCTGACCGCGCTGCTCTGAAGGGTCCCATCCGGGTCCCGGCACTCGGAACTGACCCCCAGGGATACCAGTACGACCTGTACCCGGACCACTCGGTTCTCGTCGTGAGCGGCCCCGACAGCGTGGGTCAGATGTACCCGGCGAACTCGCAGGTCGCTCAGAACGTCGCCAACGCCTACGGTCCCCACCCCGCGTACAAGCGGGCTGCCGGTCTCCAGAACCTCTTCAATGTCGGAACTGGGCTCCTTGAGAAGTTCATTCCGAGCGGGAAGGCCCAGACTCCGACGACCGTAGTCCAGAAGAAGGACAACACTGTTCTCTATGTGGGTCTGGGTGTCCTGGGCCTCGCCGCCATCGTTGGCGCGGTCGTCGTCTTTCGCCCCCGGAAGTGACCATGCGGAACTTCGGATCCCTCAACGGGCACGCTCGGCGTGACATCCTCACGCAGGCTCACCTCCGGTACTACCGGAGCCCGATCTACTTCCAGCACGATGTCGGGAACCCGTATGGAACATACGGCGCTCCCGGTTCGGCGTCTCAAGGGTTCAATCTGAGCCTTGGTTCCGGATACACCGGTCCTGGCGTGGCCTACACCTCGGCGCAGCCCAGTTCAAACAAGTACGATGCACGCGCTTCCGGTCTCACAGCCACTGGGAACGTGCTGTCGGCGCTCGTGACGGGGGTCTTCGGATTGAAGGCCGCCCAGGCTGGAGCCAAGGGACAGCCCGTCGTCTACCCGCAGCCGACTGGGCCGAACTGGGGTCTCATTCTGGGTGGAGTTGCCGTCACGGGTGTCCTCGTGACGCTCCTTGCCATAGCTCTTCGGAAGAAGTGATGATGGGACCGTCCGGACCGACATCTGACTATGGCTGGGGCTTTCTGTTCAGCCCTGTCGTGGCCGCAGGTGTCCAGGCCGGAGGTCAGATCGCGACCGCGACAGTGGCGGGCCGGAGTGGTGTCCGCATGGCGGAGATCGGGGCCGGTGCTCAGGAAGTCACGGGCCGCCAGCAGATTCAGTCTCAGGTAGTCGCCGAGCAGGCAACCCAGCAGCTCGTCGATCGTGTACTCAACATCGCCCTCTTTGGGGCATTCGCAGTGGTGAGCATCGTCCTCATCAAGAATCTTCCGGAGTGACTCATGGCCTACGGTGACGGTGGCTTCTTCTTCACGCAGCCCGTGGGTAACGGGTACAGCGGTGTCTCCTACAGCGCACCTCTCGGTCTCGGCGCAGACGCACGTCTGGCCCGGATGGAGGCTGAGCTTCGTCAGGTCCTCGTTCAGATCGCGAAGGTCCAGCGTCTTCCCAACAACGCTGCCAAGGCTGGGCTGCTTCAGTCGCTTCAGCAGAAGGCTGCGTCGCTGCGTGCGCGCATCGCGAAGATCAAGAGTCGGCAGCGTCCGCGCTTCAACCTGCGCGTTCCCCCGGTCTCGCTCCCCTACATCGAGTCCCCGATCGATCAGGGACCGGCACTCGACCTGAGCGATGTCCAGCCCGAGGTGGGTCCCATGCCCGCCGGGTGGAACGTGGTCGAAGACGAGATGACCGTGATGGATGAGGGCCTCGAAGATGAAGGTTTCCTCGCCAGCGTCCAGAACTACATCATGGAGAACCCCCTGATGTCGGCCGCCATCGGTGCGGGTGTGGGCTACGGCCTGTTCCGGCTCTACAAGCGGTACCGGGGCTGATCATGCGGAACTTCGGATCTCCATACGGTGTTGCCGCGACTCGTGAAGCGCAGGCCGCGACCAAGAAGGGCAAGCCCAGCACGGGCCTTCGTGGTCGCATCGCTCGGCAGCGCCAGCGCGAGCGTGAGCAGGCCATCGCTCGGATCAAGAGCGGCGGTCGTTCTCCCGGAGGCCGAGGCACGCTCAACCTCTTCGCTCCGACCGCACAGTCCGATGGCGTGGTCGATGACTCGATGACCGTCATGGACGAGTCGTTCGAGGAGCCGACGTTCTTCGAGATGTACCGGACTCCGATCCTCGTGGTCGGGGCGCTCGGACTCGCATTCGGTGGGTACCACTTTGCCAAGAAGAGGGGATGGTTCTGATGCCTCAGTATGGCTATTCCGCTCCCCTCTTCCCGGCGCTCTCCGCTTGGCTGGACAGCCCCATGGGGTTCGACGTTGCGGGCGGCGCTGACGAAGGCGTGATCGGCGGATCCTGTGTGGACTCGAAGGGAGTCCTGGGACCGGCCGGAGCCAAGGTCTCTTGTTCCGCGCTGCGTGCAGCCCTGGAAGGCAAGAACCCATCCACGTACCGCGAGTACGAGACGATTCCGGACGGTGGGGCACTTGAGCAGATCGCCGAACTCATCGATGGCGAGGCTCCGGCTGCGGCTACCCCTTCGCTCAAGCCGGAGATCCCGAAGTGGCTCTACGGTGTTGCTGTCGCAGCCGTGGGCGCAGTTGCCTTTACCCTGTGGACGAGGAAGAAGTGATGTACAACGCTCTCGCACTTGAGCCCAACTACGGCTCCGCATACGGTGCTCCCCCCAAGGAGGGGTACCCCTGCATCCAGATGGGCGCGCTCGACGGCCCGTCCGGTGGCGCAGTGTCGGCAGTCCAGAACGCACTGACCTCCCAGTTCGGTCCGCTGCTTCAGATTTCGAGCAACCACTTCTCCCAGAAGATGACGCTCGGAACCTTCGACGCTGAGACTGACCGTCTGATCCGCAAGTTTCAGGACATCCAGGGACTGACTCCCGATGGGATCGTGGGTCCCGTGACCGGCCAGAAGCTCGGTCTGACGTTCCAGAAGTGCTCGAAGGTCATGGCCTCGGGCGCGGGTGGACCGATCGATCCCGACCCCCAGCCCATGTCGCTCTACGACAAGTTGATGATCCACCGGTACACGAACCCGGTCGCCTTCTACAGTGTCGCGGCACTGCTGGCCGGTGGCATCAGCGTCGGTGTGTACAAGGGTTACAAGTGGGTCTGGGGCTGATGTGAGTCGAGCCGCAGACGAGTTCCGGCGGTGGACCTGGGGTCTGCCGCACCACGATGTGGAAGACTGGTCTGATCCAGTGCTGGACAAGCACCTGGGGAAGGACCATGAGTACGTCGCGGCTGGACGGCTCTGCGAACTGCACTTCACCGAGCCCGGCAAGAAGAAGCAGACCATCCTTCGGCTCAACACGAAGCAGGCGAACAACAGCCTGCTCATGTTCGATCCGGAGCACCGTCATCAGCGGCTCTACTTCAAGCTCGACCCGAGTTTCCGGGCCACGCTGAAGAAGAAGTACCTGACGAACCCCAAGTACCAGTTCATGCAGGCAGCCAAGGCTGCTTCACTTGTCGGGGGCCGTCATGGTCACCGGTCGAACCCCGGAACCGACTACCCGAAGGTCGAGGTGATGCCCATTGGGGTCTGGGATGCCGTCGTCTACGCCATCGAGAAGAACGGAGACGACTTCTCCAAGTACATCCACCAGATGGGGGAGGAGTCAGGCGTCAAGCCCGCACTCGGCCTCGACAAGCGTGGGGGGATGTACGTCCTCGGGGGGAACTACACTTGCCCGACGGCTGGCATCACGGACTGAGGGGAGTGTCGATGCGAACGCTTCCTGACGGTTCTGGTCGTTCAAGTACGTCCGCACTGCGTAGCGCACGATGTCGCTCACATAGACACGTCGATCACACTCGGCGCTGCGGTCGAGTGCATGGGTCTCCAAGTCCTCGAACATCTGGTCCCGAACGCGGACACGCATCAGTCGGTAGCCCATGTCACCTCCGCGCGAGAAAGTACCACATCGATAGCACTCGAAGTGCTCTCAATCAAACCTCAACCCCTTGCGTGGCAGTTACTGCGCGTGAGAAGTTGTCCACCAATGGAGTCTGACTCATGGACATCCCCCTCAGCGGTGCCCTGTTCATCACGAACCCCCGACGCAAGCGTCGTCGCGTGGTGACCCGTGACAACGGTGCCAAAGACCGCATGATTGCGCGGCAGACTGGCCGCACGCTCAAGAGCGTGAAGGCCATGAAGGCCAAGAACTACGCTGCCTACCAGAAGCTGTTCAAGGATGCTGGGGGAGAGGCGGCTCTCAAGAAGTACAAGGCCAAGGGTCAGCGCACTCGGGCTGCCGTCAAGGATGGCTCATACACTCACTCCACTTGGGGCAAGGGCAGCACGTCCAAGTCCAAGTCCAAGTCCACATCGAGGAAGAAGTCCGCCATGAAGAACAACCCCCGCCGCAAGAAGTCCGTGTGGCAGCGCTACCTCAAGGCCGCCAGCGGCAAGGGGTACTCGATGGCTGAGCTTCGCGCCGGCTACAAGACGCTGGTCCGCAAGCACGGTAACAACGCCGCCAAGATCGTTGCTGCTGCCAAGGCATTCAAGGCCAAGGCTGGTGCCGCTCCCAAGAAGCGGAAGAGCACCAAGCGCAAGAGCGCCTCGAAGGCTCCGGCCCGTCTCGGCTTCAGCCTTTCCCGCGTGCAGCGCGTCGTCCGCAAGAAGGGCAAGAACGGTCGCTACAACTACTTCGCAGTTCTGGGTCGCTCCGGGACCGTGATGAAGCGGATCTCGAAGGCCACCTACAACATGCTCCGGGCCAAGGGCATCGGCGCGAAGGGCCGCACGCTCAAGAAGCGCAAGACGACCCGCAAGACGACCCGCAAGGCCGCTCCGAAGCGTCGCACGACGACCCGTCGTAGCTCGGCCGCTCGCGGTCGCAGCCGCGCCAAGGTCACGGCCAAGCGCGCCAAGCGCGCTCGTCCGAAGGGCGGTCTCCGCAAGATCCGCACGAAGCGCGGGATGCGGTTCATGCTCGACGGGAAGTTCATCTCGAAGGCGAAGTACAACTCGATGCTGCCCGCTGGGCTGCGCGTCGCGAACCCCCGTCGCCGCAAGAACCCCGGTCTCGGCGCTCTCGCCCTTCGCAAGAACGGACGCGCTCGCAAGAACCCGGGTGTCCTCGGGGGCGCTCTGAACCTGTTCGACCGCAGCGCCGACATGCTCGCTCGGGTTCCGCTTGCCGGGCGCTTCGCTCGACTGGTCCCCACCGTTGGTGTCTTCGCTACCACAGGTCTCATCCACTACTACGCGATGCGGTACCTGGGTCCGAGGCTCCCCGAACTGGGCGCGAAGATCGGCGGCCTCATTGGTCAGGAAGAACTTGGCTATGGCTTTGGGGTCCGGACTCAGATGTACGGGTACAGCCTCGGTGGTGCGACCATCGGAGCCCTCCTGCTTGCAGGACACCGCTTCCTGCCGAAGTTGTTCCCGAGCCAGAGGGCTTCGGAGGTCTTCGCCCTCGCAGCCCTTGGTGGAGGTATCACCCTCGATGTCGTTGACGCGCTGAAGCGCCGGGACGGGTCCGAGGCTTCTATGGACGCCAACTTCGAGGCTGGTGAGGACATGGATCCGATGCTCGGCCAGCAGCAGACTCTGAGCGGTCTCGCTTACACGAGTGGTGCTCTCAACGGTCTGGCGTACACAAGTGGCGAACTCAACGGTGTCGCGATGGACAGCGGCGCGGATCTCGTCCAGTCTTACGCTGGCGCTCACCTCGGTGACGCTGCTCACTGCGGTCCTGACTTCGACGCCGCCGAGGGGCAGGCCCTGATGATGGGTCCCGCTGCCTACAAGGCTCGCTTCGGCCTCCCGGCTGCTCGCGGATTCTTCAACCGGATGGGCATGTCCCCGATGGCTGGCCGTCCCGGTCACCGCTGGGCCTGGCTCGTCAAGATGATCGGCTTCAACCGCGCCGCTAAGCTCGCTTCCATGTCGCCCCGTAAGCGCATGGCTGTCATCGCGAAGCTCCGCGCCCAGGCCAAGCAGACCATCGATCAGGCCAACTACGGCGCACTCGCCTACAAGGGCGGTGCACTCAACGGTCTGGCCTACACTGACGGTGCCCTGAACGGCGTCGTCTACACTGGCGGCGTCCTCTGATTCTCAACCCTTCCCTGAATGCTGCCCCATAGTGGGGCAGCCCCAATCACAACTCCGCACTGGAGAACCATCATGTCCTACGGTATGCCCGTCTCCGTCAGCCCCGGCGCTGGCCCCGTCCCCCCGGTTTCCTTCCAGCAGCCGACCAACCTCTTCCGCTTTGGCGAGCAGACCATTTGGTCCACCCAGCTCTACCAGGCTGGCGCTCTCGCCAACACCACCAACCGGATCTTCACGACCCCGCAGGGTCAGAGCGGTCAGGGCTTCACCAACGCCCTCTCCATCGCTGAGACCAACCTGAAGGAAGGCGGTCGCGTCCCCGCAGGCATCGCCTACGACGTGTTCGGTATCGCTACCGAGGTCGCTCTGGCTTCCGCCGCTGACGACACCGGGACCCTCGACGGTGCCATCGACACCGCTGCTGAGATCGCCTCGCTGCTCAACGTCATCCATAACGTCGTGCTCCAGTGGGACTTCACGCAGACCCAGATCGACATCTGCCCCGTGCTCCTCGCTGGTGCTGGCGGCGGTGCGTTCGGTGCTGTGGGTACCGGAAACGCTGCTGACGTCGGTCACATGAACAACGGCAACGGCAACATCTGGATGTACCAGAAGCACCCGGTCGCCCTCCCCGGTCAGACCACCTTCGCCATCCAGCTCCGCGCTGGCTCCCGGGCCGCCGCTGTGGCGAACAACTCGGTCGCCGTCCGCGTCGTCCTGCTCGGCTACTACAAGAACGTCATCGAGATCGGCTGATTCTCAGCCCTCTCGGCAAACATGCCGTTCGCTTCGCCCTCGGCCTTCGGGCCGGGGGCGTCGTCGTTTCTGGATACGAAAGTAGGTGAGCACTCCATCTTCACTGAGGCAAGTGCTATCTTGACGCACCTGCTATACGATGGTCCCGTCTCTGGAGGCTCTGCTCATGTCCAACAACTACGGGTACGCCAACCCGAACCACATGCAGCCCGCCGGGCAGCAGAACAGCGCCGTCGTGTCGATGCCCAGCATCGGTCAGATGGGCGGAGTGCAGGCCAACCAGCCCGCATGGTTCCGGTTTCCGTTCTTCCCCACGGCTCCGTTCTACTCCACCAACCCGAACGTCTCGACGCAGGTCCGGTACTACTCGACCGGGATCACTGCGGCTGACACCGACGTGACGCTCGGGCAGGAGACCATCCGGACCATCACGTTCGACATCCCCGCTCGCGTCATCGCGATCGAGGGCTCGTTCGCGTACACCGCGAACCCGAACACCGACAACTTCCTGGCGAACGGTGGGAACAAGCTCGACACCTTCCTGTTCCGTGTGGAGTACACGACGGGCGATCGGCTCCACATCAACCCGCGTCTCGCTTCGACGGTCATCGGCTCTGCCGAGAACCCGGCTGAGATCGGTGGTGTGGGCTACACCGTGGATCAGGGCGCGTCCCTCATCTGCGGACTCACCCCACTGAACAACATCACGGACGCCGACACGACCGCGTGGCGGATCGACATCACCTTCCACTGCCTTGAGATGCGGGGCAGCGCCAACTTCGTGGGCGGTCGGTGAGCGACAGGGAACTGCCATACCCCCTTCCGGGAAAGTGGGACCCGTCAGGCCCGTTCCGGAATCCTGGCGGGACCAACCCGCTTCCGCGACCAGCGAACCTGCCGGTCACGGTGTGGTTCGGTGCGCGTGTTCCCCTCACCTGGGAGACCATCAACGCAGACGGCGTGCTGTTCCGCGCGACGTGGGCATCTCCCGTCTTCGATCTGTACCCCTGGCTGCGTGGCATGTCTCCGGACAGCGCCAACCAGTTGGCTGCGGGCGCGAACCCCATCTGGAACGGACCTTCGAGCCTCTTCCGGTTCCAGTTGAACTCGCCCGCCACGAACGGTCTGGGTGGACTTGACCTCCGGGGTTTCCGTGCCACCTACCGTGAGTTTGGTCACATCTCGCAGGTCACGCAGGTCGAGAGCATTGACGCAGAGCAGGACATCACTGCTCAGGTCACTGCGGCGCAGGACGCATCGGTGGTCCTGATCCAGCCCAAGAACATCCGGTACTACCGGGTCTTCACGACGTTCGAGGTGCTGGACAACTTCTCGTATGGGGGCGGCAACGCAGGTCCCCAGATCGCGATTCAGGGAGCGATGTACTGATGCCTACCGTCAGTGGAAAGGCCGTTGGCTCCCAGAACGTCGCAAAGGCCGGGGTCAACCTCGAACAGAAGCAGGCGGACCTCGCTGCGGGCGTCACGTTCATCACGGACACGCTCGTCACTGCCGGGATGCCGAAGCTGTCGTTCGCGGTGACGTGCGACCAGACCCACAGCATTCAGGTCCAGTGTCAGGTCGCCTACCGTCGTGCGGCTGCGGGTATCGACAACTACGAGTTCCTGTCGATCCTGCCTGTCCAGCTTGCCAGCGCCAGCGGGCCGTTCTTCATTGAGATCAACGCCCCCGCTCAGGCCATCCGGATGCAGGTCACGAACCCCGGCGGGGCTCCCTCGACGATCGACATCACGACGATCCTGATGGCTTCGGGCTGATGAGCCTCATTGGCGAGTTGACGAGCCGCGTCTCGCTGACCCCTCAGCAGTCCCAGAACGCCGCCATCATCATCGGGGAGTTCCGCAGTGCCGGGCTCCCTGCGAGTCTGGCTGCGGGTGCCATCGCCAATGCGTGGCACGAGAGCCGCTTGAACCACCTCGCTCACAACAAGTGGGGCGAGGACTCGGCAGGTCTGTTCCAGTTGAACGTGCGGGGCCTCGGGCATGGCATGTCGCTGGAGCAGCGGCTCGACCCGATCGAGAACACGCGCAAGGTCATCGCTGAGATCAAGCGGCGAGACCTCATTCCTCTCGTGAAGCAGAACCCGAGTGTCGCGTTCGCGGCCCAGCTCTTCGCGAAGGAGATCGAGCGGTGTGCCGCCTGCGGCTACCAGGGCGGAAGCAGCGAACTGTACAAGCGGGCCGAGACCGCCAACAAGTTCTTCCCGACCTACGTCGGGTATGGCTTCGCTTGGTGGTGGATCCCAGCGGGCGCTCTGGCCGTCGGAGGCGTAGCACTCGGCGTTCGGTACTACCTCAAGAACCGCTGAGGCGCGTGATACCCTCCCGCATGGAGGAGTCCGCCTATGCCGCGCATCGCTCTCGGAACGCACGTCGAGGTGGATGGCCTCCGTGGCGTCGTTGTGAGGCACAGCCCGCAGGGCATGGTGGACGTTCAGCCGGATGGAGAGGACTTCATCATCCGGAAGCGTGAGTCCGCCCTCCATCGACTGAACCCGGGCAAGGGCTCTCCTCCGCTCCGTGTTCGACGCGAAGTGGAGAAGATGCTCCACAACCCACCGTCGTCGTGGAAGGCGCTCTACCGTCGAATGGGGCTCCCTGCGAAGCCCTCGGTCGAGGACTTCATCGACACGGTTCGGGGGTACACGCCATCTGGCCGCAGCGCCGAGGCGTACTACGGCCGAGAGATGGGGCAGGGACGACACGTCCCATCCAAGGCGGTCCGGGAGGCAGCCCTGCATGGCCTCCGGCTCTCCTACGACAACAACTACACCTCTGAGAGCGGTGTGGGCCTCGCCCGTGCCGTTCAACTCGTACTGGACCCCAGCATCGACGACCTCGCGAAGACCCGGATGCAGGGCTACCTGTCGCGGCACGAGCGGGACAAGCAGGCCAAGAACTTCGGCAACGACAAGAATCCCAGCGACGGCTACATGGCTTGGCTCAACTGGGGCGGAGATCCCGCAAAGGAATGGCTCGGCATGAGGAACAACCCCGCAGGTCGGAAGCCCGACGTGATGAAGAAGCAGGACGCTCAGTTCCAGGCTGTCGTGCAGGGCATCTACGAGACCCTCATGGCGAAGCACCTGGGCGTTGAAGACCTCTACCTGCCGACGGGTGAGCGGATTGACCTCATCGCGTTCAGTGAGGGTGACCTCAGCAAGCGTGAGGTCCGGGACACGCTGTCCCGCGCCTTCGCCATCGCGACCCGGCAGGGTCAGAAGCATGGGTACCTCCGTCCCGGAAGCCGGGAGCCCACAGCCAAGGGTCGCCGCCGCGCCTACGCCCGCTTCAAGGACCGGGACCTCCGGGCGCAGAACGCGCAGGACTACGAGGTGACGCTTGCGATGGCCCGCAAGAGCAGTCCGCTCCGCGTGGTCCAGAAGGGTCGGGGCAAGTCCAAGAAGTTCTTCGTCGAGCCTCACATCGAGGGTGTGAGCAAGCGCGGGTACAAGACGCAGCTTGGCGCAGTCAACGCCATCGAGCGGGTCATGGGACTTCGCATGAACCCGGGTCCGCTCGACGACATGGTGGCGGATCTCGACGGCGACCCCAACACGGTGTCCCTGGGCGAACTGTGGGACGACTTCGACGAGTGGGTCGAGACGAGCAAGGAGCGGCTCCTCCCGAGCGCATCCAAGTACCACTCCGAACTCATCCAGTCCCTCAACTCCATGTACCGCAAGCGGGGGATGACGCCGCTTGAGGCCAACAAGGCGACCGCAGAGGAGTTCCGGAAGCACTACAACTCCTACACGGGCGTCTTCGCTCCTCAGATGCGGAAGGCCGTCGTAGGCATCCTCCTGAAGCTCGATCCCGAGTCGCTCCGAAGCAGCCCGGCTCAGGTCACGCCGGAACAGCGGGCACGTCTGCGTCAGGTCGAGCGGGCCAAGTTCGGAGGCGCGCGTGTCGTGCCCAGCGCAGTCGGTCAGTCCGAAGTGGAAGGACCGGCATTCGTCGCAGGCGTCCGGTCCGGAAAGGAGGAATCCGAGCGCCGCAAGGCTTCCAAGGCCAAGGGCAAGGTCAAGGCAGCAATCGCACGCAAGGGTGATGGGATCGGTGCCCTGAGCCGCAAGGGTAGTGCTGCGGAGGACCGGACCTTCACTGCACCTCCCGGGTTCCAGGGCGCGAACTACGTGAGCCTCCGGCGCGTCATGGATGAGGAGGGCAACGAGGTCACCGCTGCGGGCCTCATCTCCTACGACGTGGCCGGAAACGGCAACATGACGCTCTTCTTCAGTGAAGGGGACACACTCCGTCGGCTCTCGCTGAACGTGCCCGATGCCGTCGCGAAGAAGGTCTACTCGGCGTCTTCCGCAGAAGAAGCCAATGAGATCATGTCCTTGATGGGTCGGACGCCGCTGGGTATCCAGCCGATGTCGATGCAGAACGGGAAGATCGTCTACGCCCCCATCACGCCCACAGAGGTGCAGACGATCCTCGACGAGAAGCCTGAGGCGAACTTCCGGAAGTTGGCTCAGTACATCTGGGACAACGGCTCCTCGATGCGTGAGCGGGTCATGGAGTACGTCCCTCCGCGAATCGATCTCGCTGAAGTGACGGTGTTCGACGACCGCCTCGGGAAGCCCACTCAGACCACGACCTACGTCATTCATGGCGTGGGTGGGAACGTGCGCCGCATTCAGGAAGCCATCCGGCGATCCCAGCCCCGCCGCAAGACGTGGACCTCTTGGAAGGAAGCCGGAGCCAAGTTCTCCGACCCGAAGGGAACATGGAACACCCGGGGGTCCCATCGCACGGTCGGGCATCGGGGTAAGTACTACGTCGTCGGCCCTCTGGTGGGAGAGGGCTACTCGGCCAGTGACTACCGGAAGTACACGAAGTGGCTCCGCCAGTTCGCCAATCTTCCTGCGGAGTTGCAGAAGAAGTACGGCGACACTCTGAGCACCGTCACCCCTGACCGATTCACGTTCAAGACGAAGACAGCCGCCGAGGCTGTCCGGAAGCGCCTCGACCGGAAGCTGGGAACGAAGCGGGTCCCGCTGGATTCGCTCCCCGGGTACTACGGGTTCTACATCCGTCCCGAGAAGCAGGGACCCGATCTTGGCTACGCAGCCGCTGTCGCTCTCGCAGACGAACTGGGAGTTGACGGTCCGGGCCTCATCGTTCCGCAGGGGCGCGGTGCTCAGGTGGCACGACTTGCTGGCGGGGTCAAGAGTAGCCGGGAGTTTGGTCAGGACCGGAGGGTGATTGTCCAGGGCCTGAAGGACCGGTACAACGAGATCGGAGAGACCTACACCGAAGCCCTTGGGCAAGCGCGCACCCGCCGTGAGCAGGAACGTCTCGCTGGGATCAACGAGCGCTGCCAGACCGTCCGCCGGGCACTCAAGATGCTGGACGACTTGAGAAGTGACCCCGAGAAGTTCGAGATTCTGAGCCAGCGCATCGCCAACACTCTGGATGACATCGAGGACACCTTCTGATGGCCTACACCCACGCCTACATGCTGAAGCAGAACCTCCGGGACATCGAGATGATGGCTCGGGCCACCAATGCGCGACTCACGGATGAGTCCTACGTCATGCCGTGGGAGTCAGACCTCGTGAGCCGGGCCTCGACGCACCTGTTCTCGGTCCACCGTCGCCGGAAGCTCCAGCGGAACTTTGGTGGCGTTTCGCGCGACTACGGCTTCCTTGACGGAGGCTGTGGCACCTTCCTGGGGATCGGTGTGAAGGATCCGGTCAAGAAGGCGTGCATCCTTGAGCGGAAGATCCGGAAGGCGCAGGACAAGTGCGCTCGGGGCAAGCAGAAGCACTGCGACAAGGCCGCGCGGTACCAGTCCGAACTGGCGACCATCTCGGGTGGCGGTCTGACTCCCGGTGCAGGTACTCCGCTCGATGCCTACTACCAGCAGGCGTTGCAGGCGCAGCAGATCGCCGCGACGGACGCCTCTCAGGCCGGTGGGATCGAGAAGTACCTCCCCGTCCTCCTGGCTGGGACCCTGGGCCTCGGGACCATCTACCTCGGGAGCAAGTTGCTGTGAGCACCTACGGGGCCACCACGCGGCAGGCAGAGACCGCTGCGACGACCGTCGGCATCGTCGGGTCGGTGGCGGGGATTCCCAGCACGGCTGCCACTGTCTCCGGGCTGGTAGCGGCTGCGGGTGCCTCGTCAGCGGCCCCCGTCGTGGGCTGGGTCGTTGCGGGTGGTCTGGTCGTGGCCGCGAGCATCATCCAAGTGGTGACGATGCTCAAGCAGCGTCGCATCCGTGAGTCACAGGCGATTCAGATCGCGCAGCAACTCGGCCTTCCGGGCGCGGCTTCTGTTCCGGGCTGGATCTTCGAGGCGCTGAAGATGACGCCGAGCCGTCGGAAGATTGAAGCGCAGCGCCTGGAGCGCGCGCTCTCCCGTGGTGGGACCATCAAGGACCCGGTGTGGCGCGCCAAGACCAAGCTCACCATCATCGGAGCCATCGATCTCATCGAGATGGCTGATGCACGGGCTGCGAAGGGTCTTCGGCCCATCCCTCCGACGGAAGCGGAAGTCCGGGCGATCATGGCGAAGACCGAGGACATCAAGCGGCGCACCCAGATGGCTGAGTACGCCAAGATCGGAGTGGTCGCAGGAGTCCTCGGGCTGATTGGCTACGCGCTGTTCAGCGACTGACCCGACGGAACTCGCTCATCCGAATGGACCGGACTTCCAACTGGTCGGTTCCCCTCAATCGCCCGACATTGATCCGGTACGAAGTGTTCGCTCCGGCAGAACTGACGTCATGGGCGGTGTACGCCAGGACTGGACCGAGCCCCGGGACGGTCCCCTTCTTGTCGTACTCGAAGTCGTAGAAGCCTGCGTCTCGGATCGCAGCCTCAGCCTGACCCCGTGCGGGCACACGACCGTATCGATACGAAGGGTTGGCTGACATCGAGTAGACGCCGATCACATCCCCGAGAACATCGTTGATGTACCGCTCGATCCGGCGGCCTGCGCCGCGCCGAGGCCCGGAGACCGTCATCTTGACCGTCTTGAACCGGTACTTTCCTGCTCGCTCCTCTGAGACCTCAGCGGACACGCGCGTAGCGAGTCCTTCCTCGATCAGGGTCTCCCCCAACTCCTCCGCACGATACACAGGGTCGAAGATGTTGGGCCGAGGTTCGATGTGATAGACCGTGGCTCGGGGATTGTTCGGGTTGGCAACCATGCGGGCACGACCTCGGCCTGACATGCGAGCGTTGATGGTCTTCTTGCGCTCGGCCCAGAAGGACTTGAGGCTGGGATGGGCTGCGATTGCCCGCTTCGCGATCTGGTCCCGCTGTCCCTTCTTCTTGTCGTAAGACGGGGAGGCGATCAGCACGAGCGCGTACCGGGCGCGACCGATCGGGTACAAGGGGTAGCTCCCGACGTTTGGAGCCATCGTGGGGATTCCAAAGCCCTTCTGACCGTACTGGTTCCAGACAGATGCGTACTTCCCGCTGCGGCGCTGCCTTGCCATGTCTCACTCCGGAGTCGGTGATTAGGGTACTGTCGCTTCCCTTGTCTGACCAGAGTGAAAGCCGCCACGGAGTGCCATGTGCCCGAGTTGATCCTGCGGCCCTTTCAGGAAGAAGACGTACAGTTCCTGAAGGAGAACGACTACAACGCGCTGGTCGCCAACGCTCCTGGGACGGGCAAGACCATCGAGGTGCTCGCCTGCATCAAGCGAGACATCGCGAAGTTGACGCCGGCTCTCATCGTCTGCCCGAGCAGCGTGGTCACGAACTGGTGCCGTGAGGCCCGGAAGTGGCTGGGCCGTGTGCGGATCCATGCGGTCAAGGACATGAAGAGCCCCATCCCCCGAAAGCGGGCACACATCATGGTCGTGCCCTGGTCGATGCTGGCGGACCGGGAACTGGAACTGGCACACTACGGCTTCAAGATGCTCGTCGCGGACGAGGCTCACTTCGCCAAGAACCCCGAGGCGCAGCGCAGTCAGGCGCTGATGACCATCAGCAAGAAGGTCAACCATCGCCTGCTCCTGACGGGCACTCCCATCGTCAACACGAGCCTCGAACTCGACGCCATCAACAGCTACTTCGGGACGACTGAGCCACCTCCGATGATCCGGCGGCTCCTCGAAGATGTTGCACCGGACATCCCTCCGAAGGTCCGGAGTCGCCTGACGGTTCGGCTGCGTCAGAAGGACCGCCGCCGGTACATGCGACTGGACGCGGACTTCACAGAGTGGCTGGAGGCCGAACTCCGGAAGCGCATGGATGCAGGCGAGGCGGAGGCCGCCGCAGCGCGGGCGCTCGCAGCCGAAGCGCTCGTGAAGGTCGGGTACCTGCGGCGTGTTCTGGGCGAGAGCAAGGTCTACGCGGCGGCGGACTGGGCGAGTCGGGCGGCACGTCTCGGAGAACCTGTCGTGCTGTTCGCGGAGCATCAGGAGGTCATCCGGCGGCTTCAGATCCTGCTCCGCAAGCAGCGCATCAAGTTCGTGACCATCGACGGGAACAGCACCCGCAAGAAGCGCCAGAAGGCCATCGACGACTTCCAGCAGGGCCGAACTGCCGTCTTCATCGGGAGCAAGGCTGCGAAGGAGGGCATCACGCTCACGCGGGCTCGGCACCTCATGTTCGTCGAGCGGTACTTCACCGCAGCCGACGAGGAGCAGGCAGAAGACCGCATCCGACGCATTGGTCAGCGGTCCAAGACGACCATCTGGCAGCTCCACGCGCAGGACACCATCGACGATCGGCTGTCCGACATCGTGGAGACAAAGCGGCGCATCGTCCGTCAGGCGATCGGGACCGCAGACATCCGGGAGAAGGACGAGGACGCCGTGGCGCGTCTGGTGGCGAAGTGGAACACCCACCTCCAGCCGAAGCGGGACAAGCCCGTCGCTCTGGGACTGAGCAAGCCGCTGCCTCCGCTGCCTCCGACGCCGAACGTGCATCAGATCGTGTTCGGAAAGCCCCGCTGGAACGAGCGCTCAGCGCAGGTCTGGATGGCGATGCACGGGTACCACTACGCCCAGTTCGGGACACAGGGTCACTTGGTCCGGATGTGGAATCACGACGCCATGAAGTTCGTTCCCAACACGTTCAAGACCATCCAGCTCGCGAAGGATGTCCACGCCATCATTGGTACGAGAAAGCCGGATAGCACTCGGCGCAAGCGCAAGGGATCGCGGAGAAAGCGTCGGCGGTGATAGCCTCCCGGTGAAGGAGTCTCACCATGATGCACGGTGTAGTCCGCAAGGGCGTCATCCCCCTCCATTCCGCTACTGGCGACATGGGCTACGGAGCCTACGGCGTCCGACTCGCTGGCGTGGGCTGGCCGAGTTGGAACTGGCGGAAAGACAAGTACTCCCAGTGCCCCGGCTACCGCAAGCAGGTAGACCTCTTCGTCAAGAAGAAAGAGGAGTACAAGGCGAAGTACGGCACCATCGGCTGGTTCAAGGGAGGCAGCCAGGACGCCGCCAACCACCTCCGCGCCATCGAGAAGCGTGGCAAGGCCGAG
>Ga0181568_10000931_pt1 | contig 26775 bp, 21 predicted proteins | sample 101ome_20_FD_133758 | JGI IMG/M metagenome (GOLD analysis project Ga0181568, IMG submission 133758) | Coastal salt marsh microbial communities from the Groves Creek Marsh, Skidaway Island, Georgia - 101404AT metaG (megahit assembly) | ecosystem: Environmental > Aquatic > Marine > Intertidal...
AATCGGAATTACTGACTTTGCTCAAAGCGAGCTTGGCGATGTAGTTTTCGTTGAGATTGAAACCGAAGGCGAAACGCTTGACTCCGAAGAAACATTTGGTACCGTAGAGGCAGTAAAAACAGTTTCTGACCTGTACATGCCTGTTTCAGGTGAAGTTGTTGAAGTAAATGGTGATTTGGAAGATGCACCTGAAAATGTAAACAATGACCCTTATGGCGCTGGATGGATGATTAAGGTTAAAGTGGCAGACACATCAGCTATCGATGAGTTGATGGATGCAGACGCTTACAAAGCCTCTATCGGCCAGTAATTGAAACGATTCAAACTCTCCATTCTGGCCGCAATTGGGTTGGCGATTGTGAGTTTGATGTCGATTTCTAATATTCCAAAGTTAGATGTTAAGGCCAGCGATAAGATTGGTCACTTTGTTGCTTACGCGGTTTTTGCCGCGATTTTGAGTTATGAAGGTTATAAATCCTTCCGTTCCTCAAACAAAACCGCCCGTTTATTAACTGTTTCAGCACTCATAGCCGCAGGTTATGGTACAATGATGGAGTTTTTTCAAGCACTTCCAATGTTTAACCGACACTTTGAAGTCCTTGATATGCTGGCGAATACAACAGGAGCGACACTAGGTGCAATACTTTTTGGTTTGTTCCTAAAGTTTAAAAGAGCCTAATATCAACTTTATCTTATTCTTCGTTTACCATTTAGTTGGATACCATATTATATAAGTGATAATTCATAAATTTGAACACTTAACTTGAATCAACATGGAAGTTAAAAAGTACGAAAGCAAAGACATCAATACTAAACGTCTACTGTTTTTCTTAATTGGTTTGTGTATTTCTCTCGGATCAGTGTATGCACTGATGGAGTATAAGAAGTACGACAAAATTGAAGTTGGAGATCTCAACATGGTCTACGATGAGGACATGGTAGAGGTTGAACAAACACAGCAACAGGAAGAAGAGCCACCTCCTCCACCGGAAGAGCAGCCTCAAGATCCTATCATTGAAGTGGTAGAGGATGATGTTAAGGTGGAAGAGACCATTGATATCGATATCGAAACTAGCGACGATGAAGCGTTTGGCGAACTTGAAGCCTTTGATGATGGTCCGGAAGAAACCGATGAAGTATTTAAATGGTTCCAGGTTCAAGAAAAAGCGGCATTCCCTGGTGGCGAAGAAGCAATGGACCAGTTCATTCGCGACAACATGGACATTCCTGAGATTGCATATGAAGAGGCTGAGAGTGGAACAGTGCTTGTAACCTTTACGGTAGAAAAAAACGGAAGCTTGTCTAACATCCAGATTGCTTCAAGACGTAAGATTGGATATGGTGTTGAAGAAGCAGCCATTGCAGTAATCAAGAAGATGCCACGTTGGAAACCTGCACTTCAGCGAGACAAGCCGGCTCGAATGGCCTTCACAAAACCGATTCGATTGAATTTCAACTAAATCAAAATAATATAGACCACTAAAGCCTCATCTAACGATGGGGCTTTTTTTATGGAGACTTAATCAAAGCTAATATGGTCATTGTCCCGATATTCAAAATGACTTCTAAAGTCTCCTAAACCATTGATACTTGTATCAACCCGGTTACTTGTTAAAGCATCGTAACTCTCTAAAATTGTCTGATTACCGTTCAAAATAAAACAGTGACAAATGTCAGAATCATCAAACCTCTTTTTCACAACTTGAATGATACGTTCTCTGTTTAAATCATTCAGGTTCAATAAAATATCTGGTTCAATATAATGAAGTGAAACCTTGATCGATTCTAAAAATTCTACAAAGAATTCGCGTTGCTGTAATTCTTCTTCTGTCCAGTTCATTTGGAACCCAACAATTGAATTGCTTGGCACTTTCTCTAGCACGGACAATAAAAATGCCGCGAGATGAATTACTTATTCATTCAATACAGACTTTCCGTCTTCCACAAACGCTTTGAAGTTGTTCATGTACTCCATACTCTGCTTTTTGAAGGCTCCGGGCATCAACACTCCCAATAGTTTCATAAAGCCTTTAAAGTGGAAGACATTATGCGAAGTGAGCAATGTTTTACCCGACTCTTCTCGAAATGAGTTCTCTATTTCGTTGAAAACGCCTTTTGCTTCGTAGGTACAAGCCAGAGAACGCGGTAGATCATTTTTAGTAATGGTTTCAACCATTTCAATGGTGCGTTTACCGTTGAGGAATACCATCTTAGACTTAGAACCGGTCTCGCCCGGCTCTCCGCTAATCGGGGTAAATTCTTGCAACCCAGGTTGCCAGTGCTTCAAGTTTTCTGTCGAATCGTATGCCCCAATGACTTCTGCAAGAGGCTTATTGATTTCTATCGTTTGGCTATATTCTGGTGGCATAGCCCAAAGCTATGCAACTCCTAGACTTTTTTCAATAGCCGTATCGTAAATTTCTCGGTACTCTTCGATGCTTCCATAGTCAACATCGTTGATACAGATTCTATTTCCACTAACAGCTCCCAACTTTTTAAAGTGGACTCCTTCGCTATTGAGAATAGTCTCAAGTGCCTCTTTCTGGTCTCTGGAAATGGTCACCACAACGCGGCTTTGGCTCTCCCCAAACAAGTAAGCATCCGTTCTGATCTCACGGTTGGTTTGAACATCCACACCAAACCCACTAGCCATAGATGACTCAAGCAGACTGATAAACAATCCTCCTTCAGAAATATCGTGACAGCTGTTTACCACTCCTGCTTCAATCGACTTGGTTACCGCGCTTTGAACGTTGTACTCTTCGTCTAGATTAAAATGAGGAGCCGGTGAGAACTGTACTTTGTGATACTTAGATAGATATTGAGACGAACCGAGGTCACTCATTTCCCGTCCAATCATATAGATAAGGTCACCTTCGTTTTTGAAATCAAGTGTTGTTATATGCTCAGGTTTCTCAATCAATCCTACCATTCCAATGGTTGGTGTTGGATATACCGCTGTGCCATCAGAACTTTGATTATAGAAACTCACATTACCTCCTGTAACAGGTGTTCCAAATTTTTCACACGCCTTCTTCATGCCCATGATCGCGTTTTTGAACTGCCAATACACCCCTTTATCATATGGATTGCCAAAGTTCAAACAATTGGTTACCGCAGAAGGCTTTCCTCCACTACAAACAATGTTTCGCGCAGCTTCACTCACGGCAATGGCAGTTCCTTCTTCAGGGTCTGCGTATACATATCTACTGTTACAATCAACGGTTAGTGCCAATGATCTGTCCGTCCCTTTAATTTGAACAATGGCCGCATCGCTTGGTCGATTTGTACTCTGATTTACTGTGCCAACCATTGAATCGTATTGCTTATAAACCCAGCGTTTTGACGCGATGTTTGGTAGGGCTGTGATAAACTTTGACACCCCAATCATATCGGAAGGCTCATTTACATCACCCAAATCAAACTTATTGATTTCTTGCTGATACGCAGGTTCTTCCCACTCACGGTGATAAACCGGTGCACCTCCGCCAAGCACTAGGCTCTCAGCAGGAACGTCGCAGGTTACATCACCATCCTTAACATATTTGATTCTCCCCGATTCGTTCACCTCACCAATTTGAGCAAAGGTGAGATCCCATTTATCGAGTATCGTTTCAATTTCTTTTTCGCGTCCTTTTTCGATAATCGCCAACATACGCTCTTGACTCTCACTCAACAGAATCTCCCAATCCTTCATATCGTCTTGGCGCAATGGTACTTTATCCAAATCGATGGTCATCCCTGTTCCGGATTTTGCACTCATCTCACAGGTAGAACAAGTAATTCCAGCCGCACCCATGTCTTGCAGTCCAACAACTGCTCCTGTTGCAATAATTTCCATGGTGGCTTCGAGAATCAACTTCTCCCAGAAAGGGTCACCTACTTGTACAGCTGGCAAATCATCCATAGCATCCTCACCAATATCTTTTGAAGCAAAAGCTGCTCCGGCAATACCATCTTTTCCGGTAGCGGAACCAAAGATATACACTGGGTTTCCTACACCTTCTGCGACTGCACTAACCGTCTTTCCTACTTCAACGATTCCAACACTCATGGCATTAACCAAAATATTTGTCTCGTAGCAATCGTCGTAATAAACCTCTCCGCCAACGGTTGGTATACCAAATGAGTTCCCGTAATCGCCGATACCCTTGACTACACCTTTGGTGAGCCATTTGGTACGGTTAGTTTCAATATTGCCAAAACGTAAAGAGTTGAGCTGTGCAATAGGCCGTGCACCCATCGAGAAAATATCTCGATTAATACCTCCAACACCCGTCGCTGCCCCTTGATAAGGCTCAATGGCAGAAGGGTGATTATGACTTTCAATTTTGAAGCAACACGCTAATCCACCTCCAATATCAACCAGTCCGGCATTTTCTTCACCGGCCTCGGCAAGCATCATTGGTCCTTCTTTAGGAAGTTTCTTCAACCAAACAATCGAATTCTTGTAAGAGCAGTGCTCACTCCACATTACGGAGTACACACTCAATTCGGTAAAGTTCGGAGTTCTTCCAAGTACTTGTTTAATGTGTTCAAACTCTTCAGGTAAGAGTCCAAGTTCCTCGGCGGTTTTTACGGTAACTTCCTGCATAACTGGTATTGAATATGCCGCAAATTTAACGCTTGCAATTGCATTGAAGCTACGTTGTGGATTGATTTTGAAAAGACCCAGAATACTGCAAACCTCAGACCTCGAAAGTCAGTGCGTTAATGCTTCAATAAATCAGTCAGGGCTCAGTGGCAATCATGCTAGATGACCAGAATGTTTCACTTCCATTGGAGCGCCTTAAAAAAGTCGAAAGGAGGAAAATTTTACGCTTTTGGAGGTTGTGATAGGCGTGCAGGTGTCTCCATGGAGACACCTGCACGATATTCGCCAAAATCCACACCACATAAACACCTCTGTAATATCTCAACCCCACGCTCAAATTATCGAAATACTGTTTTTGAAATCATATCATTCCAAGTTATTTAACCATAACCCTATCTTTGCCGCCCCTAAATACTCAGGCAATGATTATTGGAGTACCAAAAGAGATTAAAAACAACGAAAATCGAATTGCTTTAACTCCGGGCGGAGCGCTCGAACTTGTTAAGCGAGGCCACACTGTTTATGTTCAAAAAGACGGTGGATTTGGCAGTGGTTTCCCAGACCAGATGTACGTGGATGCTGGAGCTAAAATTCTTGATACCATTGAAGAGGTGTACGACATCGCTGAGATGATCATTAAAGTAAAGGAACCTATCGAACCTGAGTACAAACTGATTAAGAAAGGTCAACTTGTATTTACATACTTCCACTTTGCAAGCTATGAGCCATTGACTCATGCAATGATTGAAAGTGGTGCTACGTGTTTAGCATATGAAACTGTGGAATCACCAGACCGCAGCCTCCCTCTTCTTATTCCTATGAGTGAGGTTGCCGGTAGAATGGCAATTCAACAAGGAGCAAAGTACCTTGAAAAGCCAATCAAAGGAAAAGGTGTCCTTCTAGGAGGTGTTCCTGGAGTACCTCCGGGTAAAGTACTTGTAATTGGTGGTGGTGTTGTTGGAACACAAGCTGCTAAGATGGCTGCTGGACTTGGCGCTCAAGTAACTATTCTTGACGTAAACCTTCAGCGACTTCGTTACTTGAATGACGTAATGCCGGCTAACGTAGTTACTCGTTACTCGAGTGAAATGAATATCCGCGATTTAATCCCACACATGGACCTTATCGTTGGAGCGGTTTTGATCCCAGGCGCGAAAGCTCCTAACTTGATTACCCGTGACATGTTGAAAGACATGCAGCCGGGTACTGTTTTGGTTGATGTTGCTGTTGACCAAGGTGGTTGTATTGAGACATGCCGACCAACAACACACGAAGATCCTACCTTTATCATAGACGATATCGTTCACTATTGTGTGGCAAACATGCCGGGTGCAGTTCCTTACACATCCACAATCGCTCTTACTAATGCTACGCTACCATACGCAATTCAACTTGCGGAAAAAGGGTGGAAGCAAGCATGTAAAGACAATAACGAATTGAAACTCGGACTGAACGTTATTGACGGAAAAGTTGTTTACGAAGGCGTAGCTGAGGCATTTGACTTGCCTTACCACCCAGTAGACAATTTCCTCAATTAATCGATTGAAACTTAACTTTAAGAAATACGGAAACGCTGAACAAGCCGTGGTCATTGTCCACGGCTTGTTTGGTATGTTGGATAACTGGCATAACATCGCGAAGAAGTTGTCCGATGAATTTACAGTTCTTACGGTTGATGTAAGAAACCATGGTAATTCACCGCATTCAGATGTTATAAACTACCCAACAGTTGCAGACGATCTTTTAGAACTTGTTGAAGACCAAGGACTGAGTCATGCGCACTTTGTGGGTCACTCAATGGGTGGAAAGGCAGTGATGGAGTTATCTAATATCCACCCGCACATAATCGACAAGCTGGTTGTAGTTGACATTGCACCAAAACGCTACAAACCCGGACACTTGGACCTTTTTGAGGCAATGTTCTCGTTGCCCGTAGAAGAACTTTCAAGTAGATCTGAAGCTGATGAGGCGCTCAAAACAAAGATCCCAACCGATGGAATCCGGTTATTCTTACTCAAAAATCTGCAGCGAAATCCGGAGGGAGGCTACCAATGGAAAGTGAACCTCAAAGCGATACGAGCTAACTACGATGACATCATTGGTGATGTTCAATTGAACTGGCCTTTTGTAAATGATGTTCTCTTTATTCGAGGAGAGAAATCCAACTACATAAAGGACTCCGATTTAGACGAAATCTACGAGTACTTCCCCAATGCAGACTTGGTTACTATTCCAAATGCAGGTCATTGGGTTCATGCGGAAAATCCAACACAATTTGTCGATGCACTTGAGGATTTCCTCAATGCTTAGTCGAAAATCAGAGGCTTTGGCGTTGCGTTCTTAGTATCTGTAGCTACCCAGAAAAAATAGGTTCCACTGGAACAACCTAAATCTTTCAAGTTAACCTCATGCGAGCGCTCATCCAATGATATGCGCTTTCGGTAAACTTGAACACCTCTAGAATCACTCACAATTACCTCGGCGATATTTGCGTCTACCGGTAAACTAAACTCCATGGTCACCTTATCTGAACTCGGGTTTGGATAAAGCTTCGTTAGCTCAATTTCAAATGCTTTGGCTGAAAAATCTGTAGGTGAAGATGATTCATTTGCCGGATTGATGATTGACTTCTTTGCAACCTCGTTGGCCTTGTGAATCTCTTCTGATCTTGCTAACGCAGTCATCGCTTCTTGAAGGAATTCATCTTCAATCAGATCTGATTCAACAGTCTCGATAAATTCAATATTGTTTAAACTCACTACTACTAACTCGTTGCCATCCCATTCGTTCAAATTGTTGCCAACCATTACTAGTTCCGACTCGTCGTATGACAGGCTCGGTTGACCGACATCCAATATCGGTAAGTAAAAAAGCTTGGTTAGCTTTGGCTTAAAATGACCACTGATCACATCGTTTAACGAAACGCGATAAATGGCACTAGCACCTTCGTCGTCGCTAATATCTTTACCATCGGCCAGCACAACACCTTTACCGTCCTTTGTAAGCTGTCCTACTCCGGTACTCTTAAAAGGTTTGAATGTTGTGATGTGCGAATAGTCACCCATGGCGGTTAACTCATAGAAATCCAGTTTCCCGGATGTATACACACACATTATTTTCTCGTCTTGGGTAAACGAGGCAACACTTTTGAACCCACGTCTTTCATTAGCAAACACAATTTCAGTAGGCTTATCCCAAGGCAAACCGATTTCATCTCGTTGGTATCGATATAATTCTCCTGAGAATTTGGCAACCACCATTACTTTTTCGTTGTTGGTCAACCAAACTGCGAGAGCATCGTCCACTTTTGGCAGGTTGATTTTTGCACGTGCGCTAAAATCGACTTGTCGATTCTGACGTGATGCCATGAACACATCGCTACCGTCTACAAAATACACTCGAAGGCCATCTGCACTTATCCATGGATAAGAATCTGGACTATTTGGCCGATTCACTTCTGCTTGATAACGAACAAACGGGTGATCTAGCAATTCTTCAGGAAAAGATGTCCTTTTCTCATCGCCTTCGGGGGCAACATAATCATCGACGTATTCAACGACCTCGTCAACGTCTAGAGAGAACTCAACTGTATCGTTGGTTTCAATAATGATTTCAGAAGATTCAACATCATCAGTTTGCTCTACTTGAGCAGAGGTAATAAAAAAAGAAAGGGTAAGTCCGAGAAGTAAGCTTGTTTTCATAGTTGTGGATTTAGGCTGTTCAATTTACCAAATAGATCGTACATATGGTTTGTCAATTGACGAACGTCTGGTTTTGTAAGAGGAACGTCATAATGGGTGAGATATTTCATATTCAATTGTCAAAGTCTCTATCCCACTCAAAACCAAAAGGTAAACTTCAAAAAACCGATGTATTCAACATCAGCGACAATCTCCCTGTTTAACCAAACACTCGGATAGATTGTACTTCCTACGATATTCCACCTTGTTTCTTATCGTGCTTCAGTGGATTTTTATAGATTTGATTCAGAAACGCATTCATGGCTAAAACTAAGAAGCAAAAAGCACCTACCGTATCGGCATCAAAGTCGACAATCCTCTGGGTAACCGGAGTAAATACAGACGAAATCAAGGATAAACTTGAGAGCGCGATGTCAGGAAATCCAGATGTAATACTATCCGGATCGGCGGCAACGTCATACAACGACGCAATAGATTCCGTACGCAGTTCTGAAAAGGAAACATTGGTTATCGCGGATGCCCGTGATTCTGAAACACTAGTCAAAGCGTTCAACAGTATCCGGAATACCAAAGTTCAAGATGGCACATATGCCCTGCCTGATGCGGGAAGCGGTAAAAACAAACGAAGCATCTTACAACGTGTTGGAAGTTTCTTCATTCGTTTGTTTGGTGTGGTAGAAATCGCCGGGAAAGACTCCGGAATGGTAGTTTTAAACACCAATGAATTACCCGAAAACATTCCTTCAAAAGTTTTAGACAACGCCAAGTATGAAATTGCGAACTGGCTTACGTTAAGTGGACTGAAAGCAACATCTACAAACCTGAACATCAAACCATCCGAGCTCTCCTTTAGCTACTTCAAATCATTTGTAGCAGGAGCGAGCTCCCGTTGGAAATGGTTTATAAGTCATCCTATTTCAAACTTCAACATCAAACAACTGGGCAAAGCAAACTCAAGTGTATACCGCCTGATATTTGCCACACTGTGTTTTTTGAGTTTGGTACTTTTACCATTGTTGAGTTTCGACTTTGGCGCTACGTGGGACGAGCCGGAAGACAGAAAATATTTCAAAGAGGTCATAAGCTATTTTCAGACAGGAGGAGAAGACGAAAGAGCACTGGACACCAACCTGAAATTACACGACCACCTGGTAAACTATGGCCCTTTCGTAAACCTCGCCTGTGCATTTGCAGAGGAATACCTGTCGCCATTTGACACTTACGAAACCAGGCACTTAGTGCTGAGTTTATTCGCACTTGTTGGATTGATCTTCACAGCATTATTGGCCAGAAAAGCCGGCACTTGGCGAACGGCGGTTGTAGTCATGCTCATCATGCTGCTCACACCAATGTTCTGGGGGCACGCCGCAAACAACCAAAAAGACATGCCGTTCATGGCATTTTACATCGCTAGTTTATTCTACATCATTCGATTGGTGAAGAATCTTCCAAATGCATCCATCAAAAGCATTTTCATGACTGGCTTGATGATGGGAATTCTGTTTAGCATCCGAGCCGGGGGGCTTTTGGCTTTCGCCTACCTAGGATTGTTTGCAGGCATCAAATTCCTGATCGATTCAAGAGATAAGTCCAAGAATGCATTCAAGCAAATACACAAATACATTGTAAATGGCATCCTACCTATGGCCATTGCCTACTTCATAGGAGTGATTCTGTGGCCAGCTGCCTTGCAAGACCCATTTGGCCATCCACTTGAAGCACTTCGAAATTTTGAGAAATTCAGTTTGGTTCACATCTATGAAATTTTTGAAGGCCAGCGATACTACATGAAGGACTATCCTTGGTATTACGCACCAAAGTTGATGCTCATTACGCTTCCTCTGTTCGTACTTGCAGGCATCGTTCTATTCATTGTCAACTATTTCTTCCAACGCAAACGCTATAAACTGTATGTCGTTCTTGCGACCGGTTTTGCCTTTGTATTCCCGTTGGCATACATCATCTACAAAGACTCTGCTCTGTATAACTCATGGCGACATGTGCTCTTTGTTATGCCGTCCGTATTGATTCTTGCCGGAATTGGCTGGGATTCCATTATAGGTATGAGCTCCAAAATCATCAAATATGTCGGTGCCGCAGCCTTGACTGCGCTAATGGCCATCACCGGAATTTGGATGGTGCAAAATCATCCGTATCAATACATGTATTACAACCAACTGGTTGGTGGTGTTGAAGAGGCATTTGGCAAATACGAACTAGACTATTGGTGTCAGACACCGAAAGAAGCCATAAAGTGGATTCATGAAAACGAAGATCTACCTGAAGGGCGGACCAACATCATTTCGAACAACGAGTTGTTCAGCCTTCAGTATTACTCAGACCGATATCAAGAGAATGGAGACGAACTGAGAGAAGTGTCTCGAGAAATGGAAAAAATCAACGCGGTAATCGACCGGTTGAATTACTACAAAAGCAAAGAGATCATCACCGAGGCCGAGCACAAGGAAGAGATCGACATTTTAGTACCGGAGCGCGATGCACTCAAGGCTGAGGCCGATTCGCTAAAGAAGGTCTTCATTATGTGGAGTCGCGAATTAAACTGGAACAAAGACGATTGGGACTATGCTATTTGGACAAATCGGACACTTTCTCCTACCCTATTGGATAAGGGATATTTCCCGCCAAAAGGGACCATCCATGAAATTAAGGTAGATGGTGTTACTGTTTGTGCAATTGTAAAACGCGAGAACAAAAAGATTTATGAAGCCAATGCTGCAATGAAGTCGATGAAATTTGATGAAGCAGAAAAACTCCTAAAAGAGTACATTGAATACGACCCACTTGAAGAAGAAGCATACCGCACGCTGAGTTTCGTGAAGCTACGTCAAAATGATTTTGAAGGTGCAATTGAATGGGGAGGCAAAAGCTTGGACCTTGTCCCTGAATCTTATTTCTCGCACCAGTATGTTGGTGTTTCATACCTACAACTAGCGCAACAGAAAGAAGCTGGTGCCACACGTAACGCCCTGCTAGACTCTGCGAACACTCGATTTGAATCAGCCGCGCAGTACAAACCTAACTTTAGCTCTTCGTATGACGGCATGGGGGATGTTGCCCGCATGAAAGGGAGTAATCACGAGGCATTGAGACATTACAAGAAGGCACTTGAATATGCCGGAAACAATCCACAATTATTCTATAAAACCGGAAATACCTATTTGGCTCTTAATGATGTAAATAATGCGGCGAACTATTTCAATGCGGCGATTCAATCTGCGAAAAATTTCCCTCAACCATATTATGGTATGTATCAAGTATATCGTTCGATTGGCAATGATCAGGAAGCGAACAAATACCTACAGATGTACCAACAACTTATGGGGATGTAATGCCAACGTACGGGGAATCTCCCTAAATAATGACAATAGTTTAATAACGGCCCAGCAAACATTTTGCGATATTTGGGGGTATAGGTAATAGGGATAAACCAAACCCAGTTGGCTCCAAATGAAAAAAGTACTCTTACTCATACTATCGGTGCTTGTTTTACCACTCTTAGGTAAGGCAACACACATCGTAGGTGGTGACTTTTATTACAAACAACTTGGGACCAACCGATACCAGGTGACTCTGAAGCTTTACTTTGATTGTCAGAATGGTAGCCCTCAAGCTATTCGCTCGGATGAAATTGCCATTGTTAGCATGTGGAATGCCGGCACAAAGACTTTAATTGGTCAAGAAAGCTTTACTCGAACCGGCCCGGATTATCTGGACAAAGTTCACTACAAGTGCTTGATTCCTGAAAAAGACATCTGCGTTTCTGAGTATGTCTATACACGAGTACTTACCATTAATCCCGGAACCAATGGTGTAATCTTGGCCTTCCAGCGATGTTGCCGAAACAACACCATTAACAACCTCATCGCTCCGGAGTCTACCGGGGCAACCTACTGGGTTAAAATTCCTGGAACAAATGTTACCACGACGAATAGCAGCGCGGTTTTCAAGGAACTACCACCAAACTATTTATGCACCGATGCTCCATTAAAATTTGACCATTCAGCCTTAGACCCGGATGGTGATTCGCTAGTTTATGAATTGTACCAACCATACACAGGTGCTTCACGGGATTTCCCAAGACCAAACGGAATATCGTCTCAAACGGGTGGTGGAGGTTTCTTTAAGGGTCCGGATTTTAATCGAGTAATATGGGGTAACTCATATAGCACTTCAAATCAAGTTGCGGGAAGTCCCAAGCTTGAAATAAACAGTCAGACCGGAGAAATAACGCTCACACCAAACCAAGTTGGTCAGTACGTAATTGGCATCAAGGTTAAAGAGTACCGGGACGGAGTTTTGGTAGGAGAGACATTACGTGACTACCAGTTTAATGTTCGTAACTGTAAAACGACATTGGTGGCTAACTTCCAAACTGATGCCGGTTCGAGTGCACTTGTTTTTGCATGCACCGACACCGTTCTATTCATCAATAAAAGCCAGAAGGCGGAAGAGTATTTCTGGGATTTTGGCGACCCAACCACCACAGCCGACACTTCTAGCGAAGAAAATCCGATGTGGGTTTATCCGGGGAATGGTGATTACCTGGTAACACTCACCGCACGCAATGAAGTATGTGAAGATGATTACAAGTTCGTGGTTAAGATACGTTCGAAAATAGATGTAGAATTAGGACCGGATTTAGCCTTCTGTAATAAAGTAGATCGATTCATTTCTCCAAGGATTTGGGACGCAACTAAGATTGTTTGGAATACCGGTCAATTTGGTCCTTCCATACGAGCTCAAGACACCGGAACGTATATCGCAACTGTATATTACGGCGATTGTCAGGCTTCTGACTCGCAACGTTTATACCTCGACCCTGTTGAAATGAATCTAACACCGGACAGTCTGTTTTGTACCGAAGAAGAAGTCAACTTAACACTTGACGCTGGCATAAGCGGTCCGGATATTAGTTATCGATGGAGTACAGGATTCCAAGACACATCCAGAACACTGACGGTTACCGAACCTGGTAGTTACTGGGTAAGGGTTGAAAATGCAAACTGTAGAAAAGTAGACTCTACTCGAATTACTGTTGCTAAACCGGAAATTGGTGATTATCTATTCGTTTGTAGCGAATTCCAAAAGGAGTTTGACGTAGGCGATTACAACGGAGCACAATACCTATGGAGTAATGGAGCTACCACCCGAAATACCATCCTTAACTCTGCAGGTGAGCATTGGGTGAGAGTGACCTACAAACATTGCGTAGTTAGCGACACCATTTATATCGAAAACCCAATCATTAATTTAGAACTTGGCAACGATACGAACTTCTGTGATGATTTGTTCATAGTACTTTCCGGCCCTCCCGACATGTATAGCTACAATTGGCAAGACGGATCATCGCGGCAAAGTCTCACAGTTACACAACCCGGGAAATATTTTGTGACAGTAACCGATACAAATGGTTGTATCAAGTCAGATACTGTCACACTTACAAAAACCAACAGCCCGATAATTGATATTGGCGATGACACAACGTTATGCGTCCGAAGCAAAGCCGTCTATGGCTTAAACGATCGATTTGCTGTTTACGAATGGAGCACGGGATCCAATGAGCCAAAGATTGAAGTGAGCGATAGTGGTTACTATATCTTAAAAGTAATTGACGATGCAGGATGTAGCGGATACGATACGGTATACGTTACTGTGGATCCAGACGCCTTACCAAATCTGCTCTACGTCCCAAATGCATTTAGTCCAAATGGTGACAACCTGAATGAATTCTTCCCATACTCAAATTGGATACCTCAACCAGAATATCGCGTTCGAATATGGAACCGTTGGGGAGAGAAGCTCTTTGATTCTAACGAATCCGAAACTCAATTTTGGGACGGGAACTACAAAGGCAATCTAGTAGAGGGGGATGCCTTTATTTGGGTTGTTGAATACCGAGCGTGCAACGGACAAAACAAACGTCATAAAGGTACGGTTAACATCATGAGGTAAGACCGCCTCGTTTCCCCTTCTTTTCTCCTACATTTGTTTCCAACCAATTGCTAGATTATGCCTATTCGAATGGTAGATGACCCGCAACAAAACTCCCTTCCATTTCACTTGATAACAGTCACATCGTCAGGCAATATCCTAAAGCAATTAATCAACACCATTCACAGAACAAAAGAAATCCAAAATCAATTCTCCGTGCAGCTGTAATTTATTACTATCCAAACAAAAGCGGGAATCAAAGAATCATGCTGATAACGTCAATCAAGAAGTTTGAAATAATTGAGCACCTCAGCTTTTCTTGCACGACTAACTGGAATTAGTGTGTTCTGGATAATCAGATTACATTCATCAATTTTGTCGACCGTATCCATGTTAACTATGAACGACCGGTGAACTCGCATAAAGTTTTTGGACATAAATTGCCCTTCCATATTTGTGAGCGTCTTTTTTATTGTGTAGCGTTTGTCTGTAGTTTGAATAGTTGCATAATCGCCTTGTGCCTCGACCCAAAGAATAGAATCACTCGCAACCGAAACGTGCTGCCGCTTATGTCTGATAAATACTTTTTGTGAGCTTTGATGTAGTCCTCTCTGCTTCTTTCTGAGAACCTCATTAACCTTTGTCAAACTGCGAAGCAACTTTGATTGATCCACAGGTTTTAAGATATAGTCTATGACATCGATTTGGAATGCGTCAAAAGCGTAGTCTCGCGCTGATGTAATTATCACAATGTTTGGGCGAATCGACATTGATTTAGCGAATTCGATACCACTCATACCGGGTAACCCAATGTCTAAAAACAGTAAGTCCGTAGGTTCGAACGTCACGTGCTTCATTGCCTCAATAACTGAGGTAAACGTGTATATCTTAGAATTTACCCCAAGCGCACGCAGATTTGACTGAATTAATTTCAGTGCTAACTCGTCGTCCTCTATTATTATGCACTTTGTCCACAGTTCCACAACGGGAAGTTATTAAATTTTGATGAGACTGAACTCATGACGATAAATCTTTTCAGCTTTCAGTTTCAGCTCAAAATCTCCCAATCAGCGACATTATTATACTATTCAGCGAAAACGATTCTCACCTTCTGTTTGTGTATTAAATTAAATGTCATTTTCAAATTTTAGTTTCATTGCATGAAGGGAGCTAGAGCCCGTGGTTCCCGTTCATGCCTGTTTAACCACATCGTTTATCGCGCTGAAGAATCAGCTTGAATACTAAAAATAGCAATTCACCGAAAACCTGAATTGCGAGCACGGTCAAATCGACCTTTTATAAAAGGTCACCGGTGACGATGGCTCACAGAATCCCACACTGTAACATGCAACTAAAAGTGCTGGGGTTCTGTTTATCATAAATGAATTCTCACATGAACATTGATCAGATAAGACATACGGTTGAACCGCTAATCCATCAACTCGAGCAACATAAGATTTATGACGCCATCCGCAGTGATAAAGATGTCAAAACTTTTATGAGACACCACATATTTGCGGTATAGGACTTTATGAACCTAGCAAAAGTGCTTCAGCATGAAATAGCTCCTTCTAACGCCCCTTGGATAACAAACAGTTGTCCCGCTGATATAACTCGTTTCATTAATGAAATAATCCTTGACGAAGAAAGTGACAGTGTTTTCAATGACTCGAAAGTTTCCAGTCATTTTGAGTTGTACCTGAAAGCTATGAATCAGATTGGGGCAGCCGAGACCTCACCAGACAAACACAGCGTCGAAATCTACCTAAATACCAGCCATTGCCATGAGTTCATGAATGACTACTCACCTCATTACGTGGTATATAAAAAAACGACCGCCTTGGGCAGTCGTTGTCGCATGTTTTGAAGAGTAGTCTTTCCTCAAAAAATAGACCTTAGTAGGTCACCATGTGTTTAACCTTGAATATTTGTCCTGATTTGTTGCTAAACAATAACCAATGAGCTCCGGTGTTATCAAGATGCACCTGGGTGGTATTTTGAATATCTTGATCCCAGATCAATTGTCCATGAGCCGTATAAACCGATAGGTGTGTAAAGTTGTTTCCGGTAATCTCAATAGTGCCTTGTCCCAATGTAGCCACGCGTGGCTCTCCGCTTGGAAAGAGATTTTCTGCTCTATGCACCACGATGTCACTGTAATCAAACTGCCCGTCAAAATCTACTTGTCTCAAACGGATATAGTAAAGTGAAGAATTTCCAATGAGACTGATCTCGTTGGAATAAGTGAGGCGCACAGCACTGTTACCGCCCACCGCTTTCGACTCAACAACATCTACCACATTCCAAGACGCACCGTCTGTGCTCAGTTGCACTTCAAAGTGGCTGTTATTCATTTCGGACATGGTAGACCAATTCAAGGTCACCGATGCTTGCGTAGGTTCCTTCAATTCAACAAATCCCCACGTAACCGGTAAAGCACCTGAACCGTCTACTCCGCCGGAAGTCTCCACTGTCGGATAACTTGGCAGTGAACCATTCGGGTCTGTGTAATTGGTTGTACTCGTCCAATCTGTTGTTGAACCTGTTGCATCTCCACTCGCCGTAGCTACAACAGTATTGTTGATAACGACCTTCTTCATCCCATCGTAAGCATCTGCCGTTAATTCTCCACCGCTTGCTATCACTATTTTTGAACCACTGCCGAGAAAAATCGCAGATGTTTTGCCGTTTTCATCGAGAAAATTAAGTGCTCCACCGTTTTCTATCATTATAACAACACTTTTGGAACTTAACTCATCGTTTGGTTTAGTGCTTGTCACACCCCAAACATTAAGGGTTTTGTCGACGAACATGGTGTCCCCGCTGCTACTCATTGCGCTATATTGTTTGTCAAATTGGTGCCAACCGGTCTTGTTTCCACTGATTGACGTCAGTCTAAAGTTGGTGGAGAAGGCAACAGTCGCCGTGGCTGTGAGAAAGACGGAGAGGATTACTAAACTTTTAAGTTTCATTGTTGTATTTTGACTACGTGATTTGTCAAAAGAGGCCAAACGAGAGGCCAAAATATCATTCGCCACTTAACATCCAGAAAAAGCAATTTAACCCCTATTCGAGGTCATCCACCATAAGCCGGCAAAAAACAAGGTCTCGAAATTGGAATTAATCGTCTCACTATGAGATTTTTAGCGACTCCCCATTAACAATTATTAATTTCTTCAGATCTACCTTTCATCCTTTATTTTATCGGTCTCACCGACCCCAAGTGACATTTCAACTAATTCAACAATCCCTACCCGAATCAGATCTTATCTTAGTCTATACCAATGACAAGTAGTTCGGTTGGGGAACGTTAGTTGTTTCCCTGCCCTTTTTTGGTTTCTTAAAATGATTCAAAATTTAATCACAGCGATGACCTCAAGGTTAGTTCGATGCAAGTGTTGTAAAATCATTAGAGACACAGCTTCGAGTCGGATTCTGTGGGCTTTAAGTTTAACGCCACCCCATTCAGTTACTTATGAGGGGCTCGATTTAGGAGGAAGCCTTCACCCTATCTATACCTTAATTAAACCAAAGAAGAAAGTAGCTTCATACAGAGAATTCAAAAGACTGGTTGATGAAAAGAAGCTATACATCTATTTGTAGTTCGTTCTCAAATGAGATTCAAGCTGTGCAATTGCGATTTTTATCTGGTGCTTCAAGATTAGAGAGAGCCTAATTCGTTCCGTAATATCTTCGGCCTTTTTCATAACTCCAAGCACGCTCGAAACCATACCACACGACTTAAAGGTAGACAACGTTTTATGGCGTAATTCTTCAAACCCCATTGCATCAACGTAAAATTGCTCCCACATTTCCAGTCTGTTCCTTAGTGCGGTTACACTTACTTCTTTCAATTCTCTATGCAGTGCTGCGTTATCTGGCTGAATATCTTCAAAAAGCGCATAACTGATTTGAATGCGAGTGAGATCGCTGAGAATTATGGGTAGATACGTTTTATCATAAACCTGCGGAATACTGCTGTGACCAGACACAACGAAAACCTTTAGAGATGCTAACTCCAGGATTTCATTGATGTCTGCTGTTCCCATATTCAGATCCAATACGATGAAATCAAATAGATCCCAACTCGATGGCTCGAAGACCTCTGTTGTTTGTCCGTTCAAATGTTCCATGTGTTTAAACAAACGCTCGCAGCGCATTCGATCCATGTTGTCATCGTCGACATATAGGACTTTAACTTCCTCCATTACTTTCTTAAGTTTTGATCAAACCAAAAAGCGATATTGTTTCGAACTATCTCCATAAAGCGTTCAAACCCAACCGGCTTATCAAAATATGCGTTTGCCCCAGCTTGTAGGGCCACATTGACATCTGCACTATTTGATGAAGTACTTAAAAAGACAACAGGTAGGTAAAAACCCGATTGTCTTATTCTTTGGAGCGATTCTATTCCATTTAAACCCGGTAGATTTAAGTCGAGAAAAATCAGATCTGGAGACTGCCCTCCACCCTCTAATGCAAGAAGCATTGTTTCAGAATCTTTGAAGTACGTAATGTTCAAATCTTTGTAATCAAGCACTCTAAATGTCCTCTGATAGGTCATCAAATCGACGTCATCATCATCAACTACCCAAATGTTTCTACTTACCATATCGGTTTAACTGTTTGGTATTGTAAACCTAAAAGTGCTTCCTTCTTCCAATTTCGAGTCAACCGCAATCCATCCTCCATGAACTTCAACCAAACGTTTTACTATTGAAAGACCTATACCCGTGCTATTTCGCTCATCTTTCGATTGAAGTGTTTGAAAAATTCCGAATATCTTATCAAGGAATTCAGCTTTAATACCAGGACCATTGTCGCTTATTTCAAAGGTAACGTCCGCGTCTGTCTGATAGGCTCTAACAATCACTTGCTTTCGTTCTTTATCGTTGTACCTTACGGCATTAACAATCAAGTTCTGAAAGATTTGCAACAGGCTGATCCGGTGATATTTTACTGTAACTGCAAACACGTCCAAACAAACAAACGCCCCATCAACTTGAGAGAGAGCATCAATTACTTCTTCGATCAGGGGCTGGACTGCAATATCTTCCTTTTCTAAATTATCATGACCAATACGGCTGTATGTGAGAAGTCCATCAATCATTTTGTGCATCCGTCTAACACGCTTTTGAATTAGTTCAAGCATGTCCTTCCCTTCTTTATCCAAAACTTCGCTATAATCTTGGTAAACCCACTCCGCTAAAGAGCTTACCGCCCTAAGTGGAGCCTTCATATCATGTGATATGACATAAGCATAATTGGTTAACTCTTGATTCACCTCTTCCATTCTTGAAATAAGATGTTCGCGCATTTCTTCGTTTTGTCGCCTTTCTGAAATATCCAAAACTGTGGCGATTGTGCCAATAATCCGTCCCTTTGGATCTCTGAAGGGAGAACCTGTAATTCTCACCCAATAAGTCTCGCCAGAAGGGTATCTCTGCTGGATTTCGTATACCTCAGCAATACCTTTCTTCCGTTTATTATCGATAACCTCTTTCTTAAAGTCTTTAAAACCGACCGGCCTGAATAACTTATAACCCACAGCTCCAAGGATTTCGTTTCGGCTGTAACCTGTTATACTCTCCATCGCCTTGTTGGCATAAGTAATAACATCCTCTAGGTCTGTAACAACAATACCCTCTACCAAACTGTTGGCACCAAACCTAAACATCGACTCTCTCTCATAGAGCCGTTCTTCAACACCCTGTCTACGTACAACCTCATCCAACAGCATTTTATGAGAGACGCATGCCTTAACAGACAAAATAAAACGTCTTAATAATGGCTCTAATTGATTTATATCCTTCTCAGATAAGTTGTATGCATTACTCTCGCTAAGGCACACATAAAAACCTCCACCCTTCATCCATATCATAGACTTTGTTTGGTCATTTGAGCGAAAACTCACCATATCGATGTCAAGGCGGACTAACTGAAACTCAGGAAATGCCGATTTAATTAGAAGAGGGTCAATACTGGATTTTGTCGTATCCTCTGGATAAGCATAGACTAAGTCTAGGCCATTAGGTTTAAGCTCCCACAAATAGCACCCTATAAGATTCCTGCGTTTTACCAGTGACTTAAAAAAAGTATTGCAATTTTGCTCAATTTTTAAGCTTGTCCCGATTGAAAGAGCTAGCTCATACAGATCCGCTAAATCACTTATGAGTCTATGCATAATTTACTCCAACTAAACACGTTTTGTTATGTATTTCCAGTTGTTCGTGCTTCTGCGCAGAAACCTCCCCAAGAGAAAGAATACCCTCCACAGCAATATCGGGAAACTTGGAGTGAAGCACGTTACTTACGCCGGTAATCTCCTTTTCAAATTCATCATCCAGGTACAACACTCGTGAAACACAATCCACTACCAATACCTTCGAAGGTGCTTTGTCTTTCTTGGAGACCGACTGCTCCGCGGCCTCAGTTGCGGCTGCAATCAACTTATCCTTACTGCCTTTGAGCAAGTACAGTGCTGCATTTCCAGGCAGTTCCTTGATGCACGTGATTGACCCGTCGGTATCACAACTGATTGGATCCCGTACAATGTCTTCTTGTCCTTTTCTACTGATGCCCAAGGGGTATTTCATGGAGCCTGAAAAGAAATCCTCGGGATCTATAACATCGCCACATTTATCTTGGATTGTAGAGGAATACAAATCCAACGGCTTTTCCCAGTTTAACGTTTCGATTTTATTCATCTTAACATTAGACGCGATAAATGGACCATCTACTCGCTCGTAACCATGCTTTACGCTATGCGAAAAATCCGCATCCAGCAAAACCAACAAAGCTTTGTCGCTATAAATATCGTTCTGATCGAATATACACGTTACTTGTTTTAAGGTAAGAGATCCTGCGCCTCCCCCAAGAAAGGTATAACGGGAACCAACAGAATAAAATAAATCGTCTATAAGTTGCTGGTTGTTTATGGCCAAGCCATCAACCATAACTATCCCACTCCCCGATTGAAGCGCTGAGTTTGCCGCCTGATTCGGCACGTTTGAATAATCGTCCAATATCACATGCGAATCTTGTGCAAAGTGCTGGACAATAAAACCGGTATAATGAAGCTTCGTCTCGGAAAAAATGGCCGGATACATCCCGCCAAACACTTGAATGCTGTCTGACTGAATATGCGGTTTCAATTCCGTGTAGTTGAAATCTTTTTCACCCGCATAAATCAAAACAAGACCATTCTCGATGGTCTTCAAGTGCTCGCCTAATTCATTTAATGTTGAACAATACATGCTTAATGACTCTTACGGTTATCTCCCAACGGAATATTATACGACTGACCTAAGTGCGGTATTTCAACATTCTTAAAACCTTTCTCTTCGAGGGCCTGCTCAAACTGTTCTTGTCGCTCGACATCACCATGAACCAAGAACAACTTCTTGAGTTTGTGTCGATTCAGGTTGTCCAAGTATGCGATCATCTCACCTTCATCACCATGTGCACTGAACGAGTCTAGGATTCGCACCTCTGCTTTCACTTTATAATGTTCGCCAAAAATTCTCACCTCATCTGCTCCGGCTCGAATTCTACCTCCCAACGTACCGGGAGAGCAGTAACCCACAACCAGGATGGTGTTCTCAGGTTGGTGTATTGTATTGGCCAAGTGGTGTTTCACCCGACCTGCAGACATCATTCCGCTGGCGCTAATAATTATTGCTGGTCCGTCCATTGCATTTATTGCTTTGGATTGCTCGACGCTCCGAACATACTTCAGCCCATTAAATCCAAATGGATTAGGATCTTTTGCCATATAATCCAATATCTGGTCGTCAAAGCACTCAGGATGCATCGTAAAGATATCCGTTGCGTTCACCGCCAATGGGCTATCAACATAAACCGGAATCTTTGGAAGTCGTTTTTCATGTTCTAACTGATCAAGCATGTAAACGATCTCCTGGGTTCGACCAACGCTGAAGGCCGGAATAATCAACTTACCTTTTTTCTCAACGCATGTGTGGTGAATAACATCCAACAACTCTTGTTTATTGTCGGGCATTCCACCGTGGGTTTTGCCACCATACGTAGACTCACAGATAAGATAGTCCACATCATCCATCGGTACTGGGTCCCGTAAAATTGGGCGATCCGGCCGGCCAATATCTCCCGTAAAACCGATGTACTTGTAATAGCCATCGGGCATTTTTACTCGGAGTGTCACACTTGCGCTTCCAAGAATGTGCCCACTGTCTCGAAAACGAACCGATAATTCTTCGTTAATCCGATACCATCTATTGTATCCAACCCCAATGAACTGATCCATACAATTCTTGGCATCTTGAGTTGTGTAAAGCGGATCTACCGGCTTCATCCCCAATCGTTCTCTGCGTTTGTTGACGTATAGCACATCTTTCTCTTGGATGTAAGCACTGTCCATGAGCATGATGGAAGCTAAATCCCGAGTTGCACTGGTACAGATGATATCACCTTTGTAGCCGTCTTTGCAAAGTTTTGGTATCCGACCGCTGTGATCTATGTGCGCATGGCTTAAAATCATGTAATCAATTTCATCCGGCTCGTACAGCCAAACTCGATTAAAATCCTCGTATTTGTCCTCGTTCCCTTGGTACAAGCCACAATCGAACAGAATTTTAGTCCCGTCGTCGAGAATAATCAGGTGGTTACTACCTGTAACGGTTTGAGCTGCTCCGCAAAATTTGATTTTAGCCATTGAATCGTTTTGTACAAGGTTACTGATTTTCAAACAAAAAGAGGGTGCCGAATCGGCACCCTCTGCTGATTACTTTTATGAATATCTAATCGATTCGAATTGCATAGGACTCTTCTGTACCATCCGGCAAAACACCATCAATTAATACCGAACCGGTTTTGTCCTCGAGTATCTTCTCAACGTCTTTGGTTGTGTAAACACGTTGTTTGTCAATCATGGTGATTACAAAACCCTCCGGAATGCTCTTTTCCTTGAGAGGGCCTTTACTCAAACTCTTGATACGCACGCCATTTCGGATTTTTAGTTCCATCTTTTCTTGATGACCTAAATTTTCGAAAGTCGCTCCCAGCAATTCCTTACTGTCGCGATTTGGCTCCATTGAGATTTCCTTTTTCCCGTCTTTGCTCAACAGCTTTACTTCTTTCTCGATTTCTTTGCCGTCACGACGAATAGAAACCACGACTTCGTCGCCCGGGTGATACTTACTTATCTCTTCTTGCAATTCACTCGCTTTATTCACTTTCTCACCATCGATGGCCAATATCACATCATCCGCCTTTATACCGGCTTTATCCGCGGCGCTTCCTTCAACTACATCCGGGATGTAAACTCCCTCTATCTTGTCAAAACCTTTTTCGGCGGCTAATTCAGCTGTGATGTCTTGAATTCGCACTCCAAGAATAGCGCGCTTCACCTCACCATACTTCTTCAAGTCGTCTAGGATTTTCTTGGCGATGTTAACCGGCACGGCAAATGAATAACCTGCATAAGAACCGGTTCTTGAGGCGATTGCAGTGTTAATTCCGATGAGTTCCCCTTTTGTATTTACCAATGCACCACCGCTGTTTCCGGGATTTACTGCAGCATCCGTTTGGATGAAATTTTCAATCGCATATTCACTGTTTTGTCGTAGCAGGTTGATATTACGTCCCTTAGCACTTACAATTCCCGCCGTTACGGTTGATGTTAGGTTAAACGGATTACCCACAGCTATGACCCATTCGCCCACTTTTAGGTCGTCGGAATTGCCGAATCTCAAAAACGGTAGGTTTTCCTCTTCAATTTTCAGCAAAGCCAAATCCGTCTCAGGATCTCGTCCAACCAACTCGGCGTCGTAACTACGCTTATCATTCAGAATAACCTCAATCTTGCTTGCATTCTCGATCACGTGGTTGTTGGTGGCGATATAGCCGTTGTTCATAATGATAACTCCCGAACCGGAACCTTGTTGTGGTCGATTCTGCTTGAATCGTGGATCATCGAAGAATCCGAAGGGATCAAAGACATCACCCATCTCACCCGATTGAGACTCGATGGTCGTTTTAATGTGAACCACCGTTGGTGTCGCCTTTTCCGATACAGCTACAAAATTTACACCCGTTTGGTCTACAATCTCTTCCTGATTTGTAAAATGAACTTTCTGTTGTTCTTCAAATGTCTGTGGAACTGCTTCTTTAACACTAAAAAGTTGATTTAGGCCTAGAGCCATTGCTCCACCTACAAACGCAATTCCTAAAATTCCCAATATCTTTTTCATCTTCATTGCTAATTGTTCTGTTATCAACACATACAAAAATAGGCACACCGGCCATTTGTGTCATAAATTTCGATATTTGTAACGCATTTGAGGACAAAGTTCATTTACGCCATTTACCATAATCGATTAATCACTATTAACGCTCTACAAAATGCGGCTGACTAACAGGTTTTCTGATTCCCAACTGGTGGAGGAAATTAAGGCCGGAAATGAGGATGCATTGGTAGCAATGCAAAAGTCCTATTATGCTATGGTAAGAAACTTTATACTCAAGAACAATGGTTCGGTAGACGAGGTAGATGATGTTCTTCAAGACAGCTTGATTGCAGTTTGGAGGAATGTGAACAAACCCAACTTCACGCTTACAGTTAAAATGAGCACCTATCTCATGGCAATTGTAAAGAACCTATGGTTCAAGCAACTCAAGAAAAAAACGCGGTTTACGGTTGTAGATGAATCACTTCAAGAAAAAATTACAACCGATGATATCTCGACGTCTCATTTAGACTTCCGAGTGATTCATGACATGGTAGCCAACCTCGACGAAACGTGCAAAAAGCTCCTCGGCTACTTCTATTTCGATGGGCTAGACAACAAGGTAATTGCTGAAAAAATGGGCTTTGCCAACACAAATACGGTGAAGTCAAAAAAATATCAGTGCTTTAAGCGTTTACAAAAGTCGGTGATGGAGGAATATAACAAAGACGATTTCTTTAATTAAGACATGGACAACCAGCAGCACATCCACGAATGGATCGACCAATACCTCAATGGGGAGTTGGTTGGACAGGAGCTGGATAAGTTCAAAATTCGGCTTAAAGATGATCCCGACTTTCTGCGTCAAGTACAGGTCCAGAAAGCCATCATTCAAGAAATAGAAGCGCAACGGAGTGCCGAGTTGAAAGCTATGCTCGCGGCACGTACTAAACGCTCGTCAGGTTTAATTATACCGTTTGGTCGCAAGCCGATGGCAATTGCTGCTATTATACTTTCGTTACTCGCCCTGGGCTTGCTGCTAAAAATTAACATGCCGTTTAGCCCAAATGACTTGGCCGAGAACACAGAAGAGGCGCCTCCACCGGTTCAAGAAATTCCTTCTGACGAACCTCAGAAAATAGATGAGACAGAGCAAATGGTGGCGGATGATTCACTTACGTTAGAAGGTAACGCCGAAATGCCTGAAGAACCAGCACCTGAAATTGCTGTGGTGGACGACGACGTTGAAATGGAGGCTGCCGACGAGTCCGACGTGTTGCTAAGTGAAGATGAACTTGATGAAAGCATTTCAACCATGCGCGAGAAAGAGAGCAAACTTGATGGCTCGAATGTTAAACCCACTCGCGACTCCATGATTGGGGCTAAAATGATTACCGTAACTTCCTACAGCATGCCTGCTGTTCGAAAAGATCAGGTTGAAGTAGTGGATCCGTCAAACGAGGACGATGAAAAGAAAGGCATCTTTAAGCGCAAGTCGAAAACTGAGCAAACGATCGCGAAAGAAGTTCAATCGAATAATGATGGCATCGACGAAATGATCAAGACGCCAAATGGAAGCATCCGAGTTGAATATTGGGTAAGTATTGTAAACTTTAAAGGGTACAAATTTGATGGCAATAAACTACTGTTGTTCGACACACCAACTGCAGCATCAGTTGCCTTGAAAGAGTACAACCAACAAACCTATTTGGTTAAAAACGGTTCATATTACCTGCTCGTTCCCAATAGCGCTTTCAACCAGTTGCGTAAGGTGTCGGATGAAGCAACGTTGAATATTTTAAATAAATAGACTTGAAGATTTCATTCGAGAAATATCAGGGGACTGGTAATGATTTCATCATGATTGATGACCGATCTAACCAACTCAATCTAGATCAACTTCCTGTTCCGGATTTGTGCGATCGCCGCTTTGGTATAGGTGCAGATGGTTTGATTGTCATACGCGAGCATAAAAACCTGGATTTTGAGATGATTTACTTCAACTCAGATGGCAGTCAGAGCTTTTGTGGCAATGGGAGCAGATGTGCAGTAGCCTTTGCAAAATCTCTAGGCATGATAACCAGCTCGTGTGAATTCTTATCTACAGATGGTGCACACACAGCCCGATTTGATGGAGACTTGGTTGAATTGGACATGCACGACGTGAGTCATATTGAAACTACATCATCGGACTATATTATAAATACGGGCTCGCCGCATTATCTCAAATTTGTCGACTCGGTTGAAGACGTAGACATCATTCCAACTGCGCACAACGTGCGGTATAACGACACGTACAAAGCAGAGGGCATCAATGTCAACT
>Ga0181568_10000933_pt1 | contig 26732 bp, 24 predicted proteins | sample 101ome_20_FD_133758 | JGI IMG/M metagenome (GOLD analysis project Ga0181568, IMG submission 133758) | Coastal salt marsh microbial communities from the Groves Creek Marsh, Skidaway Island, Georgia - 101404AT metaG (megahit assembly) | ecosystem: Environmental > Aquatic > Marine > Intertidal...
ACCTAATGCAGCTTGGATATTTGTCATACGCATATTCCATCCTAGTCTGTGATGTACAAATCGTTTTTTTTCTTGAAAATATAAATTACGTATTTCACGACAATGCTCTGCAATTGACTCATCGTCTGTAAGTATCATGCCACCTTCTCCGGTTGTTATGTGTTTATTAGAATAAAAACTTACTGTACTAATATCTCCAAACGTTCCACAAGGACGATTTTTGTAGGTTTGACCAATCATTTCGGCAGTATCTTCTATTAATCTTAATTTATATTTTTTACATATATTTAAAACGGGATCCATATCTACTGGCAATCCATAAATATGAACAACCATAATTGCTTTGGTTTTTTCTGTAATTTTAGACTCAATTTGTTTAGTATCCATATTCCAAGTAATTGGATCACTATCTACTAAGACTGGTTTGGCTCCACATCGCTTAATCTGCAAAATGCATGAAATAATTGTAAAAGTAGGTAAAATAACCTCATCACCAGGTCCTATTCCAAGTGCTTCTACTGCCGCATCTATAGCTGATGTCCCGTTTGTAACTGCTATTCCATATTTGCGGCCCATTCTTTTTGAAAACTCTTTTTCAAATTTTTTTACAAAAGGACCTTCAGAAGAAATCCATCCCGAGTCCACACATTCTGCGAGATATTTTTTCTCATTACCTGATAATAAGGGTTGATTAACTGGAATAAAATTTTTCATAGTTAATTTTTCTTTAGTATCACACATACTCCCCATGTATCCTTAGATGGTTTTTTTTTAGTTAAGAATTCTTGAACACCCACTCTTTTAAAATTATAAAGCTTAGCTAATTCATCAACTTCAGGAATTGAAAAATGTCTTAACGAATGAGTTTCCTTAAATTGAGTTATTGAATTATCATCTAAATTTCTAACAAAAAAAGTATAATCTACATCTACTAGATTTTCATTTGGATAATATTTTGGTTCAGCAATTCGAGTTAAGCTAAAATTATGATTTTCAACACGCTTTACCCTTATTGAGGGTTGTTGATAGTGTACGGCAGGACTATACCAAAAATCAAATATAAATAATCCATTGGTTAATAAATGATTTGATGCATTTTCAAAAACTGCTTTAATTTGTTTATTAGACGTTTGATAGCTTATTACATGAAACAATGAAATTACTGCATCAAATGATTTATTAAGTTTTACATTTGCTATATCTCCTTGCTCACATATAAATTTAGGATGAGTCTCAGCTCTAATAACCATTTCGTTACTTAACTCTATTCCATGAACATTAAACCCACTTTTACAAAGTAAGCATCCATGTTTTCCTGTTCCTGAGCCAAATTCCAAAATATTACCATGTAAAATTTTGTGCTTGGCAAGCAAATCAATTATATAATCAGCTTCTATTTTATACTCTTTTTCCTGGTATAAAAGATCATAGAATTTACTATAGATATTAAACATTTAATTTTTATATTATTCACTCAAAAGATTGTTTTAAAACTATCTTAACTTACTTGATCTAAATGACAAAAGTAAATTTTATTTAGTGAATAATAGCTAATTAACTTTTTTTAAAATATAAACTTAGTTTTTTACAATCTTTATTTTATCATTGGATATAGGTTCAAATATTATTTTGTCATGTTTACCAGAATATGGTCCCTGCTTAACTTCAATTATTTCACTAGGTTCCAGCATGTAAAATCCATGGCCACCAAAAGCAAGAAGTATAACATCACCTTTATCTAAGACTCTACTCTCGAAATATATTTTTTTTTCATTATAAAAATCTACTCTAACTTTGCCTGATTTAATAAAAAGGACTTCTTTTGTAAAATTAACTTCTCTCGTTACATTATTGTGTAAATGTGGTGCAATCATGTAATTTTTGTCTCGCTTCATATATCCTAGTTGTTGAGAAAAATCTTCGGGAGTAAAAAATTCAATATCTTTAGATTGATAATCAGCTTTAATAATAATAGCTAAAAGTTTTTCTTCAAATTTTATGTATTTTATCACTATTGGTTATTTGTAATATTTCATGATTAAAAAAGTTAATTTAAAATTATATGAATTTATATTAAAAAACAAATTAATTTATTTTCATAATTATTTTAATAATCTATTAGATTCATTTTTTAAATAATAAATTAAATTAAAAAGACTTATGTTACTTTATTATTTAACTTTTAAAAATTTATAAATGTTCCTTAATATATAATTAAAAGTTCTAAAAGGAAGAAATAATAAGTTCCGTGGAAATTTTAAATTTCTACCTCCAAAAGTCCATTCAAAATCATAATTGTCCGCATCAGTATTACTTTCGATTATACTTGGATGAATAATTTGACCAAGTGATTTAGTTAAAACATTGCTCTCTAGACTATTTTTTTTTTTTGTATGAGTAGAGTCTTCTCCAAAACCAATATTACTTACAAGATTTACATTGGGAGTAGCTGCAAGACCATGTTTATCCCATATACTAGCCATCCAAAAATAATCCCAAGTATCAATTTTTCCTGACTGTATTTTTTTAAATATATCATACCAATAATTTCTTTCGTTTTTATTGGGTGTGAGTTTTAACCATTCTTTTGAATTTTTTCGATTTGACCATGATGGTACATTGGCCTGATATTCACTCCACGCTCTTCTCCAAGTTGCCCAACCCCAAATATGTGGATACTTAGAAAAATAATAAGAAGCTTTTCCCCTCCATTTACCATTTTGAAAATTATTACCACTTATTAAGTAAACTTTTTCATTATCAGCATAACGATCCAATAAAATTTCACAAAAATTAAAAAAAACTAAATTAGGAACGCAGTCATCTTCAAGAATAATTCCTTGTTCTTCATGATTAAAAAACCAAGTTATTGCAGAAACAACACTTTTTTTACAACCCAGGTTTTTATCTCTAAAAAGTGTTTTAATTTCACAGGGCCAATCAATTTTGGTTATTATTTTTCTAACTTTTATAATTTTTTCTTTATCTTCTTTATTTCCCTTACGCGCTCCATCACCTGCGATATAAAGCCTTGGAGGTTTTGCTTGGCGTATTTTATCGAAAACTTTAGCAGTTGTACTAGGTCGATTAAAAACTAAAAATAATACCGGTGTATTTAATGACCTATTTACCATTCAATATATTGAATTATAATTTGAAATTTACAATCCATTGTTAGTGATTACAATTTAATTAACAATCTATTTTTTATAATTTATTTTTCTTTAATATATTTGTAATTGCATTCGATGCATCTAAAATTGTTGGAAATTCTATTCTATTGGAGGACTTTAATTTATTAGCTGAAACTAAACCAGTTTTTTTTAAGAAATTCACAATAAAATTTGTACAATAAAAAATAAAAAAATCTAATTTTAAAATATAAGAGGTTAAATACAGATTTATACGAGAAATACCATATCGGTTACACTCTTGAAAAATTTCATTAATTAAAAAATATTTTTCATTTTTTTTTCTTTTTTGAGAAATATTTAAAATAGCAGATAAAACTAAATTTCTTATTTTATTTTCTTCAAATAATTCATCTTTATAAGGACTTTGTAATAGACATTCAAAAATATACATTGGGCTAAATGAACTAGAATGTAAAAAATATGAAACTTTGTTAGAAAGTTTTCTTGGAACACAAATATTTTTAATAATTGAATTACTTTTAAAATGTTCAGCATCTTTATAAATACGATCTGAAATACCCAAGCTTTTATTTGAAGTACCAACCCAAAATAATGGCTCCTCCACTCGAAGATATTTGTCTCTTGATAGACACAAAGCAACAACTGAATACATGTCAGGAATAATTGAATGATAAAAACAACCATTAGATTTAGCTTTAATTTCTTTATACAATGATTTTTTTATAAAGCAGGTTGTATATAATTGAGGCATTTCAAAGCAAGATCTCAAACCTTTTAAAACAGACATCAGGTCTTTTTTTGTTGAACGTATTTTTGATTTTGGCCTTGAAAAATAATTTACAACATCATTTCCATATATATCTTCACAACCCTCCCACGTATAATAAGATCTAACAGAAGATATAATATCAATATGATCATTTTTTTTTATATGTTTATCCAAAGACTCAAAAATATAGGGCATTACGGCATCATCATCTCCTAAAATTGTAATCCACTCACCTTTTGCATGACGAACAGCAAACTCATAATGACCTGCCATTGGAAGAACAACATTTGGACTAATAACCTTTAATCTTGAATCGGTTATTTTTGATAGAATTTCTTGGGTATTATCTGAAGAAAAATTATTAGAAATTATTAATTCGATATCTTTTCTTGGTGTATCAAGCACACTTTTTATAGCATAAGGGAGATATTCTGCTCGATTTCTAGTTGGTATTACAACTGAATATTTAATCTTCATATTATGTTTTATAATTTTTTTTACTTTAAGTTAATTTACTATCAGTTTTTAAATGTTTACATTATTAAAACCAACTATACGAGGTGGATCAATTAAATTATCAGGTCTTGCTCCAAAAACTAGTAAATCACGACGACCATAGTTATCAGCAATTTTTTCGGCTAGTTGTCTAATTGATACAGGTTTACCAGAACAAATATTTATTGGACCAGTTTTTTTACTAATTGCCAAATCTACAATTAATTTACCAACTTCTTCAACATTCAAAAAATCACGCACTTGCTCACCGCTTGTTAATTCAACTTTTTTACCTGCTTTAAGCTGTTTGTGAATATAAGGAACAAGTCTCCTCTCATCCTCACCTTCTCCATATAAATAAAATAATCGACTCCATAAAAACTCCACTGTTTGAGAAGGTAATAGCTGTGAAAGCGAGGTATATAATCCAGCTTTAGCTGATGAATATGGAGTTGTTGGTTTTAATGGAGTGTTTATAGTCAAATCTCCCTTACTTAAATCATACTCAAAACAAGTTCCAATACCTACAAAGCGTTTAACACTTGCTTGAATGGCTCCTTTTGCCAAATTTAATGAACCAATCAAACAATCAATATTTTTTAATGATCTTAAATATTTTCCAGGTTCTGCATACCATGCAGCATGAATAATTGTATCAATTCCTTTACATTGCTTTTTCCACCAATGAACATTTTCTTTGAAAAGATCATCAGTTGTAATTATTTCAATTTTTGAATCTTTTTCTTTTAGAGAAATTACTTTATTTTTTCTCACAACTATTCTTACATCAAACTGTTTATCTATCAAGTTTCTAAGAACTTGACGGCCTACAAAACCTGTTGCACCAGTCAATAAAAATTTTTTAATCCTCATATTATAAATTATTTTTCAATTTAATGGGCGCAGTATTAATTAAACTATCACCTGATAAATCTTTTGATGATATTGTTTTTGGATCTATTGGCCAGTCAATTCCAACCTTCTTATCATTCCAAATTAAAGTGCCTTCAGAATCTGGTGAATAAAAATCAGACACAAGATACAGAATCTCTGAATTTGGCTCAAGTGATATAAAGCCATGAGCAAAGCCTTTTGGTACATACATCATTGTGCGATTTTCATGAGACAGTTTTGCTCCAAACCACTTTCCAAATGTTTCAGACTTATCTCTTAGATCTACCACAACATCCCAAATAACACCCTTCAAGCATCGAACCAGTTTAACTTCTGCATATGGTTCTCTTTGATAGTGCAAGCCTCTAAGTGTGCCAACTTTTTTGCTTTCAGAGTTATTAATTTGAACCCATTTCGTATTTAATCCTTTTTCTAAAAACTCTTTTTTGCAAAAATAACGAGCAAAAAAACCTCTTTCATCCTCTTTAATCTCTAAATTAATTAAATAATTACCCATTAGCTTAGTTTCTTTAAAAATCATTTTTTACTATTAGCTGATCTATCTTAATATTTTTATATGAATTAATTTGAGAGATTGAAAATTCTGACATAGATTGATTATTCTTCCAGGCTTGGTGCCATTCGATAGTTTTATCTAAAGCAACTTCTAAGGATAACTTTTGTGACCACCCTAATTTTGATTTCGCTTTAGAGCTATCTAATAAAAGCAAACTTGCTTCATGAGGATGTGTACTATTATCAATTTCATACTGTGCATTAGGAATTTTTCTAATTAAATAATCAACAATCCATGAAACAGGTTTTATATCATTTTTTTGAGGTCCAAAATTCCAAGCTCCGGCAAATCTATTACCATCCGTTACTAGTTTTTCAGCTAGCAAAAGATAACCTGATAAAAGCTCTAATACATGTTGCCATGGACGTACTGCATCCGGGTAACGAATAATTAATTTCTTACTAGCATCAATTGCACTTAAAAAATCAGGGATTAATCTATCTGTTGCCCAATCACCTCCACCAATAACATTACCCCCACGAACTGTGGCAATTTTTATTCCACTTTCTTCAAAAAATGAATTGCGATAGGCTGCTGAAATCAACTCAGAACAAGCTTTACTAGCAGAATAAGGGTCATATCCTCCTAGTTTATCACTTTCTATATATGGTTTTAATTGCTCTTTATTTTCATAACACTTATCAGTAGTGACATTTACTATTGCCTCAACACATTCAATTTTTCTAGCTGCCTCTAAAAGATTAGTAGTTCCTAAAATGTTGGTTTTCAAAGTTTCAACAGGACTTATATAAGATCTGCGAACTAAGGGTTGAGCCGCCATATGTATGATTACCGAAGGTTTTGCTAATGACATTGCGGATTTTAAAGATGAAAAATTTTGTATATCGTCAATAACAGATGAGCTTAATCTTTCCTCTAACTTAGTTTCTGAAAAAAAATTTGGAGTTGTGGGTGGATCAAGTGAATAACCATATACTTTTGCACCCATCATTGTAAGCCAGATAGTTATCCAACCACCCTTAAAACCTGTATGTCCTGTTAGAAAAACTGATCTATTTTTCCAAAAGCTAGACTTTATCTCCATATTTTCCAAGGAGCGTTATCCTCATTCCACATTTTATTAAGCATAACCTTTTCTCTTAAAGTATCCATTGGTTGCCAAAAACCATGATGTTTATATGCAAACAGATGATTATTTTTAGCAAGACTTGATAAAGGCTCATCTTCCCAAGCTGTCGAATCATCTTTAATTAATTCTATGACCCCAGGGTTTAAAATAAAAAAACCTCCATTTATCCAACTGCCATCTCCATCTGGTTTTTCCTGAAAACTTTCAACTATATCTTTATGTCCAAATTTTAAAGCACCATATCTTCCTGGTGGTCTAGTTGCAGTGATCGTTGCCTTTTTACCATGATTTTTATGAAACTTAATTAATGCTGAAATATTAATATCACCTAATCCATCTCCATATGTAAAACAAAAACTCTCTTCATCATTTATATATTTTTTTACACGTTTTAATCTACCACCAGTCATTGTCTTTTCTCCAGTATCTACTAAAGTTACTTTCCATGGTTCTGAATTGTTTTGGTTAACTTCCATACTATTATTTTGCATTTTAAAAGTAACATCTGATTGATGCAGAAAATAATTAGCAAAATATTCTTTAATTAAATAACCTCTATATCCACAACAAATAATAAAATCATCTACACCGTGAGTAGAATAAATTTTCATTATATGCCAAAGAATAGGCTTGCCTCCAATTTCAACTAATGGTTTTGGTATCAAGTCTGTTTCTTCAGATAATCGTGTTCCATGTCCCCCTGCTAAAATTACAGCCTTCATAATAATTATTTTTTTATTTTTTTAAGTTTATTTAATATTTTTGCTCGTTGTATTGAGTGAAAAATAGTTATTAATATGAAATAAGTCAATAATATAATTGCAAAATTAAAATTTAGAGGAATAAAAAAAAATATTAACAAAGTGTGGCCATTAACATAAAAAAATACACTTAAGAAAGTTAAGATAAAATTTTTTAAAAAAATTTTTTTTTTAATTAATAATTTAATCTGACTAATTAATGTTAATTTTTTTTTTTTATCTTTATTTAATTTGATGTTTAATGATTTTGTAGATAAAGCAGTAATTTTAAGTACAAAATCCAACTCATGATTTAAAACAGTATAAAAAAGAAATAATACTGCAGAACTAAATGTTAAAATCCAGATAAGTTGATTATCATAATATAAACCAAAACCTAAAAAAATTAGTGAAATTTTTAAAAGATCTGAAATATGATCGTATCTTAGTGCAGTTTTACCTTTAGAGCTTGTCATTCTTGCAAGAGTACCATCGGCATAATCTAAAATGAAAGCAACAAACCAAAATAAAATAAAGCTCAACAGATAATTTTTGACTAAACTTATAAATGCGAAAATAGTAAATATAAAAGAGATCAGTGTTAAAATATTTGGTGTTAGTCCAAATTTGCTTGATATTTTTGCTATAGGATAAGCTAATTTATAAAGTAATTTCTGTATAGGATTTATCCCAATTGCATCTTTATTTGAAAATTTTAAATATTTATTCACTTTTACATATCTTATTTTACTAAAATTCTTTTTATTACTAATACTTAATTAATTTTTCGATAAAGTATTCACGCATAAATTTTTTAATCTATGAGAATAATCTTTATTGTCTGAATAGCAAAAAAAATTTGTACTTAAATCTAATTTCATTTTATCAAAAGTTTTTGAATTCAACCAAGTATGAGTAAAGATTTCTTCTAGTTTATCTAAGTTGTTGCAAAATGAAATTTCTTTACAATATTTTAACTCACTAAAATGAATATAGTTTTTATAAACATTATGAGGACTTGAAATATTATTTTTTTCACTGTGTACTAATGCAATATATTTTTTCTAAAAATTAAAGTTTCAATAATCATTGAAGTTAATCCTCCAATTACAAATTTTGCATTCTTTATAAGACTGGGAAAATAATTAAGGTTTGGTAAAATATTTTTTTTTAATGATTTATAGGATTCTAATATCTGTGGGTCTATTATTACATTTTTTAAATTTTCACCTATTATTGTATCATTTCCTTGTCTAAATGGATGTGGTCGATAAATTATTTTTAAGTTTTTAAAAATATTAGACTTTTTATCAATAATTTTATTCAGTTTACGCAAAACACTTGCTTCATCAAAAGGTAAAGTAGATCCTAAAAAAAGGACATAATCACCATCAAAGTACGATTTTAAATTTTTATTTCTAAGTTTGTAATAATGATTAAATCTAGGTGTACCAATAATATTAACCTGATTTTTTTTAAAACCTTGAATATTAACAGCATGATTTAAACTTTGCTGCCCCCAAACACCAATTACAGATGGTCTTTGCCAGAGAATTGTTTTGCTTGATAAATTATCCCAATTATCCACTAAAAAAATTGAAGGGATATTCATTTTTTTACAAATTCTTATAATATCAAAACCTTCAGGATCATAAGCAGATGATGGAAACAAAGCTAAATCTGGAGAGAAACTTAAAAATTTTTTTTCAAATTCTATATCTATATTTAATTCAGATATTTTTTTACTAGAATAAAAAGGAAAAATTAAATTTGAACAAACTATTGTTTTAAAAATAAAAAGTAACTTTTTTTTTATCCAAAAAAAAATATTTGCTCTAATTTTTTTTCCTAATTTATGTGAGCTCGTAATTCTTTTAAATTGAACATTATAAAGGTGTTCAAATTTTTTTAACCTTAAATAAAATGATGATGATTTTTTTTTATATTTGAAACATAATAAATTCATAAAATTTATATGTCGATTTTTTAAATCTTCATCAAAAGAGTATGTTTTTATTTTAAAACATTTAGGAATTAAGTTTAATCTATTTACTTTTTTTGAAATTAAATAAGAACAATTATATTTTTTTTCAATTTCAGAAAAAGATTTAGTAGTTACATAGTTATTGATATATTCATCTGATGAAATAACTATTAATATATTTTTTTTCATAACGATAATTATTAAATATCTTAGACTGTAACATTTTTTATTTTTTATACAATTTATCATGCAATGATAATCATGATTCACAATATAATTAACATTCATGCGAGATGTAACTTTAGCCTAGTAGATAAAATATTTTGAAATTTAATTATAAAATTAAGTTTCAATAAGTTTAAAATCTTTTTTAGAGATTTATTATATAATTAAATAATCAGATAATTATAGCTATAGAAACTTTATATCTTTCTTCACTGTAGTTTTTAGTCCAGAATTATTTTTTAGACCATATTTTTTTTCAACTCTAACTCTATCATTAAAATGTGGGGTTGATGCTTCTAAAATTTTAACATTAGTTAATGCTTCCTCTTGATGAACAGATCCTGGTGGAAAATGAAAACAGTCACCTTTCTTTAAAATTTTTTTTTTTAAAAGTTTATTTCCATTACTATACCTAACCAACATTTTTCCAGATAAGACATATCCACATTCATTTTTTAAACGATGATATTGCAGCCCGCCCTTCATCCCTTTCTTTATTGTGAGAAGTTTAAGACTTAATACTTTTGAAATTATTACCAAGATGTCTTCTTTACCCCATAAACGATTTAGAGATTTTAATTTCTTTAAAAATTTTGGTTTTGGAATATTTTTATTTATCACCCTATATCTCTAAATTTTAAAATTTCACCTTTATTAAAATCTTTTTTTGCAACTTTATCTATAACCTTATTGCTATCTCTTACAGGAATGTATTGATCTAAAAATATCTTGCCACTTAAATCATTAATAGTTATTTTTTCACCTTTATTTTTTTTTTTATTTAATACTAATGATTTTCCTAATTTTTTAAAAACACTTTCCTTACCTATTTCTTTACTTGATTTTGCTTTAATCATTTTTGGTATTCTTTTAATATCTCTTACAAATTTTTTAAAACCAATAGGTTCTAGGGCAAAACTGTGATCTGAACCCTTCCAACCTCTATTTAAAGTTACATGTTTTTCAAAAACTCTTGCACCTACCATATAAGCTATGGGTCCAGATAATGTTCCATTAAAATGATCAGAGGATCCAATAATTGATTTCTTAAATTTTTTTTTTAGTAGTTTGATTTTTTCTAAATCAAGCCTATCGTATTCACAAGGATATTCCGATACACAATGCAAAATAATATTTTTAATTTTTTTTTTTTCTAAAATTTTAACACTATCAAAAATTTGTTTAAAATTACCTCCACCAACACTCATAACTACTGGTATTTTTTTATCTGCAATCTTGTTTATAAAAGGGAGGTTTCCAAGGTCAAAAGATGCAATTTTTATTAAATCAACTCCAATTTTAGTAATTAATTCAAGACTTTTTTCATCAAAAGGGGTTACCATAAAACCTACACGATATTTTTTGCACTCATTTTTTAAAGCAGTTAATTCTTTTTTGTTTAACTCAAGTGCTTCTCGATGACTTCCGTAAGTAGTTCCAAAGGAGTTTTCACTGTTATATAGTGAATTATAAGCTTTGGGATCAAATAAAGTTTTATTATTTCTTGACTGAAACTTTATAAAATCTGCACCAGCCTCTGCAAATACTTTTATATATTTTTTGGCAAGATTAACATCACCTTGATGATTTTGCCCTACTTCTGCAATTACAATAGGACTCAAATTTAGATTTTTTTTAAAAATTATATCTTTCATTGTATTAGATTGTATATAAATTAATTAATATGAAAAGTGAAAAAAAAATCTTGGCCTTAATAGGTGCAAGATCAGGATCAAAAGGTGTTAAAGACAAAAATATTAAAAAACTAGGTGACAAACCATTAATAGCTTGGATTATCAAATCTGCTACAAAATCAAAATTCATTAATAGAATTATTGTTTCAACAGATAGTAAAAAATATGCAAAGATTGCAAAAAAATATAATGCTGAGACACCTGTTTTAAGACCAAAAAAAATATCAACCGATAAATCTATAGACTTGGATTATGTTAAGCATATGCTGGAATGGTTGAAAAAAAATGAGAATTATGAACCAGATATTGTAATAAGACTACTTACAACAGTGCCCTTTCAAAAAACCAAAGATATTGACAGTCTAATAAAAATAATTGTTAAAAAGCAATATGATTCAGCTGTGATTATAACTGAAATAAAACAACATCCTAAAAAAGCTCTTAAAATTGTAGGAAAAAAAAATAAAAAACTTGTTTCATTCATTTCTTCAAAGGGCACTGATGTTGGATCAAGTCGTGGTAGACAATTTTATCAACCTGCATATGTTAGAGCAAACGCAATCGCTTTTGAAAGAAGTATTATTAAAAAATATAATTCACTAACTAGTAATAACGTTGGTTACTTGTTAATTAAAGAAAAAAAAATAATTGATATTGACACTGAAGAAGACTTTGAGATTGCAAAAAGTTATTTAAAAGAAAAAAATAAAAACAAAATATTTTAAAAACAAATTATTATCTAAATTTTAATACTGCAAAATCCTAAATTTGCTTAGCTTATAAGATTTTTTTTCTAATTTGTTTTAGTTTAGTCTAAATTTTGATAAGTCAAAATTATCTAGAAATATCTTTTTTAATTTGAGCAATATAATAAAATATACTTATTTTATAAAATTTTTATTTAACTTGTAACCTCATCAAAAGTACCTTGTTTAATAATTTGACCTTTATCAAGTTTAAAAACAATATCACAACCCTTAACAGTATTTAACCGATGCGCTATTAATATTATAGTTATTTTTTTATTTAAATTATTTATTGCATCCATTACTTCTTGCTCGGTCTGATTATCTAAAGCACTTGTTGCCTCATCAAGAATTAAAACTTTTGGTTTATTATATAAAGCTCTTGCAATTCCTATCCTTTGACGTTGCCCACCTGATAATCTAACTCCACGTTCACCAATAATTGTTTGGTATTTATTTGGTAATTCATCAAAAACAAATTTATGTAGATTTGCGATTTTGGAGACTCTTTCTACCATTTCGTGATTAATATTGTTGGGACTTGTTCCAAAAGCAATATTGGCAGCTATTGTATCATCTGATAAATATATATTTTGAGGAACATAACCAATAGATCGTTGCCAAGACTTTATATTACTCCCTGAAATAACCTTACCGTCAATTTCCAATGTTCCTTTTTGAGGTGTAATAAGACCTAGAATAATATCTACCGTTGTAGTTTTACCACATCCTGTTGGGCCAATTAAACCAACAGTCGTATAAGCAGGAATAGTTAAGTTTATATTTTTTAAAGCTGTCCTAGATGAATTGGGATAATTATAATTTATTTGATTTAAGATGATTGAATTTTTTAGAAGTAAAATTTTTTGGTCTTGTTTAAAGATTAATATCTCTAAATTTTTTATGTCATTATACAAATTATTGATTGATGGACTCACAAATTTAATAGTTGCAACCGCTTGATAAATTTGTTGAAGTGATGGCATTAAACGATAACCAGCAAAAGCATAAACTGCGATAATAGGTATGGAGTTAATAAAATTACCAGTTGTTGAGATAAAAAAAAGAATCAATAATATCATTCCACCAAATGAGACAGCTTCTATAAAAAAGCGTGGCATTATACTAATAATTTGTTGTGTTATTTGACGTTTGGCAAAAATCACAGCTGGTTCTGAGTATCTATTAATAAATATGTTCTCTAGTCCACTTACCTTTACTTCTTTTGAGGCACCAAAAGCTTCACTTATTGATTTAAAACGTAACTCATTAGCAATTAAGCGTTCTTTTCCAATACGACTCAGAAATTTTTTAGAAAAATTGAATATAATTAAATATGACCCTCCAGTGATAAGAATTATAATCAATGTTAATTTAATATCTACGATAGATAGCAAAATTATTAAAAAAATTGTAATTGTGCTATGTGTAATTAAACTAAAAATAGGTATCAATGCTTGATTTGAAATTACTCCAGCTTCTGAGAGAATATTTTTGCCTAGATCGGCACTATTATGATTTAAAAACCAGCTATAAGGTTGATTTAAATAAATTTCTAATAATTTTTTACTAACACTATATCCTCGCATTTGAACAAAGCGCGTTTGAGCATAAGTTGTAATTGCTTTAAAGCAAAGTGAAAAAATTAAGAACAAAAAAACCAAACAACCAAGGAAAAAAATAAACTGATCATTATTTTCAACTCCAATTGCACTTGATATTTGAAATAAATTTTTTAAAAAAAAATTAGTTTCAATTAGACTAGGATTAGAAATCATAGCCATAAATGGTAATATAGATGCTATACCCATCATGTCTATAAAAGCCATTATAATTATCATAATTAATAATAAGCCTGCACTTCTTTTCTCTCTTGGTGTTAAAAAATATAAAAGTTTTTTTAATGTTTTCATAACAATTTTGTGAAGTTCATATAAGTAGTTGTTAGTCCATCTTCTAAATTTGTTTTTTTCTTCCAACCAAGACTATTTAAAAGATTACTGTTCATAATTTTTTTTAGACTGCCATCCACTTTACTTATATCGTAATTAATTTTTCCTTTATAACCGGTAACCTTTTTTATAATTTCTGCTAAATTTTTAATTGTTATCTCTTCGCCACTTCCTATATTAATGTGACTAGCTTGATTAATTGTTTCTTCATAAGTTTTTTTATTTAAATTCATGATATAAATCGCAGCATCAGCCATATCATCAACATACAAAAACTCTCGTTTGGGTTTTCCTGTACCCCAAACACTTACATTATCTAAATTTTTAATCTTTGCTTGATGAAAACGATAAATAAGCCCTGGAATAACATGACTATTTTCTGGGTGGTAATTATCCCCTGGTCCGTAAAGGTTAGTTGGCATAACACATCTATAATCAATTCCATAATCCAAACTATATTGTCGATTATAGCTTTCACACATTTTAATACCTGCAATTTTCGCAATTGCATAAGGCTCATTGGTTGGCTCAAGCTTACCGCTTAATAATTCTGTTTCTTTTATGGGTTGATTAGAATTTTTTGGATAAATACAACTTGAGCCTAAAAATAAAAGTTTTTTTACACCCCCCATAAAAGCACTGTGAATTACATTATTTTGTATCATTAAATTTTGGTAAATAAATTCAGCAGGATAAGTGTTATTTGCATAAATTCCTCCAACTTTTGCTGCTGATAAATATACTTGATCAATTTTTGTTTCTTTAAAAAAATTTTGAACATCTCGTTGATTTAATAAATCTAGTTCTGCTCTATTTTTTGTAATAATCTCAACTTCTTTATTTTTTAGTAACCGAACTAAAGATGAGCCAACCATACCTTTGTGACCTGCTACAAATATTTTTGGTTTAGACATTTTTAAAAAACTTTTTATACTTTACTCATTAACAAACTGATCATTTTTTGCTAATTTTAAATCTTCATCAATCATTTCTTTAACTAATTGTTTAATTGATATTTTTGGAGACCAATTAAGTTTTTCTTTCGCTTTACTTGCATCTCCCAATAAAGTTTCAACTTCTGTAGGTCTAAAATATTTTGGATCTACTTTTATAATATCAATACCTTGGCATGATCCTACTTCGTTTAGATCTTTTCCTCTCCATTCTATTTTCATATCTAATTGATTAGATGCTAAATTAATGAAATCTCTTACTGAATGTTGTTTGCCAGTTGCAATAACAAAATCTTCTGGTTTTTTTTGTTGCAACATTAGCCATTGTGCCTCTACGTAATCTTTTGCATGACCCCAATCTCTAAGTGCATTAAGATTTCCAAGATATAATTTTTTTTGAAGTCCTAATTTTATACGGCAAAGAGCTCTTGTAATTTTTCTTGTAACAAATGTTTCTCCTCTAACAGGGCTTTCATGGTTAAACAAAATTCCATTACAAGCATAAATTCCATAAGCTTCTTTATAATTAACTGTAATCCAATATGCATAAAGTTTTGCAACTCCATATGGGCTTCTTGGATAAAAGGGTGTTTTTTCTGTTTGTGGGGTTTCTTGTACTTTTCCATAAATCTCTGAAGTTGAAGCTTGATAATATTTAGTTTTGTTTTCTAATTTTAAAATTCGAATAGCTTCTAAAATTCTAAGTGCACCTATTGCATCTGAATTTGCTGTATATTCTGGTTCTTCAAACGAAACCGCAACATGACTTTGGGCAGCTAGATTATAAATTTCATCAGGTATTACTTCTTGAATAATTCTAATTAGTGAAGTTGAGTCAGTCAAATCACCATGATGTAAAACAAATTTTCTATCCACTTCATGAGGCTCTTGATATAAATGATCAATTCTATCAGTATTAATTATAGAGGTTCGTCTTTTAATGCCATGAACTTCATAACCTTTATTGAGTAAAAATTCTGCAAGATAAGAACCATCTTGACCTGTTATTCCAGTTATTAAAGCTTTTTTCTTAATTTTAATTTTATTTTTAATTTCATAAATTTATTATATTAAATAATAAAATGCTATTTAATACAAAGGGTAAAACTTTATTAAAATTAAGATTTAATGTCTTTAATGTACCTGAATTAATTTCAATTAAAGCAAAAATATTTTAAAAAATACTAATAAGATAATTGATCAAATGTCTAATGAATTTAATTGAGAAACTAAGTTTATCCTCTGAAGATATAACAAGAAAAAAACCATATAATTATAAGAATAACGATGAAAATTTGTTTAAAAATGAGTTTACTAAAAAACTACCTAATATTTTTCCTATATTAAATAGCAAATCCTTTATACCCCCATGTGGACGATTGTTTAATAAAATTGCATTTAATTTTTATCAATTTAACACAAAAATAACAGTTAAAGAATTAATAAAATCATACCTTAAATCTATTTTATTTTTGATGAAATCTAGGAAAATTAAAAGAATTGATTATATATTATTTGTTACTAATTCAAATTCATATAATTTTTTTCATTGGTTTTTAGATGTATTGCAAAAACTAGAGTTTGTTTTTGAAAGTAAAAATGAAATTTTAAATTCGAAAATAAAGATTATTATACCAAATGGGCATAATAATAGCTTTGTAAAAAAATCCTTAGAATCGTTTAATTTAGATTTTTATTTTCAAAAAAAAAATGAAATTATAGTTTCAAATCATTCTATTTTATTACCTGATATTGCGCCTACTGGAAATTATAGAAAAAATAAGATTCTAAAACTTGCAAAAAGATTAAGAAATTATTGGACTAAAAATGAAATAAGAATTCCTAATTATAAAAAAATTTATATTTCAAGAAAAAATTCAAAAAAAAGAAGATTGATAAATGAGAGTGAAATAATTCCTATTTTAAAAAAAAAGGGTTTTTTGATTTTAGATTTTGACAATTTAAATTTTGAAGAACAATTAAGTTATACCTTATATTCTGAAATTTTAGTTTCAGTTCATGGAGCGGGATTAACTCATATGTTATGGATGAAGAAAAAAAGTAAAATATTAGAAATAAGAGCTAGAAATAATTATGACGATAATTGCTACTACTCTTTAGCATCTGACCTTGGGCATGATTATTATTATACTATTGCTGATAAAACTCACATAAAAAAATCTTTTCATCTTTCAGATCTTGTAATAAATGTGGACGAATTCTCTACACAGCTATCAAAAATGTTAATATAAATTTTTTTATTTAATTAAATTTTTTAACCTTAAATGTCATATAATTTACAACCTATTGGAATTACTACATAAATTTAGGTTACTATTTCTAATCAAAAAATGAATAAAACAATTAGTCTTTAAATTGCAAGAGAATATATAAATTAATAAAAGTGCAATTACTATTGTTCCTTTGGCAATTAATTCAATAATAAGTCTAATACCACCACCTATTATTTGCTGTGTCTCAAATAAAATATTTTTTCAAAGATCTGCACTAAGATGACTTAAAAAACCATGATTAACGCTAACATAAATAGACTTCAATTAATAATTTGCTAATACTATATTCGCGCATTTAAACAAATTTAAGCTCCAAGTGTAAAAAAATTCTTGATTGTTTTTAATCCAAAATACCTTCAAAGATTCAAACATAATAATTTAAATAAAATTTGTTTATATAAAATCTGGATTTGTAAGAACAGATATTAAGGAGAATATAGATGCTACACCAATCATATCCAGTAACACCATTTTCAGGATCATGGTGACTAAAAAAGCACTTCTTCTTTAGTCAGATGTAAGTAAAAATAATACTTTCTTTAATGTTAAAAAAGTTAATTTTATAAAAGTTTTTAAAATTATAAGTAAAAGTTGTTACTTTATTACAATAAAACCAACAAAATTATACCATCTAAAAAATATTTCATATTTTTTAAACCCAGCTTCATTTAAAAAACTTTGAATTTGATTAATTTCAAAAATTTGCATTGAACTTCTGATACTTTTCGCCTTATTAAGTATTTGTTCATGATTTAATTGATTATCTAATTTAAAGTCTAAATGTATCTGACTAAACATATCCTCATAAATAGATTTTGAAGCTCTTATTTTGTCAATAAATATTAAGGACCCACCATGATTTAATGATTTGTAAATTTTTTTATAAAGTTTAATTCTTGTTTCTGAATTTAAAAAAGGAAAGGTTAAAACTGATAAAAATAAGTCAGATTTTTTAAATTTAATTTTATTAATGTCCGAAACAAGAAATTTTGCGTTATTTAAAAATTTTTTATTTCTTTTTTTTGCTATTTTAATCATTTGTGAACTAAGATCATACCCATAATAAGAAAATTTTTTTTTGGGGTATTTTGTAAATAAATTTTTTGCCGTTTCACCTGTTGAGCATCCTAAATCGTAAACAATCGAATTTTCTTTGATAAACCATTCACTTAATGAACAAACATAATTTTGAATATCATCATAATGTGGAATACTTTGTCTAACATGTTTGTCGAATTGTTCAGAGACATTATTGTTAAATTTCCAACTTGTTCCTTCAATTGAATTTATACCTGGGCCATAATAATTTTTTTTCATAAATAAAAAGAGTTTAATCAAGCACAATATACATTATTTAAAAAATTTATACAGTCTTATTAAGTTTGTGTTGATTTAATTTTTTTTGATTAATTTTTTTAATTTTTATAATTAGGTGTTTAAATTACAAAAAGAATTTAAAAATTTTATCCCATTTAATCCACTTTTTTCAGGATGAAATTGAACTCCAAAAATATTATTTTTCATAAACAAAACTGGAATGCTTTCTTTATTAATTTTAAAAAAGCCTTTCATCTCATCTTTGTTATATGTTTTAACATAATATGAATGTGCGTAGTAAAAATCAGCTGTTTTAAAGGGTAACTTTAAAGTTTTAACTATTTTTTTATCTAAATAAGTTTCATGCCAACCAATATTTGGAACAATTTTTAAAATACAATTAAGATTTTTTAAGTTGCCCTTAAATTGGCTAAGACCTTTTACGCTTAAATCCTCCTCACTATTCTTAAATAAAATTTGATAACCTGCGCATATACCCAATAATGGTTTTTTAGAGTCAATATGTTCAAAAATAAAATTTAATAGTTTTTTTTTTTTAATCTCTTTCATTACCGCTCCAAAAGAACCTACACCTGGTAAAATTAAATGTGTTATTTTTTTTTTAACTTTAGCATTTTTAATTAAAATAGGATTATTTCCTGTTTTTTTTATAGCATTACATATAGATAAATAATTTGCAGGTCCCACACATAAAATTCCAACGTTTACCATAAAAATTTAATCATCCCGAAAATTAAAGCCTTTTCTTTTCAATTTAGATTTAAGTTCTTTTGCTGTGTAATTTCCATAATGTAGCAAACTACTTATTGATACCGCATTAATATCTTTAATCTCAAAAATTTTTTCTATATCATTGATACCACCAACACCTCCACCTGCAATGATTGGTAAGTTAGTTACTTTTCTTACTTTTTTAGTAAAGTTTAAATCAACGCCATTCCTCTTTCCATCATTATCAATTACTGTTGCTAAAATTTCACCTATTCCATATTTTGAAATTTTTTTAATCCACTCAATTGCATCTATGCCAGTTTTTTCTCGGCCATAATCAATGTAAACTTCCCATTTATCAGTATTTATTTTTTTACAATCAAGTTGTAAAACTACAGCTTGTGAACCATAGTAATCTGATATTTGTCTCACAATCTTTGGATTTTTAACTGCACCAGTGTTTATCAGTATTTTGTCTGCACCATTATCAAAAAGATTCTTTGCATCTTTAAAAGTTCTAATTCCTCCACCAGCAGTTATTGGAATGAAAACTTCTTGTGATACTTTTGGTAATAGATCAATAATATGATTTCTGTTATAAAGTGAAGCAACACAATCCAAATATATTATTTCATCAATACTTTCTAAAAAATATTTTTTTGCAAAATTTATTGGATCTCCTAATTTTCTTACTCCTTCAAATTCTATTCCTTTAATTACAAAACCTGATTTTATATCTAACTTCGCAATTATTCTCTTCATAAATTTAAATATTTGTTTTTTTGAAAAATTTCAAATCATTAATGGTGTCTATGTTAAGGGAGTATTTTTCATCCATAATATATGGCATAGTTTTATCAAAAAAAGTTTTTTTATATTCTAATATACTCTTTTTAATTAAATAAATTGAGCCATTCAATTTATAAACCCTATCAAGTTTTTGTCGTGGCACTTCACTATTAGCATTTTTAATAAATGGGACTAAGAATTTGTTTTGTATCTTTTTAAGTTTAAATGGATGTGGTTCCTCTAACAAAGTTACTGACACAAGAGAATTAAATTTGTTATATTGATTATAGAGTAATTTTATAGATTCATCTATATGTTGACTTTTTCTTAACGGAGACGTTGGTTGTAATAACATTATTAAGTCAACTTTGTAATTTTTTATTTGTTTTAAAACATCAATAACCACATCTACTGATTTTGCATAATCATGAGAATATTTTTTTTTTCTTTTTATAACAAAATCTAATTTATACTTTTTTGAATGATTAATAATCCTGTCATCATCAGTAGTTAGAGCAATCTTTGAGAGTAGTCTTGATTTTTTTGCTTCTAGTAACGTATAATCGATAAGTCTTTTTTTACTGTTTATTTTGATAAAATTTTTATTAGGAATTCCTTTTGATCCTTTCCTTGCCAAAACAATTCCAAGAACATTTAACTTTGGAATTTTCATTTTAGTAAGTAATTTGTTTTTTTGTAGTTGGGTGAATTTTTTCTAAAATTTTGACGATCAATTTTGCTGCATTGCCGTGTCCATATAATTTTTGTTCTTTCAATTTTTTTTTAAGAACTTGTTTTTTAATTTTTTTAATGATTTGTTCTGGAACATAATTTGATTGGATTACATTATTACCCATTTCTCTATTACTTTGTCTTTTACCTAATATCAATGCAGGTACTCCTAGCTGAGAGCCTTCCCTAATAAATGAGCTACTATTTCCAACCAAACAACTTGCATTGTATAATAATTTTGCATAATCCTCTGGGGACGCATTAATTACAAATGTAAAATCCTTTTTAACATGTTTTTCTTTAAATGTTCTCATGCTAGATGATATGATATCTGAATAAGCATCCGCATTTGGCCAAAACATAATTTTATGCATATTAATTTTAGCTAATGTTTTTAAAAGTATATTAATATTTTCTAAATTTTTTTTTTTATTTTCTGTGCTTACGGGGTGATTTACGACCAACAAATACTTTTCATCAAATAAGAATTTTGTTCCTGTATAACTGACTTTATTAAAAAAGTTGTTACTTATTTTTTTTTTACAAAATTTAAGTAAATCCATTCCAGGACAACCAGAAAAGTAGACTCTACTCTTTTCTTCTCCCATTTTTATGACTCTTTCTCTGCTATTTTTAGTAGTTGTGAAGTGATAGGAAGCTAATTTAGTAATCGCATGTCTAACCATTTCGTCTAGATTGCCACTTACTTCACCACCTTGAAGATGAGCTAAAGGTATATTTGAGTATGTGGAAGCTATTGCTGTAGCAATTGTTTCGTAACGATCACCTACGGTAATTGTTAAGTCTGGTTTTAATTTGTGAAAAATTGTTGAAAATTCCGAAATGGCTAAACTAGTAGATTTAGCTTGAGCTATTGGATCGCTTCCATCGATCAAAAAATAACTTCTAGCTAATGGTATTAATTTATTTTTTTTTAATTCCTTTTCAAGCTGACCAAATCTATGAGACAAGGCTGAACCAGATAAAATTAATTGTAAACTTAGCTTTTTAGATTTCTTTATTTCTAACAAAAGAGATTTCATTCTTGCAAAGTTTGCTCTGTTAGTAATAATTACACTAATTTTTTTTTTCATATTAAGTTTTTATATTTTAGAAAACTATTTTTTTTCAAATTTTTTTTTAATCTTTTTCCAATAACTTTTTCATATTCTTTAGCTTCAATTCCAAAAGTCCCTGGTTTTTTAGACTCCAAATCTTTAACCTTGATCTTGTGATTTTTTAATAAATCTTTATTAACAGCTAAAGACTTAGAAAAAATAGTTTTTACATTCTTATTTATTTTAAAATTTTTTTTATTTACTTTATATTTAATACAATTATGCACATACTTTATACCTTCAATTAATTCATTAACTTTAGAAATTTCAATTGAAGATGTGCTATCTGGGCCAAAACTTTTTTTACTGAACGTAACATGAAATTCTATTAACTCTGCACCAACAGCTGTAGCTGCTAATAAGGTATTAGCTTCACCAGAGTGATCTGATAAACCTATAGGTACATTATATCTTTTTCTCATATCACTAATAACATTAAGCCCTATAGATTTAAAAGAGGATGGATATTCAGAAGTACATTGTAAAATAGATAGATTAATTTTATTTTTTTTTATTCTATCTACAGTTTTGTCTAGTTCTTTAAAATTTGAAAGACCACTTGATAAGATAATTTCTTTTTTTTGTTTAACTATATTGTCAATCATTAAATAATTATTTACTTCACCAGATGCAATTTTAAATGTTTTGCATCCAATGTTTTTTAAGAGATTTACTGCTTCTACCGAAAAAGGTGAGGCTACAAAATTAAATTTATTTTGTTTACAATGTTTAAATAATCCCTGCCATTGTTCTTTGGTAAATTCTATTCTTTTCCAATAGTCAAATCTCGTTTTATCTTCATAAGAAAATTTCTTCCTAAACTTTTCTTTCTCACTACTTTCTGCGTCTGCAATATGAATTTGAAATTTAATATCTGTAACACCAGTATTTTTTAGTGCATCCAAGTAAGAGTGTGCAAGTCCTAAGCTACCATCATGAGCTTGCCCAATCTCAGCTATAGTTCTGACATTGTTATTATTATGATTTCGAAAATTGTTTGTGTAGCGCATATTATAGTTTATACCATATAAAAATTTTGTACAAAAATATTTATGTGTGGTTTTTCAGGTTGTTTTTTTTTAAAAAAAAATTCTATTAAAGTTGATTTTAATCCTATTCACTTAAGTCATAGAGGACCTGATGATTATCAAACTTTCAGAAATGATTTTATTAAAGTTAATTTTTATAGATTAAAAATTTTAGGAGGTTCATATGGTAGACAACCAATAACTTCAGAAAATAAAAGATGGATGATGGTTTTTAATGGAGAAATTTATAATTACATAGAATTAGCACAACAAATGTTTAGAGCTGATTTAATAAGAAAAGGTGATGCTAAGGTGTTAATTGAGCTTATAGCATCAAAAGGTACTAATGCTATTAAAATGACAAATGGGATGTTCTCAATTGTTTTATTTGATTTAAAAAAAAAAAAAATTTTTTTAATAAGAGATAGGTTTGGTATTAAACCTCTTTACTACACTATAAAGAAAAATGTAATTTATTTTTCCTCGGAAATAAAATCTTTGCCTATTTCAAAAAATAATAAAATAAAAAAAAAAAGTGTAATTAATTTTTTAACTTCCGAATTATATCCAAAAACTCCTAAGACTTTTTTAAATAATGTTTTTGAAATTAAGCCTGGGACAATTAATGAATTTGAAAAAAATAAACTGAGAACTTTGAAATATTATTCATTAAGAAAAAACTTGAAAAAATATAATAACAAGAATGTTAATTTAATTAATTTTGAAATGGCACTGGAAAACTCTATAAAGATAAGATTAAGGTCTGATGTTCCAATAAGTTTACATTTTTCTGGAGGTTTAGATAGTACTGCATTGATATGCAAACTAATTGAAATGTATGGTAAAAAAATTCCAGTAAAACTTTTTATACTTAAATATCAAAATAAATTAAATCCAGACTTAGTCAGAGCTAGAAAAATATGTAAGATTTTAAAAGTAAAATTAAATGAAATAAATTTTAATAACTCAGATTTTAAAATTATGTCAAATAAAGCTCAATTTCATATGGATGAACCTTTTGGAGGTGTTCCGGTTCTGGGTATGACTTTATTGAATAAAGTTTTGAAAAAAAGATTTCCTGTTTCAATTGAAGGTCAAGGATCTGATGAAATTTTTGCTGGCTATTATACTCATACATTAATGGCAATGAGAGACATGTTAAGAAATTCTAAAGACGATAAAGTATTTTTAAAATTATCAAAAAATTTTAAGATTTCTAAAAAAGATGTTTTAAATCTATCTAATCAATTAATAAAAAATAACTTTGGTGGATCCACAGATGGCACTAAAATTTCATTATCAAGTCAAAAAGTCAAAATTAATAAAAGTTTTCTGAGATCTATTGAATATTTCAATATTGAAAATAATAAGCTTCCAAGAGTATTGAGATTTCATGATAGAATAAGCGCAGGATATTCAAGAGAATTAAGATTTCCATATTTAGATCATAACGTTGTTGAAATAGCTTTATCTTTAAGCAATGAAGATAAGTTTAAATTGGGTTTCCCTAAATATCCACTTCATAAAATTATTAAAAGACACTTGCCATTAAAATTATTTTTAAATAAAAAAAGATCTAATTTAGTGCCTCAGTTAGAAATTATTAATTCAAATAAAGAATGGTGTTTAAAAATTTTTGATAAATTAAAAAAGAAAAAAATTATACCCTTAAAGTTTTTTGTGAATGCAACTACATCTATTTACAAAAAGACCAAAAATAGTTTTCATATTTGGCAATTATTAAATTTATATTTATTTTTTGAACATATAAAAAAATTAGAGCACATATATCAAAATAAAAAGTAAATTATAATTAATGAATTTTTTAAATTTTAGAATAAATCTTATTAAAAATTTTATACAATGTTTCTATTATTCTCCATCCAAACCAAGTAATTAAAAACTCTAAAATAAAAATTTGAAAAAACATAGGATTTATTTTTCTTATCTCTTTCAAGATTAAATTTTATCTCTTTATTATCAAAATGATTATTTGATAAGTCAGTATTTAATAATTCAATAAAACTGTCATAAAAATTATTAAAAATAAATACTGAATTGCTTCCTGGTCTAGCTGACTTATCTTTTCTAGTTTTAACCTCTTTAGAAAAAAAATTTTTAAAGTAATTTCTTAAAATATGTTTATTTTCACCATTACGCATAAAATATTCTGTTTTTATATTATATATATATTCTACCATCTCGTGATCTAAAAAAGGAAGTCTGGCTTCTATACTTTGTGACATAGAATTTCTATCTTCCATTCTAAGAACGTATGGCAAGTCTCTTTTTGTCATGTGAGAAATTAATGCATCTTTAAAAAAATTTTTAGAATTATTTGGTATTTCTAAAAAATTATTTTTTTTCTTAATATACTTTTTTAAAAAGTATTTACTGGAATGATCTTCGATATCACTTAATTTATTGTCAATTTTATTTTTGAAACTTAAATAATTTTTTAAAATTATTTTAAAATCGTTTTGCATAAACTCACTGGATAAATTTAAATAATTGAAAAGTTTTGATTTGTTTAAACTCATAAAATTAAGGTAATAATATAAGCATCTTTTGTAGCCCCCGTATACTTCATCAGCACCTTCCCCAACCATTAAAACTTTTAACTTGCTCTCTTTTATTTTTTTTCTTAGCTGATATTGGTAATATGCACTTGCTGTTTGAACTGGCTCATCTTGAAAATTTAGAAATTTTTTATAATTATTTAAATCTCCATTTTTAATTTTCACAAAACTATGGTTGAATTTAAATTTTTTTACTGTTGAATTTATCCAGTATGTCTCGTCTACTGTGTTAGGAGGAATCACACTAAAAAATTTAGCTTTTTTATTGAAGTTTCTTAACTTTGTTGACACTCCAGCTATTAAACTAGAGTCTATTCCTCCACTCAATGTGTAAGCAATTGGAACATCAGATATTGTATGCATTTCTAATGCTTTTTTATAACGTTCAACTATTTCTTCTTTGTTTATATCTTTTCTCTCAGAATGCTTCAAATGCCAATATTTTTCAGATTTCATTTTTTTATTAGATATTTCAATAATATGTGCTGGTTGAACACTTTTAATATCTTTATAAAAACTATTCTCTGTATCATTTAAAAAAGAATTGGCTAAATAATTTTTTACAACACTATAGTTTTCTTTGAAATTTTTTTGCCTTAATAGATAGATTATATCCTTTATTTCAGATGAAAAAATGTATGAACCTTTATAATAAGAATAATACAATGGTTTGATCCCAAACCTATCTCTATATGCATATAATTTTTTTAATTTTTTATCCCATATACAAATAGAAAACATACCACGTATTTTTTTTATAAATTTTTTTCCCCAAAATTGAAATGATTTAATTAATACTTCAGTATCTCCTTCAGTATAAAATTTTTGTCCAAAATTAATTAACTCTTTTTTTAAAATTTTGAAATTAT
>Ga0181568_10000937_pt1 | contig 26686 bp, 26 predicted proteins | sample 101ome_20_FD_133758 | JGI IMG/M metagenome (GOLD analysis project Ga0181568, IMG submission 133758) | Coastal salt marsh microbial communities from the Groves Creek Marsh, Skidaway Island, Georgia - 101404AT metaG (megahit assembly) | ecosystem: Environmental > Aquatic > Marine > Intertidal...
CATACGGTCTTTGGCTTTTTCAGCTTTTGAAAAATGAGAAATGGTAGATTTACGGCTGACCCCGAGCAACAACGGAACACCAAGGCCATGGAAAAGCGATAACCACGCCATCAGGGTCATATTGTGTTGCGGTGTTTTACCAAAGCCAAAACCGATATCAACCGCGATTTGTGAACGCGGCACATTAGCGGCGGTAGCGGCGGCAATGCGCTGTTCTAACCAATCATAAACATCTGCGGCAACAAAATCATAACTTGGGCTTTTCTGCATCGTCCCGGGTTGACCCTGCATATGCATAATTACCACCGGGCAGGATCGCTGCGCCACTAGGGCTTCAGCCCCTTCATCGCGTAATCCTGCAACATCATTGATAATTCTTGCCCCGGCATCCAATGCCTTTGCCATCACTTGCGTGTGTCTAGTATCGGCCGAAACTATATGGCCAGCATCACTGAGATGGGAAATCACCGGCAAAATACGTGCTGTTTCTTCGGCATAACTCACCTGTTCTGCCCCAGGACGCGTGGATTCGCCCCCTATATCCAGAATATCGGCCCCAGCATCAGCCATCGCCATTCCGCAAGCGATAGCGGTATTGGCATCAAAATGATCGCCACCATCTGAGAAACTATCAGGCGTAGTGTTGATAATCCCCATGATGCGATGCTGATCCATGGATAGGTCAGAAAAATCAGGCCGCGGTGAGGTAAGATGATGCCATTGCTGTTCGGCGAGATGAACAGCCTCTGCCCCAGCCTCTCGTGCTGATCGCATAACGTGATCAGGCGCCATCCTTGTTATGGTGAAATCATCTCCATGGCGTTCAAGAATATCCACCGCGCCAAAGCCAAGTCCAGTATTAGACAAAGGAATAAGGTGATCATATCCGCTTGCCATTGGTGCTAACGCAACCGGACGCCACCAGCATCTTGCCTTCCCGCCAAGGCGTTGATCATCCGCAAAAACAGGACGGGTCAGCTGGGTTTGGCGTCGTGGAATAGACAGATGATCGGGATTAGACGGCTTCGTCACCAGATGGTTCCGCTTTTGGTGAAGGGCTTGATTTGCGCCGACCACCAGGAATACCTGTTCGTGATTTCGCACGCGGTGTTTCTGGCACATCCTCAGCATCATCTTTTCTGGCGATTGACCCACCTTCGGCTATAATTTTGATTTCATCACCTGAAAGGGTTTCATATTCCAAAAGCGCCTGAGCCACGCGTTCCAATTCATTCTTATGTTTTTTCAAAAGCTTTTCAGCCTCAGCATAAGCACTATCAGAAATGGTCCGGATTTCTTTATCAATCGTTGCAGCAGTGTCATCAGAGATATTTTTCTGCTGGGATACCGAACGCCCTAGAAACACCTCTTGTTCATCTGCAGAATAAGCTAGAAAGCCTAATTTTTCAGATAATCCCCATTCTGTTACCATCCGCCGCGCCATATCCGACACCATGCGAATATCACTCGATGCGCCCGTAGTGACTTTATCTGCGCCAAAGATCATTTCTTCGGCAATACGTCCGCCACAAGCAACGCGAAGATCCGCAAACAGCCGGTCACGCGCCATTGATACTCTGTCGCCTTCTGGCAGGCGCATGACCATGCCCAAGGCACGACCACGAGGGATAATCGTGGCTTTATGTATCGGATCAGAAGCCGGTTGATGCAATGCCACCACAGCGTGTCCAGCCTCATGATAAGCAGTCAGTTTCTTTTCCTCATCGGTCATCACCATGGAACGGCGCTCTGCCCCCATCATGACTTTATCTTTAGCTTCTTCAAACTCTGCCATAGAAACGGTACGGCGATTTTTGCGTGCCGCCTGAAGCGCAGCTTCGTTGACAAGATTAGCAAGGTCTGCCCCAGAAAATCCAGGTGTCCCACGGGCAATAATGCGTGGTTCAACATCATTAGCCAGCGGCACTTTACGCATATGCACTTTGAGGATTTTCTCACGCCCCAAAACATCAGGATTTGGCACAACCACTTGACGGTCAAACCGCCCCGGACGCAAAAGCGCCGGATCAAGCACATCAGGCCGGTTCGTGGCAGCAATCAGAATGACGCCTTCGTTAGCTTCAAATCCATCCATTTCCACTAGCATCTGGTTTAACGTCTGCTCACGTTCATCATTACCTCCGCCAAGACCAGCACCGCGATGGCGGCCGACGGCATCAATCTCATCAATAAAGATAATACAAGGCGCATTTTTCTTGCCCTGTTCAAACATATCGCGAACACGGCTAGCGCCAACACCGACGAACATTTCAACAAAGTCTGAGCCGGAAATGGTAAAGAATGGGACATTTGCCTCACCCGCAATGGCGCGCGCCAGCAACGTTTTCCCTGTTCCGGGTGGGCCTACTAAAAGCACGCCTTTTGGAATTTTTCCGCCAAGCCGCTGAAACCGTGAGGGGTCGCGAAGAAACTCAACAACCTCTTCAAGTTCTGTTTTTGCTTCGTCAATCCCAGCAACATCATCAAAGGTGACACGGCCATGATGCTCCGTCAGCAATTTCGCACGAGATTTGCCAAACCCCATAGCCCCATTTCTTCCGCCGCCCTGCATCTGGCGCATAAAGAAAATCCATACCCCAATAAACAACAGCATTGGGAACCAGCTAAGCAATAGGGATAGGAACCCAGGGGAATTGCTGGTATCAGGGCGCGCAACGATACGCACATTATTGTCACGTAAAATCTCAACAATATCGCTGTTTTCAGGCATGTAACTGGATATCGGAATGTTGTTATTAGTGACACCGTAAAGGTTGCTACCCTCAATTGTCACCTCACGCATATCGCCTGACTCAACCTGAATAACAAAATCGGAAAACGGGATACTAGCAGAACGGTTTCCATTACCCTGTTGAAACATATTAAACAAAGCCAGCATGACCACGCCAATGATCAACCACAAAATAATATTCCGAGCCATATTGTTCACTTGGATAAGCCTTTCGTTCTTCTGTTCCGGATCACAATACCATGATTGTTATCCGTTCCAACCCCCGATGAATGACACGAGCGAGTCATGCGGAGGTATCTGATAAGCCGTGTTGGAAATGGCATCCTTACTAGCTTTATTGTTAATATTTATTAGATGGGGGAAGAGAGCGCCATCGTCAAGTAGAAGACGCCCATGATCTTGCAGATTCTTATTTTTATCCCCAATTAGAACAGGTATTGACCAAAATGCTCTTGGCATGGCCTGAAGAAGCCAATCATCATTTGGAAATTGGCGTTTTAGGGCGGCAAAACGTTGGTGTCCCAGTGGTTCAACCCTAACTGGCGCTGGATACGCAATTAGCCAACGTCCGTCAAATACCCCTTTGCCATCTTTGAAATCTGCCGCCTCTGACATATCCCCAGTTTCACGGCAGATCATGATATTATCAGGCCAGCGGCTATCAAGCCGCCATTCGCAGCCGCCAAGCGTTGCATCTTTTCCTGATTTGAGCCGGAGCGTAAGTTCAGCAATAGCCTCATCCGAAGGGGGGTATGGTTTTGCCATCATATGGTTCAGTGTTTTTCTTACCATAAAAGGAAACCCACGATGCAAGAGCGCATGGCGCGGAATTTTGATAAATCCCTCAGGCCGAATATCTATCCAAGGGGGTGAGGCTGACATTAGCAATTTATCAATGGGTTTCACGATCCGCGATGCATATTCAGAAAGGCGTAACAATTGGCCATCATCAACACCCATTTCATTCCTTAACTGCCGATTTGTCCTTATCCGTGGTCGTTCGAACCTTTCATCCTGATCGGTGTGATCTTGAACAAAGAGCAGTCCGGCTTGACGTGACATTTCTGCCAATTCCTTTTTGCGGAAACTTAAACATGGCCGGATCAAGCGCACCCCAAGATATCGGGTTTCAAATGCCATCCCAGCCAGTCCCCGCAAACCAGAGCCGCGAGACAAGCGCATTTCGATTGTCTCTAATTGGTCATCCTGATGATGCGCTGTCATAAGGACCGCTTGTCGACGCAAAGCTTCCTGCCGCAACACCTCATAGCGTTGCTGTCGTGCCCATTCCGCAATACCCGCAGCAGGTTTAGGAAAAGCAATTTTGATCACACGGGTTGGCAGGCCATTGTGGTTTAAGGTTTCTGCCACCTTATGAGCTTCATCATCAGACCCTTGGCGGAGCCCATGATCAACAACAACAGCAAAAAGATCTACCCGGGGTGATGTCAGCTGAGCTTGCCATGCCAGAAGCAATGCAGCCAAACCCATACTGTCTGGGCCACCGGATACGGCAAGAAGAATAGCAGGGTTTTCCGTCTGCACCGCAGCAGACGGTCGTTGAGGATCAGATGATGGTGGGTGAGTTGGCAACCCAACTGTTGCCATCACCTTTGCAAAGCGTTGAAAGACGTCCTGATCAGGCTTCACACTCAGTTTTTTCTTCAAGCCTAGCAAGGCGATTGGTGAGTTTTTCTGGTGGGTTTTCGACTGTCAGTATCAGCTTATCAAAGAAATTGCATGCGTCTTCTTTGGGGCGAGTTTTGGAAACTGATTCTGCAATCCACATCAGCACTTCAATTTTGCGTGGGTCTTCGGGCCAGGTTTTCAGAAAATCAGACATGGTTTGAAGGGATTTCTGATGCTCACCCTGAACAAATTGAACACGGCCAATCCAGAACATGACATCGGAATTAAACTCACTTTCCTCATGCAATTCAGCGAACTCGATTAAGGCTAGCTCTGCTTCTTTAAGGCGATTGTTGTGCAGCAAATCCTTGGCAAAATTATATTGCTCTTCTTCTGTCCCAACAGGCAGGATGGCAGGGGCCTTAGGTTCAGGTTCAGTTACTGTTAAATTGGTTTGAGCAGGATTGGCAACCGCAGTCGTACCTGCATCAAGATCAGATTTGTTGATGACCCAGCCTGTGTTTTCACCAGCATCAAGACTGTTACTAGCACTATTAAGAGCCGCCGTATTGCTATCTAAACTTTCCCCTAGATCATTACCAACAGCGTCAGAGGAAAGGGTTGGTGATGAAGCCAGTTGCGAGTTAGCGGCACTGTTTGCCGTTACACTTTCACTTTCTTGATCTAACTGTTCTGCCGTGATTGCGGCGCCAGTTGATGAAAGCCGCATAAGGGTTTTCATCCGAGCTTCTAGTTGAAGAATTCGAAACTCATTATCAGAGGCGATCTGAAGAATATTTTGTATTTTGAGATTAAGCGAACTGATCTCATTTGAGATATTGCTAAGTTCGTTTAATTTCTGGTCAACACGCTCTAACACCGCGTTGGTATTTTCGCCAGACGCCATCGTTTGTTTTAACTCAAACAAATCATTTTCGACCTTCGCATTGACATTACGCAACGTATTTTCAATGGCGATGATCCGCAATTGAAGATCCCCCAAAGTGGCTTGATCCACGGTTTGCGCAGAAACAGGATAGGCGATGATTGGCATCATCAGCAAAGCCACGATTGGCAAAGCGAAAATAAACCGCCATTTCCGCACCCATAAAGGCTGAAAAGATAGGGCAGATAAAACAATTTTCGTTTTCTTCATCATCTTTGGATACATCTTTTTTTGTTCACTCAGCAAGAGATTAGCCAGAATTAAAGAAATGGTGACCAATGTTAAAGTTATGGAATTATACTAACCACTTAATGGGACGAAATTAAGGCAATAAAAAACCCGATCCTAAGATCGGGTTTAAATAAAATAAGTTGTGATTAGTTGATAACGCTAACAGCGCGACGGTTAAAGCGCCATGCGTCTTCATTTGATCCGATCACCGCAGGACGTTCCTTACCGTAAGAAATGATTTTAATACGGGCAGGATTTACACCCTGTGCAACGAGATAATCACGGGTTGCAGATGCCCGGCTTTCGCCAAGAGCAAGGTTATATTCGCGTGTCCCGCGTTCATCGCAATGACCTTCAATGGTGATGCGTACAGATGGATTAGAAGCAAGGAAACTTGCCTGATTATCCAGTATGCTTTTGGCATCGCTAGTTAATTCATAGCTATCAAATCCAAACAGCACGCGATCGCCAATTTGGATCAACTCATCAGAGATAGTCATTTGTTCTGAGCTGCTTCCACTGCCGCTGTCGGCAGAACTACTAGCTGTGGAACTGCTGGCTGTGGAAGATGAAGCCCCTGTTCCATCAGCATCTCCAGAAGTGTTTGGCGCAGTTTCGCAAGCTGCGAGCAGGCCCAATGCTGCAAACAAGGTAATGATACGAACGATCATAGGGATTACTCCTCAAAAATTCCGTTATCCGGTTTTAATTACTATCAGGCACAAATAACCTAAAATTCAGAATAAAACAATACGTTATCCTGAAATATCATATAAATTCCATCATATTCTGCATGATTTATCTCTTTTAGTATAGTCATAATTGTATTTACGGTAAAAAGGGTGACCATGCTGGGTCTGATGCTCCTTCTGGGGTGATAATGCGTCTTTCATTAAATCCTGTAATATCAATGCGATAGAGATAGCTTTCCCCACCACTGCCATCACTATTTGTCGGGTTTTGCTTAAAATACATCAGCACACGGCCATTAGGAGCCCAAGTTGGACCTTCAACCAAAAATCCTTTGGCCAATAACCGTTCACCTGAACCATCACTATTCATAACCCCAATATAAAACTCGCCTTTATATATTTTGGTAAAGGCGACAATATCACCTCGAGGTGACCACACAGGCGTAGCATAGCGCCCCTTGCCTCGGCTAATGCGGCGAACATTACTACCATCACGGTTCATGACATAAAGCTGCTGGCTACCTGAACGGTCAGAATTGAAAACCACCTGCTGATCATCAGGAGAATATGAAGGTGAGGTATCAATAAAAGGGGTATTGGTCAGTTGTCTGGTCTGCCGGGTGGAAAGATCCATCACATAGATATTCGTTACCCCACTCCGTGCCAAACTCATAATCAATGATTTTCCGTCATAAGAAAACCTGGGGGCAAAACTCATGCCCGGAAACGAGCCTAGAAGCTCTGATTTTGCGGACTGAATGTCCAAAAGATACACATTAGGGTTGTCGTTAAAATAATTCAGATAGGCAATTTCCTGCACCTCTTGTGAGAAACGCGGCGTTAACACCAATGATCCGCCATCGGTAAGAAAAATATGGTTATGCCCATCTTGATCCATGATCGCCAGCCGCTTTATGCGTTTTTCAGGTGGGCCACTTTCGGCAACATAAACTATCCTAGTATCAAAATAGCCATCATCACCTGTCCATTTTTTATAGACAACATCGGCAATTTGATGCGAAATCCGGCGTTTTCCAATCTCACTGACACTGCCGGAACCTGCGGCAATCAATTCACCGCGCAACACATCCCAAAGATAAAACTCCACTTCGATAATGTTGTCCGCGTTGTAATACGCACTGCCAATCAAAAGCGCGTCAGCACCAATGGGACGCCAATCTGCAAAGTCTGGCGTGGCAGAAGCATCTTGTGGTGGATTAAAAAATGCCGCTTGTGAGAGAGGACGAAACAGCCCAGATCCCTCAAGGTCATCAGAAATAATCCCAGCAATCTCACGGCCTATTTCACTTGGCTGACCATCTGGGCCAATGAAATCCGTGATGGCAATGGGGCTTGGCTCAACATTCCCCTCCGTGATCGTAATCACATCGTTGGATTGCGCCATAGCCAGCGTTGGGACAACCACACTTAAGATCAAGCCAATAAGTGCGGTCAATACGCTGACTCGCGCCAAAACCAATTTTCTTGTCATTCTCGTTCCCATCACAACTGAACTGCTTAACATTATAAAAATCCTCTTGGATCAAACCGGAAATTCAGGGTTTTCCACTTCTCATAATCTTCGGGTGATAATGGTGGAATTAATGGACTACACTGCTGGAACGCTCGTTCCGCCGCATTAGCGGCCAGACGAAAAGCTTCATCCGTGCTGTAACGCACCACATCCTTAATCCTTACCTTTATCACTTCACCGTCCTCATTTAACTCGACAATTATGTCAACAATAAGAGAACTTGCGCCTTCGATGGCTGATGGTGGATTCCAGCATGGCTGAATATGTGATTTGAGCCTGGTAATCACATCTGCCCCTAGTTTGCCATCGTCTCTGTTCTGTGTGTTGATCGCCTGACCAGCGTTATCTCGCACCGTATCATCTAACAAATCAGCCAGATTCTGTTGGTTTTTGCTGTCATCCGGATCGTCTTTCTTTTCCACCTTTTTCTCATCATCTTCGGGTTGTGTTGATCGCTGAGCATCATCCAAAAGGTTCTGAAGTTGAATGCCAAGCTCAGCATCAGTTTTTGCCTTGTTCTGATCATTTTTCAAATAGCTAGCCGTTTCATCCTCAGGCTTTTTGGCAGGAGGCGGTGTTTCAACCCGTTTGGTTTCTTTTGGCTTGGCTTTTGGCAACGGCGCAGGCACAGATTTAGGCTGAGCATCAGTCTCATCCGCTTTTGCTTTAGGCGGCGGGATATCCTGTTCCTTTTCTTCTAGATTTAAGGCAATGGCATCGGGCGCATCATCCTTAGGCAAAGGGGTATCAACAGGGTCTGGCTTTGCTTCAGCTTGTTTTTGTGGTGGTGATGGCGGCGGTGGCGGCGGTGGCGGCGTTGATGCAGCAGCTGCCGCAGGCGTCACTTTGCTGTCGTCCTGACTGACCTCATCATCTGCGCTATTATTTTTGGTTTGGCCGGGCAACCCTTCGTCTAAATTGGTAATCGGAACATCATCAACAATTTCCGCTGTTAGGGTAGGAATAATGTCATATGGAGGTTTTGCAAACCACGGCAGGCCAACGATAAACATTACCGTCACCCCAAGGTGAAGCAACGTAGAAAACCCAAGTGATGAGAGAAACCTCGGCGTCCTTAGCATTACTGTTATTCATCCGCCAATTTAGTGACCAGTTTGACGCGTGACATCCCTGCTGATTTGATCATATCCATGACCCCTATCACCGTACCATACGGCACACGCCTATCGCCGCGCACATAGAGTTCGACGGAGGGGTTTTCAACAACAATGGCCTGCAGACGGGCGATTAGCGTATCTGCATCCATAATATTTTTTTGCAAACTGACCGAGCCGTCTTCTTGGACGGCAACCACTAATGGAGCCTGATCATCGCTCAAAGTATCGCTTGATCTGGTCTCTGGCAATTCAACGGGAATCCCAACCGTTAACAACGGTGCCGTCACCATAAAGACAATTAGTAGAACCAGCATCACATCCACAAACGGCGTGACGTTAATTTCACTCATAGGGCGTCTTCTCTTCAAGCGGCCTTGGGACGATGACCTGCTGTTCATTTGCATTCCCATAGTGGATTATCCTTCATCCAACTGGCGGCTTAGCATCGTGGAAAACTCACTTGAAAAGCTATCAACCCGTGACGCTAAACTATCCATCTGTGAGGAAAATCGGTTATAAGCAACCACCGCCGGGATCGCCGCAACAAGCCCTAATGCTGTTGCAAAGAGAGCCTCAGCAATGCCAGGGGCAACCACCGCAAGGCTGGTGTTCTTAGATTGTGCGATCGATTGGAAAGAGTTCATGATCCCCCATACGGTTCCAAACAATCCGACAAACGGTGCAACCGACCCAACTGAGGCAAGAAAGGTCATTCCCTTTTCCATCAGCGTCATTTCACGCGACATAGCAACACCCATGCTGCGCTCAATGCGTTGCGCGATAGATTGAAACTGGCCTGACATCCGTCCTAGTTTTGTGCCGCCACGGCGCCATTCGCGCATAGCCGCCACAAATACCCGTGACATGACGCCTTCGGGTTCACTGCCCAGACGGTCATAAATACGGTCAATATGCTCACCTGACCAAAACATATCCTCAAACTCATCAGCTAGTCTATTTTGATGGCGTAAGGTTCTGATCTTTTCAATGATGATTGACCAGCTCCAGATTGAGGCCACAATCAGCATGAGAATGACCAGTTTAACAACAATATCAGCCTGTAAAAACAGACCCCATACGGATAATTCCTGATCCGACAGGACAAGATTGCTCGCTTCTGTAGACATTATGTTCCTCTCTTAATGCCCTCTCTTGTGGGAAAGAGCTGGTTTTGCGGAAACCGTTATTTCATGATTTTGTGGCGGCATGGTGGCAAGAATTTTTGTTTTTACATCAGGATCAAATCGGCAAGGTCGCCCCCCTAAACTTGCCTGAACAATTTGAACATGAATATGGGTCAGCAGGTGATCATGAGCATCGGTGATGTTTTGATCCATGATGGCCCTGACGCCTGTCATACGGGAAAGCTGTGATACCACCCGCAATTCTTGACCCAAACGCGCCGGGCGATGATAACGAACCTCCAACGCGGCAACAACAAACGCCATGCCACCCTGCAAAAATTGATTTTGATCAATACCGATTAGGGAAAACCATGCGCTTCGTGCCCTTTCAGCAAAGGCCAGATAATTTGCATGATAAACAACACCGCCTGCGTCGGTATCTTCATATTGCACTTTGAGGGGATAGATATGCCCCTCATCACTGAGCCAGCCATCAAGACCCAAGGCAGAATGACCTGTGCTAGCACTAGTCACGGTCAGGGTCCTCAATCACGGTATTGATCAGATCCAATTGTGCCCCTGATGGCGGCGTCAGGCCAATATATCCCCAGCCTGCCTGTGATAAACACCGCCCCCTAGGCGTTCGCATGATTAAACCGGTTTGCATCAAATAAGGTTCAATGACTTCTTCTAGAACATCACGCTGTTCAGCTAAAACAGCAGCTAAAGTTTCCACACCCACTGGGCCCCCGCCATAATGTTCTGCCATGCCGCGCAAATAACGCCGATCCATCGCATCAAGCCCAGAGGCATCCACATCCAGTGATAAAAGTGCCTTATCCGCTGCCTTTTGACCCACTTCACCAACACCATCAATCATGGCAATATCACGCACACGTCGCAACAATCGCCCAGCCACTCGCGGTGTGCCGCGAGAGCGGCGAGCAATTTCATGTGCGCCTTCAATCGTAAGCGGCATATTCAGTTTGCCCGCAAGCCGCATCAAAATGGTTTCCAGTTCGGCATGGGTATAAAACTCCATCCGCATCTGAATACCAAACCGATCACGCAGGGGTGTCGTTAACAGCCCTGACCGGGTGGTCGCCCCTACTAGGGTAAATGGCGGCAGATCAATTCTGATGGAACGCGCTGATGGGCCTTCGCCAATAATGAGATCAAGCTGAAAATCTTCCATCGCTGGATAAAGCACTTCTTCGACCGCCGGATTAAGGCGATGTATTTCATCAATAAACAGAACATCCCTTGGCTGCAGATTGGTCAGAAGCGCCGCGAGATCCCCTGCGCGTGAAATCACCGGCCCCGACGTCGCCCTAAAGCCAACCTTTAGCTCATGCCCGATAATTTGAGCCAAAGTGGTTTTTCCTAATCCCGGCGGTCCATGCAACAGCGCATGATCCATGGCTTCACCACGCATTTCTGCCGCTTTAATAAATGTGCTGAGATTACCCAGCCCCGAAGACTGGCCAATAAAATCACCTAATGATGACGGGCGAAGGCTGTCGTCACCTTGTTGCTGAGCTTGACTAATCAGCCTATCTTCTGGTGCGTCAGGATGCTGGGTCAATGCCGAACTCCTTCTGCTAATCGCTTAAGGGCAAGAGGCAGAATAGTTTCAATACGCGGGGCGTCGCTTTCTCTCATCAAGGTCGCCACCACCTGATGGGCTTCTGCTCTGCCATAGCCTAAATTAACAAGTGCCGAGGTGGCATCAAGCAGAACTGGATCCCCTGCCCCCATGGCAGGATCACCGCCAGAGGCAGCAATTGTCTGCTGCCCGCCAAGCGGAATATTTGCAACTTTTTCTGCTAATTCATTAATGATGCGCTGTGCCAGTTTTGGCCCCACCCCATCAGCACGCGAGATCATCGCCTTATCCGATGCCGCAATAGCCAGCATCAATTCATCCGGTGTGAGGGCAGAAAGAATAGATAAAGCGGCTTTGGTGCCAACCCCTTGAACAGTTTTCAACAGATTCCAAGCAGCCTTAATATCAACATCAGAAAAACCAGTCAGAACGATACTGTCATCCCTGATCGCGGTATCAACATAGATCGTTACCTCTGTCCCGACCTGACCTAATTTAGCAAGACACCGCCGTGTCATCTGGCACTGATAGCCAACTCCGCCAACATCAATCAAGCAGTCTGTTTCACCAAGATGAAGAATGCGCCCTCGCAACATGGCAATCATGATGACACCTTTTGTTTTTTTAAGGCGAGAGAGATAGCCGCTGAAAGCGCATCACTATGCGTTTTGCCTTTGCTATGATCACTGGGATCATTAGCGGTTATGACGGCACCACCAGGATCATCATTCAAGATATCATCATGACTTAATGAAATTGCTGCCGCCAAGGCATCTGCCGCATCTACACCTGATGGCGTGATATTCAAAAGCCGTGAGACCATTGCTGTGACCTGTTGTTTGTCCGCACGGCCAGAACCAGTCACATTCTGCTTGATCCGGCGGGCTGATATTTCATGCACCGAAAGACCCGCATCCGCGGCCGCTACCATCGCTGCCCCACGCGCCATCCCAAGTTTAATAGCTGATGACGCGTTACGAGAAACAAAAATTTCCTCAATAGCAACCCGATCCGGTTCATATTGCGCCAATATGGTTTTCAAATGACGATGAATATGGTTAAGGCGATCCGCCATTTCCGCTTCTGGATCAGGCCTAATCATTCCATCCGCCACCCAGAACATGCGATTGTTTTCAAAACGCACAATCCCCCATCCTGTTGAACGCAATCCCGGATCAATTCCGCATATCTGCATCAGTCATGCCTTTCCGGACGAATTGCTGATGATCAACAGGGGATATCACATCGCTAGCCATTCATTTTTGCCATAATATCTTCGGGGATATCGACATTAGAAGACACGCTTTGCACATCATCAAGATCATCCAACGCATCCATAAGTTTCATAAAGGTTTGGGCCTGATCTTCGTTAATGGGGGTCGTGTTTTGCGGCTTCCAAGTTAATCCAGCCTCTTCAGGGGCCCCAAATTTTGATTCCATCGCTTCGCGGACAGCATTAAAATCTTCAACTGCGGTGGTAACTTCATGGCCATTTTCGTCACTTTCCACATTATCGGCGCCAGCCTCAAGCGCGCCTTCAAACATAGCCTCGTCCCCTGCGGCATCGGCGGGATAGATAATCTGACCCACCCGATCAAACATGAAATTCACGCTTCCTGTTTCGCCCAGATTGCCGCCAAACTTACCAAAAGTGGCGCGAACCTCGGATGCGGTGCGATTGCGATTATCAGTCAAAGCCTCCACAATCACAGCTACACCGCCGGGGCCATAACCTTCATAACGAATTTCATCATATTGTTCGGAATCTCCACCCTCAGCCTTTTTCAATACTCTTTCAATGTTATCCTTTGGCATATTCGCTGATCGGCACGCCAATAAGGCTGTTCGCAATCTTGGGTTTGCCTCGGGGTCTGTGCCACTCTTTGCGGCAACCACTAATTCCTTAATCAGACGAGTGAATTTTTTTGCCCGTTTTGCGTCTTGTGCGCCCTTCCGGTGCATAATATTTTTGAATTTGGAATGCCCTGCCATTGATCCGCTCGCTTTTCGTGAATATGGTGTTTTATTCTAAAGACAACACTATATACGGTATGCTGTCATTTTGCCAGTCTCTATGCTTTTTGTTTGCTGTGATATCAAGACCTAGGATGTCAGTGGCACCGGATCAATAGCGGCGAGGGTTCCCCCACGGCGAAATGGGGATATGCTTTTGGCAAGGCCTGTATCGTCATCCGTGACAACAAACACCCCTGAAAGGCTTGGCGCCCCCATCGCAACCCCTAATTTGCTTTTATCATCACCTGTAAAACGGCCAATGGCGGCTTCGGGTGTCATGCCAATCACCGATGTATAATCGCCACACATTCCCGCATCAGTCATGAACGCCGTTCCGCTTGGCAAAATCCGGTGATCTGCAGTAGGCACATGAGTATGCGTCCCCACCACCATTGAGACTAGGCCATCAACATAAAATCCTGTTGCTGTTTTCTCGCTTGTAGCCTCACCATGAACATCAATCACAATAGCATCAGTATCGCGTTTTAATTTGGTCTTGGCTAAACACGCCTTTATCGCAGGAAACATGGGTTCTGTTGGGGCCATAAACAAATTGGTCATAGCATTGATAACCGTCAAGGATTGGCCTTTGGCATTGGTGACAGTTGTCATGCCTCGCCCCGGGGTCCCCTCAGGCATATTAGTTGGCCGGATCAACCTAGGCTGTTGGTCGATATAAGCAAAAATCTCACGCTTATCCCAAACATGGTTACCCGTGGTCATTACATCTGCGCCAGCAGCTAAAAATCCATCAGCAATATCCGGGGTAATACCAAACCCACCAGCCGCGTTTTCAACATTAACGATAATAAAATCGGTGGAAAGCTCTTGTCTCAACCCCGGCAGACTGTCCATCACCAACTGCCGTGCATGGCGACCAACCACATCACCTAAAAACAACACCCGCACTATGTTCGCCTTTCTATCAAGCCTGCCTCGGTCAGCACCCCATCAAGGGCGGCATCATGCGGCCCTGTCGGTACAGTGTCAATCTGCTGGCCAGCATAAGCAAGCCCTATGGCAATAACTGATTTACCTTTGATTGCTCTAATTTCTGCCAGCGACCGATCATAAAAGCCACCCCCATAACCAAGCCGATAACACGCCTGATCAAAAGCTAAAAGCGGCGCCAAAATAACATTTGGTATGACTATTGGTGCCGAAGCAGCAGGTTCCGATGTGCCATAAAGACCATCTACCAGAGGATCACCCACCTGCCATTGGTGAAAGATCAGGGGTGTCCCGGGTTTAGGCGTTGCCGGCAAACAGGTCGCAATACCTTGATCTGCTAGCATCCGCATCATTGGCAACGGGTCAATTTCTGATCGGATAGGCCAGTAACCTGCGATCATCAGCGGCTCATTTTTCAGATAGGCCGCTGAGAGCGCCAACACCTGAACACCACCATTAATCAGCCCTTGAGAAGCGTTAGGATAATCAGATTTCAACACGCCGCGTTTTGCCGCTTGTTGTTTCCTAAGCTCTGCCTTTTTCTCATCAAGTGACATCATCATGGGAATTCCAATTTAAAAGAGTAAGACCTCAGGAACTAAATGCATTGAACGAGACAGGAATGGGACAACAAAGCATAGTGTAGCCAAAGTACCGTTGATACTATTATCCTCTGTGACCTGCAAAGCAGGTGGGCGTCACAATAATCAGACCTGGGCCTGAACAGCGGCAACTCCCTAGAGTAATGGTATGGCCCCAGGGATCAATTGATCTGACGAATACCCCAGCTACAAGATATGATTTAATGCGCCTTGAGTTGAGATGCAAGTTGTTCCATGCGCAAGGCTAGGTCTTCGATGCTAGCGGCAAGCGTATCGCTCTTCTCATCGGAGAGGGCAGGAGCAGGTGCAGGAGACTCCGCCACATTAACAGAGGCCAAAGTTCCTTTTTCAAGCTCATGCAAACGGTCAGCCATGATGAGCCCAACCATAACCAGCAAACGAGATTCGTTAATTGACCCCCCAGAGGCAGCGATCTGCCTTGAGTATTCATCAAGCCGAGCCGCTAAAGCGCGAATATGATCTTCTTCACCCGGCTGGCACGCCAGAGGATAATTTTGACCATTAATCGTTACGGTTACTCTGGCCTCCGCCATGGATTACTTTTCCCCCGAGGCGTTTTGTTCCAGAATGGCAATAGCCTCACTCATCATAGCTTCGATGTCCTTAATTTCTTTTTTTAGCGAATCGCTAGGAGGTGCAATATCAGAGACAGAAGCAGAGGATAATACCGATCCCGAAGGCATTTTTGCGAGATGGTCTTCGATTTCGCCAACCGCTTGGCTAAGCCGCCCTATCGCTTGTTCTAACCTGCTGGTCATCGCACGTATTGCCCTTACTCTTTAGTAAATCATAAAACCAGAAATATGGTTAATCTACTGATATTTACTTGCCTTAATTATATTAAGATCAGAATAGAGAGTTTAGCAAGCCTGCGTCAATGCTCCATCATGGCTTTACTAAAAAAAGAGCTTCCTTTAATTAAAAAAAGACCTGTTAAAGCCCTGTGCCGATTGACGCCAGCGCGTATTTTTGGTCTATGACGATGTGGTCATGTGAATAGGAGGCATAGCATCATGAAAATTACCAGAAACGTACGCCGCATTCTGGATTTTTACGAATCTGACAGCCCCGGGGTTAAAGCCAATCTGGCTCGGATTCTGATGCAGGGCAAGTTAGGTGGCACAGGAAAGCTGGTTATCCTGCCTGTTGATCAAGGTTTTGAACATGGCCCAGCGCGAAGTTTTGCCCCTAATCCATCCGCCTATGACCCGCATTATCATTATCAACTTGCTATTGACGCTGGGCTTTCAGCATATGCCGCACCACTTGGAATGCTTGAAGCTGGCGCAGATACCTTTGCCGGGCAAATCCCGACTATTCTAAAAGTCAATTCGTCAAACTCACTTGCCCAAGGGGGAACAGCACCTAGTCAGGCAATCACCGGGTCTGTCAGCGAAGCCCTGCGGCTTGGATGTAGCGCAATTGGCTATACCATTTACCCCGGGTCCGACGCTGCTTTTGACATGATGACAGAGTTCCAGGAAATGACTGCCGAAGCCAAAGCCCTTGGGCTAGCTGTGGTGTTGTGGTCTTACCCACGTGGTGGGGCGCTTAGCAAAGATGGGGAAACCGGATTTGATATCTGCGCTTACGCGGCGCATATGGCAGCTTTGTTAGGGGCTCATATCATTAAAGTAAAACCGCCAACCGCCTTTGTTGAACAAGATGCGGCCAAGGCTGTTTATGAAAAGCAAAATATCGCATCATCAACCCTTGCTGAACGTATCCAACATATTGTGCAAAGCTGTTTTAATGGTCGCAGAATGGTTGTCTTTTCAGGCGGTGCAGCCAAGGACACTCAAGGTTTGCTTGACGAAATCCGGCAGTTAAGAGATGGTGGCGCCACAGGGTCAATCATTGGCAGAAATACCTTTCAGCGGCCACGCGAAGAAGCCTTGCAACTGCTGAACAGTATTATTGATATCTACAAAGGTAAGGCATAGGGCAAAATCATGAAGTTAAACGGCAACGCCATTCGCCCCGGAAATGTTATTGAACACAACAAACGGCTCTGGGTGGCGGTAAAAATTTCCCATGTCAAACCTGGTAAGGGCGGCGCCTTTGCACAGGTAGAACTGCGTGATATCCGTGATGGGACAAAATTAAATGAACGCTTTCGGTCATCCGAAACGGTCGAACGCGTAATTTTGACAGAATCTGAAGCCACATTCCTTTATGAGCAAGATGATAAATTGGTGTTTATGGATCAAACCAGTTTTGAGCAAGTGGAGGTGCCATCTGATATGGTGGGCGAACAGGCCGTTTACTTGCAAGATGGTATGACAGTTACGATCAACAGCCATGAAGCTGAGCCTATTTCCATTCAATTGCCAGATACCGTTGTGGTAGAAGTGCTTGAGGCAGACGCGGTGGTAAAAGGGCAGACAGCATCATCCAGTTATAAACCTGCTATGGTTGATGGCGGAATTAAAGTGATGGTACCGCCCCATATTGAGGCAGGCACGCGTATTGTTATCAAGCCAGAAGATGGCAGTTATGTGGAACGAGCCAAGGACTAACCTGGTTTTTGGCATAAGCCCTAGGATGCTTTCATTTGGAATTTTGGTTAGAGCAATGTCTCTGGCTTTGAGCAAGTGTTGAAAGGATAAGACCATGGCGCAATCCGCGCTTATCAATGTTATATGGCGTGCTGCTGAACGTGCTGCGCGAGGGCTTATCCGAGATTTCGGTGAGGTTGAAAATCTGCAAGTGTCACGCAAAGGCGCTGCTGATTTTGTGTCAAACGCTGATACCGACGCTGAAAAAATCTTGGTTGGAGAATTATCCAAGGCGCGCCCGGGATGGGGTTTTATTATGGAAGAAGGCGGCGTTATTGCCCCCTCTGAAAGTGATGGACCATCATGGATCATTGATCCGCTGGATGGCACAACTAACTACCTTCATGGCATTCCGCAATTTGCCATATCTATCGCAGCAATTGATAAACCAGTAAAGCAAGGCGGCAAGATAGTTGCTGGCGGTATTCTTGATCCAATCCGAAATGAGTTTTTCTTTGCTGAGGCTGGCAAAGGTGCGTTTCTGAATGATCGCCGTATTCGGGTTGCTGGGCGCAAAAACATGGGTGATGCCCTGATCGCAACAGGCATCCCATTCATGGGTCGCGGTGACCAGCAAGATCATGACAAGTATTTGAACGAATTGCGTGCCATCATGGCGACCACCTCTGGGATTCGCCGTTTTGGATCAGCAGCGCTTGATCTGGCATGGCTGGCGGCAGGACGATTTGATGGCTTTTGGGAACATGGCTTAGAAATTTGGGATATTGCCGCAGGGGTTTTGATTGTTCGTGAAGCTGGGGGCATGGTTTCTGACCATCAGGCAAGAAGCAAAGTGCTTGAATCAGGCAATATCGTGGCAGGAAACAGCAGTATGCACTCCGGGCTATTGAAATTGCTCAAATCCAGCCGCGAAAAATAAAACCATTATCATCACATTCTTGCCTAAAATTATCTGCTATAATGATCGACAGGCCTAAAACCTCTCCACTCTAGGTGGATCAGTCGAAGGGCAGTTGGTTTCATAGGAGGTGATAATGCGTTATCCAACCCGATATATTATCCGCATGGTAGTTTTCCTGGCGATAATAGGAACCTTAGGGGGATTGCTTTACACCCCTCTCAAATTCGCCTTTCTAGGCAATCCCGTCATTAATAGCATTATTCTGTTTTCGCTAATTGTGGGTATTGTCTTTGTTTTCAGGCAGACGACTAAGCTGCTTCCTGAATACCGCTGGATGATCGCTATGCGTGCTGGGCTTAGTGGCAATGGGCCTATGCATCATAGCCGCGCGCAAAAACCAAGCCTGCTCGCCACTGTTGCTGTTGTTTTTTCTGATCCTGATCGGCTCAACAATCGGTTTTCAGCCCAAAGCCTTCGATCAGTCTTGGATGGTGTAGCAGTTCGGCTAGACGAAAGCCGTGAAATTTCACGCTACATGATTGGTCTTTTGGTGTTTCTTGGCCTGTTAGGTACATTTTGGGGTTTGTTAGAAACCATCCAAGCAGTAGGTGCAGTGGTTGGCGGCATTGATACGCAAACCCCTGATTTTGGCAAATTGATGCAAGAGTTTAAAACAGGCCTTGATGCTCCTCTTGATGGAATGGCCACGGCGTTTTCTTCATCGCTGTTTGGATTGGCAGGGTCACTAGTCTTGGGCTTTCTGGATTTACAATTAGGACAAGCATCAAGCCGGTTTTATTCCGATCTTGAAGATTGGCTGTCCACCATGGCGCGGTTTAGTGATAGTGGTGGTGATGGTCTTGATCCAGCAGTATCTATGGGACTATCAGAGGAAGCGGCTGACCGCATGCTGGAATTAACCCGGCATATCAGCAAATCGGATCAAGAACGCAGTCAAACTCTTGCCACCCTTCAAGAGCTTAACCGTACCCTTGCCAGTATGCGCCAGCAACAAGATCAATATCATATGGTTGCTGAAGGCTTAGAAAACCTTCAACAATCGCTCGGTTTATTAGCTCAGAATATGACGACCGACCGCAAAGATATGATTGATGCGATGACCACAGAATTGCGCGCCTTGTCTCGCGCTATTGCTGCGATTTCCCGAAAGGCAAATTAATGGCTCTTGCTCGCCGCACTTCATCTATGCGCGACCAAAGTCTGATTTGGCCAGGTTTTGTTGACGGTCTAGCAACCTTATTGATGGTCATCATCTTTGTTCTGATGGTGTTTTTTCTGGTTCAGATTAATCTGGCTCAACGGCTCTATGGACAAGATGCAACCATGGCTGAACTGAGGGCAGAGATTATTGAACTATCCGGGCTTCTCAATATGGAACGCCAAGAGGCTGATGCTCTAGCTATAGAACGCCAACAATTGCTGGCAGCGCTTGATGTCTCTCGCCAAGAAACACTTACGCTTGAAGACCGGCTTGCTGCTATGGAACAAGCCCTGATCATACTCAAAGATGAAAAACTAGCCGCACTAGCTGAGCGAGATGCCCTTGCCTCTGATAGAGATACCTTAACTGTGGCAAGGGATAGCCTTGAAGCAGAAAAAGCTAAGCTGCTAGCCGAGCGCGATCTTTTGCTTGATCGGGTTGCTGAATTGCAGGCCAATCTCGCCAATATTACCGCCCGTGCGGAGGCCGCAGAAACTGCTGAGGTCAAAGCCCAAAACGACATCAGCACGCTTGAAGAAAGGTTGTTGCGTTTAGAAGAAAATATCACTCAACTTATGGCGGAACGCGACGACAGTAAAAAAGAACTTTACGCCAGTCGTAATGAAGTGTTGCAAATGACCACGGCTATGATGGCTTTGCGTGAACGGTTGGAAAACCTGCAAGCCTTGTTAGATGAAAAAACCGAAGAGGCGCGGCAAGCTAAAGAAGTTTCCGTAAATCTGACCCGGCAATTAAATGAAGCGTTATCAAGCAAAGTGGCAGAGCTGAGCCGCTTTAGATCTGAGTTTTTTGGACGGCTAAGAGACATTCTGCAAGGTCGAACAGATATTACCATTGTCGGTGATCGCTTTGTTTTCCAGTCTGAAGTTTTATTCACCCTAGGGTCTGCTGATATTGGTTCAGAAGGCCAAGCTCAACTTAATAACCTGGCTATGGCGTTAAAGGAATTAACAGATCAAATTCCCGATGATATCGAATGGATTTTACAGATTGATGGTCACACCGATGATCTGCCTATCAAAACCAATATTTATCGGGATAACTGGGACCTTTCGACCGCGCGCGCACTTTCGGTTTTGCGCTATTTGGTGGAACAAGGCATTGATCCTAAACGGCTGGCAGCAACAGGTTATGGCGAGTTTCAGCCCATTGATCCCGGTCAAAATGATGTAGCAAGAGCACGAAACCGGCGTATTGAATTCAAATTGACAAGCCGCGTGACAAAGGGGCAGACTCCTTAGGATAAGAGATTATACCCAAGGATAGCAATGAACGTTCGTTGTATCTGTCTAGGGTTACTGATCATAACCCTAGCAGGATGCAATAGGGCGGCTCATGATCTTCGTGCAGATTACACCCCTATTTCTGCACACCAAGATCATAATGTCTTGTTTCCCAAATTGCATTTTCAGTTAGACCAAGAAATCCGCGCTAGGCTTAATGCCATGATAGCCCAGAATTTATCCAAAGATACCGATATCACCACATCTGATAAATCTATAAATACGGCCCTTAAAATTGATCAAGGTAATTTTAGAAAGTTTGATATGGCAGGGCAAATGCATTTGCATTGTTCGGGCCTATGTGAAAACGCGCAATTGAGGGGGGTAACTATGATTTCCATTGATCTTGATAACCGTCATTTTGCGTTAGACCAAATCGCCCTTAGGGATGATGAACACGGGGTAACGCTAACCGGATCAATCAACCAATTTCTCTATGGTATTGATTACAACTATTCCTTGGCCGATGCCAATATGGTTCTCAGAACGCCAGATGATCATATTGAAATTGTGGATAAGGCCACTTTGCTTATGGAGGAAACTCCCTCTAATTCTAGGGAAGCCGCAAGAGGTCAGATTGAAATTTCGGATCCCAATAGAAACATTTTTCTCTGGGGCAACTATTTGAGCGCAAATCCTTAATCTGACCCTGTCATGAATTGCAGTGAGGCCAAGTGATGATAAAGTGGCGAGGTCGCTAACAAGGTTTCATGATCTCCGGTTGCAGCTATCTTGCCGTTATCCATCACTAATATCCGATCCGCGCTAATCACCGTAGAAAGCCGGTGAGCAATGGCAATCGTTGTCCTATTTTCCATGAGCCTTGCCAGCGCTGCCTGAACCTTTTGCTCAGAGGCGGAATCTAGGGATGAGGTGGCTTCATCCAACAAAAGGATCGGAGCATCGCGCAACAACGCCCTGGCAATAGCAATGCGCTGCCGCTGACCTGCAGAAAGCTGAATGCCTTTTTCTCCAATCATTGTGTCATAACCAAGAGGCAAGGCGCTTATAAAATCATCGGCAAAAGCCTCACTTGCCGCCTTATACACAGCTTCACGCGGCGCATCCGGCAAACCGAAACTTATATTGTCATAAACAGAAGATGAGAACAGAGAAGCCATTTGGGGAACAACCGCGATATGCCGCCGTAAATCTGCAATTCCCATCTCTTTTAGATCCACGCCGCCAATTGCGATACGGCCTTCATCCGGATCATAGAGCCTAAGCAACATTTTCAGGATAGTGGTTTTTCCTGCCCCACTCTCACCTACAATAGCGATATTTTCGCCGCGCCGGATAGCAACATCAATGCCGTCCAATGATCGCTGATTCTGACGCGCGGGATAGCTAAAGCGCAGGTTTTCAAAATGGATATAGTCCTCACCCTTGCCTGAGGAAGATGACGGAGGCGCTGGGAAAGGGATAGGGGTTTGAGGTTCATTAAGACGGTTAGACTGAGTTAACAAATCTGCAATACGCTCAGCTGCGCCGCCTAACCTCTGCCATTCTCCCCCAATATCAGAAAGCGCACCCACCGAAGTTGCCACAAGCGCAGCATAAAACACAAATGCAGACAATTCTCCTGCGCTGATCTCTCCTTTGAGAAGATCAAGTCCACCGAGCCAAAGAATAAAAGTGATCGCAGCGAAAACCAGAAAAATAACCATTCCACTCATGATACCGCGCAACAAAATCCGTTGGCGTGATGCGGTGAAACTGGCCTCTGCTGCCGCATCAAAGCGTTTGATCATGGCCTCACCTCGGCTAAAAGCAAGAACATCATCAATCGCTGACAGACTCTCTTCGACTTCAACTGATAGATCAGCAATTCGATCTTGGGCAATACGCGATTGCCGGCGAAGCATCCGCCCCACCACCACCAATGGTATCACAACCAATGGGACAACCCCCAGGATCACCAATGTCAATTTTGGTGAGGTCAAAATCACCATGATCAAGCCGCCAAACAACAGAATAATGTTACGTGCCGCCATTGACATACTTGATGCCAAAATCGACTGAATCATCGTGGTGTCAGTTGAAAAGGTTGAGATAAGATCACCGGTTCTTTTTTCTTCAAACCACGCGGTCGATAAAGACATCATATGCCGATACATAGCTTTGCGAATATCAGCGATCACCCGTTCTGCCACACGATTAATCAGCACAGTCCTTAAATAACTGCCTAGGGCCAGAAAAAAGGTAATCCCAACACAGATCAGCACCGCTTGATTAAGATGCCGATTGTCCCCATTTCCAAAACCCGAATCCACAAGATGAGCGATGCCGCGGCCAAGCGACAACAAGGCAACCGCCACCAGCAAAATCGACAGCATTGCTAACAGAATGTGCTTGCGGTGTGGTCTGATCCACGGCCAGAAAATGCGCACCGAAGCCAACACCCCAGTATGCCCTTTATTTGTGTTATGTTCTGTATGTTCAGACATACTCGCATATCTGAACTGTTTTCCTTAAAAAGGCAAAAGATAATTGGTCGCAGGAGCATCACAGTTTTGACTTGCGTACTGGCCATGATTTGGCTATAACCCCGGTCTGACGAAGGTCTTATCGGAATATCACCGAAGAAAAGACAGAAAATTGTGACAAGGATCGTGACGATGAAAAAGGATATCCACCCAGATTACCATATGATCAAGGTTGTCATGACCGATGGGACAGAGTACGAAACCCGTTCGACCATGGGCAAAGAAGGTGATGTTCTGCGTTTGGATATTGATCCAAAATCACACCCAGCATGGACTGGTCAGCACCGTATCCTAGATGCTGGTGGTCAGGTTGCTCGCTTTAACAAGCGCTTTGCAGGTCTAGGCAGCAAATAATCACTGCTCGATTTCCTGTCTTCCTCTTGAAATCATAATTCAGCTTATTACATAAGTCATGTTGGTAGCCATCATGGTACCAACGGCGTCATAGGTTCTGATGGTCGCATTATGACATCAGTGCCGACTGAACGCATTTGTAACCATATGTTCTGCTCAATTTGTGTGATTGGGCAGATGGCATTGCTTGAAGGAGGATGCATTATGAACGCACTTGATCTTACCCCTGTATTTCGTTCCGCTATTGGTTTTGACCGCATGGCAAACCTTGTTGACTCGTTGATGACGGGCAGCAATCTGGACAGTCAATCAAACTGGCCACCTTACAATATTGAAAAGAGTGGCAACAATCATTACCGCATCACCATGGCGGTTGCTGGTTTTGGTGAAGAAGATATTGATGTCACTGTACATGACCAGATGCTGATTGTTCGTGGCAAGCAAGATGAACAGACCAATAAGGCCAATACCTATCTTTATCGCGGTATCGCTGGTCGCAATTTTGAGCGTAGATTTCAGCTTGCGGATTTCATTGAAGTCGTTGGTGCAAGCATGAAAAATGGCCTGCTTCATGTTGAACTTCAGCGCGAAGTTCCAGAAGCTATGAAGCCGCGCAAAATTGATATTTCAACCTTTGACAATAGCGCTAGCAGCAAAGCCAAGAAAGTGACCAAAGAATAACTTTCTGGTTCATCTGTCATCAGACTGAAATCTTATTTCAAATAAAGAGAAGCCTGGCATGAGGAACATGACAGGCTTCTTTTCATCAAATGAGAATTGTTAATCTTTATGCTGGGGTTGCGGCCTAACGGCGCCGGATTGTTGCCTGCGCCGCAGCAAGCCGCGCTACCGGCACACGATAAGGCGAACACGACACATAATCCAAACCGCATTCTTCAAAGAAATCAACGGAATCTGGATCGCCGCCATGTTCACCGCAAACACCAAGTTTAATTCCGGGGCGTTGCTGGCGTCCTTTATCACAGCCCATCTGAACAAGTGCGCCAACGCCTTCAACATCAATCGTAATAAAGGGATCACGCGGATAAATCCCAGCATCAGTATATTCGCGCAAAAATTGCCCAGCATCATCACGGCTGATCCCTAGCGCTGTTTGGGTTAAATCATTCGTCCCGAATGAGAAAAACTCCGCTTCAACCGCTAAGTCATCTGCAATCAGAGAAGACCGCGGCAATTCCACCATTGTTCCAACCATATAAGTCAGAGGCTGACCAGTTTCTGTTTTAACTATTTCTGCCGTGTCATCAATGATCTTGCGGCAAATCTCAAGCTCTCGTCTTGTTGCGGCAAGAGGTATCATGACTTCAACATCGACCTTCTCGCCCGTCTCTTTTGTGATATGAGTTGCTGCCTCAAAAATGGCTCTCGCTTGCATGGCGCAAATTTCTGGATAAGTGATTGCAAGACGGCATCCCCGATGCCCGAGCATAGGGTTTAGTTCACGCAGTTTTGCTGACCGGTCCCGCACCTCCTCCAAGCTTACCCCAGATTGCTTTGCCACCTCGGCCATATCGTCATGATGGTGCGGTAAAAATTCATGGAGAGGAGGATCCAGCAACCGAATTGTCACTGGCAGGCCTTTCATAATCTCAAATAAAGCAATAAAATCCTGCCGTTGCATGGGCAAAAGTTTATCTAAAGCCTTTTGGCGGCCTTCGGTATCATTGGCTATGATCATTTCGCGCATAGCAACAATCCGGTCAGAATCAAAGAACATGTGTTCAGTCCGGCTTAGGCCTATCCCTTCGGCCCCGAAATCAAGCGCCATTTTGGCATCAAGTGGGGTTTCAGCATTTGCCCTAATTTTCATACGCCGCACCTCATCTGCCCATCCGATCAAAGTGCCGAACACCCCCGAAAGTTGTGGTTGTATCGTGGCCACTTCGCCCAAATAGACTTCACCAACACCGCCATCAAGGGTGATGATATCACCTTCTTTGATCTTATGAGGGCCAACTTTAATGACGCCTTCTTCAGCATCAACAATCATCTCTCCTGCCCCGCACACACAAGGGCGACCCATACCGCGCGCTACCACGGCCGCGTGGCTAGTCATACCGCCACGTGCGGTAAGGATGCCAGTTGCCGCGTGCATTCCATGAATATCTTCAGGGCTGGTTTCCACGCGAGCCAAGATCACATTGTGACCAGCTAAGGCCATTTCCTCAGCTTTATCTGCGGTAAGAACAACTTTGCCTGATGCTGCACCGGGTGATGCCGGAAGCCCGCGCAAAAACATGGTTTTGTCTGCCTTTGGATCAAGGGTCGGATGCAGCAGTTGGTCTAGCGATGACGCATTGACACGCAAAATTGCCTCATCCCGGGTAATTAATCCCTCTTCTGCCATTTCCACTGCCATCCGTAACGCGGCCTCTGCTGTGCGTTTTCCTGATCGCGTCTGAAGCATATAGAGTTTATCTTGCTGAATGGTGAACTCAATATCCTGCATATCGCGGTAATGGGTTTCCAATTTCTGCCTAACATCGCAAAGCTGTGTGAACACCTCTGGCATGGCTTCTTCCATAGAAAGCTGATCAGACCCGCTTTCCTCTCTCTCACGCTTGGTCAGGTTGCGCGGAGTACGGATACCAGCCACCACATCTTCACCTTGGGCGTTGATCAGAAACTCACCATAAAACACATTCGCACCCGTGGAC
>Ga0181568_10000940_pt1 | contig 26643 bp, 18 predicted proteins | sample 101ome_20_FD_133758 | JGI IMG/M metagenome (GOLD analysis project Ga0181568, IMG submission 133758) | Coastal salt marsh microbial communities from the Groves Creek Marsh, Skidaway Island, Georgia - 101404AT metaG (megahit assembly) | ecosystem: Environmental > Aquatic > Marine > Intertidal...
AAAGAACTAAGTTATGGAAGATAACAGATTTGAAACTCTTCCTACTCACTCTAGCATTGGAGAAGCAGCAGCTGAAGAGTCAGCTAAATTTGGTACTGTAGGATCATTTGGTCTAGGTAGTACGAGTGGTTATCCTTCAGGTTCTTCAATTAATACTGATGGTAAAAGAATATTACCTGATTCACCATTAAGTAGTGTGGCAGGAGGTATAATTGGATTTGATCCTGGTGCAAGAAACCTTGATAGATATAAAGATAGCCCGGCATATAAGAAGTTAGGATTTTCTGTATTAAGAGATAACGAAGAGTATTACAATGCTAATAGTAGTTGGCTAGATGACGCCCGCAGAGCATTTAAACTTCATAACTTTGGGGCGGGGTTTGCTCAAGGATTTGTAAGTAACTATGAAGGTCTTAGTACTATTGGTAGCGGTAATATGTTTAACCCTGCTGCAATAGACAGACGTAAAGGTATACTTGCTGAAGAAGCGGCTGCAAGATCAATGTCTACTAGAGGAGGGTTTGGTCAATCTGCAATTAATATTCCTTACAACCTTAACTACACCCTTGGTATTGTTACTTCTATTGTTGCTGAAGATTTACTATTAGCTGCAGCAGCTCCAGAAACATTTGGTGGATCTTTAGCATATGCTGGATACAGAACTGTAAAAGGTGGTGCAAGAGCCCTTAAAAGTTTATATCAGACTGTAAAAACAGCAGACAATATAAAAGATGTCGTTAAGCTTAAAGATGTATACTATGGTACTAAAGCTGGAATTGGTGCATTAGGTCAAGCCTTTGTACCAAACACCGGTAGACTTACTTATGGAGCTTATCAAGCATCTACTAAAGCAACCGCTTTGGGTAAAACTGGGGATGCGTTAAAAGATCTATTTAGTATTAGAGGATTTGGTGCAGGTTATAGAGACTTTAGAATGGTGTCTTTAGCTGTAGATGAATCTAATGTAGAAGCGGCTGGTGTAAGAAACCAGATGGAAGACAAGTTAATTAGACAATATGTTCAGTCTGAGGGGTCTTTGCCACAGGGAGAAGCTATGAGAAAGATTATGCAGACAGCACAGGATGCTTCTGTTAAAGATTACTTTGCCAATCTTCCTGTTATCTACGCTACTAACGCTATTACATTTAACTCATTAACTTTACCTTACAGTTTAACTGGTAACACATTAAGAGTTGCGTCAGCAAGAGGTCAGCATTTATTTGCAAAAGCAGTGGGTACTAAAGTAGAAGCTGAAATTCTCTCCACTAGACAACTTATAGGTAAAGCTTTTACAGATAGCAACTACAGAAAATATGCATTAGGTACTGCTTTTAATTATATGAAGGCTAACCTTTCTGAAGGTTTCCAGGAATTATATCAAGAAGGGGCTTCTGCGTCACTAGAAGACTACTACACTAATAAATACTTTAGTGCAGAAGGACTGGCCGGTAAAGCCATTAATCTTAGTATTAAAAAAGGTTTAGAAGATCAGCTAAGCCAGCAAGGACTTGAAGCATTCTTAGGAGGTTTCTTGGGTGGTGCTGGTGTGCAAGGTGTAGGAGCTGGAGTACAAAAACTTAGAGTAGGTGCTGCAGTAGTTGGTGGTAAGTTTAGTAGTGACTTTAGAGAACAATATCAAAAGAGAAGAGATCAGGATATTCAGTCACTTAAGAATATGGAGGCATCTATATTGTTACACAGTGACAATGTACTTGCTGCATTAGCACCGGAGTTTGCAAACTTTAAAGTTCAAACAGATGGTAGCAAAGCTTTATTGGATGCTGCAGAACTAAACGATAGAAAGGCATTTGAAGATATTAAAGATGACAGCTTGTTTAATCACATTGTAAGATTGTCTGCATTAGGTATCACTGATAGTTTTGTTGAAGCTATGGAAAATCATAAGCTTCTTAGTGAAGAAGAAATGATGCAGGCACTTAATGTTCAAAGCAAAGAAGAAGGTGATAAGCTAGTAGATGATATTGTAAAAAGAACAAGATCAATTGCTAAGACTGCAATGATTATTGAGAATAGATATCAAAATCCATATGCCGGTTTAATCTTTGATATGACCAAAGAGCCCGGTGAAAGAAAGCAAGCTATGCTTTCCTACATGGCTTTTGAAGAAGCTAAGAAAGACTTTATCTTCTCATACTATAAGAGTGGTAGAAACCTAGATAGATTAGATGAGATTTATAATGCTGCAGTAGAAGACAGTGCTGTAGCTGGTATGAGTAATATAGATTTTTCAGTATTATTCTCAACAAAATCTGGACGTGCGGATAAAGAAGGTAGAAGACTTTATGAGCAAGCCCTAGAGGCAGAGATAGACAAACTCACTTCAGATATTACTGCTGCAGAAACACTACTGGATAACATTGAGAACTCAGAAGAAACCCCAGAGAAAAAAGCAGATCAAAAAAGAGTAGCTCAAGAACAGCTTAGTAAAGCAACTAAGAAGAAAGCACTGCTTGAAAATTATTCTAAAGCTATTGCTACTATCTTAGAATCTAAGAATGTTGAGGAGACTATGAAGGATCCTAAAGTATTAGCTGAGTTTGAAAAAGCGGTAGATGAATACTTAGATTTCTTGGGAGCTAACACCAGTAGTATTGTAGATAAAGAGAAGACTGCTAAGCTTAAAAACCAGTTGTTAGACTACTTTAGATTATCAGAAGATAGAGTAACGTTTAATGCTGCCGCTTCTGCTTTATCTGATCCAGCTCAATTCCAAAGATGGTATGATGTACATAAGGCTCAGTTAAAAGCCGCTTATGAAAAATACCTTAGAGAAGGTCTTGATAGAGCTAAGGAAGCTGTAGAAAAAGAGCATAGACTACAACTTATTGAGGAGCTAGAAAAAATAGGTGTTGTAATTTCAGCAGAGCCTGAGCGGGATGAAGATGGTAATATTACTAGAGAGTCCCCATTAGATAGATTTATTCAGTTAGGAGATGTACCTACTAAGTTCTTTTCTACTAATGAAAAGGATACAGATATTAACGGTAATGTTATTGAGGGTTCTGAAACTTGGAATAAGATTCAAGATATTATAGATAAGTATGCACTGCTTGATGAAGAGTTTGCACAAGATCTAGAGAATCTACGTAATAAAGAAGCTGAAGTAGAAGAAGAAGCAGTTCCTGAAGTAACACCAGAGACTCCTCCTGGATCTACACAAGTACCTCCTCAAGAAGATGAGGAAGAAGTAGCAGAACCTAAAGAAACAAAACCTGAAGAAGAGGTTCCTGCAACTACTACTACAGATAATGTTTACTCAATTGAAGAACTAGAAAAAGAGTTTGCTAATGTAGTATACAACGGTAAGAAGGGTGGTCTAATTCAAGCATTACAGAAAATGTTTAGAAAGGCTAACGCTGAGCTAGCTCAAGAAGAAAGGTTTACTAATATTGACGACTGGATTAACGGTATAGGTAAAATAGAAGTAGAGCCTATCATCTTAAGACTAAGAGAAGCTGTTGAAGAGACTACAGTAGAACCTGTAGAAACAACTCCAGATGTAGCATTTGAAGAACCTGTAGAGCCAGCTAAAGAACAACCTAAACGTAAGGGTAGAACTCTAAGTCAAAGACTAGGATCACTATCTAAAACTAAGAATGTTGAAACTATTCAAAAGCAAAAAGAAAAAGCTGCTAATGAGTTAAGTACAGAAGAATCTACTACCTTTATGGAGGCTGCTAATGCACGTATCCAAGAGTTGGAAGCGGCTAAAGCAAAAACTACTAGACAGGAAGAGATGAACTTTGAACCAGCAGATGTTGAGGTAAGTGAAGAAGCAGAATCTTCAAAAGCTAATGATGTTATAAAAGATTTAGAGGCAGGTGGCTCTATTGAAGAAGAAGATATTGATTTAAGCTGTTAATAAAAGGATATGGTTACTTGTACTATTGAAGCTAAACAAAGGAGCGCGTTCATTAATAAGAAGGCAATTCCTTTTATTGCAAATAAGTTTGTTAAAGAGGGTGAGACATCTTTACCTAAGATTCTTAATGCTTTATATACAGATCTTCAAGAGAAAAACAATGCTGATGAGGTAAGAGCATTTAATTTTGTTGCTTTACTGTCTCCTGCATTATTTGGTTTTAGCGGGGGTAGTCAGAAATTTAGAACAGCAGTTCTTGAGGATCTTGTAACTTATGAAAAAGCAGTAAAAGAATTCTTTGACAATAGTAACGCTAAACCATTGATGACATTCTTAGGTATTGATGCTAAGAAAGCTAATGAAGGACAAGAAGCTAATGAAAAGATAGAGGCACGTAAAAAGAAACCAAAGGTTAAACCTACATATCAAGCGGCTCCATTAACAACTACAGCTAGAGAAGCAAATACTACTATTGTAGAAGATGCTTCTGGTAAATCTGTACAAGTAGTTAGTGAATCATTACAGGACCGTATAGTAAAAGCTAATGGCTTATTTACCCGTCTATTTATTTTGGCTGGTAAGAGTAAACCAATGATGCCTGCAGCTGGTCAAGTAAATGTAGCATTTCAGTCTACTGATCCTAACTATACTTTAGCAATTGTATCTGCTGATAGAGTTACAGAAGATTCTAGAATTGAAGCTATCAAAGATACCCAGTACAAGAAGGGGATGCCTATTATTGTATTTAAGTATGCTGGTACTGACATCTTTGTAAGAATAGATAATGAAGGTAATCCTCTTAGACAAGATCAAGCGTTAGCTGGAGAAGGTATTCTTGCTCACACGTTTGTTAGAGATAAAGAGCAAGGCACAAAAGCTGCAGCACGTAAAAATTTAAATCTAGATGTTTCAGATATTGAAGCTATCTATGATGCTATTTACGATAGCATAAAGCAGAATCCTGAGCTAGAGATTCCTTTAAAAGCTATTGGTGGTAGACTGGGTATTGTTACCCAAGTTTCTGAAAAGAGTGTGCCATCAAGATTTAAAAGTATTCCAAACGTAGATACCAATACTATTAGTATTCAAGTAGGTAAGTACGGAGGATTTAATAAGATGTTTGCAACCTTTAGAGGGTATGATTATTACAATCCTCTAGAGCCTAATACTCTAGGTAGTTCACCAGATTTACTTGCAGGTTTTATCCAGCTCCTGAAGAATCCTAATATCAGTGCTTTAGATAAAGAAGAAGGTGCGGCTTTCTTAACAGCACGTCATCAGAATCTTTTATCATTTGATGAGGCTGGTAACCCTGTGCTTACTCCTAAAGGTGGAGAGCCACTGACTATTACAGAAGCTACAACAGATAAAGAAATATTTGATATTGTAAGTAAGCTATTCTTACCTGCTGTAATTAATACAGAGAATGTAACTGTTCCTGTATTAAATGGTGAAGCTGGAGTTGAGTTGGTTACAATACCTACAGAAGAGTTTGTATATGAGCATTACTCTATTGTAGGAAGACTATCAGAGAAGTCACAAGAGTTATTAAGCCCTCATGCTACAATTGCTTTTGAAGTAGGTATTGAAGGTATTAACGAAGCTCTTAAGCATATTAACAAGTCTACTCCTAGAAAGACTAAAACTAAAAAGCAAAGTAAAGACGATCTATTACTAGGCTTTCAAGCAAAACTTAATGATTCAGATGTACTTAAGAAGGCAGATACTCTTTTAAACGAGGCTACTCCTGAGCAACAAAAAGAAGCAGAGAAGTGGTGGTCACAAAGTCCTTTGTCAAAACATATCCCGCTAAACAAATTGTTTGGTATTGTAAACTCAGGACAGCTTGCAAACTTTGGTAATAATGGTATTACTCTATATGCAGGTTCTAATATGACTGATGTTTATCATGAAGCATGGCATGGCTTTACTCAACTGTATCTAACCAAAGCAGAAAAGATTGCACTATATAAAGAAGTGCAAAAGATTCTTGGAGACGTAAGCTATTTAAAAGCTGAAGAAGAACTTGCTGAAGACTTTAGAAAATATATGATGGACTCTAAAAGAGTCTTAGGCAGATCTAAAAAGATCAATAGTATTTTCAAGAAGATCTTAGACTTTTTGCAAGCACTATTTGGTCCTAAGTTTTTAAGCGGTCTGTCTGCTAAAGTAGATGCAAGAGAAAGAATTGCTGAGATCTATGAAGGTCTTGCAGTAGGCAGCATTCTAGAGAATAGAAATCCTACTTATGATAATGCAATGTTCTTAAGTTTGGACAAAGGTATTCAAGTTGGAGAAGATGACTATCTATCTACAGCTTATTCTAAGCAAGTGTCTGATACTCTAGATAGCATGATTGTAGAAATACTACAAATGCAAAAGAGTGATATCAGTGCAATCTTTAGAACCTCTGGTGCTATTGAGCAATTGTATGAGACTCTTAAAGAGCGTACAGAGGTACAGATTAAAATTCTAGAGTTAGAGTTAGAGGGAGCTTCTGAAGAACGTGCTGCAGAAATAGAGAACTCTATTGAGATACTAGAAAAGGTTTTAGAAAACTTTGGTTCAGCTGCTGAAGAAAATAGTACTGTAGGTTACCACATGCGTAACTCACAGATTATGAAAACAATGCTGGCTGCTTCTCAAACTAAAGACGAAACAGCTATTGATGAAGAAGAAAACAATATACTAGAAGAATCTAATGATCTCTTTGACTGGAGAGAAATGAATGATAAGTCTGGTAATGAAGTTTCTCCTAAACAGTTGCTAAGTGCAGAGATTGATCTAATGCTAAGAACCATTCCTGAAGTAGATAAAAAGGGTGAGGCTAAGCTAGATAGATTTGGTATGCCGTTGTTGAAGAGATTTGGTATTGTATTTAATACGTTACAAGATGATCTTGCAGGTATATCTACTAAGCAGGATATTCTAGATAGAATCAATGCAAAAGCTATTGAAGAAGGAGCTAAGAAAGAGAGAGGCTTAGGTTATAATAATACCTATGAGCATATTCTTTCTCAGATTCAATCAGGTGAGGAGACAAATAATAACAGAGAGACTCTTGCTATCCTATTATGGCAAGGGTTTAACAAGGCATTCATTGAAACTCAGATTGGTTTATATAACCCACTAACAGACTTACTAGTTATCAAATCTCCAGAAGGGGATCTATCTAAACTTATTAAAAAGATTAGAGTAGAATTTCAAAAGAGTAATCCTCAAGGAATTAATCTTAAAGAAGTTTTGGATAAGCACGACCCTACTAAGTTTGGAATGCCGGGTAACTTATATAGTTTCATTAGAGATCTGGGCTTGGAACTACCATTAACCTATGAGTTGGAAAGACATCTTTCTGACTTTAGAGTTGTACAACAGTTCTCTGATTTAGTTTACCCTAGTCTAGTAACTCTTGCAGGTAATAAGTTTACTATTAAGTCAGATCCGTATAAGATTTTAACTAAACCTAATCAGAAAAGAAGTTACTCTGGTCAGAGTGGAATATTTAAAGAGCTTCTAAATGTAGCTCTATCTGCAGAAGAAGGGGCATCAGTTAACAGAAGAATTGATCCTGAAGGTAAGAATGTATATAACTTGTCTTTGAATAGTTCTCAAACGCAGCTACTAAAAGCTCTTAATAATGTAGAGAGTTTGGTAGATCTTAAGGCAGATCCGCGTTTGTCTAGACTGCATCCTGATAATAACCCTCATGCAAAGCAATCTGTGTTTATGCAGACTTTGTTTGATTTTGAAACTGGTAAAAGACGTCAGTATAAAAGAGGGCCAAACAAAGGTCAGAACATTAATCTAGACCTAAAGAATATCTTAGGAATATTTGCAACTGAAGACTTGCAAGGAAAAGTTAAAGCTGAAAAGAATGCTAAACTTCAAAGACAGTCTAAGATCATTCAGGATATTCATACCTTGCTTACTGCAGGGTTTGTTGAGCAGCCTAGGGTTTCTGATAAAAGTACTTCAGTAGGTGTTAGAATTAAAGCTGCTTTAAACGGTGCTAAACCATCTGCTACTAATGGTCTATTTATTAGAACCATGGATAAAGCTGCGGTTCCAGAGATGCATTACTTCATTGATAAGCTGCAAGGAGAACTGGAGTTAATGCAGTTATATAGAACTAAAGAAACAAATACTACTAGAAAGAGTAGTAAAGATCTAGCTCTTTTTTCAGATATAATTAAGTTTGGTTTCGCTTCAGGTATAGAAGGTGTATCAAAACTAGAAGAAGTACTGAACAAAGCTGCTGATAGTACAGATTCTATTTCTGCTTCTAATCTTTTAGCAGAAAACAATCTAGAGGGAGTGTTTGAAAGTCTTTTAGAAAATTACTTTGATGCTCAAGCTGATGCCATATTTACAAGACAGCTTATAAGATTTGAAAATCTATATCAATTTATTGGAGATGAATCTACTCCAATAGAAACAAGAATAGAGAATGCCAGAACATTAACCAGAAACTTTGTAATGAACGTTTGGTTAATGAATGCTGAAAGTAGTTTATTATTTACTGGAGAGTTAGGACAGTACAAAGATGCTAATGATTACATCAAACGTAATGCATTAACATCTACAGGTAACCTGTTTGCATCTGATCAAAGTACACAAGATTATGTTAATACTCTTACAGATGGTTATGCATCTAGTGTAGGAGCTAAGCAAAGAAAATATACTGGAGTACTTAGAACAGCAATTCTTACAGACATTGATGATAGAAACGATCAAATACTTTCTCCTTTATTTGAAGCGGGTATTAGACAGTATGCTAAAGATAATAATCTATCTGATGAGGTAGCTGACTCATTAATACAAGCATACAAAGACACACTTAATGAAGCAGATGGTCAAGCCTTTATTTCATTTGATGCCTACAGAAAGCTTTCAATTGTTAGTGGGGAGTGGAACTGGAATACTCAAGAGCCTCTGTATCAAAAGATTGTTGCGGGAGATAGAGTTTCTCCTGCAGAAGTGAGTGAGTTTTTCCCAGTTAGAAAATATCAGTACTACGGTCCTATTCTAAATGCTGAGGCTGAAGGTATACCACTTAATGCTACAGCATTACACAAGTATTCTCTTAAACCTATTATACCTAGTCCAAGAGGAGCTAAGAAAAGATCTTTAGACTACTTGCATGAAGCAATGGCTCATGCCGGTTTAGATTATGTAGTCTTTGAATCTGGTAGTAAGATTAATAATGTGGGTGCAACTGTAGATACCTATACCTTTAACGAAGATGGTACACGTACATTAAGACCTGTTACAAATCTTACAGAAGATTTTAACTCTAATGTTAATGAGATACATGTAGACTTCTTGAAAGATGTAACTAAAGTTAAGAGTAAGTTTAAAGGAGAAGCTCCTGCTTCTAGTCAGCTTAGAGGTTTGCTTGGTAACCTTATTTACAATGGTGGAAAGGTTGTTAAAGGTAAAGAGGGCTTAGAGCAAGAGTACCAAAAGTTTTTGGGTGCTATTGAAGCTTTAATTCAATCTAAGATTAGTGAATTAAAAGAAGTGTTTAAGTCTAATGATGCTTCTAAGATTAAGCAGGTGGTTGCTAAGATCAAGCGAGATCTTAATAAGAGAGAAACACCAGAGAATCTTATTGATGCTTTGGATATGTTCTTGAATAAGCAAGACACCCCTAACATGGATGCGTTGACTAACGCTAAAGATATTGAGGCAATGCTTTTGGCTGTCCTAAATAAAGAATTAGTCAAGACTAAACTACAGGGTGAAGCATTAGTACAAGTAGCATCTACGTTCTCTGAAACAGAATCAGATGTAAGATACTCTAATGACTTACGCTTCTATACTTATGAGAATGGAAAAGTTTTACCAGCAGAAGCTAAAGTTCCTCTACAAGGAAACTTTGTAAATCTGCTTGGATCTAAATATAAGGGTAAAGTTATTGGCACAATTGAAAGATTAAACCAAGCTATTAAAGATCCTAAGTGGTTAGACTATAAAGACAATAGAAAGCTAATTACTATTACTGGTGTGCGTATTCCTGTACAAGGTCTTAACTCTATGGAAGTTTTCCAAATTGCAGAGTTTTTAAATCCTTCAGAAGGTAACAGCATTATTGTGCCTACAGAATTAGCTACTAAATCAGGGGGTGACTATGATGTAGATAAGCTTACATTATTCTTCCCTAAGAGTAAGGTAGTAGGGCTTAAGACTAAAGAAGAATTAACTACTGATAAAATCTTAGCTGCAGTATTGCGTAGAGATTTGATTGCTGGTAAAGAAGATCTTACTCAAGAAGAGCTTGATGCAATAGATGCAAAAATTAGAAAAGAGTTAAGACTTGGTAAAGATGAGGTTGATGCTGCTATCAGAGAAGGTAGAACTATTGTTACACTTTCTAAAGGTGGTGTAGACGGTATCCAAAATGATATTGTAGAATCTATTAGTAACATTTTGTTGCATCCTTCTAACTATCTAACGTTGCTTAGTCCTAACAGTACTAACATTGTAAAAGAAGACTCATCTGTATTTAACACGCTATCAGATAAGTTAAAAGACCCTAGTGAGAAAAATGTAGGATCTGTTCTTAATCATGGATTTAACGTTACTAAGCAGCAAGAAAACTCTCAAGGTAAACAAGGTCTTGGAATTATTGCAAGTGCTAATGTTATGATGGTACCATTGCAAAGTGTATCAGAATCACTACCTAAAACTATTCACTTTAGTTACAATCGTAACATGGTTAGTGAAGAAGAGGCTAAGGTAGCAGATGAAGCATTGCGTGAAAAAGCTACAAGTAAGCCTAAGAGAATTAAGTTTACTCCAGATAATATTGCTAAGATTGAAGAAGGTAGTAAGACCACTACATTGAGAACCGGAAGAGTTAACTCTAAAACCGGTAAGCCAGAATTTAAAAGTGGTATTTACAAAATAGGAGACAAGCTTTATGGTTTAGTTTCTAGAGGTTACTTGAGTGTAGAAGAAGCAGGTGGTGTTGCTGCAATAACTAAGTCAGAAAACTTTGCTGAGTCTGGACCTAAGTTCAAGCATACTCAAGACTTTTTAGATGGTAAACGTAAGCTATTTGTTATTGACATTGTTCCTGTAGAAAAGTTCCAAGATTCTAAAATGAATAAATCTTTGGAAACTTCTGAAATAGTTTTACCAATAGATCCTAGGGGAGTTGGTCAGCAAAGAGATGTTGAGGGTACACAGATTAAGTCAAGAGTTGTTGAGCAGCTTATCAATGGTTTTGTGGATATTGCAAAAGATGCTTGGATTTTTAGAGTTAATCTAAACTCTTTCTCTGCTCCAGATGTAATTGCTATGGTTGCTTTAGGGGTTCCTTATGAAACTGCGGCTGCTCTTATTAATACCGGCGTTCTTAAAAAGTACTATGAGAACAAGGCCAGTGTAAAAGATCCTCTAGTATCTACACCAGAGTTCTATAGTTCATTATTGGATTCTATGGGTTTAACTACATGGGAAGAAGTAGATGCATATTTAAATAACAATATGCCGTCAAGAATGCTTACTGTAGAAGAAATGTTATCAGGTAAGTTTGATAAGCAAGCAATGGCAATATATGTACAGGCTCTTCCTTTGATTAAAAGAATGGCTGATATAATCAGAGCTATTAAAGTAGATACTGTTACACCTAACACTATTAACCAAGCTCAAATGGTTATTGAAGGTATGGCTAAGTTTAATGATAGCTTTTCTAAACCTATTATTGAGCAAGTTCTAAATAACTCTATTCAGGGTACATATAAAGAAGTTAAAGAGTTCCAGGTTGATGCATTCAAAGATCTCTTCCCTATCAGATCTAACAGGTTAATTACTCCTCCTGTAGATATGACTTATATGAGAGCTGATGAAATAGCTAAGATTGTAGAAAGATATAAGCAACACTTTACATCTTTCTTATTCCAAAACTTTAAGAATCCTAGATTTAATAAACTAGCTAAGCTTGCTAAAGATGGTCCTGTTGTAATTGATGGTATTAAGATAGAGTTTGCAACTTTAGAAGAAGGTACTGGCGTATTGTTCAAAGATGATAATACCCTAGTATTAGACTACGCTAAGATTCAAGGAGAGTACTATAACAATTCATATGCTGAAGCTGGCATTGTTAGATTTGCTACTGAAGGTGAGTATGTTAATCATGTAATTATGAAAGCTAGAGTAAAGGCTGCTAAGCCAACTCTAACTGATGAGCAGGTTACAGATTATGTTTTAAGACGTACATTATCTCCTAGTGTATTATTTACTAACGCTAAGGGTAAGAACTCTTATAGTCTAGTTAACCAATGGAAAGCCATTCAAGAAGAAGCTGCACAATATGCAGAGAGTGATCTTATTGATAGTATCTTTATTTACTCTACACCTACAGGCCTTAAGCTTGGCATTAGTGCTAGATATAATTTAGATCCAATGGAATACATTGAAGATATTGAGAAGCTTAGTAAGCAGAAGGGTAATGTTGGAGTATTCTTTAGAAACTTCTCAGAAAGAATAGCTCTTCAGGATAACTTTGAATCTCATGATAGATCTTTGATGCCATTCATTTTAGTTGATGACGTTATTAAATCAATGGATGAAGCGATTAAGTGGTTCCAATCATTAACTCCTAAAATGCAGGAGACAATGATAAAAGAATTTAATGACGTATATTACTCTAGAAAAAATGATGGTTCTTACATTATCAGTTCTGATAGAATTGGAATGTTTACTCCAGTGTCTTCTCCTAGAAACATTAAGATCAAAGAAGGTACTTTTGAAATATCTGGCTTAAAATCATATGATCATAATACAGGTGTATATGAAGTAACCATTAAAGACAATGCTATGGATTCAGAACCTGAAGCAATTGTATTAGTGGATTCAGAAGCTAATGTTCTAGATGTTATGAAGGGTGCTAAACCTTCAAGAACATATTGGGAAAAACGATTGAATGTTACAGAAGAAACTTCTGCTAACTTGGGTGTACAGCTTGTAGCAAAAGAGATTCCATCTACTACACAGTATACAGATGAACAGATACTAGAAGAATTAAATAAATGTGGTATTTAAAATGAGTACTTGTCCTAACACTAACTTACCAGAATGGAAACGCTTAACTGCTGCAGTGGGTGCAGTAGAAGCAATGCGTGATTATAGAGAAACAGGTACTATTAGATCTGTAGGTGATGTAATATCTAAGATCAATAATAGAACTAGTAAGGAGCAGGAAGGGCTTGGTCCAGTGTCAGCTATTACTAGAAGCTTTGCTCAATATAATAATGAAGCATCTCAAGAAGCAGCTGTTAAGCTTGCTGAAAGACTGTCTAGTAATATTGGTGTTAGTTATGAAGTAGTCAGTCCAGAGAGAGCTGAAGAGCTTCTAAAAGATAATCCACAAAGATATTCAGGTGAGCCTAGTTTCTACCACAAGGGTAAAGTATATCTAGTTAGCAGAGCCTTTGATAGTGAACATGTACTACATGAGTTTTCTCACCCTCTAGTAGATGCTATAGCAATGTTTAACCCAAAGCTTTTTGAGAATCTATACAATCAAGCTATAAGCCTGCATCCAGAACTAAGAGCTGAGGTAGAAAGTAACTACGAGTTATCAGAAGAATACATTAAGAGAGAAGTTGTAGTTAGAGCAATGGCTACATCTAGAAATATTGAGCAGCATAAATCATTTATTGATAGAGTTATTTATGCTCTTAAGCAGTTGTTCCGCAAAGTATTTGGAAGAACTGTTAAGATAGACAAGCTTAGTGTAGATACTAACATCAAGGATTTAGCTAAGATGTTACAGAATGAAACGTTTGACGTTCATTTTGTAGAGTCTTCTGCGTCTGATGTGGTTCAGTTCTTTAAAGAGCAAGAGGACTATAAGGAAGCTTTGGCCAAGTCTACTGCAGATGAGGTTGCAATGAAGATTAAAAACCTTGAAGGCATTGTTAAAAATGTAGCAGCAAAGTTTGTTAAGAAGAGTCCTGAGCTTGCTGAAGCAGTTAAAACTAAAAGAGGTTTAGATCTGGTTGAACAACTTATTAGAGATATTGAAGGTGTTCAAAGAACTAAACCGGAGAGCTACTATGCAGAGCAGGGTATAGATCCTGTAAAGATTGTAAGTGAAATCTTTAACAGTAACCTTCGTGTATTATTTACAGCTATTGAAGACTCTAATAAGATTTTAAATAATCTTGAGTCTTTTAGTACTAAGGTAAACAAAAACGTTAGTCAAGAAGATGGTGCAATGATTTTGTCATTAAGTACCATTGCAGAAACTTTAGGTTTGTGGGCAGCTGAACAGCAAGAAATTGCTCTTAATGCTGGCGTCAATTCAGAGAATCAATACATTAAAGACTTGGTTGCTATTCAAACTAAGGCTGATGCTATTGTGGCAAATATTAAAGGATCAATGCTTGAGCTTGCTACAGACTTGGTTTATGAGTCTTTGGGTAAAAGAGTAATGGAGTCTGGTAAAAAGCTTTGGGAATCAGAGATGGAAATTGCTAAAAAGGCTGGTAACCAAAGACGTATAGATAGACTTAATGAAGTAAAAGATAAGTATGTCATTAGTAGAGAAGGTATTAAGAAAAGATTAGAAGGTAAGCTTGGTGATGCACCTGCTGTGTCTTCTATGTGGGAAGCTTATGTAAGAAACCCTGACCCTATTGTTGGTGGGTTTGCTAAGTGGGTAGAGCAAAATATGTTAAGAGCAGAGAATGATACTCTAGCTAAGCTCAATGACATGGTTAAAATTATTCTACCATTAGCTGAAAAAGCAGGTCTTAAATACGGTAATGAAGAACAGTTCTTTAAGGACTTCTTATTCTTAGATAAGATATCTACAGGAACCCTTAGAGATATTAATGATGAGAATGCTTCTGATATAGAAATGTATGAAGCATGGTCACTATTAAATCCATATAAAGATTACAAGTGGGTCTTTGCAGATATTGCAGATAGAAAAAGAATTGCACTGCAGAATGAGAACTGGGCAGAGTATGAAAAGATTAGATCTGAAGAAGCATCTTTAAGACGTTTTATGCATAACCCTTACCCACAAGAATTCTTAGATGCTCAGATGGTATTTGAGCAGGCTAACAAAGCATATGCTGATAAGTTGCCGGGTATTGGTACAAAAGCTTCTACACAAAGAGATATTGCAATACAACGTTTGAGAGCTATTCAAACACAGTTTAGACAGATGGAATACATTGATGAGGAAAGCACTGCATTCTTAGAAATGGAAGAAGCTTACCGCTTGTATAATGATCTGTATAGAGAAACTAATTTGGATGGTACTCTTAAGAATGAAGAGCAAAGAACTATTGCAAAAATTCTAAAGGATCATAGAAAGAGAACAAGAAATCTATTTGAGTTTAAAGATATACCGGGAGTATTTGATATTGCTTACGATAGATTCTTAGATAGTATAGAAGACTTATCATTTGAAGAGCAAGAGCAAGCTAGAAAGAAATGGATCTTAGAAAATACTGAGATGGCATTGCTTGATGAATATGCTAATAGAGAAGCTGAGATCTATGAAGAAATAGAACAGATTAAAAAGCAGCTTCCTGCATTTTTCAACTCAGAGATAGAAAAGCTTAGAGGTCTTATTGCAGATATTGTTTCTAGTGATAGAGATAATAACAATCAAGTAGATGCTACACAGTTAAGTGATAAGGCTCAGAAAAGAATTCTAGATATAGAGAAAAAGATTGTAGAGCTCCGGGGTCAAGAGATGAATGTAAAAGGTCTTACTAAAGCAGAGTCTCAAGAAATCTTTGACATGTTTGCTAATGATGATATCAACTGGGATCGTTATAAAGCTATCATGGGTAATAAGATTAACATTGGCCCTGAAGTAGAGGTAGCAATGCTAAAGCTTAAAAAGCTTTATCAAGAACTAGAAGCAATGAAGTCTGGTACATATACATCTTATTATGTGGAGTCATGGCAACAGCATCTAGATAGAATAAAAGAAGAAGGTAAGTCTAATAAAGGTTATGGCTTCTTTACTTCTGTAGGTACAGTTGTAGATTTTGATTTAAGAATGGATGATGGTATAATGGAAATTACACCAGCTACAATTAAATCAATCTTACAGGATGAAGTAACTGTTAATACTTTGTTGCAAGATCCTACATTCAGAAAATGGTTTGAAAGAAATCACTTAGCAGTTAAGAAAGTTAAGAAGCTTGGTGAAAGGAACTATGATCAGTATACTATTTACAGACCTACATCTGCATGGATGACAAAGACAGCTTCTAATGATAAGCTTAAGAAAACAATTCTATCTACTGGAGAGGTTATATACAGAGTTCCTAAAAGAACCAAGTACAAGAGTATTGAGTTTAAAAACAAGACTGAAAAGATTCCTGGTGTTACCGTAAGTCAAGTAAATGAAGAAGAGTGGTTACCTAATACAGATATCGTAGAGATAGATGGTGTAAGAAACCCATTCAGAAATGAAAGATACTTTGAGTTAATGGAGTCTAGGAATACTAATAAAATTAATTTCTTGAAGGCTCTTACAAACTGGCACCTAGCTCAACAAGCTGGGGTAAATGCTGGTGGTAGATTAGGGTATATGATTCCACGTTTTGATAGAGATGCTTATGATACTATTACACTCGCTTTAGATAAAGGTTTAGTGGCTGCAGGTAAAGAAAGTTTAACTGACATTTGGAAAGGAATTAAATTTAGATCTTCTGAGGATTACCAGAAGTATGGCCTTAACTATGATGTTGCACAAGTAGTTAGAGAAACTGCAGTAAATGAAGAGCTTACTAGAATTCCTATCTTGGGTGTAGCTAAGATGCCTAAAGACCGTGTGTCTATGAACCTACTGAAGTCTATGGTAGTATACACGGCTTCTGCGGTTACTCATAGAATGCTTGTAGATACATCACCTACCGCACAGATTATGGTTAAAACTCTGCAGAATGGTGAAGCTCTTGATGCTAAGAATAAATACAATAAAAATATTCTTAACTCATTGGGTAAAGCGGTAAATATTAAAATGCCTCAAACAGAATCTAGATTTAAATCATCTAGAGAGAAGGCTATTACTGCAATGTATGATACTCATTACTTGGGACAGCGTTATGCTAATACACTGTTAGATCAATCTGCACCTGAGCTGATGGCTTCAGCTAAGAAGGTTAGTTCTTTTATGATGAAGATGGCATCCAATAGTTTCTTTGCTTTCAACTTAACGTCTGCATTAAAGAACAGGTTTGCTGCTATTGTACAGAATTATACAGAGGCGGCGGCAGGAGAGTTCTTATCATTTAGATCATTAAGAACAGGTAAAGCTATTGCGGCTAGAGCTACTGTAGAATTAACTTCTAATATTTACCATAGAGGTACTAAGCCTAAGAACGTGCAGATAGCACAGCTATTTAATCTTGATGAGAGTTTGAATAAAGCTGCAGAAGGTTTGTATAGAACTCTAGGTAGAGATGCCGCATCTGGTAGCTGGACAATGAGTGCAAGAAAACTTTTAGAGATGAATGGTGCATTAGAGTTGTTATATGGTATGATGCATTTCCAAAAAGTTAAGCTTACAAATGGTCAAGAGATTCCTTTGTATGAAGCATTCAGATTAGAAGAGGGTAAGCTTACCATGAGGCCAGACGTTGTTGATGAATGGCAAATTGATGGTGAAGAGTTTATTAATTTTAAAATTAGATACCAAGGAATCTTTGATAGACTACAGGGTAACTATAAAGGATTAAGACAACCACAAGCTCAGCGTTACTTGCAGTACAAGCATATCTTGTTTATGCATAAGTTCTTTATCTCAATGTTCCAGAGAAGATTTGCAGGTTTATCATTTACAGATCCTATTGGTACTAGAATGCAAGCTGATATTGGAGATTATCAAGGAGGATATTATGTAACTTCTGCTAGATATATCTTAAAGCATGCTAGAGACTTTATGGGTGGTGGTATGAGCATGAGAGATATTCAAACTAGTCCTCATGAAAAAGCAGCACTCAAAAGATTGGGGATGGATATAGGTGCACAGTTTGTTTTAGTACAGACTATTAAGATGATGCTTTCATTATTCTTTGATTATGATGAGGAGGATGAAAAGAGAAAGTCTAAAAGTAAGCTTAGAAGATCTACAGGGCCTATACCTTTCCCAGGTGTTAAAGATGATAGAGATTTTGATCTAGTAAACTTTATGACTATTCATGCTATCAACCAGATGATGCAAGTTCAATTAGAGTCTTCTACATTTAATCCTCTTCCTGGTGGATATAGTAGTTTGTTCTTAGAGTCACAGGGTAAACTAAATAAACCCTTTACTGCATGGGATCCTTCAGTAGGTAGAACTTACCGTGTATTTGATCTAATGTGGAAAGGTGCTACTGGTGATGCAAGAGGTTATTATACAAGGGATGTTGGACCTATGTGGTATCAAAAGAAAGGTGCTCCTAAATGGCAAAATGAATTCTTCCAGATATTTGGTGGAGGTGGTCTGAAAGACTTAGACGCTGTAAAACGCTTAGAGTCTACGATGCAGGCTAAGTACATGAAGTCACGGAGTTAATTCCTGACAATAAATTGAAGAGGGGTTTTTATAAGCCCCTCTTTTTTTGTATTTTATATATGTAAGAACCAACAATTCATATGATGTTTAATAAATTAAAAACCAAAGTCATGGCGTTTGCTGATATCTTTAAAGATGAGAATGACTACAATGAGAAAACTATCATTGGATTTATGTCATTTGCTGTTATGGTTGTCTTTGCTGTAGCAGATTTGGTTACTGGGTATGTTGGTAAGGATTTAGTTATTAACGAAGGGATCTACAACTCTTTTGTATTTATCACTTTAGGTAGTTTTGGAATTGCAGGTCTTGAAAAATTTGCAAAGAAATGAAGTTAGAAGTATTAAGATTTAGCAGTCAAGAGGACAGCACAAACGGAGTATTATTTGATGTTACAGAAGGAAGAAAGTTTTTATGCTACACTCTTGAAGATGAGTATAGGGAGACAAAAGTTATGTCTGAAACACGAATTCCTGCTGGCACATATAAAATCACTCTTAGAACGGTAGGCGGTCACCATGAAAGATATACTAAGAAATATGGTGAAATGCACAAAGGCATGCTATGGGTACGTGATGTGCCTAATTTTAAGTGGATCCTTATTCATACTGGTAATACTGATGAACACACTGCTGGGTGCCTCCTTGTTGGTGATAGTCAACAAAGCAATATTATCAAGGGTGATGGTTTCACAGGTTCAAGCACTCAAGCGTATAAAAGAATCTATCCTCCAATTGCTGCAGCGTTGGAAGCAGGGGAAGAAGTAACAATCACTTACATAGATTACGATACCGTATAACAATCAACTAAATCAACATGGCGAAACATATCAACAGTGCACACCGGGTAAACACAAAGAAGAGTAGACCGGGGGTTCATTCAAAGAATGGAACGAGCAAGAACAAGTCATCAGTAAACTACAAGAAGAAGTACAGAGGACAAGGAAGATGACAAAGAAAAGTTTACTTGATAGAGACAACATTGAGTTGTGGATCTTAACTCCAGAAGAGGAAGCTGAGATTGCAGAGGTGCTAGCTTGGGATGAGACAATCACCGAAGCAGAAGACTTGTTTAGAACTGAACAATTTAAAAAGCTTTCACGATGGAAAAGATTTTATCTAAGATTAAGAGTAGCATTGCTAACCTTCTTACAAATGTTGTAACCTGGACGAGTGTACGCATGGTATACTTGCTGATGTCCTTGGTGTTATTCACTGGGTGGGTGACACGTAGTTGGGATGTTGTAGGGTTTGTTATTGTAATGCTACAGGTTGGTGTATGGACGAAGTTCTGTCCAAGTAAATGGGTGTTTGAAAAGTTAGGCTGGAAAAAGACTGAGCTATAATGTCTGTACTTGATGGAATATCAATAAGGAGTAGGATCTGCCTACTGTGCTCCACTATAATCATGTTGACATTCTTTGTCTTCAAGACTATGGTGGTGTTCCGTTATATACATCATAGTACGTTTACCCATTACTTTGAGTGGCTGAGTGTAATAGCGTTTATGCCTCCGTTTTTTGTAGTTGTTAGAGAATTTCTTCAGAACAAAGAAAGAATCAAAGGTGATCTGGACCAAAAGAATATATATCTAGAGCATGCTGCTAAGATTATTAGGCATGACATGCATAGTGGTATCAACACTTACTTACCCAGAGGTATTAAATCATTGAAGCGCAGGTTGACTGATGAGTCAATTGCTGAGCTTAAGATTGGAAGTCCTTTGAAATTGATACAGGATGGGTTACATCACGCACAGAAAGTATACAGTGGGGTCTATGAGTTCACTAATCTTGTAAAGGAAGGTGCACAGCTAAACAAAGAAGTAAAGAATATAAAGGAGGTCTTAATAGATTACTTAAGACTCACTGCATATAAGAATCAGGTTGTATTAGATGAGAATTTAGATACACCTTTAGAAGTAAATGAAGCGTTGTTCTGTACAGCGGTAGATAATTTTATAAGAAACGGTCTTAAGTATAATGACTCTGGTACTAAATATGTAAAGATATATTTCCAGAATAATTACAATAAGGCATTGCAATTGATCATAGAAGATAATGGGCGTGGTATAACTGCTGAGGAATTTATTGAGCTCAGTAAGCCATACGTCCGTAAAGAAGGACAGAAAGAAACTGGTACGGGATTGGGACTGAACATCTCAATTTCTATTTTAAAAGAACATGGATATACAGTACGGGCTGAGAAAATAGACAGCGGTACTAAAATAATTATTGAGATATGATTGATACGTTGATGCTTATAGATGATGAGAACCTATTCCACTTGGTGTTTGAGGATGCTTGTAGTATGTTGGATATAGCTTTATCTATTGAGTCACTAGATAGTAGTGATGAGGCTGATAAGAAATTTAAATCTTGGTTTCCGGATAATGGTGAAGATAGACCACAATGTGTATTTGTAGACTTAAATATAATTGGATCTTCATATGACGGCATTGAGATGATCCGTAAAATAAATGAGGATTATGGTAATGGATGTGTTATTGGTATTATTTCTAGTAGCAGTGATCAGGCAGAGATTGAGAAAGCAAAGAAAGTAGGTGCACAGTTTTGGATTATTAAGTCCGATGACATTGAACCAAGGCTGGAAGAGTTTCATAAAGACTATGAGGGGTATGTTGATAAGACTAACCCGTTTAAAGTATATAGATGATAAGTTCTAAGGATACAGTAAAGGACGCACTATTAAAAGCCAAGTCTAAAAGGGTTTATATAGAGGGTAACTTTGTCAAGCTATTGGCTGACACTTCTGATAAAAACGTCAGGGAATACCTTGACGAATGTAAACGTAAAGATCAGGAGAATAGAAAGAAGCGTCTTGCTGTAACTAAACAGATTCAGAAACAAAATAAAGAACTTGAGGAGGCTGCCGTAATAAACAAGGATCTACTGAGTGATCTTGAAAATAAGATGGAGGAGCTTGAAGCTTCTAAGAGAGAAGCTGAGGGTTTACGGGATGAAGCCTTAAATGATCTAGAAGTAATGCAAAAAAAGACTCAGTTTGAGTTGATTAGCATTATAGTTAAACTTGCTTTGGGCGTTATTGCGGGTGTTGGTATACTCACTACAGTGTTGTATTTATATATTTTAAGTAGTGGTTTAGATTCTAAGATAATTGAAACTACCTGGTCCAATTTATTTGGTATATTGTTAACTAATTCATTCAGTATAGTTGGTACCATCATGGGTGTCAAGTATGCTACAGAAAAAGACTAATTATGGCTGCAGCTAGATCTCATGAAGATGAGGTATTTAAAGCAAAGAGAAGACCTAAAAGACCTATTAAGTTTAACGTTACTCTAAATGAAGAGCAGAAACATGCAAAAGCAGAGATACTTGAAAACCCAGTCACTGTCTTACAGGGTATGGCAGGAAGTGGGAAAACTTTGGTGGCAGTTCAAACTGGGTTGGATCTCTTATTTACAAAGCAGATTGAAAAGATTATTATCACCAGACCAACCGTTGCCAAAGAAGACATTGGTTTCCTTCCTGGAGATATCAAAGAAAAGATGGATCCGTGGCTTGCTCCTATATACCATAACTTGTACTTACTATACGACAAAGTTAAGATTGACAAGTGTGTTGAAGAAGGGCAAATAGAGATTGTACCGTTTGCATTTATGCGTGGTAGAACCTTTACTGATGCTGTAATCATTTTAGATGAAGCTCAGAATGTTACCATGAACCAAATGGAAATGATGCTTGGACGTCTTGGTAAAGGAAGTACAATGATCATCTGTGGTGATAAAGCTCAGATTGACTTACGTAATAAGAAAGATTCAGGCTTTGGTTTCTTGTATACATTAGAAGCACAGGTTAAAGGGTTTAAAGTGATTACCCTTAAAACAAATCACAGACATGAAATTGTAGAACCTATACTTAAAGTATACGAAGATTATAGATAATGAACTGGACCCTCACCTTAGTTGCTCACTGGCCTCATGATAGATTTGCATTAGGCTTTGAGTCTTTACCTTCTAATGAAGAAGTGCCCTTCCAAACTATACAGTTGTTCTTGCTGATATTTACTATCAGGTTGGATATGTGGCGTGAGGATGAGTATTAACGGTAAGTGAGGGAGAACTTAATCTCCCTCTCTCTTATCCCTTACCGGCTTATTGCTAACCATAGTGGTATGAATATTACGTGTGGCCAGTTTGACCAAGTATAAGAAGACAAATCAAGCGGGATACTTCTTACGTTGGCTGGTTAGCCTTCACTCTCTGTAAGCAGCAGAGAGGTTATTATCACACACAACCCGTTGTTATGATTTACGTGCGACTATGAAGAATAGTAATGCTGTAAGTATGAATGCCATATCTCTAAGGTTTAACTCAAAGATAAATAAACTTTACAGGTTTACAAGTCTTCTTTAAATAAAGCTTCAATTAAAATGAGATAGTTGATTGCGTCTCCAAACTTCTCATCAATCATAGACTGGTCTGGCTTCTTACCCTCTAACTCATACTCACGTATAATTCTACGTACACTGTATAAATGCTTTACCATAAGTTCCCATCCTACACTCATTGGTGTATTATGCATGCTTAGTTCTGATTGTTCTTTGAAACTTTCAAGTGTGTCATGGTCTGTACCATACTCCTTACCTTTTGAGACTAGAGTATTCTTGCACTTATAATATCTGCTGGTTAGTAGTTGGTTAAGTTCTTCAGTATTCATAATTATCAATTTCTTTTATTACTGCTTCCCAATAAGGAAAGTTATTAGACATATACAGGATCTGTTTTGCCTGAATTAGCGCTTGGCTTTTACCCTCATATTTAGCAATCATAGACTTAGCTTTGCTTGCAGGATTTGGATTTCTCATGAATTAACATTAACTTAACATTGAACCCATAAAACTTATAGGCATGAGAAAGATAGCAATAATATTTGTATTAGGAGTATTGGCTAGCTGCTCAACTAGTCAGTCTACAGTTGCAAAGGCAACTGATCCTGACGTAGTTTCACGAGCTAGCTACAATTGTAATGATAAGAACTGTGACTACTATGCTACAGTTCATCATCATGCAATCATTAGATAAAAAAAGAGGGAGTAGACTGGCAGCCTAACTCCCCCTTTACTTTGGGCACGAATTATAGTAACTCTATAGCAAACATAATCAAAAAAGATTTAGCTGCCTAGCTTTTTGTATGATTGAGTTGATTTCTTTATCTATAAGGGTCTTATAGTACTGAGTATCAACATCATACTCTTCCCAAGTTTTATCATCATTAAGAACGTTATGCATAGTCTGCAGATATTTACCTGCTACTAGCTGTTGTTCTCTTCCATCTGGGTTAGTCTTAAAAATTTTACCTCCCTTCTTACTTACATAATATCTTATAGTCTTCTGCAAAGGGTCTGTAACTAACTCTCCGTCCTGTACAGAACGTATCTCTAGTTTCCAGTTACCCTTAGCTTTAGTGCCTATGCAGTAGTCAAGGATGTTTCTGTTCTCAGCAAGATACTCCTCTGGTAAAACTCCCTTTATGAAGTACTGGTATATGGCTTTCGGTACTATGAGCTTGGACTTATTCTTATGTAGGGCCAAACCACTGTACTCAAATCTACCTTTACATTTAGCACTTGCATGTAGAAATTTACCATTGAGAATCTTGTAAAGATCATCAGGTCTTTTTTTCTTTAAAGCTTTCCAGTCAGCAGGATCCATCTCTTTCCAATCATATACTGCTATGTAGTTGTTTACATCAGCAAATACAATCTTCTGATACTTATCATGCTCCAGGTTTAACTGAGTCATATCCTCCCAGCGTTTACATATTTCCATATACTTGTCTTCATACTTTCTAGGGATCATTGTTTCAAGACCATCTGTGTTTTGCATAATAGGAATGCAGTCAGGGATCTCTTCACATATCATCTCATAAAGCATGGTTAGACTAAGCTGTCCGTTGATAGTAATACGCATGGTAAACTCTGGGTCATACAAGAAACTATTAGCATCATTACTCAAACCGTAAGTTGAATTAAGGATAATCTTGTAGACATAATTCATGGGGTTACTCTTAGGGATCTTCTTTCTTTCATCAAAGAACCACTCATAGAGTTGGCAGAATTTGTCTTTGTCAAGATGAGCCGGTGCCCACTTATTTCTAATTGCTAGATTTGGGTAATAAGACGTAACATCAGAAGACATGATTACCATATCTTCATCACTCTTGTATATACCTCTTGTGTTTGCACCATGTACGCCACCAAGTCCGTAGTCTGTTTTTACATTCTTGTACTTGACAGAGTAACTAAGTGCACCCTTTGTACCAGACTTGGGATCATTAGAATCAGTAATTAATATTTTACCCTGGAAGAATTCAAGCAGGTCTTGAAACTCTTTAGTTTGAAACTTGATATAGGGTAAGATTAAGTTCTTGATTTTAATGAAGGGTCTGGGAGTTCTCAGTTGTTTTAGTTCCTTTTTATCAATGCCCAGTTCTTTACTTAAGTAGTAAGCAAACAACTCTTTACTAATACGCGGTTCACTAGCACTATATAGATCTATACCATACTGTTCTGTTAGTGTACCTCTTAGACGGATTTGTTCCGTGCTTAGATGCATTATCTTCTTAGTACTGGATACATCATTAATACAGTACTCAATAACCATGTCTAAGTCCTTAGTATTAGTTATGGGTTCTGTGTGGTGTATTGGCATATCCAATACATTCCACCAGTCCATACTATACTGTATCCACTTTAAAGAGGAAGACTTAGCAGGGTTATCCCAGTGATTCAGTTTGAATACGTCTATTTGTTTAATACGCATTCTATAAGAGCTGTACTTAGGGAACAGTTTGTTTCTCATTAGATCAATTGTCTCTTGAGCAAACTGATATATAGCAGCAGCTATCTGATCACCATCTAGAAGTTTAAGTTGTTCTTGCTTATCAAGAATAAATTCTGTGACCTGGGCATCAAAGGCTAAACCATTATATGAAATATGCCATTCCTGTTTAGCAGCATTAGTTTGAAGGAATTTAAGAAGAGCAGAGAAATCATTTCTCAAACTGCAGACAGCAAATACTTTGATTTCACTCTCCTTATAATGTTCAAATACAGCTACAAAACAGTTGGACAATGTTTCATAATCCATTACCCAGTGTCTATCCATTATTCTACGATTAGACTACTACCAGGTAAAGAAGTTAAACTGCCTGTCTTCTGATTGATATTATCTTCTGCAGGCTTCATGTACTTTTCAAAGTCGTAAGTGTTAGCATTAACTGCAAACTGTGTAACAAACTCACGTGTTGAATCAAGACCCGTAATAACAATCTCATGGAATGTTTCTACTAAACGTCTTTCTTCTTTGTAAGCTTGACCGTTGTTACGCTTTTGAAGTTTAAGTTCTTGAGGATCTCCGTTATCATCAAGCTTAGGTAGCATCTTGTAGGTTTGCTTTTTCTCTTTAGAGATAGCAATTAAGGTACCACCTGTTGGTTCAAAGATTACTTCTACCCATGGGCACTCACTGTAGAGTGGTACTAGAGCAAAAGTTTTATAAGGACCCATGTATGAGTCTACTAACATCATGTTTTGTGGGGCTGTCCAGTTTTCTGGCAGTTCGTACTTTGGTGTTTCTTCTGACATTGATTTTAATTTTTAGAGTTAAGTTGTAAAGTTAACGTTTCTTTTTTAAGATCCGGTTTATCACAGAGTTCTATTGCTTGTTCTAAAGCTTTCTCACTGACACCCAGTATCTTAGAATACTCATCATAGTATATTTCAGGATATAGGTAGCTTTCTATGTACTCTGTTACAGCATCTCCTTGAGAAAAGAAGTCAAGGATCTTTTGCTTAAAGTCTTCTGAGAATCTAGAATACCTACCATCTAAAAAGTGCAGGAAGTTTCTTTCCATGCTTGCAAATGAAAACACTATGTAGATATAGTCATCAGTCTCTAACTCATCAAAGTATAGATCATGATCTCTAAGTTTCATAATATGTTTTTCAAACGCACTACTGTCAAACTTAGCATACTCACACACAAGTGCGCAAGTAGCTGGATGAATGTAGTTCTTAATAGATATGTAGGTTTCTGCAGGTCTATACCTAATACCCCTTTTAAATCCTAACTGAGGATATAGGAAGAAATTACTCTTCTGTACATACTTAGGGAATATTTTATTTATCATAGCATTATACGATCAGGTTTACAAAAATCATAAGGCACATCATAT
>Ga0181568_10000944_pt1 | contig 26623 bp, 7 predicted proteins | sample 101ome_20_FD_133758 | JGI IMG/M metagenome (GOLD analysis project Ga0181568, IMG submission 133758) | Coastal salt marsh microbial communities from the Groves Creek Marsh, Skidaway Island, Georgia - 101404AT metaG (megahit assembly) | ecosystem: Environmental > Aquatic > Marine > Intertidal zone...
ACTATATTTTGCCCGCCATGGACTATATTTTGCCCGCCATGGACTATATTTTGCCCGCGAAGGATTATATTTTGCCATTTGATGTGAATATCATTATTGGTGTTAAAAGCACTATAAACGTTTAAAAAGCGTTGTTTTCGTCTTGAGTGAAAAACAATGGTATATAAAAATTTTTGAAAAGTTTAGATTTCACACTGCTTTTGATGGATATATTTTACAAAGCGAGTGCAACAAAAAACGCAAATTTACGCAACGCAAAATGTGCGCGCGCAAGCAATATTTTCATGACATTTATTTCACAAAAAATATTTTTCCAAAAAACAATTTTCAAAAAAAACAATTTTCCAAAAAACAATTTTCAAAAAAACAATTTTCAAAAAACTAATTTCAAAAACTAATTTCAAAAACTAATTTCAAAAAACTAATTTCAAAAACTAATTTCAAAAGAAATAAAAAAGTTTCAAAAATCTACTCTTTTAAATACAACATTTCTCTTGTTTTATCATATATGTGTTCTAAAAGCATTGTCTTCATTTCTTGAATACGTCGATGTCGTTCATTCTCACAATAAGGTTCGTTTAACTCAACTCCAATTTGTCTTATATCATCACATTTCCAATCCAACCATAATACTTTATGACCAAACTCCCGTATACATCGTGTTAGTTGCTTGAATTTAACACGATCTTCGTCATATATTCGTTCTAATTGCTTCTCTACATGTGCAAAATACGGAGTCATGTAGCTTTCCATTCTTTCAGTTATCGTCTTGTAAACATCGTCCATTGCTCTCAAGTTCCATTCGTTTTCTCCAGTTTTGATTTTGACAAACCGATCTTTGTGACGAGTTTTCATTATAGTGTTATTCATTGGAAATGAGTTGTTAAAAAATATATCAGATATATGTTGTGGAAGAGCATATTTTCCCAAACGAACAATATCTTCCATTCGTTGAATGTAATCTGGTTGAGTGCAGAGTTTTTCTAACATTTCTTCTCCGAAATTCAAGTTAATATTTACATTTTGAGAATTGTCAATATTGTTTATCGTGTTGTTGTTTATAGTGTTGTTTATAATCGACTGAGGTTGATTTGATGATGATGAATTATCAGGATGTAATCTTGTAGGTGCATTACATTTAACTGTGCGCATATGTTTCCATCTCGCTTGAAACGAACTAAATTCTTTTAAGCACCGACCACATGTTTTCGAGTTGTATCCTTTGCATACCCGAATGTGTCGATTATATGCACGTTGGTCAGAGAGTAGTTTATTACAACGATTACAACAATATGTTGAAGAAGTATTAACTATATTTTGCCCGTCATGGACTATATTTTGCCCGTCATGGACTATATTTTGCCCGTCATGGACTATATTCTGCCCGTCATGGATTATATTTTGCCCGTCATGGATGATATTTTGCCCATTTGATTCGATACCTATCGTGGTATTTAATTTATTTGAATAAAGATAACATGGAGTTTTTCGTCTTTCATGTCGAAGTAAATCACATTTCCGTGTTGTAACGTACGAACAGTTGGTGCATTTGTATATCATTATTCATTTATTTACAACGCAATATTCTTTTATATACTTACGCAACGCAACGCAACGCAACGCAACGCAACGCAACAGAAATTCACACCCTTGGAGATTTAAAACGGAACAAAAAACGGAACAAAAAAACTGTCGAAAAATTTGATGCTTTTGAATCAAAGAATACAAAATATTAACAATGAACTCATGTGATTGTTTTAAGTGCATGAATCATATGATACTACCATCCCCGTATTGTTTTTACTACATAGACATATGTGTATCAGACATAGATTCAATGATAGTAAAAGAGATAAGAAAAAAAAATGTAAATTTGAGAAAGGTTGGAATCTTGAATCAAACAAGAAGAGTTTTGTTATCAAAAAAAACAAGTCATCAATGGAGAAGTTTGTCGTGAATTTCAAAAAGATATATTCGTTATTTTGAGTTTTAACATTACTTTTTAGTGAATTCATCAAAACTCGATCAACGCATGATGCTTGCGACCAAAAATCTTACTAATGTGTGTGGGGATCGCTCGTGGAATTCGTTTATAATAGGGCGAATCCTTCTTTTTTGAGAATAGTGTTTGACGAAATCACAGCTTCCCGGATGCGCATCTCGTGATCTAAGAATTCTTGTCCATATTTTGTGTAATGCCCTACGATATTCATAATAAAAAGAAACCTCGAAGTTAAGCGCAAACCTTCGAGTGTCTGTGGGCCACCACTGCGCACAAACCGACGAGCCACCCCAAAAACTATTCTCAAATTTCACAAAACGTATTTTTTAGATTCCCTTTTTTTGATTGAGTTTCTGATTTGGTTTTACTATTTACTGATTCTAAAAGTTTAGTGAATGTACATTGTTTGATTTTTTGAAATAATTCATGTCCATTCATGTAATTCATGTCCATTCATGTAAATACACTGCATAATGTATTATGAAAGGAATGATTTTTTATTATAACAGTTTCAGACGATGTATCGCGATGGAAAGACATTTTGCTACCTTCAACTTTCAGTGTGTAAAAGTGTTAATCTTCAGACAGCACGAGATTTCTAAATATCGAGATAACGTTTGTGTAATACTCAAACGTCGACGTAACAAGGTCATTTTTGAAACGATTATCCAAATTAAAGTATGTGTTTATCATGATGTACAACATCATCAATAGTATCATCAATAGTCGAATAATCCGTCTTGTTTCGTTGTCAACTTTGAAAAACAGTATATATATCAATACAAAAAACATTGTTATACTAAACATAAGTGTTAAATATAACACAGGTTCGATTGGAATACCAGCTTGTAAAAGTACAGCTCCTACAAACATCATCAATGCGAAAATAGCAAGTGTTTCAAACACACCTTTCTTTACGGTTTCGGAACTCACATTTCTTTTTCGAAATATATAGCTAATAAAAATGCCATTCAAAATAGAAAACACACAGAATAAACAAAACCGTACGAAGATTGGAATGTAGCTCTGCATCGGAATTAAAAAGATCAATCCAATATTTGCAAGTAAGAACCATAGTATCCATTTATTAAATTTGTTCATCGTGGTTTCGTTCAAGGATGCATTGACTCTGTTCATAGTTACCCCAGTTAGCAAGAGTTGAAATCCCAAATGCAAAAGTGTTTTGAATACGAATGCATAGTTCAGTTTAGTATTCATTCCTCTAGAATTCATTATTATTTTATTATAACGAAAGAGAAAAACTAGAACATCGATGTATGATTTTACAAATGATACATTAATAATCGATTATTATGCGAATGTTGTTTCTTGTACTCGTGATCAGATGAGTTCTACAGAAATGGGTCTCAGATGTTTCCAAAAAAAGGTGCGACTGTAAAGTCGTCTTTTTTTGTGTTTTTTTTGTGTTCGGTAGACTGCCGCCGTTCACTCGTCGTCGTCAGACTCGTCAGAATCCGAATCGTACGTCGCGAACAGAAGGTGATACGTGAGCTCACGTAGCAACTTGAAGAGCTTGTCCTTCTCATCGTTTGGCAGGTCTTTGCCACCACGACTGCTGTGGATGTAGTCTAAGAGTCCACGTCGCACGGAGGCGTCTTCGTCTCGGTCGAAACCGACTTCGTAGTCGCCTTCTCCGACACTGAGGAACATCATGACATCGTGGGTGACATCTTCTGGAGATTCGACCACGTTGTATGTTTTCATTCCAGAAATACGCCTCAACAGTCTGGTGTCCGTGTACCTTTTGTCCCACAGCTCGCGGTGAGTCGGGAGTTGCGGAACCACGTGTTGGGTGTGGTACGTTTTCCAGATGGTCGCCTGTAGGTCGATAGGGAGAGCCTCCATGTGGTTGGTGTCTGTGCGTTTGGGGTTTGGTGGACTTCTTGACGACACAAACGTCAATTTTTTTCGAGCGTTTTGTCGTTCGAAAATGTTCTCGAAAATGTTTTTTTTTCAAAAAAAGGTGCGACTGTAAAGTCGTCTTTTTTTGTGTTCGGTCGACTACCTCGAGTCCCAATTACATTGAATTAGATGACAATTATCGGGCGCCGCCGACGGACGTATACATCATTTACAAGACTACGCCTGTCCGGTCGAAAATCACTCACGCACGTCTGTGTGCTAGAGTTGATTCCGATTATATGTTTTTCATCATCTTTCGCTCCGACAACATTCTGAGCATCACTTGAGTCGATTGTGTCACAATTCACATGTTCATTGATTGACTCTTCGTACTCTTTCTGCATAGTCAATATAAGTTTCGAAGTTTTCATTACTTTTCGTTGGTATAAACGAATATTCTTTTCCAACTCAATGGATGTCGCTTTTAGACTTTCCATTTTCTTTTGGATTTTCTTTTGGATTTTCTTGATATCCTTTTTATCACGAACCATCTGTATTTTCAATTGGTGTTGTTTTTGAGTTTGTTGGATTGTTTGAGTGTTTAAAATAATCAACAAGAAACGTCAATTTTTTTATCGTTTGGGGGACGGGTTCATGTGGTAATTCTTCCAACTTATATTGACTGGAATTACTGGAAAATACAGATAATGATTACTCGTTGAACGAAACTATGATGAACAAAAACTAGCACAGCGATGTCTGAATTCACAATTTCATATATGATCTATCAATCGATTTTTATGTTGATGTGCTTTGTTGTACTTCTGTGGATACGACGTTTGCATACTTTTGGCCAGCACCCACGTATTTTGAAAACGCATTTTCCTTGATAATCCTGAAATAATACAAAGTGCTCGCGTCTAAATTCGTTACATTGTATGAAGTAGTACCTGCTGCTGTTTGTTCACTGTTGTCCCATGTGGGCTCAATTTTACTATACTGAATTGTATACATGGTTGTGGGAATATCGTTATCTGATGTTTGTGTCCATGTTAGTGTTATACTCGTCGTTGTAATATTAGTCGTTGTAATATTAGTTACTGGTGAGGCAGGGTTGATTGTGAGTGCGTTCAACGGAATATCTGTGATTTGAATTGAGTGTAACGGATGGGTCTCTTGAACAAAGGGTTCATCTGCTTCTGACATTTTGTACAATATGCGCCCTTTTTGGAAATCGATCTCATGATAGGATTCTTCTCCTGCTTCTCCAACCGTGAAATCTAACGCTGTTGCATAAAACGTCTGTGCGTTGTATGCGTTTGTCACATTCAGTCCGAAACTTGATTGGTTGTCACTCCATATGATTTTTATTTTTGTGACAATCATTTCAGGGTGAATCGTGAGCAAATGCATGCCATACAAATGGAATGGATCCCATGTTTTCGGGAAACCGGAATGGTCACTTGATGTTGTGTCGGATATAGTGAATGTTGTAAGTTCACGCGAACCAGTATACAAATGTATGCCGTTGATGGTGCTAGAATTGGAATCCACATAATCTTCAATGTACAAGTCTATTTTGTAATCGTTTTGGATTAATTGTTCTTCAGGATATAGCGACGATGTTTGTACAACTCCTTTCTGCACTGGACCGTATTCACCAGTTTTTGTGTCCCTGAGTCTTGAGTATACGTATAAATCGGGATGGGTTACACCACTCATTATATGAATCAACGTATCAGTATCATCATAATATTCGGTAATTAAATACTGGTAGGAGTCGTTTGTGAAGTTTACTTTATTCGAATCGTGAAATGTAATGTGTAATGTGGGGTCGTTGGTAGGAATGTCTTGTGAACTTACCCAGACTATAACAGCACAATCCAATTGGGAAATTTGTGACTGCGATGAATAGTTTGTAACTTCGAGTTCGGAAAATTTCAATCGATAAAAAACGGGGGTCACACTGGGTACCACAATTTTAGTTGTTTCAAATATACCAGTGAATTCTTCAAGTTGGCTTCGATGTTTCAATGCATAGGATTGAAACTGAAGACGGTTAACGAAATCATGGCTTCCAAATGTTCTTCGTATCTCGTCATTGACAATACTATCTTCTACGTACACGTTGAACCATGCCATTGAAATTTTGTCTGTAAGACCACCCGGGTTCACAGCCCATTTGCTGTCGTTTGATGTACTGGAATGCATTGCAACAAACTGGTCGAACCATCGCTCGTCATTATTTACCGGGGGATTTAACGATGTATTATACCATGTGTTGTTTGTATTATCACCAATTGAAAACTGTTGGTCATTTGTTTTGTTGTTGTACACGTATCCTAATTTTTTCTCGCGAATTCTGTAGGCGGTTTGCCCTGAATAGTGATATCTTTTCACCAAATGATTGTGTACAAAGGCAATCGTAATCCGCAAGTATTCAATTTCAGAATCGTCTTGTTGTGGGTGATTTGTAGGGTCATTTCCGGGACGATTTGAAAATTTATCTGAAAGGTGAATCAAATCCAAAGTATTTAATCTTTGTAATCGAACATCGTCACTGGTAGCTCTTATACACATAACATCATTAGGATAACCAATACTATGCAATGCTTCATTCTTTATGATTGTTAAAGCATTTTGATTCAAAATGTTTGTGAGTCTAATACAAAAGTCCACTACAAAACTTTGTTCTGGTAAAAACACGCTATCTGTATCGAATGTGTATGTTCCGTCTTTAGCTACACGGCGTTCTTCGTTAAATACAGTATCCAAGTCGAATGATGGAGGGTTTGTGCCAACAATAACAGTGGATGTATTTGTTCCACCAGATGTGTCGAAGTAACCAACTCCAGCTCCATCTAATTTTGCCACGAAAGAGTGAGTCGGTTGAATATCTGGTGAGAGAACGAATGTGTCAAATTGTGTGTATGGTGCTGTTCCAATGTACATATAGTACAACGCACTGGGGTCAATACTTGCAATATCGGAGACATTTCCTGAATCATCGATTGTTTTTATTGGGATCGAATTTATTTGGAATTTCTGTATGTTCAGTGTCCACGGATTATAGTTACCCACTTTGAAGTCAGTATGTTCTGAATCGTTGTACGAGTACAACCCAATCTTGCAAGTGTCACTTTTTGTATACGTGTCCCAGAATTCAGGGTACAATGTGCGACTGAACCGGAATCGTTCCACTCCTTCATGTTGGTATAAAATAATTTCAGTATGGTCTACATATATAGAAAATTTCGCAGCGTTTCTCGCGGTTTCGTCTACAACCCGGTTATCTTCTGATTTTTCTAACATATTTCCTGATACATTGTATCCATAATATAGGTTACTGTAACCTGTTCCCCACCATATGATATCCGATATTCCTTTGGAATGGATATTAGTGCTTGTACTCTTCATGGAATGTCCAATGTAGATGCCACAAATGTTATTTATTGAACGAATAGTGCATTCAACGTAAAGTGGAAGTTGGTATGTCTGTTTGGTTAATATGTGCATTTTATCATTTATACATTGTATTGAGTTTGAATCGAAAGATGTATCGATTACATAACTAGTTCTAGACAAGTCAAATGTAGATGTAGAAAATAAGATTCTGTTTATGAATGGAGTAACAGTCGTGAGTTGTGTTTGATGTTGATGTGTGCTAATAATCGTGAAATCGGGACTTGTTTGAGGTGAATCAAAGCATATCGCCTTTACATCACGAGACGACCCAGACGATGAAGTCATTTCACAATTTATCGTGATGTCGTCGGTTCCTACTTCTCGTAAATTTCTTGTGTACGATGTCACATCAAGACGAACATCTGTGTGTACATAAGTGGGTGTTTTCGATTGATTAATCACAAATGGTCTTGGAATTGTATTTGAATGAAACAAATAATACGTTTCATTGCTCATTTGTCTTGTGTTTTTGTCTATGATGATACTGTATATATAGTAATCTTGATCATACTTGGTTCGATAACGAACACGCATTAAAGGATCGAAATACTCTGTGATAAATACCTTATTCGTTTGTGGAGTTGAATTCAAATGTTTTTGTTTTATCAAATCATAAAAATGTGTCAGCATCATATGAGGAGCTTTAAGATCAGTAGAGGTCGTTGTGTCGTGTTCCGTAACATAATTCATGCTGGTATCTTCAATCGGCACGTTGCATACGATCAAGTAATATTCACAATCTGTAGGCAAATTATCAACTGTCAGTTCGATATACCATTCTGTTTGCGAGTCTAGTGTGAATGTTAAAGGAACGTCCATATCCACTCTTGGTGTTGATGGCGGTGTGAATGTATAGTATTGCATAAGTACTTCTTTATCGTTAATTCTAGTTTCATTATTATATACATATGTATCCGTATTATGTACAAATGGACGTATATATGTGAATACAGAAGAAGTTGCAAGAATACAAGTATGTATGTAGTATTGCATTGTGGGATCAATAATCAAATGTTGAGAATATCGTAGTGGGTTTGTTATTGTGAAGTCGGTGGGTAGTAGATTATTATTCAAACCGTCTACATCGAACATGATATAAGTAATATCGTTAAAATCGTTCCGGTTCATAAATAAACTGACATCTGGGGGGGGCGTTGATAATTTTGAAAGAAAAATGTAAATTTTGTAACTTGCAAGCGGAACTTTAGCAATGGGTGTAAATGCGGAATTAAATGTCAATGTAAACTGTATTTGCTCATCAAATGATGCGTTTGTTGGATACACTGAAACTGAAATATTTGTAATCAGAGATTGAGTGTCATCGTAATCGAATTTGTCTCGTGTGAATGTAAGTTTTTCTAGTTTGGTTGTTCCCTGTTGTCCATATTCGTTGAACGCAGACAAATACAGATAGTACTTTTGTGTTTTGTTTAGGGTGACTTTTTGAGCGGATAATGGCCGCATATTTGATAGTATTGATGAACTGAGATTAGAAGGAACGGATTGTACTGGTTTGAACACATAAAGTGGATGGTAAGAGTATTTGAATACGGGTCCGGACCCGTATGTATTTCTCAGGTCATCTAATAAAACATCATTATCGAAAACCGGTCGAAAGTGTGGGTAATAAACATCTCCTTTACTGAATTGCTTAGAGTACTGTTTGTAATAGGAACCTAGGGTGTGATTGAAATCATTTTGTTTTTCATTTGGAAGGGTTGTGTATATAGTTTTTTCTGTCATAGACACATCAACAAAACCATCGTCTGCATGTTGGTTAATGTAAGCTTGTACACGATTACGAATACCTCTGTCGTTATGATTCATCATTACAAAGCATGCGTACACTGTGGTATCCTCTTCGAAATAGAAATGAAACGTCGGGTCGTAATCGATCGCGTATGCGTATTCCATGCGATAGTATACGCAATTTCGAAACTCTGTTGGAACCTCGATGATTTCGTGTTTATTGCCAAAGTGGTCTAACAATAACTCAGAATGACTTAAAGCGCCTTCTTCTAAAGGAAAAATGCATTGTTCAGAAGACACATGTCTCTTTGAACTGTGTACAGACACACAACGACGGTTTAACACATTCTCTTGCAAATAGGTTTGAATGTCCAATGTAGCGTTTCCGGATGCATCAACTGATACCAAATTTGTTGTACGTATATGATTAATCATGTGTGGCTCTAAAATGTTCAAATCTGCATCAGAATAATCGTGTGTCGACAGAATGTATCCGACCTGTTCAACATTCGTGAGATTTGATAAGCTTACATTGATCGTTTTGTAATTGAAATCGGTGATGGTTAAGGATACTGTGCTTAGAAGATCGGCATCTAAATCTGATTGGGTTGCTGCGAGTTCAAAAGGCTTGTATTCAACATGCTTACCGATTTGGATGCGTGACAGTATAAAATTCGTATTTGTGGTATCATAATTTTCAAATGGATATGTGTTTCCCGTTGAAATACTGGTAATGGTATCAGGGTCGGTATTCACCACAGTGTAATCCCGATGAAACCGATTCGTAGATTGATTTCGGACGAGAAAACACCCTTGGTTTTTGGTTTGAAGAACGTGGTTTGAACGATGGGTTGTTATGAATAAGGTATGTCGTCCTTTTATGGTGATAATATCATCAATGGATATGGTTCCATTGTCAATTAAACTGATGTGGACCTCTACAAAGTGGTTTTTTCTTCCAAACTCGTTCAATAAATCTTTCACGTGGATGTTCGAATATGGATACATATATGTTGTGTAAAACCATACCTTCTTGTTAGTTTTGTCTATAATGAAAATATCATCACCACCACCAATGACGTAATCGTTAATTGGCTTTAATCCATTGCCTGGTTTTTCTAAAAAGTCGTTAATGATGTACAAATAGGTAAATGTGTTTACTTCGATAGTTGTATCGGTTGTAACCGAATCGATTCCAAGTCCCACTGTTTGTCCAACCCCAAACCATTTGGATGATTCGTTGTCTGATGTGGTTGTTAGAACACGAATGTGATTTGTGCCGTTTAACACAGTATGTATTTGAGAGTGTAAGGTTGGAACATGGATGAGAATGAAATCACTGGTTGTGTTGCAGTATTGATAGAACAAGCTTCCATTATTGAACACTGAGAACACCTTATCAGTCGTAAATGTGAATCGTTTCACTTTGCTATGAATATCTGATTCTATTTGGTCAATGTTCGATTTGAATGTGCTTAACACAGAGACACCACTTTTTGGATAACACAATAGAGTATGGTCCCAACAAATAACGAAGATGTTACCATCACATATTCCGACAGAACGAACACCTGACCTAGACCCTGTGTTCGAATCCGTCTGTATTTTGTCACAGTGTACGAAATATGGGATGTTGTTTGGATGTGCAGTTGATGAATAGATGGATGTCCATGACGGTCCGGTGTAAAATACAGAAATTACTTTCGTATTAATGTCCTCGAGTAACAACAAAGTGATACACTCTGACGGATTTAACGAATCAGTTGTAACAACATCAACGATGTTTTTGTTATTTCGTATGGTATATTCAGAAATGAACATTTTCGTGGTTGTACTATGATCATAAATGACACACTGGGCGAATGGTTGGGTTCGTATGATGATTGTTTGCTTGACTGCGTCGTCGAATGATGAACTTGGCTGAGCGTGGGAATCGTCACTTGTTCTAAATGCATTTACGAACGTTGTAAAATTTCCTGAAGTGATTTCCATGTCTTCACTCCTGTTTGTTTTGTAATAAACAATTTCAATGCGACTTATAGCTTTTTCTGGGTCTACACTAAGCTCAAAATACGAGTCAAGCTGGTATTGGGAAGTATTTCTGTTCAAAACAATTCTCTGATTATAGTTTTGCAAGATGGTTGACATAGTAGTATGATAATTTGGGTCAGTTGAATTCATACTTACAGAAGACCCATCATCTGGAAAATTTTCTACATTGTATGAAGTAAAGTCGGAGCTGGTAGTATCAACGTAGTATGATAAAATCTTTCCGGAAAAATCCGACAATCGAATTTCGATGATATCTAGTAAGTTATCTGAAGACGTTAGAGATTTGATTATGAATTTTACTTTATGTGTGTCGATTTCCGGTTTGTTTACGCCCAGAGCAGACAAATGTCCAGCAGCCCAGAGGGACGTTTGTTTTGTTTCTTCGTATACATTTTCTGGGTCGTTGTATTCCAAGTTCCCTTCAACAGCTCCTGGAAATCGAATTCCAAGCAAATTGGAGTCGTACGATGCAAACCCCTTCATTTGGAATTCATAGTTCGTTTTATCTGTGTCGAAATATGTATCCCAACTGAACGATGTGGTGACGTTGGATGAAGTCCAGAGTGTTGATGAGGAGTCAATGGTCAGAAGTCCATTAAGATCAAAATAATCCCTATTTTCTTCAATACGTTTGTATGATACTATCCTATCATCCAATGTATTTTTTGCAATGATGTGAACTGTGTACGGCAAACTCATGTTCAAAGGGAACGACGTATGAGTGAAGTTTACGGTGACTTTTTCTACATCTGCAAATAATGGAATGGTTGATATGTTGCCTGGAGTCGTGAGACGGTTTGTGTGGATGGTTTGGTTACCCACTGTGATGGCAAAGTTTTCAGAACATGCGTACTCGTAAAACACAATATCAACTTTCGTAATTTCTTCGGATGGGTTTATTAATGTCAACTCTAAATATGAATCTATGTCATAGTCGTCCCACTCTGTGTGATTTTCTGGGTCATCATTATATGTTGACAACTGCGCAAAATAAATAGGACTTGTAGATAAAGATTGGTCTGTAATTTGAAATGCAAGTTCCGTATTAGTTATGTTCGATAGTCGAATATAGTCTATCTTTATAACTGTTGATTCTTTCGATGTTACTCGCATTGTTAGTTTGTTTCTTGGGTGTAAATTTTCTTCATCTATGATTTTATCAGGGAGTTGGATTGTATATAAAGTGTCAGGGTCGTGAGGTGCGATAATTGTTTCCGTAAGTGATTTGTAATACGATGGTTGATTGATTAGCTTATCAATGATCGTTTCGTATTGATATATGTTTTCTATGTTATTGACGAACGTATTTGTGATTAACAGGTAAAATGTGAGTTCGGTATACAAATCTACATTATGAAGCGTAAATGTGATTTCTGGCGGAGAAGCCAAAGTATCTATGGTCGCGGTATTAATTACATCGATGTTTAGATTTTGTAAAGTGAGTTTCGGAGTACTCTGGACAGTAGATGCTCCGATTTCGAAACGTGATAGTTTGTGGTCGTCATTTTGGTGAGTTACCAAATAGACGTGTTCAGCATTAGCAAAGTATGATGCTATCACATTGTTTGATTTTGTAAATGTGGAAGATGTTTTCACTTCAAACGAAGGCGAAGAAATGTTCGGAACCATACGAAGTGTGTGAACATATTGCGCGATGGGTGTACTTGTTGTGTATGTAATCAAATTTCCATACATGGATGGATAGCTGACGAACTCACCGCCTTGTGTAGGAATGACGTTTGTAGTATTCGGCAACCATTTGGTAAATCTTTTTTCATTGTCATCATAAACCAGTGAACTGATTGTGGTCACTTTGTGTTGAGGGTTGCTGTACATCGAGAAAATGCCTTGTTGAATGGAAAGTAACATCGCTTGAGTTGCACCGGAACGTGTACCTATCTTGAAATTTGTTGATATGGTTGATGCATGGGGTGTTTGTGAAACTTCCACGTCGTCTTCATAAAACACGGTTTTGGATTCATCCACATATATCGCAACGCGTTTTGGAACTTGTGTCGAAATTCCTTCGATGAGATGGTAAGGAATTATACTCTGTACATATACATCTGAAATATCTTTATTATCAAGATAATCAAGTAATTCGTAACCGATAGTAGTGTCATACGCAATCTCCGTTGCATTTGCGTATAGTTTATCCACAAGTATATGAGTTGAAGAACCGTTGACACTGTACGTCCATTTGGGACTCCATAAAGGTCTGTTGTAATAGATTTTTATTTTATCTGTGTTGTAAGGCACAGTAAGAGTGAACAGTTTATCACCCAAAGAAACATGATTGACTACGTTTTCATGAAATCCTGGTCTGACATTTGTTTTCCCGTCTGTCAGTTGATACCAAAAATTTTCCGTGGTCGCCTGATGAAATGAATGATAATGAAGTTGTTGTAAAGATGGATCTAGTTTGAGTGTTTTCCAATTACTATCGAAAATTTGAATATCCGCAAAAATTATATAGTCGTCGTATGAAAACTCCTGAATGAAAAAATCCAGGTCTATGTTTTTTTGTGTGGCTGATGAGTGCTTGTAATATATTTCGGGCTCACTGGGTGCTGCATGTGGCGACAATAAAATTCGTAAATCGTTCAAATATTCACACTCAATGTATATAGGAAGAGGGTAAGCGTTATTTGTTAAAACATCAACAACATCAGTGGTTGTGTATGCGCTCAATCCGTCTGACGAAAATGTTATTTTTGAGGCGTCGGATGGTGTACATGTTGTGGCGGACATGAGCAGTTTTCGTTTTGCGGCTAATGTTTTTTGGGAGTTTTGCATCAGGGTGTTCTGGTTAATGGTATATTTTAGTAGATGGCTTGTAATTGTAGTCGTTGTTCGTGTTCCTAAAAAGAATTGTGTTGTAGGGGACAGTGGTGTGGAATGATGTGTTGATGAGATTTCTGTGTCGTCTTCATACAAAACTTCTTTGGATTCATCCATATATACCGCAATCCGTTTTGGGATTTGTTTTGAAATTCCTTCGATGAGATGGTAAGGAATTTTACTCTGTAAGGTTGAAATATCTGTATCATCATATACTGTGTAATCGGTATTATTGTCATACGCAATCTCCGTTCCATTTGTGTAAAGTTTATCCACAAGTATATGAGTTGAAGAACCGTTAACGCTACATCTCCATTTGGGAGTCCATCTAGGTCTATTGTAATAGATTTTTATTTTATCTGTGTTGTAAGGCACAGTAAGGGTGAAAATTTTGTCATTTACTTCAAAACGGTCGTTAACATCATCATATCCTGGTTTGACATTTGTCTTTCCGTCAACCATTTGGTACCAAAATTCACTGTATGACCGACGGGAATAATTGGTGTTATTGTTTGGTTTGAAGTGAACCTTTTGTAAATGCGGATCGAGATAGAGTTTGTTTCCAGTTCCAGACGAATCGAATATCTCCATTTCGGCAAATATTATATATCGACTATCAGTTGATTTTTCTTCGAGGAAAAAGTCTATTTTTATGTTATCGTACACTGTTCCTGAATGTTGATGTTCTATTTCATAACTTGTTGTTGAATGAGCCAATAAAATGCCCATGTCTCCAATCACGTCGCATTCGAAGTATATAGGCAGATAATGTGGGGTACTTGTTTTTACATCGACGATTCCAGTGGTTGTGTACACACTTGGGTCGTCGTCTGTATGGAACGTAACTAGGTCTGGATCATTTGGATCATACGAACACGTTGATTCCGTTAATATTATAGTAGAAGAACGATCATTAAATCGACTTGTCAAAAACGTCAAATATGATCCGTTGAACAGTGTGTACAATACCGAGCTGGTTTGGGTATTCGTATCGTTGTATGATGTTATATTAGACATACTTTCAGTTTGTAGACGCACAAACTGTGCGTTGTTAACTGTGTTGTTGTTAACCTTATAGATATGAAGTTTGTTGAATTCGGGAACAGAAACTTGTGGTATGTTTTGAATCCATGGATTTCGATTGGAAACACGGAAGTTTCGGATATACGTATTATTACCTTGACCATACAAACCGATTTTCCCGTTTATTTTATCTTTTATCAAATCATGTTCAGACCGTTGAATTCGATGAACTTCTTTTCCTTCCTCTGCATACATTATTATCTCGTGATCGTCAATAAATACAGATATCTTACTGAACACATCGTCTGTGTGTTTGATGTTTTTTACAGGATATGCAAAAAAGGCTGGGTTTCCTTCTCTTCTGATCGGGGCGATAATACCATCAGTGATTCCGTAGTAACGAAAGTAGTAGAATGATTTTTCTTGATTTATTCCGTTAATTCCAAACGAAACACCTTTGTTAACACCAGAATCATGGAAATTGGTGTCTGTCCAAAACACTTCATCACTAGCAAACATGTGTATTACTGTTGTTTTATTTGTGCAAATTTCGCATTCAACATATAACGGAATAGTGAATGTTTCATGTGAAAGTATATGGGTTTCAGAATTTATTGCAAGTTCAGCTATGCTATCGATATTATATATCGTTGATGAGTTCGGAATGATTGTGTTGTATGTCAAGTTTTGATATGCTGGTAATGGTTGAGGGCTATTTAATGTATACGAAATATCGAATGTTTCTGGGTTCAAATCAATTTTACGAAGAATGACAGGGTCTTCTTCTGGTAGATAAGATACGGCTTTGTTTTCAAAAATGACAATCGTATCACCTCGGATTGAAACATCATTTAGACGTCTAGGAACATTCGCTACATCTGGAATCTCAATGGTTTGTAAGTATTCCCATGCGGATGTAGAATCGTTTTTATTGTACACGACGACACACAGGTTTTCATGTGTATCAGTTGTATGTTTAACGTGCATGTAACAAAAGAATTTATCGGTGATCCAAGATACGTTGCGGTCACATATTGGGTTTGTTGACGCTTGTGAACTGTTTATTGAAAACTTTCCTGCGTTTGTGTGTGCGCCTTGTTGGTGAGACGATGTGGATGACTGTAAAAATGTGGGGAATTCGATATCATTGATTGAAATCAATGCAGTACCCAACGGTTGGGACAAGTCTAGAACACCCGACTCGTAATGTGTGAACAGAAGTTCGGTTTCATACACTTCGATGCTTTTCGATGATGTGTCCATACGCATCATATACTTTGCGGATGTATCTGAAAACATCAACGTACGAATCTCTTGTTTGTATGTGTCAATTGCGCTTAAGGAACAGTCGAACCGTCTTTGCCATGGAAAGTTTAAGTTTAGATGACTGGACATTTTGTGTGAATTGTATGGATTGTATGGATTTGAATGACCGACTTTGAAATTACGAAAATAACCCTGATTATACGTATATGTGCCTACACGAACTGAACCACCTGATACTGCCCAATCGGGAAACGGTGTTGTATCACTTGTGAACCTATATTTTTCGATACCGTTATGATAGGCGATGACAGTGTCTTCCGTAATATACAAGGCAAAAATTTTATATTCGGTTCTTGTGGGATCCGTTTCATATAATGAAACTTCTGTTCCATTTATATATAGACTGAAACTGACATTTGAACTACCATTCCACATACCAGTTCCCCATTTGATTGTATTTATGTCATGAGAGATACCACCATGAACAATATCACCATATTCATATCCGTTTCCAATAAGTATCGATGTATAACTGTTACCAAGTTTTAGTTCACATTCCACATACAGTGGAAGTGTGAATCGTTTGAGAGATAATAGGGTTCGTGTACCTGATGTATACAAAGTTGTTCCGCCTTCTAGATAATTTAATGAACCCTCGTTTGATTTCTGGAATGTTTTTGCATTAAATAACAATGTTTCCATTGAAAAGTCTGCGAGGGTGTTATTATACACATTGAATGTGTTTGTATAGTTGAATGTGTATAACTCAACGTTGTATGGGTTGTTTCCTTCATCAAAGATTCGTTTCGAAGAAAAAGAGTCAACGGTTGCCAAGTCTTGGTTGAAATTTTCGTAATTATTTACTGTGTGTGTTGGTGTTAATCGATTGATCGTGAATACGGATGCATGGGTCTGCTGGATCAGATAATCGTCTGCGAGTATACATGTGTTTACAAGCGGTGTGTTTTCATTTTGAATCGTTTGTATTTGATTTAAAGTTGTATTCGATAAATGGGTTGGAACGCTGAATGTGTTGAAAGCGATCTCAAAGGGTTCTATTGAGCTCAATTTTGAAAACGTGCGAGGTTCACTGTAGTATGTGATTGAATCGATTGTTACTCTAATCACTACAGTATGTTCGTCTATGCTCACCGCTGGTGATGGTTGTGGGTGCTGAATACTAGCTGAAACGATTTGGTTTGAACCAACCGTCAGACTGTATGTTGTGAATAACGCCGATTCAATGTCGTTGTCAAAGATTGCAATCTCATACTCTACGAACGTTTGTTCTATAGAAAAGAAGATCACATCGATGTCAAACCAGTTGTTAGTTGGGTTGTACACAACGTTATTAATTGTCAGTTTAACTGGCGAATCGAGTTCTTCTTTGTTGTGAACGATGAACTCGTCGTACCTATCTAAATCGACACCATTTATGAATATCCCCACGTACAAGAAGGCTCTATGTGCGAGTTTTCTGTCGAAGGTTGTAGCAATATCTACTTGCACTAACGGATTTGAATTCAAATTCAGTCGGAATCCAATTGGTGTGTTTTGTGCGGTGACAGAGATGCTTGATTCGTTTGTATATGTGTTGTTTTGAAGCGAAAGTTTTACTTGTGGTTGGGTTAATTTGTACACACTCAGAAGGGTTTTGCATGTTAATACATCATCAGGTTTTGGTACAATACCAAATATGTCTGGAAAGACTTGATTTTTGTAAGAAAAATAGATTGATAAATCGTTTGAAATGGTTATGGATAAAGATCCACTTTCGTAGTCGGAATGAACAGATTGAATGAGCTGGAGAGGCAAACTGGTGGTTGTTGTGAGTAAAGTCGCACGGTCATACGCAAACGATGAGTCCAATACAATCGCTTGATGTCCCCACTGGAATGAGTCTTTTTTATGGATGACTTGATTCTGGAAGATTGACACCCAAGCCGTATTTGTGACTGAAGACGGATTCGGATTGTATGAGCCAGTGTTCAATCCGGTATCGGTAATCTCGATGTAACTGCCGCTCGGAAACACAATAACGTTTCCGTATAGTGACGGAGTGCTTTCCAATGAAGTGCTTACACTCAACGTATTGTTTAAAACCAACGATTCATATTGGGACTCAGTTTCGGAGTATTTGAGAATGCTTGTATTCAAATAAGAAGGGTTCAGTTTGTCGACACCAGTAATTACCAGATAATTGGAATTGAACGAAATACACGGTGAGTTGATGCTATGAACGTGTTTGAATATTGAATTGATGTCTAAAACTTGTTTAAGTACGAATGTTGATTGAGTAATGTTTGGTTGATGAACAAAAAAGTTCGGGTTAGAACACGGTATAACCTTGAAATTATTGTATGTGCCCTTATCCCAACTCCATATACCAACACGAACAGTGCCTCCAGCTACAGCCCAGTCTGGAAATGTGTAATCATTTTTTGAGAAATGGTATTTTTCAACATTATCGTCAAACATAATGATCACATTTTCGTCAACATAAACAGACATTTTTTTTGAATTAGATGATGTCGAATCATTTTGACGTAGCGTTGTACCGTTCATACCAACAGTGTAATCATCTGTAAAAGAACCCGTTCCCCACGCCACTGTACCAGGTTCATATTTCATATTAGTATTTGTACTTGTACCCATATTGTTTGCTAAAAGAATGGAAACAGCTTGGCTGTCAGTGTTTTGCATTTCACATTCGACGTATAACGGTAATTGAAATGATTCTACTGATAATAAATGTACCATTCCTGATGTTGTGAGAGTTTGTGATGATGAGTTGTATGTTGTTCTAGTCGAATCAGAGTTTTCGAATGTACCACTACCGTCAAATGATAATTGTTCACCCCCAAATGTTTCCAGGATATTTGTTGGTGGTACAGAAGGTGCAACATACCTTACATATTTGTATACTTTGATAGAATCAAACTGTATTACAATTTCTGGTGAAACGGTTCTTTCGTCATTTGCTACATATGGACGGTTATCGAAGATCAGTATGGTTTCTCCTTGAATCCTAATATCATTGATTCGCATGGTTCCATTTACTAATTGCAAGGCTTGATCCAGCACTTCAAAAGCAACATATGTATTCGTGTCTATGTTTTTGATATAGATATGGATATCACAACGTTGATCGTTTGTAGGTGATATTGACGGGTACACGAAAAATGTTTCAGTAATCCATGAGAATTCGATTGGAACAAACGATCTGATGTTTGCTTGAACTGGGTGTGGGGACAATCCTCCAACGGATTTGGTGTTAAAATCAATTACGGGAAAGTTGATACCTGTGATTTCAGCATCCAGGAGATCTGTGGGAATAGGGGATGATGTCAGACGGTTCATGTTATCAATTGATGTAGAAAAACAGTTTATAGTTGCGTTTGTAGTATCCACACACAATGTGCTCGTGCCTCCAATCGATGATACCATATACAATACGAAAAGGTCGTCTGGAATTGTGAACTCAGAAGAAGTCAGCGATGTCAAATTGAGTGTACTCGAAGAAGAATACGAAATGGTTCCAGAAGAGTCAGTGTACATGAACACATGGGTATGGCTCGCCTGATGGATGATACAAGAGCTGGTCATAATGACGTGTTCGTATGAAGAAGCGCTCACAGGTTCTAAGTCAAACACTGGGCTTTCTGAAGTAAAAGTAATCCCTCCAGAAGTGTTCATTATGTAAGGTTCCCTTTGAATACTCAATGTTATTGCAAGTGCGGTTTTATCGTCGTAGTATGTATTTTCTTCATCTAATGCGTTTGTTACCTTGTATACAAATAGAGTTCTGTATGTTGTTCCTTCAACAAACGGTTGGTCAATGTTTCCATAATAATCGGTGTATGTAGATAGAGTAAATGTAGTCGCAATTCGATAATGACTTATGGACAATAAAGTTATCGTTTGGTCAAATTGTCCAGTACCTCCCGTACTACCTGCTGGAGTAGGTCCAATCACAGTGCTATTGTGCGAGATTTCCATCGCGGGAGCATACGACTCATTGAACCAAGTGTATTCGACGGATGTTATTGGAACAGTTGTTTTTAATGTGAACAACAGCACTGGAGATGCGTTCATGTTCGGATTGGTGGTGATATCGTATTTTAGTCCTGTAGCAAGGTTTGAGTCTGTGAGAATATCGTTGAGAGTTTCTGTCCCGCCTGGTGTGATACCAATTAACAAAGCATTCGTATCTATCAGTTCAATTGAATACAATAGATCGGTTCCATCCGAGCCTTTACACGTCAAATGTGTAAGGTGAAAGTATACATAATCCGTTGCAACGTTAGGACCCACTCGTTTGAAAGAGTATTCGTATGTTGTGGTGATCGTCGAAGGAGTCAAAAATCGTCCTGTTGAGTTAGAATAATAGTACTCGATTGTTACATCCGAACGATTTTCTTCAAAGAATGCAGCCTCAACTGAAATGCTGGTGATATTTGCCAAAATTTCGATTTCGCTTTCATAGACGAAATGTAACTGTTCGTTTGTAAATACAGCGCTACGAAGGATTATAAATTCGTTGACGTTTCCGAGTTCCGATATATTTTTAGACAAGAACTTGAATAAATTTGTTGAATCATTTGTATACACCGATACCACGTTTACAAAAAGTTTTGGATGTCCCCATAAATTTAGAGATGGGTTTATGCTACGATCATTGTATGGGGTTTCGAGTGGAAAATGCAAACACGTTGACAGGTCTATACTTGATAATACAATATCAGAGCTTAACACGGGTGTCGTTGGTTTTGTGTATGGTATTTTTGCATAATCCACGTCTACGGAGTATCCGTCTTTATTTTCGAGGAATAGTCTGAAGCTAACATCGTTAGACGCTTTTCTATTTGAAATGAATATATAGGTTGTAACTAAATTTCCTATCGAATTCATCATGTTCAGCGAATCATGGTTAAGGGTAACTTCCACAGTGATGCTTGTTGGATTCATTGTTGGAGTAACGGATTGTATTAAGTCTAATGTCATTTCTGAGTACATGCTGTAGATTTGTTTGATATTTTGGTGTGTCAATGCTTTATTATACACTCGAATATCATCTAGAATTCCGTCGAATTTGTTGTTCAGTACTCCATCCAGAATGTCGGTTCCAATGTAGGTTGGCTCGTTGTTGCTTCCAACGGATAAGAAATCTTGCAAATAGGTTTCGTAACAACCGTTGTAGTTTCCATTCACATAGGTACAAATCATGTTCATACGTTCATTGTAGGTTGTTGCTATATGCGACCATTCTCCGCTATCGATTTGCATTTGACGATGTACATTGGAACGGTACAACTCGGTGATTGCGTGTGGGTCCAACGAACCTGCATAAATGCGCACACTGTCCAATTCTCCAATAAAAGTGGAACTCAATACATAATCAATATCATCGTTAAATACAAATTCTGTGATGTCGGTAATTGTAGAATTCGAGTCTGTTACACCATCGATATAGAACGTTATTTTTTGATGGATGATATTCAGAACGACACCGATGTGTGACCATTCACCAACATTTTTTAAAACGCCGTTGGATTCGTAGGATTGATGACCGCTTGGTGTTGAAAGTTGTATGCGTCCACTTGCAAGAATTTTCAAACTGAATGCGGTATCTTTGCGGAGGAGTTCCATATTGCTAGAGTCAACTGTACGTTTGACCCAACACGAAAACGAGAACCCGTCAAACACCATGTTTGTGTACATCGAACCGGTTATGTTCATAGACTGAGTTCCGTCGAACGAAACACCTTTTGCTCCCGGCATATACGTATCCAATGTACGTTGTGTGTCGACAGTCAATGTTCCATGATTATCGAATTCGCTTCCGTCGTTTACAACAGTACCACTTGATTCATCAAAACTCCAATCCAATATTAGCATGGGTTTAAATTCAAAAGGTTTGTATGGTAGTTGTGTGTCTAAACAAACATCAGCTCTAACATCGACTAAGTATGCATTAAATCCACCTATAGTAACAGCTTCGTTATGTTGTTTAATGTTGAGATTCGGAATCGAGTGTGTTGCAATCAGGGCGAAATCGATGTACTCTACACATACACTGTTCTTCGCATCGATATGTAACGCAAAATGCGTAAACCGATTAAATAGTTGAGGTACACTTGACAGCTCTAATGTTTGTTTTATGCCTGTGTCCGCTTCAAACCAGAATAAAAAGAGGGTTTGTGGACTTCCTGTATTTGTATTTAACTCGATTCCAAAATTGTTTACGAATGAGATTAAAGCAATCGTGTTTTGTGACTCAGAAACTTTTATGTACATGGATAGAGTAACTCGATTTAAGTCGTAGAGTGCGAGTCTGTCGTCAGAACTTGCAGGTATTGTAATGGTTTGATCTACAGATAAATCTAAGCACCGACCATTTTCTTGAATATTGTTTGTGGGTTTGATGTCAAGAGTTCCGTCAATTTGTAGTTCTCCAATATCTTTGCACACAACAGATTCCAACTGCGTTTCTGTAAATTGATAATGAAACAACGTTGTTGGTTCGCTCCATCTTGTTTGATTATTAACAAGATGGTCGATTTCATATGAAGATAGAATTCGTTCTGCGACAACCACTTCGCCTACCGAACCATAGAAATATTGTCCACCAATTGTAAGAGGAGATATGAAGTTCTGGTTGCTGGTTTTTTGTGGTATGTAGTCGACAAAGGTTCCTATGTTCGTTCCATTGAGATATGTTTCTACGTTCGATAGTGATGAATCGAAGTTCATGACCAAATGATTCCAAGAATTCGGTTGAATGTACTTCGTGACGACTTTGTCATAGTTTTCTTGAACGGATGCGCTGGATAGAGTGGAATCGTAAATCTGTATGTCATACATACTTCCGTTAAGTGTGTTAAATGCTATACTAGAATCGTTTATGTTGCTTCCAATACATACATTACTAGTTGTATCGAACGACATATTGGATACACCATGTGATGTATGAATGGACTGTCCGTTATGAAAGAAAGTAAGTTCATTGGTATTGCTGTTCACTGAAAATGAAATGGATACCCAATCCGAAGTAGAACTGTTTAGTTCGACATCGTACTGAACAGGCATTGATTATTTTATTATACAGTATACAAAATACTGGTATAAATTTCCGAAAATGGTTTATAATGTTTCTGAGGGTTCACTTGACTAATAAATTCATGTGTATTATTATAAATGCAACCACGTGTATTTTCAACAAGTTTGGCATCTATTGTTCCAAACGAATGGGTGTATGCAAGTTTTTCGTTTGATAGGAACACATCCAACGTTAGAATGTATGTGAATGATCGTGAACTCATCAATACGAACAATGCGACAATAAGTGATCACACATCCTATAACGAGTTTTTTGTCGGAACTGACTCGACGCAAACATCGAATTTGGATGGTTCGATATCGACAATTGACTTGTATAACGCAGACGTTTATTACAAGCATATTAAGAATCATGTTGCAAATGATACGAATTACCTCAATAATGTGAAAGGGTTTTGGAAACTGACTTCAGCAAAGTTAAGTCCGGATATCTTTTCGGATGTGAGTGGGTATTCGAATGATTTGAGTATATATGGTGTGGAATATACAGATTCGTTTCCGTCGTTTGGGACCAAAACACCATTGTTTAATGGTGACGTGAACCGATATCTATCGAGTGATATAGGACAGATAAACACAGAGTCTTTTTCGATTGCAACATGGTTCAACCCGAGTGTTATACGCGAAGATCAATGGATTTTCTCTAAAATTGGTAATTTTGGATTGACGATGGATATATTTGGCTTGCCGATTCTTCAGATTGAAAACACACGAACTTCGACATATTCGTTTCGCAGAACAGGATTGGATGATGGTTTTGTAGTTCCTCTTATCAATTACCGATTCGAACATAAATCGGATCCAAATTTGACATACACATCGATCGAATCTACGTTGGAGTCTGCGTTCGAAAACGAATCGTCACAGGTAGTTGTGGTGGCTGCTTTCTCTGGAACTGACTCAAGTATTGTGTTTGCGTTGCCTACAACTACAACTGGTGGAAATGAATATACAAATTATACAATGGGTGTACGCATGAGATTGAATGATGATGTACAAGTGGGCGAGAATTATACTCTGTTCAGTGTGTATTCCAAATTTACTTGGAGTGTACAACGTACAAGCGCAAATAAAATAAAGATGTGTATACATCAGTTTGTACCTTCATCAAAACCTACAATAACAGCTGTTACATCTGCATCCGATACATCTGTTTTCTGGACAGAAGGTGATCACAATGACAGTAGTGTGGATTCCTATCAATTGATTTATAGAAATATCACCATAGATGGGTCTCCTCTTGTGACAGTTGAACTCGGTACGAGTACAGATCCGGTATCAATTGTTGGTTTGACGTATGATGAAGAGTATGAATTTTATATATTAAAACACACGACATTTTTCAATCAAACACAAACAATTCAATCTGATGTTTTTAGGTACACAATTACAATTCCATCAGCGGACGCTCAGACTTGGACTTCGGAAATACCGCATATCCTATCTTCTGCAGACACAACTACGTTTGACATTACACTTTATTGGGATGACGGAAACAATTACGGTCGCACAATCACCTACACTGTTGCATATAAGTTATCGACGGAAGCGTCATGGACTGATGTTGCTGGAATAACACCCAATGTAGGAATATCACCGAGTTCGCTATCTTACACGTTATCCGGAATATCACGAATGAGTCCATACAAGTACTATTTTAAAGTCATTAAATCATACGACACGTTAAACGACATGTCGTCTACAAGTGTAGAGTCTACCGAGCTGTATATAGACCTCACTACTATTCCAACGTTTGATGTGTTATATGTAACTGGTGACGTTATATATATCGATTTGAACGATGTGAATTCTTCAGGATCAACTTATGAATTGGAATACGGAAGCACTCCTGTATATGTATCAAATCTGAATGCATATATAATCAATAGTTTGTCGGAAAACACACATTACGACTTGAAAATAATCCAAACAAATCCGTCATATGTGTACGAAACATCGACGTTAAGCGTACCAACAATGTCACTACCGTCAGTAGACGCATTAAATAGTACTATTAATACTACTTCAATAAATCTAGTTTGGAGCGGTGGTTCAGGACAATATTCGTCGATGACATTTTATCGGTACATCATTCAATATAAAGAAGCAACCATAATCAATTGGGTGAACGGTATTTCGATATTTATAACTGAGGAGAATATCACAACGTGTCTAGTGGATCTTTTAATTGAAAACACAATATATGATTTCCGTGTTCATGTGGAGTTTAATTATACAGAACATGATGGAACTACATCAACTATTCTGGTGACATCTCCAGAAATTCAACTCACCCCAATGCATCCAAATACTCCTCCTTCAATATCGTCTATTGCGTTCACTGTCGACACGTTCACTCTAACATGGAGAAACAGTACGTTATCTTCTATCACTCGAATTGATATCATATACACGGACACGTCAACGACACCGAATATTGAAACTGTAGAATCTGTTAACTCTTCTGTAACCACACATACTGTAACTATATCTGGTACGATGGCTTCTGAATACAATATTCAGGTCATCGAATATACAACAGGTTCCAGTTCGTCGTCAGGTACGATCACTGTTGGAACAACGCTGCCACCCGTTCCGTTTAAAAGCTTTTTGATTGACTCGGTGTCTTTGGTTTACGATACAACGTTTTTCAGTTCGATTGACGGAACTATAACAAGTTACAATTTATCATCAACTCGAGTTGTAGGAACTACTCGTGATTCAACTAGCGTGGTGATAAAATCTACGAATCCATCAACAAACGAAATACAGAACACGGGTACATTACAGTTGTATTATCCTGGAGACGGCACTTCAACAATTACATATGAATTCACACAAACGATTACTACAGACCTAACAAATACTACAGACCTAACAAACGGTATACAAAAGACGACCACCACGATACACGAAGTTAATATTCTTAGTTTCTTAACAATCGCTTCTTATAACGGTCCTTCGATTGGTACAGATAGCTTGACAGTTGAGTGGAATCAAGCAACTCCTGGTTCTGGTGAAGTCGATACTGTTTCTTTGGTGGATACAATTGATTCATATACGATTGTCACGGATAAAACAACAGATGATATTTATTCTGGAACGACAATTAATTGGACATACCTGAGTACAATAAATTCAATAAATGCAACAAGTACAAGTCAAGTCGTGACTGGTCTGAATTGGAATACATCTTCATATAAATTTACATTGTACGTGACATTAGCAGGTTCAGGTGAAGAG
>Ga0181568_10000945_pt1 | contig 26613 bp, 26 predicted proteins | sample 101ome_20_FD_133758 | JGI IMG/M metagenome (GOLD analysis project Ga0181568, IMG submission 133758) | Coastal salt marsh microbial communities from the Groves Creek Marsh, Skidaway Island, Georgia - 101404AT metaG (megahit assembly) | ecosystem: Environmental > Aquatic > Marine > Intertidal...
AAGTCCATGAAGACTCGATCGCCTTCATCGTTGTGCATAGCATTGAGCGTATAGTAGTTGTAAATGTTAAGCCGCATGGAGCGGAGGATATCGATGGCGAGTTTGAACATCTTATCGTATCGGTGCTTCGTAAAGTCGTTTGACTTCATGGGGTCTGGACCTTTTGAAGTCATGATATCGTAAACGATTTGTCCTTTTGCAAACTCGGAGTTGATATCGGCACCAGGGTTAACGCGGCGGCGGAAAGCGCGGTGGCTTGGGTCCATTTCCCATTCTTTGATGAAACCATAAACACCGAGTTGCTCTTGAGGTGAAACCTCGGCTGACAGTTCGGCTGCGATATCGGTAGCGTTCATCTTACGAATGTAGTCATACCAATTCTCGGCGCTGGCGAGCAACATCATTTCTGGGTAACTTCGAATCGAATTGTTGGGGTCAATTTTTCCCCCGACAAGGAATCCTGCGAGGTTCTTAACCGATGACGCCTTTGCTCGAATACCACCGAGCGTATCGAGCCTACGTTTGGAGTCAATCGCTGCTTGTAGTCGTAGGTTCTGCCAACTGACTACACTACCGCCGCTAGGGATAGCGGCTGGGTTGCGTCGTGGATTTTCGGTTCCTCGGCCGTCTGCAGCGTCATATTCCATATTATCCATTCGCTCAATCGCTGCATCCATTGACTCCTGAAGATAATCAGGTTTTTCTTCGAATCCTTCCTCACTGAGATTCGTCATATTTCCACCAACATTTGTGCGTGGGTTTTTGTAAACGACTTTTGTTAGCAACTCACCGCCAGGGTTACTGCGTGCTTGATAAACGGTGTAGTTGGGATTAGTTTCAACCCTTTGGGGGTCATCGACCTTTACTGGCTCGCCGTGCATATTTGTAAAAATCATAGTTGTGCCTCCTTCTTTGGTTTTGGTCTTGTCGCTATTTTATATCCCACGAATGCAACTGCTGTTGTTGAGAGCAGTAAGCCTCCCCAATTCAAAGTTTTCCTAAAGAAGCCTTTGTCCTTATAGACGTAGTCGGCGTAATCTTCGGTAGGCGGCGATTCCCCTTCGGGGGCGCTGCCTAGTCCTCGAAAGGGTAGGCACCACCTCCAGAGTAGCCGTTAAAGCCAGGGGGCTTGGTTCTAAATGCGGCCTTTGGAGTTGCCCTCATTGGCTTAGCGTAGCCGCCGAGTGAAGAACCGGCCATGTATTGCTTTCGGGAAGCACGGACGCCCGTGTTACCGAAATATCCCTGGAGTGTTTGCATTTTGGTCGTGGCGTTAACTCGAATGTTATCGAGAAGAGATAACTTACCATCTATGATCTTAATCTTCTGCGCTCTCACTACCTTATCATATACTAGATAGTTAGACTTGGTAAGATCCATAATCAATGCCTTCGTTTCGGAGGCAATTGAGCGCCACATACCTCGTTGGGCTTTTTCCATCCCTCGCTCGGCGGTGACGAGTGCAATTTCCAATTCTTGCAACTTCGTCATCTTTTGCGCCGCGATGTTTTGAATCGAAGCGGCGAGTGCGGCTTTGGATGCATCCTCAAGTTGCTTGTCGATCTTGGCGAGCGAAGCCATAACTTGCTTACGCATATTTTCGGCGTTGCCGGGAGAGGGGTCGTGCATATACGCCTCACGCACCGAATCAAGGACACGGGCGAGGTCGGTGTCAAGTTTGTTGCGAATAGCCTTCGGCAAGTTGGCGACTTGGTCGCTATAGACCCGTGCGATGCGGTCAACTTCTGCTCCAGCCATAGAAATGATTTCGTTCCAAAGTGGGTTATCAGCAGGGGTCGTTGACATAGCGGCACCAAGCATACCTGCGAGTTGTGCTTGGCTTCGGCCAGCGACTCGTCGCAACTCGGCGGAGATAGAGTTAACCGTGTCGTCTGCTTCGGCACGAAGCATACCTTCGCTCGTATCTGGTAGGGTGAAAACATCGTTAGCCATCTTAACAAAGTCATTCAGCATCTTTTGTGCCGTATTCAACTTCGTGGTTCCTAGAGCATCGTCTAGACCGTTGTTAGAAATGAGAGCGCGGACACGGTCATTGGTGTCCGCGATGATATCGTTTACAACACCTGCATGGACCGCCATTGTGACATCCCAGGCATTCGCTATTTATGAGGATGCTTATGCATTCGATGGATTATCTCCAAAGATACCTGCAATTCCTGGCCCCTTGCCTTTTGCTCGTCGCAAGTTAGCCTTAGCATCAATAATGTCGGCTTTTCCTTTCCTTGCTCTTTTTCTGCCTTCACCGAAACCAATGAATGGGGCCATGACTACTTTAGAAACTGCAGAACCGCTTGCAGTAATACTAACGTATGTTAGCCCTAGAAGTGCGATTGTGGCAAAGGCACCTACTGTTCCTATCGCGGCGACTTCCTTTGCTCCTAGATCAGCATTAGCAATTTCTGTTGCGGCTGAGGCCGTAAACCTGGCCGTCATTTGTCCAGCAACCTCGGAGCCTTCAACTAAGTTTTCTTTCCATCCACTAAGTCCAGCGAATCCGACAAACGGCTCATCAAGTGCAGGCATTTGCTCAGTCCAATCTTCAACATAGAAGTTTCCTTGGTTTGAAAACGCGCCCAAAGCAACAGGCTCTTTTCTTGGCTTCATGACAACATCGTCATTACCATAGGTAAAGTTAGCATCCCACCAACTATCCGTATATCGGACCATCTTTTGCTTTTCCTTTTCTTTTGGAGCGAAGTCACCTTGTTTAGTTCGCTGCATAAACTCGCGCTCACGGCTATCTACCTCAACAGTTTCAGTAATGTCTTCGGCATCGTAGTTCATTTCGTTGATGGCTAGAACCTCGTCTGGCTCGAAGCCCATCTTTTCTAACTCCTTCTGCTCAGTCGTCTCAGCGACAATATCGAATTGCTGTTGCATCATTTTAGCAAATGGTGTAGCCATTACGATGTATAGTTGATCAGTTGGTTTAGAAATAGCGTAAGGTCGGCCTTCAATTGGTTGAAGTTTACCGTTATCGTCGTAGTCGAGATAAGGTCCAACATAATACCGTGGAATAGTAAACCATGCAATAGAGTATGGGAAAGAATAAGTTTCTCCCATAGAACCTCGAATAGTGTAATGCAAAGGATTGCTTGGGTTTTGGTTCGGCAACTTATTTTGGCGGAACCATTGGTCACTCAACTCTTTACCGAAAATTGCTTTCCATGTGTTGCGAAGGACAGTTTCTCCGGAAACGAGTTTGTCATCAAGCAGGTCGTCTGCGGTGATGTGTCCAGCAAGTTCCAAGAAGTCGGCGCGTTCGGTTCCTTCTTTGCCTGTTTCTTTACGGGCCTTGGAAGCGTTTGGAGGGATAACCGAGGTAGCAACATAGGCAGGGGTGTCGCCAGGAGGGATTTTCTTACCCATCTCGCTATCTGGGATAACCTTTGAAGTCCATCCTCGCGTAGTCAAAATGCAGTTTCCGCTATTGACAGTTCCGAGTGCTTTGCCGATAACGACGACCGTGCTTCCAGGTTTCATTTCACCTTCAACATAATACGAGTTGTCAATTTCTGGGTTATCCAGATAAGTAAACTTCGCAGGGTCAGCGATGTGAACCTTGAACGCTTCCGCCGTATTCAATGACCCGACGTTTGCTTTGTGTGAGAATCCTGCACGCGAATGGGAAGGGGGTGAGCAATAAAGCACGGCTCTAATCGACCGCTGACCCCGATATGTTACGCCGTTAATCGTTTGTGAGAAGACGGTTCGCATTTCGGTATCGCTATCTTTACCTTCAACCCTACCTAATAGACGATAGCATTTACCATTAGGGTATTTCTTATCATAGGTAGGATAGGCACTTCGGATATTTGTCTGATCCCAACCGTAATTCGAGAAGCCCGCTTGGATTGCAGATTGGATCGTTGTTCGGTCGGCTACTGGGTCAAGTTGACGAGGGAAGCGGAAAATTAGTTTTGCTTTCCCTTTCGAATCCGTTGTCAAGTCAAATGGTGGGTGGACTGATGGCGAACTCCACTTTTTAGTTGAAGTGTTATACCATTCGACTTTGAGTCCAAAGTCTTTCTTTCGATAGGTTTTACCATCCTTGGTAAAGTTAGGTAACACCTCAAAGTTTCTCCCGACCGAGTAAGGAATTGCGCTTTGGTCGGCAAAAGTCGTGACAAGTCCCTTGGTGTCTTTCGGGGCTTTTACGCTACTCCCCGTCATGAAAACGTTATCGTCGACAAAGAATATCTTGTTTCGACTAATCTTGACTTTGTCCGCATAATGCCAGCATGAATTTAGCCCAAGTGGAGCAGTTACGATAGAAACAGCGTTACTAATTGATGGGTCTTTAGCAAAGTTTACGCCGGCTTCGACCGTATCGACGGTGGTGTCCACAACGAGATCTGTTGTTGCTTTTGTGACAGCGATCGTCGCTTCTCCTGTAGCCGTGAGGCCTTTTTCTAGCCATTCGCCGGGAACTGCTTCGACCGTAGCGACGGTTGCTTTTGCTGTTGCTGTTGCTGCCGCTTTTGCTCCAGATTTAGCAGCGCTTCCGGCTTTCTTCGCTCCACTTACTGTCGCCCTGCCCGCTTTCTTAGCCCACTTCGGAACGCCTAGTCCGAGGTTATCGTATCCGTTTAGTCCTGTAACCAATCCTGCTGTTGTGGTCGGGTCGTGAACAAAGTATTGCAGAACCATCGCAATTGGAATCCCTGCGGGCATTCCTCGGTTGAGATTCTCCATAGCGTCGTATCCTTTCATCGTCCCGTTTGAGTTGTAGGTCATTTGATATGTCGATCCACGGAATGCGTAATGCCCCGTCGAATCTGCTACATACCAAGGGCCTTCTTGACTTCCTTCGTGCTTAGCACCAGGCCTACCTGCCTCTTTTTTACCAGAATAACCGTGCGTTTTCCAACGATGTTCTCTTAGGCTTCCAGACCATAGACTAAACTTTCCAGAAGCGGTTCGATTAGCGCTAGCGTTACGGACATATCCAGGATGATTACCACTAGAAGATGCGGAACCTAGGCTACCTAGACCTCCGAGTGCATCGGTATAGTATGCATTTTTCGTATCCGTAATAAGAAGCATATTGCTCGTTAGGCCACGGATTTCTTTATCAGAAAGGAAGCGTGTGTCAATGTTAGCATCGGCTTTTTGCCCGATAGAAAAACGGAATTGGGGAAGCACGCCAAAGGGAATTTGAACCGTGACATAGTGAATTCCTTCGCCCATTCGACGAACGAAAAGGTAACAGGGCTTACCGCTTGGGTCGTTAAACACAGCGGAAACAAGTGCCTTGCCTGAGCCTTCGACGAACAATCGAAAAGTCGCATCTTCATTACGGCGAGCAGGGAACTTGGGTTGTAGCCAATCGCGACCGTTCCACATCGGGGTTTCTTGCGTTCCGTAAATGACCGACGCGGCGACAAGCCGAACGGCAACTTTTGCTTCGCCGTTAACGGGAACCTTTGTTGCGGTTCCTAGAGAGCCGATGCTCCCATATTGTCGTGCGCGTCTTGCTATCGTCATTTCAACAACCTTTGCATGGAGTTACGTGTTTTGGGGAGTCCTCCAGCAAGGCCTGACATTTCGGAGACTTTAACCTTCTTTTGGAGGGGGTCAACTTCAACATTGTATTTCTTCACGAAGTAACCAGACTTATTCACGAGATCAGTTGCGAGTTTGTTTGCAACGACTTGCATCTTTTGTGGGTCGTGGTTTGTTTGCATCACCTCGACCATCATAGCGTTTCCTTCAGGGGTCAACTCTGGGAACTTTTCTAAGCCAATCATCATTGGGACGAATGACTTAATCACATCGACTTCTTCTGGGCGACCGTAGGTTTCCCAACTTCGCATAGTCGTTACCTTGTTGACGGCTGGCTCGGAAAAGTCGATTTGTGCGCCAACACGTCGGCGCATCATCGTTTGTTGGCGATTGAGTCTTGCTCGGCGTCGGACGGCGGGAGGGATTCCTCCGGCAAGTCCAGCGATGTTGTTTTCTTTGTTCCACTTGCGCCATGCAGTTCTCTTAGACTTGCTTTTTGGCCCATAGTAATATTTACCGTATTTCTTAAACGAACTACCTACTGTCTTCCTTTCGAATATGTTTAGACTCGTTCCGTAGTTTTTACCATGCGGGTTTTGACTAACGACCATTGTTGTCTTTTGTGTGGTCTTTTGTGTAGTCTTTTGATTGCGCGTGACTAGTGTTGGCAGCGTTTCATTTGCACTCCACATGGACTTTGCTGCGTTTTTATAAGCCTGCACTTGTTCACTAGGCATACTCGGATTACGTCCAAGTTCATTGAAGTATAGGTTTTTGTAATTCTCCGTAATTCGGTTGAAGTAATCTTCTTCGCGAAGCCCCCGGGTGTTAAGAGATGGATCTCTCTTGCTTACTTTGTAGTCATTCTTTGCTTTCTTGCGCGTGACTAGTGTAGGTAGTGTTCGATTTGCACTCCACATGGACCTTGCTGTGTTTTTATAAGCCCGCACTTGTCCACCAGAAATCGACGGATCACGTCCAATTCGATTGTAGTATCCGTTTTTGTAATTCTCTATAATTCGGTTGAAGTAATCTGCTTCTCGAAGCCCACGACGATTAAGGGACGGATCTTTCTTGGGTGCAGGTGGGAGTTGTTGTGAGGGTCGTTGCTCAGATTTGCTCGTCATACCTGCGCGGTCGTCTTCAACAAAACTTTGACCGGGGATTTTTGGTAGTGGCCCTCTATACCTCGAAGATCGCTTGTATTGTGGGGTATCTAGACCGAAGTCTGCGGGCTTGGTCGAGCCGGGGACTTTATCGGTAGCGTATGGGTTGTATTTGTTGGCGGGCTTGCTACTTTTAACAGGCTTGCTAGTGCGTGGAGGGGGAGAAAGGCGACCCGTAGGGGTGCGGCGAGATCGCTTGTAGTATTCGAGTTGGTCGATTTCCGCTTTCTTAAACATGATACGCTTACTACCTTCAGCCGCAGAAAGAACGTTGTTGCGGATTTTTTGGTTGATGATATCAATGTCGCGAGCAAGTTTATTTTGCCGACTTTGAACGAGTCGCATTTCATCTTCTTCCACGGGGAGCGTTACGGGCATAATTCTTCCTAGCATCATTCCACTCTCCCAATCAAAAACGCAAATGCAAACAATCCTAGTCCCGCTGCAAGCCCTCGACTAACACCCTCGCTGACATATGGGAAACCATCAATACCATTAATACTTGGGGTCGCTAACTTGGCTCCTTTATCTAGGACTTCGAAAACTCCCTTTGCGTTATCTCCTACTTTTTTGTTGAGGTTTACTAAGACGGAAGACTCGTATGCTTCCAACTCTTTTTGAATAGCCGCCCTTTCGGCTTCGTATTCCTTTTTTGTTTTCAAAGCGTCAGCGTTTAGCGTATTGATTTGATTCTTAAGCCGCTTGATTTCGGCAGCGCTCTTGCGTTGTTGTGCGGCATAGTTTACTCGTGGTGAGAATGTGAACTGCCCTGGCTTGACTGGCCTCATGAACGACTTGTTAGTTGGAGGATATGGGTTCCATGCCCCCGGCCTACGAAGTTGACGATTACGAAGTTGCCTTGCCCTACGCAATTGAATAGGGGAAGGTCCGCGACGAGATTTTCTTTTAGTATACACCCTTGGCTTTGCCCGTTCTATAGCGGCTGGTGGCCGCATAGTGATTGGCGCAGGTGGTCGACGATCGGGGACGTTGCTTGGAGGTGGAACGAACCTTTGGATTGGCTTCGCTGGAAGCACTTGCATTGGCGGCTTGGGGAACGATGGCTTCGCTGGAAGCACCTGCATGGGCGGTGCGGGAGTTGCTTGCTTTTCTTCTTCCTTCGGTTTAATGAAATCGTTTGGCTTGGTGACAACTACTGGTTTAGACGCGGGCTTTGTTACTGGTAGTCCAGGAATTTCCACCTTTTTAATCGCCGTTGTTGCGGCGGTCTTAATATTGCTAGCCCTATTTGTAAGCGTATTGACATTCAACATAGCGCCGCCAGGCATTCTAGCAAAACCTATTTGCCTTGCCATTTAGTCACCCCACTCACTTGCGGAGTAACATAATGAGTGCAAGTCCAGCACCGATCATCAAGGCGTTGTTGGAAAGGACGAATCCTTCGCTTGCAGTCACCTGGCTACTCATGGTTGCTTGCGTCCCAACGGTTGCATCTTCGCTGGCTGCGGCTTCTGCTTCACCGAGTTGAAGGTAGTGACCGTTGAGGTATGCTTCCACTACATCGTCTTCTTGTGCGGTAGCACCATAAAAGCCGTTAACTGGAAGGTCGCCTTGGGCCATCTCGTCATCTCCATACCATCCACTACCGATCCCAAAGAATCCTTCATATCGTGGCGTTGGTCGACGACCCGAATATCCTGCATGACTATATCCATAGTAGCCGGACCTCATAGGCGTTTCAATTTCTGGCGTTTTAGGCAAAGCGCCGACTCGACGCTGTAGTCCGATATTCATACTAGGCATATTGTTTCCCTCACTTGTATAGACGGTTGAATAGCACCATCGCTGCTAGTCCGACGACGACCCCACTAAAAAGGATACCCCATGTTTCGCCTGTTTTCCAGGAGATATCACCCATGTTTTCATATTGCGGATCTTGAAGAATATTGTATGCGGAATCTCCACGGGGAATATCACCGATAGCACCAATATTGGTTGAGTTTCCCAACTGGCTCAACATACTCATTGATATCGCCTCTTAGTTACCGCATTCCACATCTGCACATAAGGATGCTTGTCCAAAATTTGTGGCAAGAACCCTGCGCGATTGGCTAGGTTATGTGCATCATTGAACATAGTATCTTGTGACTTAACTCGGTAGAAGTCGCGCTGCATATTGTAGTGCATCACATCAATATGCCGAGGGTTAGTATTTGGTGGGTGTTTGTCAGCAATTTCTTGGCGAGTCATAACGCTGCCAAGTCCCGCCAATGCCTTTCCGTTAAGCGTTTTCTTCATAATGGGCGCTCGAATTGTTTTAGCATTAGCCATAATAGGATATACTCTAGATATGGGGACTGATTCTCCTAGTTTGAATTGGGGATAGATTAACTCAATAGGAATCCAGTTACGACCAAACTCTTTCGTTGGGCCGAATGTTTTCGTGACGAGCATGACGTGATTAAATGTCCCGTCATTATTTGAATCCACAATCAAAGCACCTGCTGGATATCCGAGTGCGCCAAGAAGTGCGCCGGCGAGGATAACGAAGTCATCACAGTCTCCACCGTGCTTTCCTTTTTCGATATCCTCGATTTGCTTCCAAGCATCTTGGAATACTTCAACTCCGAAAATGTCTTTTCGATAAACTGCTTTTCTTTGAACCCAATTTTTGATCGCGCGGATTTCTCCCAACTCATCGTGGCCCTTTACACCCGCCGCGTCGACGATTTGTAGTGCCTTTTCCCGCACACGGCGGTCACGCATACCATCTTCGACTAGATCGACAATGATGCGAACAACTCCTTCAAACCGCTTTTGGGGATCGACCCCTGGTTTGAACTTGACACGGAGAGTCCGTCCGCTGATCATGATGGTCCGAAGTGGTCGTTATGTTTAACGATAATTGAAGGCGAACTTTGATATTCCCATGTTAAGTCGACTTTTTGGATGAAGAGGCAAATTGACTTCGTAATACCTGGCGAGCCGGTTTCACAAGGAAGACCAAGATTCTCGACGCATGGTGGATTTGCTCGCGCATATGACCCCAAGAAAAGTCGTGATGCAAAGGGCGTGGTCAAACTATGCGCTCAAGAAGCAATACAAAAAGCGGGGTTTGTCGAGCCACTAACTGGTCCTATAGAAATGATGATTCAGTTTGGTATCGCGCTTCCTAAGTCACAATATAGAAAGCGTAAGCCTGTTGCTCGCCAATGGCGAACGAAGAAACCCGATCTTGACAATCTCATGAAACTTGTAAAGGATGCTTGCTCTGGCGTTATCTTCCTCGACGACAATCAAGTCGTTCGCGTTATTGCCGAGAAGATTCAATGCGGCCAGGAAGAAGCACCTTTTACTAAAGTCCGATTTAGCGAGATAGAAGATCTATGATCGCTTCGGCGGAGACAAGTTAAGGTTGGGCTTCTTTGGTGGAGCCAAATCGAGTTTAGGTCGGCGCTTTGGTGGTGCGAGAACAAACTCTTCTTCGTCATCTTCGTCCTCTTCGTAAGCCTCGTCTTCCTCGTCGAAGTATTCGTCTTCTTCGGGAGGTTGCGTGAAAAACTCGTCGCGTTGCTCGTATTTTTCGAAGTCCATTTCGGGTAGCGGAACGGCTTTGAAATTGTTCATTCGTTCTTCCGAGTCGTTCTTTGATTTGATGAAGCCCATGATTTCTTCGCCAGCGTTTAGCAGTTCTTTCCAGTCAATACGCTTCGCTTGATCGATGTATTCTTTCACATCGATCATCCTCAAGTGGGACAAGACTTCATTAAGACCATCTTTGTTTTCCTTTAATTGTTGGACGGTATCAGCGATCGGTTCAAGGTCTAAGTCATCCAAGTCCATTCCGATTTTACGGAATAGCGTTCGGGCTTCCTCCAAATCAGTAGTGAAGGTATCGACCTTAACACTTGCATCGTTTAGCACCACTTCGAGTTTATCCATCTCATCCATGATGGTGTTCAAATGGTCTAGGGCATCTTGGCTATGACCGTCAAGTCTTACAGTTAGAACGGCGATAACGGAGTTGATAGAACCATTCATAATCGCTAGTGCTACTATACCAGAGAATAGGTAATCTTGACCTAGATATGTTTTCATCACTCCAAATGTAATTAGGGCTGGAAGTGTAAAGATAATCAAATATCCCCATGTCGGAATGAATGGCTTATCCAAATCTTCCTCCATGTCGGCAACCATTTGCCGAAGTTTATCGAGGTCGGGTTGATCTTCCTCAAGCAAAACCATTCAATCACAACCCTTCAACTTGAGGTGCGCCATTGTTCCTTGCATCTGCTTGCACCGCGTTTAGCATGTAGCGGCAAACATTGGCGACGTCAGGGTCAAGGAGATATTCGTAGTCGAATTGAATCGTCCCTGTATTCTTGAACGGTTCGATTTCCGCGAGCAACTCTTCGTATGTGTTTTCCGCGAAGATTTTGTAAAACTCTGGACGATCTCGCAGTTGCTCAACAACGACTCCCATAACCATTGGACTCGGTTCTTGACCAGGCTTGGTTCTGGAAAGCAAGTCCTTTAGTCCCAATCCGATATCACGGAGGTTTAGGATAAGCAGAATCTTTTCGGTCATCTTGATGAGTTTATTTTGCGGAAGCAAATTCGGGTTTTCGACAATCGTTGTTTCGACTGCTACCTCGACTTGTTCCTTTACCGCCGCAAGATTTTGTGGGTCTTGTAGGCTTGGACCCATGAGTTGTGAAAGTGTATTCATCAATGCGGCTTGATACTCGTCGGAAGATGGTTCGCGAGGGACTTCGACATACTGCTCGCCTGTATCTTCGTCGTATTGGACTTTTTCTGGAGCAACGTCTTCTGCTCCGAAATAGCCTGCTGCTGGAACTTCTTGGATTACTTGTTCCTGTTGTTGTGGCGGCATTACTGCCTGTTGTGGTGGATTTTGGATGGCTGGTTGTTGCTGAATTGGTTGTGCATATGGGTTATACCCAGGAACATTGTATCCAGCAGGGGTATTGTTGCGGCTACCGATTGCGGACCCGATACCTCCAACTGCTGCCTTCATCGTATCGGAGCCGATGACGTCCTTGACCATATCCTGCCAGCCATTGTTATCTCCGCCTCCCAACATTTGGTCGACGACCTTTTCTTTCATGATTTTCTTCATGTCGGAATCGAAAAATCCGTCGTCGCCGTTCTTCTTCATCATCTCGCGCATAAACGCCATCTGCTGGTTCATGAATTGCTGGTCGCGAGCCATCGCTTCTCGTCGTTGCCCTTCTTCGCGGTTTTGATCGAGTTTACGTTGCTCCATCATCTGCATCATTTGAAATTGCTGTTGTTGCATAGCCATACGTTGTTGCTGCGTAAGGAAGTTCATCATGGCCCACATACCCATAGAGTCACTATTACCCGATTGAGGCATAGGCATCATTCCTGGGTCGGAAAGACCCATTCCACCCATTCCGCTAGACGGGTTTTGTTGCGGCTCATCTTTGACCATATATTGTCCGAGAGTTTCAGTAGGGCTAGAGTTATCGGAAGAAGGTGACTTCTTCAATGCGTCAGATGCGCTAAACCCTTGTGAGTTGAGCCAAGCGGCGTAGTATCGCTTGATTTCTTGGACTGGCGCGCCAACGCGCTCAGCGAGGATATCGAAAAGTGGATTTGCGTCCCCTCCTTTGTGAACGGGTAGTGACCCGTCTTCATACCAGTCGTCGTTAGTAAACGCATTCTTCATCAGCGCTTTTCGCTCTTTAGGTGTGAGCGATCGCCACTGAGGGTCTTCGTTTTCGTCGTCACCGTCGTATGCGTATTCGTCGTCTTCGTATTCTTCTGACATTATGTTCACTCCAATGGGTTGCCATGCTTATCGCAATCGATTTCATCTCCTGTTTCGGGGTCGATGAAGTAATATGAGCCGTCGTTGGGATCTCTATAGATTTCAACGTCTTCGTCATATTCGTGAGCGGCTTTTTGCATTGACTCTTGGAAGGCTCGCTTAGCCTTTAGTCCTGCACCGAAGATTTTACCCCCGAGCATACCTCCTAGTTCCATCATGCCTTCTTTAACAACATCTTCTGGCGTTCGGATCTTACCTGCATCGTCAAGAGGGATGCCGTGTTCAAGGAGCGTGGCGGCAGTATTCATGATGTTGCTACGAAAATCTGGGACTAGTTTTGAAGCAAGATATGGGTTAGCGATTAGTTTAGCATAAACCCGCATCATCTCGTCACGATTTTCTTTAAGCGTGCGAATCAAGTCGCCTGAAACAACATCAACGTCGCTTGCGTCTACTTGTGCGAAAAATTCCTTTTCGTCGACCATCTTATCGCCTCAGTTTTCGTATGGGTTCTGGCCTTTAGACTTGGGAGCGGCTTTAGGCTCGGGTTCGTCGTCTTCGCCACCTTCGATTCCCAATTCTTCTTGCAACTCTTCTAGCAACTCGCTAAAGTCTTCCAACTCGGTAAGGATAACGAATTCTTTAACCTGTTCGATTAGCGTAGGCTCATTCCATTCAAGCAAATACACCTTCTCCCAGGGATAAAGTGTGAATCGCTTTTGTTTCAAATCGTTGCCTTCGTTATCTTTTCCGATAACAACCTCATGGTCGACGAACAAACCGTTACCGCCTTGGATAACTTCGACGTCTGTAAATTCGGTTGGTGTCCCATCAAGATTGCTTACTAATACACGGTTTGCCTTAACCTGCATGAATCTAAACACCTTCATTGGCTACTTAAATTCGATAGTCGAATCGGCGGCTAAATTAATTATACATCTGATAACTAGGGTAATCTTCAAGGTGGGGGGTTACCCCCGGGGTAAACAGGAGACTGCTATAATGGCGCGCCCCAGGGAATTCAGTCCTTACGATCCGCCCAGCCCAAGAACCCGGCGAGGACGCCAGGCAAGGGAACGAGCCGTCAAGGAAGTTCTGTTCTGGACTGAAAGTGAAGGCCCTAAGAAAAAATATATGGATAACGTCCGTAAAGAAAAGATAAGGCACAATGTTATGCTAAATGCGGACGATATAGAGACACTTTACGACCTTAACCGTTTATGGGAAACGGGTATGTTTCGTCATATACCTGATGTGGTAGCAGAAAGATTGCTAACGACGCATATGGTCGGTAGTCTTGGTAAACTTAAGGACGGGAACGTTACCTTTGATTCCATAGGCGACCCAGATAATCCGGTAAGCATTCCGCCTGCTGTCTTGGTAAGATTAGGCTTAGAAGTATTAAGACTATATCTTCTAGGGGTAGATCCCTATATGAGACAGTTAGTAAGGAGAGTCGTAACCGCTGACGGTAATACGCTTTCACTAAGACGCATCATGATAGGGGTTTCGCATTCCGCAGCCGTCATGAACCAAGAATACGAAATAGAAGACGATGACGACTTCGACTTCTCATCACTTGACGATATCGACTTCGACTGATGATTCCTCTTGAGCATAGCCGAAGTCTACTTCGCAAGCCCCACCGGCGCAAGCAATTTCACCCGACAAGTCGGTATCGTCCTTAATCTCGACGATATCATCGAGGTTAACGCTCGTCAACTTTTCGAACATGGCATCGTAGGTTTCTTTGGAACAATCTTCGAATGGTGCTTGGACATATGTGCCTCCATCGTATGGTAGCACTGAAAGTCCATTATAGGAATCACGGTGTTCCCACATCCACTCTCCAACATCTTCCCACTCGCTTTCCTTGATGGAAACCGTAGCAGAAACATTGTGTGCATTTTGTCCATCGCGATGACCAGGGATGACCCACTCGGCAGTAACCTTCTCGACTCGCTTCAAGAAATGAAGAGCCGACTCGGTTCTATAGATCGCACCTTCGGGTGCTTTTTGTGGGACTGAAATAACGGCCTGTTCGGTTGGGTTAAATCGCTCGTCTTCGACAAGGTCTGGGTGGTTCTCAGCAAGGTAGCGATAAATCGCTTCATTTTTACCCACACGCACTCTCCGGATATAGTGAGGGGCGTGCCAGGCATGGATACCACTAGATGTTCCAAGTGTAAGGGACGTTGTCCCGGCTGGCTTTACGCAGGTCGTTCTTGCTGCTGGGTTGATACCGATTATCTCGGCAACGCGAGCATTTTCTTCCTTGACGACTCGGGCACCACGTTCCATGTCTAAGTTAAGAACGGCACCCGAAGCAATCCCTGTCATGGACACGCCGATGAGTGCATCTTTCTCGGTGGTATCTCGCCACTCATCGCGAAGGTAATGGAATTCGGTATAACCTGCTTGAAGTGTTGCGATAAAGGAAGCGGCCTTGCAACGAGCGTCGTAGTCATCTTGCGATTCAACATCGGAAGCATTGATCTCGACAAGGTTACAGAATTGGAATGGTCGTAGTGCGATTTCACAGCAGGGGTTCGTCCCCCAATCTTTGTCGTTGGTAAAGTAAAAGCCAGGTTCGCCTGAGCCACTATCTTTGACTCGCTGCCAAATAGACTTGAATTCGTCTTCCTTGATACGGTGCCTGAGCAAGACTACCGAGTTATTTGCACGGCCTCGTTGTGGGTTTAACTCCCACCAGTTGCCAGATTTAGCGGCTAGCATCTTGTCATCATCGGCGGAGAATAGACTAATCATGGCGGCACGACGGATGCCGCCTGCGAGAACAGCATCAGCGATATAGCACATGATATCGTGACATTCAATGGGCGTAAGTTTGCCGCCATTTTCTTTCGATGAAAGCACGCCCTCTATTTTGAGAAGTGCCTCCTTTAGTGGTTGAGGTCCAGGGGCTTTACCACCAGAAGTGATGAGCAAAGCACCCTTCTCGCGAATGTCAGAGAAGTCAAACTCGACGGTTGACTTGCGTGCGCCGAAGTAGGACTTGACCAATGTCTTGATTGCGTCAGCCCAACCTTCGATTGAATCACCGATAAGGAATCGTCGCTTTCGGTTTGGGTTTGGCTTTTGGATTTCTGGAAGGTTACGAACATGGTGTTGTTGGACCGAGTAGCCAACCCCTGTTCCGCCGAGAAGAAGGAACATGGTTTCGCTAAATGCTAGGAGATTGTCGACTGGCATGTAAGCGCAGTTATAGATTCGGTTTGGCGACAACTCGATTGGCTTTCCCCCGAATTGCATACTTCGCATGGAGGGGAGAATCTTCTTTTCTTGGACCATTTTGTAGGCTTCACGGATCTCACTTTCAAGTGCAGGGTAGCGCTTGATGTGCATGTCCATGTTGCGGTTAGCCAACTCGTTCCAGTTTTCTCTTCGGCTCATCTCGGGCTTAAACCGAGCGTATTTCATGTGAACCGTAATGTCGCTTAAAATTCGATTTGATACATTCATTTTTGTCATCCTCATCCCCCAATCCGAGGGGGATTTGGGACGACGTAGATACCCCACTTAAAGGGTTCCTGAGAAAATTTAGAATTTTCTCACTTGCTTATGAAGTGACTTGGATTTCGGAAATTCGCAACTCGTAGTCATCCTCTCCGAGTGAGCCTTGGTTGAGGCGAAAATAGTTTTCAGCGAAGTCCACCGCTTTCTTTTTTGTAGTGAATGCGCCGATTATACCGAGGTCGTCGAATTTGATTTTGGGTTCGCTAACGCGCTTGACTCGCTGGGTAACATCTTCCTCTTCGGATGCTTCTTGACTAACTCCCGTTTGGATAATGTTCTCCGCTTCGCCGTCGACTTCACGGACGACATCGTAGGAAGTTTTGCGCCCGAGTGCTGGGCAATCGATCTTGCTACACCACCTTGCTTGGCGGCGAGGATTGTAAACTACGAAAATTGATTTTGCTTCTAGTTTGACACCTGCACTTTGGGCGGCGGTTGTCAATGCCGCCAACTGTGCTTTGAGTGCCGCTACCTCGGCGGTGATATCGCTCATTCACTCACCACGGAGGGCGACGTCACGGGCGGATTGTGGGAGTTTGATTTCAACCCCGTTGAGTGGTGGTCGGGGGACGAGTGTTTTACGGCGAGCGTATTGTGCTGCGATTCCGTCGAGCGTTCCTTGGTCTGCGACAGTCTCGTAACTAACGTATTTTGCGCCTTGGTAGTTTCCTGCCCACCATGAGCGAGAGCATCGGAATGCTACACGCTTGGTTTCGTTAACTAGCAACGATGCTTGGGTCGGACCCGTCCAGAGTTTCCATCCGTCGGTAGGTGTGCATTCGTAGTTTCGAGGGGCCGTAAGTTTAGCCAATTCGACAAGTCGAGCCTCACCTTCGGCTTTAACTTCTGGAGTCATCGATCGGCTAAAACGGGTGAGTCGCGAAGAAAGGCGCTTGTATTCCAAAACAAGGTCTTCGGTAGTTTCGACCTTGGGCTTCGACTTTTCTTTATCGACGGCGCTCTTCATCTTCTTCGCCTTGGTCGCTTCGACTTCATCGGTGGTGGATGTTGCATCCGATGGGATGGTGTATTGGCCGTCTTTGAACAATCCATAAAGTTCTGACACTTTGGATTGGGACATACCCTTGTGTAGTTTAAGGAAAGCATTCCACGCTTTCTTGCCGTGCTTATTGGAAAACTCATTCCACTTCGGACTCTCTTGGGAGGTCATACTCACTTTCACTTATGTTGGCAATATTAAGATTGCTAACGAATTCTCGGAAGTCTTTGATTGCTTGACGTGTTGCGTTGCGCGGGGAGTTGGATAGCGATATCAAGTCTTTCTGCGTTATCTTGAAGCCGTATTTTTCACCCATGACAAATAACCATGCGGCATGTCGAGCATATGGGATAAGGACTGACGATACTGGTCTAAACCTTTCAAATTCTTCGTATGCGGATAGTATCAATGACTCTGGCATCTTAATCAGCCGACCGATTGCCTCGAACTCACGCTGGATTCGATCATCCTTGTCGGGCGATAGCAAAGTCCCTAGAATACGAATCTTCGACAAAACTGATTCTGCCTTTATCCCTAACTTGTCAAGAGTGGTTCTCGAAGGTATGGTTCCACGCATATGTGACGCTACCGCTATAATTTTAGGAATCAAGTCGGTTCCTGTTCGGAACGAGGCATGGTTGCTTTCTTCTAGATAGCGAATCATGTCTATTACTTCTCTTGTATTCTTCGCTAGATAGACAGATAGTTTAACGTCAAGGGATTCTAATCGCAAAAGGAGTCTGTTGATTGCGTCCTCGCGTTCAATGCGGAGACTAAAGTCCCGAGTAAAATCGCTCTGGATACTTTCACCTTCGGGAACAAAGTCTGGGTCTTCATCCATCGGTCCCGAATCCATATCGTCCTCTTCGTCGAACAAATCTCGGTCGTCGTATATTTCGTAACCAACATTGGCTAAGCAATACGGACAAGTGTAAGCGCCCGAGCCATCGTTGTAAGAATAGTCGCCGTTGAGTGCTGGGCAATCTTTTAGCGGCAAGTCTTCATCTCGACATTCGAAGTCAGGCCCCAAGATATCGTCGGATTTCTTGCTTTCCAATATACGCCACCCCCTCGACAAATAGTTGCGGTAACTCTTTTTCTCCTGTCAAGGCGATGATTTGTTCCATCCTTGGGGAGTCGGCGTCTTCGACGTCAACGAAGTCGAATCGGACATTGGCGTCCTCTAGCATACCGATAACGGCCTTCGTTTGCGATTGCCAAGACAGCCCCCACAACTTCACCAGCATGGTTTACCGGAGGGGAGTCTTAGAATTAAGTTTATGGAAGCAAAGAAATTATCTATACACATGGAAGACGTTAGTCCGTGGTCGAGACTTGGTTTCGCCAAGTTCCAAAATAACGATTCAGAAGAAGTCCTTCGCTTGCGCGACCAAGTAATGGAAATGTCGAAGGTGATTGCTGACCTTTCCTTGCGAATAGAAAAACTAGAGCGAGAAAAGGAAGGCCCAATTGATAGTGTATTCTCCGTCTTAGATCATCGCGATGTATACGGCGAAGACTTCGCCTTCGAAGAAATCATTCTCGACAAGAGCGACGTGAAAGTGGTCAAAAGCGGTTTTACTGCTCCACCACCCGAAGAAATAGTCGAAGTTGAGAACCTCGCGGAAAATGAAGTCGAGCCTATCGGCGGTCCCGAAGATGTGTCATCCGACGAGACAGTTGTTCAAAAGGAGTTTGACGATGATGCGAGTATCACCGACAAGGCGACTTACTTGGTTGAGTTGACAAAGAAATACATCCTAGACAATGGCGCTATCTTGAACAATCAACTATCGAGGAAGGTGTATTCCGAAGTTGACTTCGAAGTAACTCCTAAAATCAAAAAGGCAGTCAAGGAACTGATTAAGGAAGGAGAGGAAACCTGTGGTTTCAAGTCCCATAAGGTTGACAACTTCCGAGTCTTGTATTATCTTGGAGATGATCCTGATGAGGAATATGAGAAAGCGTTTGGTTGATTCTATTCTCGATGGTAACGTCGATGTAACGGTCTATTCCAATACGAAGCACTTGTGGTCGTTTACTACACGAGCCAAGATTGATACTGGTGCGGATAGGTCGTCGATAGATAACGAGTTGGCTATTGCGTTAAGACTTCGTAAAATAGACGAGATTGTGGTGCGTAATGCAAATGGTAGAAAGCGTAGGCCTGTTTATGCTATGGATATTGACGTGAACGGTATTCGATACGAAATAGAAGTTAATGGTTCGGACCGTTCCAAGTTGGTTTATCCGATTATTCTCGGAAGGCTCGATCTTCTGGAAATTTGTGAAGAGGAATGAAAAAACACCTAAATTCTTCAAAGTGAGAAAATCTTCATTTTCTCACTTCTTCTTCTTCTTCTCTATTCCCTTTTATTATATATCTTTCTATCATCATATCTTTGTATATATAAAAGTAATCTGAGAAAAGTAAATTTTCTCACTTCCGAAGTGAGAAAACGACTATTTTCTCACTTTGAATACAATTAAGTTATATACCTGAACTTTCACATATATAATAGTGATCTGAGAAAATGTCATTTTCTCACTTTGGGGATAGGTGACTAGATTTTCACGAACACACCATTTTCTCACTTCCGAAGTGAGAAAAGTTACGTTTTCTCACTTTGTTATGCTCACGCTTAAGGTCAAAAATAAGCAAAACCGATTAACGTCGATAAGATCAGTTATCCAATTCGATATCCAAAGCCCTACACAGTTCCTTATACCGATTACGAATAGTAACTTCAGTTACATTACTAACCTTAGAGATTTCTAGTTGAGTTCTTACATGCCGCTCAAGGTGACAAGCGATATAAACAGTAGCGGCGGTCACACCAGTAGGTGATTTACCATCGACTAATTCCCGCTTAGTTGCCTCGGCTATTAATTCGTATACCTTAGTTACAACATTGGGTGGAAGTCCTAACTTAGAACAAAAAGACTCGACATAATCTTCTGGTCGATTGATATCCATACGAATACGCAGTTTTTGCTTCATGAGTTTGTAAGTGCGCGTTAACTCCTTTCGACCAATCCCAGAGATTTGACATACTTCTTCCAAAGTGCGGCCAAGTTTATTGATGCAACAAGTAGCATAGATTGAAGATGCTACGAGAGCGTCTATGCTACGGCCACGAATCATGTCCGCATCGACAGCACGCCGATAAATAACCGAGGCTTCTTCCACATAGGAGGTAGCCAATCCTAGTTTAGAACAAATACGAGCAATATCTGGTAGCGCACGGGCAAGGTTACGCTCTCTTGAACCAGAGGTTCTAGCGCGAGTCTGCCATTTACGCATACGGTAAAGTTGGGCGCGGGTCTTCCCACTAATCGACTTACCGGAGTAATCACGATTCTGCCAGTCAATGTCGGTCGACAAACCTTTGTCGTGAATTCGATTCACCATTGGCGCACCCACGCGGCTCTTTTCCCCATCCTCAACTCCGAAGACACGCCATTCAGCGCCTTGGTCGATTTCATTTTCAGAAAGGACGAGGCCGCAATCCATGCACGAAAGTTCACCCCGCCCAGTGTCGCGTTCGAGATTTCTTGATCCGCAGTCCACGCACTTGACAATTGTTTCTTGGGTTGTGTATTCGTCATCTTCATCCATAATCGCTCGACCTAGGACTTACCCTTATGTCTTGCTACTTAAGCATATGCATTATTAATCCACCGAAACTTTACGGCACTACTATATACTCGACCGTTAACCGACGGTTCCGAGGTGAGCCAGATTATGGGTGAGCAAGTAAACACAAAACGAGTTTCGTTCGACTTGCGTGGAGAACACGCCGAGTTGTTCGAGGAATGGCGAAAGGGATTGTCGGATGAATTGGGATTCCAGATTTCTCCGAGCAAGGCCGTATTGTGGATGATTAACCAAATCAGGAAGTCGGAGGAATAACCCTGTCCGATTCCACCGTCGACCGCGAGGCACTTCTAGCCTTGCCGGAATCCGAGCGCGTGGAAATTGTGCGTATGCTTTATGCGTCATTGGGTGAAGGAGCCAAAGCCAAGGCTCACCCACAAAAGACCAAAAAGAATATCAGTTGGGCGGAAACCATCCTCGTAGTCAAAAAGCGACTAGTCGAGGAAAAGCAAGTTTCCTATCCAGCACTAAAGAAGGAGGGGCTTGTCCCAGCCAATTCAAGAGGTCAGACCTTCGAGCGGTGCGTGATAGCACCACTCATCGAAGGACATGGCATGAACATTATCGGGGTGAAAGGACACCTCCCTCGAAATCAAACCCTATGGTGTCTAGGCGACAACGTCCCAGAAGTCGTCGACGAGAATCCTGTTTTCAATGAACCGACCCGAGAAGCCGCAGCCCGCGTCACAGCGTTGGCTAACGGCTTGAAGGGCCAGGTTGACTTCAAGAAACTCGTATCCAAGGATCAATTCGCGTTCGCCACCAACAACGCGAAGATGAAGGCCTTCCGAAACCTAGTCGCTGACGAGGCAGGTAAAGAAGGATGGATGTTTGGGACACGGTGGATTGCAACAAAAAGAAATGAGGTGATTGAAGATGAGTGAAGAAAATCGAGAAGAAACCCTAGACGAGAGCGCACAAAGAACGAGCATGTGGGACGATGTGGATTCTAGAATCCTCCATTCGGTTCACGCATATCTCATGTATCATTCGGGCGCGCTATATCGAAACTCCGAACCCGACAGGGAAGCGCGGACTATTTCCATCGACATGCAGGCGGATAGCGCTGAAGCCCATGCCGTCCGCATGGGATTCGACATGTCCGACCGCCGACGTGTCGAAGCCATGCTATCCCTAGATACACAGTCACAACACGCCCCAGGGGACACACCGATATGTTACCTCGATGTTGAGATGATCGAAGAAGCCTTCCACCTTCCAGCGTATGCCCCAGCAGGTATCACCCTTGAGCCACTCGAAGTCGGATGGCCTCGCTTTAGTGACTACGAAGACTTGAAGCGCAATTATCGCGAGTTAAGTTACTACTTGAAGCACTACCCTTCAGAAGTCGACTATCAATTCCAGCGGTTGCAACGAACATATCTCCAAGTTGCAAACTACGAGTTTATCCAAGAGGTCGACTCCTTCCACTTCATCCCTCCAGAATACCATATCATAGGGGTTTCAAATGACCGCAATCGTAACTTCGTCCAACTAAACTCGGAATATGATGTAGGTCAACTAGTCGTTCTTAGGGGACAGGTAATCGAAATTAGCGAGCCAAAGCACACTTACACTTCTATCGCATGGAAGTGTAAAGACTCCAATTGCCGAGAGGTTCACTTTGTTGAGCAAGACCCCGTTCTTGGCGTGGTCGCAAAGCCAGAGCCTAGTTGTGGTAAGTATGCGGAAATGGAACACGGCGAGTCCAACAACTGTTCATCTCGCCACTTCATCCGACTTCCGCCTCCAATGTCTAACGCTCAAATCGTTCAACGCATGACCTTGCAAGAGGAATCGCTAACCAACGGTGAAGCCCGAACCGTAACCTTGGAGGTTCGCGGTGCGCTTACCGAATCGGTGATTGCAGGGCAAGGAATCGAAGTCGTGGGTATCCTAGCGACCGAGCCGATTTCGAAAGGATCACTACTTGAAAACAAATTCATTTTGGTAAAGTCGATTACCGAAAGAACCGATGTTGTTTCGAACGTCACAGTCACGGAATCCGAGCGAGAAGCCATCCAAGCCTTCGTCGATACGGTGTCGTATGCTGACCGTATGAAGCAAGTGACGGACTCATGGGCTGGTCGGGTTTACGCCGAAGACCACATCAAAGAGGCTATTATCTTGCAGTCGTGCGGTGGTAGTTATAACGCCTATTCGGAAACGAGAGGCACTATCCACATGCTTGTTGTTGGTGACCCAGGAACGGCCAAGACCAAACTACTACAACTAGCAACTAAACTGCATCCAGGTAGTCGTTTCGTTCAAGCCGATGTTACCACCCAAGCAGGTTTGGTCGGGGCTTGTTCTCAAGTCGAAGACATGTATACGGGGAAGAAGAAGTGGGCTTTGCTACCAGGCGCACTCGCACTAACTCACCCAGATGCTATTTGCGCTGTCGACGAATTCAATCTTTACAAAGGGGATTTCGGTGACTTCAACAATGCTATGGAATCAGGCGAAGTTTTCATCAACAAAGTAGTCAAAGGTCGCATCGTAACCGCAGCACCCGTTTTAGCAGGTGCTAACCCTAACAACGGGAATAAGAAGAAGTGGATTCGTGGCGAACAGGTTCCCTATACCCAACAAATCGGTTTGGACTTTACCATGTTGCAACGATTTGCTATCATCTTCGTTCTAGAGGACACTCCCGACTATGAGCGTGATAGGAATATCTCCCTATCTATGACTAAGGGTATTTCGACGAGAATCACCGAAGAAGAAGACGAAGGACTAGATCTCGCATTCATTCAAAAATACCTAGCGGTAGCGCGAAGCATCGACCCGCTCTTTACCAAGAAAGCCGAGGATTACGTCGCTGACATGCACGCTCAAAAGCGTAAGGAAAACACGGACTCCGACGACCTTCGCTCACACCGACTCGTAAACTCGCTTTGGAGAGTGGCGTGCGCTATCGCTCGTTTCGAATTGTCGGAAACGGTGACGATTGACCACATCCACCTTGCCGAGAAGATCATGGCTGAAAGCCTCCAAGAAAAAGACCCAGGCCTCTTCACCACCGACCAGTCCAAGGCTGACCGCGAGTTGCGAAAAGCCGTCGAGGAAGGTATTATCAACTACTTCGTGGACAACGATTCGGACGAGGGGATTGACGCCCTAGGCCTTCATGAATCGGTGAGCAAAAGCATTTCTGGATGGAGGAAGCCAACTCTAAACGAGTTTGAGCAAATCCTCGCCTCGCTTAGCGAAAAGGAAGGTAATGGCTTCATGAGAGCAGGCGACCGATATTATCCGTGGGGGAATGAATGATGAGCAACCCGTTTAAGCAATACAAATTCAAAGAAGAAGTCGACCGCGTTGAAATTCTCAAAAACTTCGATTTGCTTTATCGAACCAAGGCCGACAACTTCCCTCGCCTCAAATTGATGCAGGTTTACCGTGCCTTCAAAGATTGTATAGAAGGTTGGGAAATGTCCCTCGAAGACCTTCAGCAACACCTAGACGCGTTGGCTGGCGCACCCAACAATGACCTTTCAAAGAAAGGCGACGAATACTACATGGCGGTGGTTTGATGGATATTTTGGCCGTAATCGAGAAACTAAAGGAGTTGGACTACGACGAAATTGAGATCGACGGCCCCGACTTCAAGTTAAGCCTCAAGCGAAGACCTTCGAGTAGCCAAGCGACTTACGAGCAACCAATGGTGTTCCCAATGGACGGCTTCACTTCTGCTAAGCAAGTAAAGGCTCCAGGTTTGGCTTCACATGGTCAAGTCAAGTATTGTCGTGATGTTATGGTCAAGGAGTTTGGAGAAGACGAGAAAAGAATGTATGACTTTTTGGCTCACATCCTAGGACTCCCAATAGACGAGGTTCCAACGCTAGAAGAGTGGGATGATGTGCTTACACGAGAAATGGCTGAATCAATCCTTAACTCATGGGAGCAGAAGAACGGCATCAGTAAGAAGAGGTGACGACATGATTTACTCGCAAAAAGACGTTAGCAAGTTGGTTATGGAGTATTACGCAGGAGTCGACTTTGATATCCCAGATATCCAGCGCCGCGAAATCGCATTCCAAAATTGGGGCGAAGCGGGAATCCGTGTCCGCCACCAATACTGCAAAACAAATGAAGACCTTAAGCGGCGACTAGCAAACATTCCATACGCCGCAGCATTCCACTCGGTCGGATACTACCTTGATCCCATGGAAAGGGACTTTAGTAAAAAGTCACTTAGGGGCTTCGACTTCATCTTCGATATAGACGCCGACGATATGGGCGAAAACTACATCGAGAAGTTAGGCGACTTGTGTAGCATGACAAAACGACTCATCGACACCTTCCTAGTCGGCCACTTTGGTATTCCTCTCGAAAATATCCGTATCGAGTTTTCTGGTCGCAAGGGCTTGCACCTTACGATTCTAGGCGACGAACACCGTCACCTTTCAAAGACCGCGCGAAGGGAATTGGTTGAATACATCGAAGGCAAGAAACTAGACCGAACGATGCTATTTCCAGAAAAGAAAACCTACATCACTAGTATGCCTAACTCTAAGGGATGGAGAGGAATAGGTAGGGAGTTTATCGAGAGTATCTTGACCGAAAGCGAAGGCAAGACCGATAAAGAAATTGCTACGATGTTAAGCGATTACAACCTACCAAAAAATCAAGCCAAAAAAATAAGCGCCCTCCTAACACAACCGAAGATTCGGCAAAGTGTGTTAGAAGGACGCTTAAGCCCGCTCATGGGCAAAGGCGCGGTAACGCTCAACGCGCTATCCGCCGCTGTGATGAAGCATCACGGCGTTGGCCTAGGTTCTATCATAGGCAACATGAAGAAAAAGAAAACATCGTATGAATTCGATGGGAAGATTATCGACCGCGCCGTCACTTATGACGCGCACCGCATTCTTCGCATACCGAAGTCTATTCACCCCAAAAGTGGTTTTCCTTGCATTACGATTAGTTATGACCAACTCGACGATCCGATGAATATTTTCGAAGAGATTTCGAAGTTAGTCGGATACGATTTGGTTACAATCAAACTAGCAAAACCTGTTTTTGTTGAGGCAGACGAAACCCTTGATCTACAACCAGGAGAACATACGCTTCCTAGATACCTTGCGTTAGCGGCACTTATGCAAAGTCGTTAGATAAAAAATAAGGGAGACAGCCTAAGCCATCTCCCTTATATTATCATTCAATGATTGCTTGTTCGCCGCACTCGCTGCAAAAGACCCATTTCGATAGTTCGCTAGAGTCCATTCTAAAGTGTCTCAAGTGGGTTTCATAAAAAGACCCATCGTGTTCAACGACAACTTCTAGTTTGCAACTGAAGAAGGCATCGCAATCATTCTTACATTTGATTCTCATCTAAGTAGCCTCACTCGGAGGCTTTAGTTGCTTGCGTATCCGGCATCGTAAGCGTTATCCACCTCGATTTGTAGCCGGTCAATCAAGTCATAACATCTCTTCAACTCAGCAATCAGGTCAGGCAGTTTGTCAATGGCGTGGTAAAAGCGGTCAACCCGTTTGTGAATTATCTTCCCATACCAAGAAGGGGTCGACATTCCCGCTTCCACATCATTCTCAAAGAGGACACTCCAATGATACCCGTCTGTCGGGGTCTTTTCAATGAAGAGGTCGTGCTTTTTGTCCCAAATACCTTCAAACTGAGTCAAATCAATTCTTTCGTCACTCATCTAAGTTGCCTCACTCGGAGGTCAGTCAATACTCGATGTATTTTGAGCAAGGAGGATAGCATCCGTCATCAGACAGACACTCCAAGCAATGCGCTGTATCAGCGACTACCTCCTCCAATGCATCAATGCGTTCATAACATCTCTTCAACTCAGCAATCAGTTCGGGAACTGCGGCAATCGCATCAGCGTTAGCCGTATATTGGTTAGCGGCAAGCGGGTCCGATTCATCCCAAAGTAGGATGTCATCGTTTTCTTCAACGCTTGGAAAAAGAGCCAAGCCCTTC
>Ga0181568_10000947_pt1 | contig 26576 bp, 21 predicted proteins | sample 101ome_20_FD_133758 | JGI IMG/M metagenome (GOLD analysis project Ga0181568, IMG submission 133758) | Coastal salt marsh microbial communities from the Groves Creek Marsh, Skidaway Island, Georgia - 101404AT metaG (megahit assembly) | ecosystem: Environmental > Aquatic > Marine > Intertidal...
ATGTATAACGATGCAACAGTTGTCAAGTCGTCGCTAATAAGGTCTGTTGCGTATGCCGGTGTGAGTGTGTCAGTAAAATCTTCAAGCGAAATACGTCCGAGTTGAAGTTTGCCGTCTGGCCTATCCCACCCAAACCATATGAACTTTTGGTAAGCGTATGCTGTTGTTACTGGCAGATCAGTTTCGATGAGCCCGCCGTATGTGAGTGAGCCGTCGCCTGACAACGTAGCAAATCGTAGTCCTCGGTTGCCCCACAAAATTGCGTTACCGGCGTATCCAAAACCGCCGTACAGTTTTTCGTCTGATGGGAATACAGTTGCTTGCGAACCAATAGCAAGGTTGCCTGTTGATGTAACAGTCATTGCAAACATTGATGATTCGTCTGCGCCGTAACCACCTACATAAATTCGTGAACCAATATTAAATGCTGTTGTCCATTGGAATTTTTCGTCGATGTGTGTGTAAAGCGGTGTTGCGATTACGTTTGTTGCGTCGGTTGTAATTTCATAAATTGTGTTTCTAAAACCACATAGCAACGTGTTGCCAACAATTTTAAATAGGGTTGGTGGAGGTCCGTATCCAAGATCACCAGTTTTTTGTACTAACGTTTCATGTTGTTTGCTTGTTAATACATCGTTTTGAATGATGCCGTAACACAGTTTTTGTTTGTTGTTATAAAAATCAATACCAACAATTGTGTCGTTGCGATCTTCTACAACAGAATAAAACTGGTTGTGAATGGTTTCAAAATTTGTGACGTACCCGTTACCAGAATTGCAAATAATGTGAGCACCAAACGACTCAGATCCATTTGTAGTGTAAGGAACTGCCGCACCATTTTTGTCAAGAATCATTGTTTCAAAACCGTTAGACACAATTAAATAGTCGTTAATGTCGTAACGATATTTATGAATCCATGATCCCAACAATTGGTATCCGGTGCTAGACAACGGCTGGTATTTGTCTGCTAACAAAGGTTGCAATGATAATGCGTTAGGTTCCCACGGATTTAAACCTTCTGAATAATCGTAACGGCGACCAAGCACATCGTCATCAAGATCAGCAATAGGTTGACCCATGCCATATGACCAGTCGTAACGGTAACGCCACCAGCCACCATTAGGATTAAACAACTGGTCAGATGGTTCTCCTGATGACACTACGCCTTCACGAAATGACGGCAATCCTGTATGACGGTAACCGTTCAAATCCATTGCATAGATACGTCCATCTAACGCAACAGAGTTCGCAGGCACCGACGTAAACGTCGCACCTGTCCCCGCATAAAACGGAGTAGGTGGACTAAACGGTTGTGTTACCTGCGTGCCTGCCATTACCAAGCCACCATCGGATACTTGGTACGCAATTTCATAATCTCTGCACTATAACGACGCAAATAATTTGCACGCATTGTTTGTGCTAACTCCAAACCACGGTTGACAGCCACATCTCCAGCACGCCGTGACTCGTCAGCAGGTTGACGACTAGCACGATTGTTCTCATCGTCAGATAACAACCGCACTTTAATTCCTAACGCCAACAAATCAAGCATTGAACGCTGTAACCCGACATCTGCTACAAGGTCATCAGACTGCGCCAACGTATCATCAACAATAAAGGGATACGCAATTTGAGCATGTACCTGACCGTTACGGCCAGCACCATTATGTGTCACCAACCGAATCAACAAACCGCTTGCAGACGCACCCGACCACACCGACGGATCACCACGTTGCAACCTAAACTTTAATGACGGCCACGAAGAAGAATCAGATTCTTCCCAATTACGACGCACACGGATAACACCAATAGCGTCAGCCAACGATGATGGCAACTCTATTGTTTCGTCCTCTGTGTCAACTGTCCATTCATAATCGACAACAGAAAACAAATCAGGTTCCCACGAAGTAATTTCATCAATCAACGCATCGTAAGCCTCAAACCGTGTAAACCGTGGATTAACTACAATCTCATCCCCAGCAGAATGCGCCTCAACATTAGAGTCCTGCCAGCCACGCAACACCTCAACAGTTTTAGTTGACGTATCAACAGACAACACCCGCATCAACTCAAGGCCAACTGCAAGCACAGACCCCAAACGATAAGCAGGTGTTAACTCGTACGACAACGTGAGCGTCGTCCCAGACGTGCTTACATTGTTCGCTAAAGTATTTAACTCATTACGTACAGACGAATTAAGTTGTCGAATAGTACGATCTAAAAGTGATTCAACAGTTGTTCTTGCCATGATCTCTCCCCTTGTGTGGAGGAGGGAACAACGTCCCCTCCCCCACAACTATTGTGTTTTACTAGGGGTTAACTAGATCAGACAAGATCCGAAGGCAACGCCGCAGTGTTGTCAAGTCCAGTCCAACGTGCCATGTGACGCTGACCCTTGACTTCAAAACCGCCTTCAGCGACAAACATGTAGTTGTCCTTGTCGTCGGTCTTGGCAAGTGGCTGCATAACCATTGGCTGGAACACACGGTAAATCACGTTTTCACGGTTCAAACCGAATGCGTCAGTTGCCTTACAGTAACGGTTGCGAACAAGCAGAACGTCACCAAACTCGGTGATGACGCTAGTTGCACGACGACGACCACGACGCTCGTCTTCAACAGTTACAGTTTGGATGCGCTCTGCGCCAGCAAGGTTGTTGAGTGCCGCAAAGTTTGCAGGGTTTGACACAATAGCGGTGAACTGTCCACCTGCGTCGTATGCAACCTGCTGTACACGCTCAACTTCTTCAACCGTCAACCAGTCACCTGATGCGGCTCCGTTGTATACGTTGCTCGTAATAAACTGTGACACGCCGCCAGTTGCACGAGTTGTGCCTGACTGGTACTTAACACCGTAAAGAAGTGCCTGCTCCATGTTGACACCTTCAGCCAACATAACCTTGCGAGTCTGACGTGCCAACTCGTTAGCAATACCATACTTCGGAATACGCTGTGCAGTACGGCTGATCTGAATCTTTGAAGTCCAAATCTGCGTGTAGTTGCTGTACTTGGTACGACCAGTGAACTGTTCGTCACCAATTGAACCTTCAGAAAGAAGCGTACCAATACCAATAACTTCTGCGTTAATCAAGTGCGTTGCGGCAGTGGTGCCTGCGGCTCCACGAACAACAGTCAACGTGTCGCCGCTAATTGATGTAACAGTCATAACTTCATCGTCAATACGAATTGCGTCACCTGCGGCAAAACGCTCGCCTGAACCTGCGGCAACGTCAACCTCAGTTTCGGTTGCATCAAGTGCTTCACCGGCTGTTGTCCGTGGCGTAAGGAACTCGTCCTCTAGCCAGTAAAACTCGGTGTTGTCAACAGGCTGACGAGGAACAACAGGGAATCCGTCGCTGTTTACACCGCCAAGCATTGGCAGATCGTCAGGGTTAAGCATGTAGATCAACTCATCAATGTTGATCTTTGTTTCGACCGTTAGGTCGTTAGAGTAAATTGGGTTAGCCAACTGTTCAGCCATGATATTCTCCTAAACTATTTATTTAAATGAGGTAGTTTTTCTCGGAGTTTCTTGACTTTGACTTCTGCCTCTGACTTTTGTTTAATAGGTAATGCTTTACCATCTGCACCAAGATATGGCATGAATGTTCCATGCCCTCGGTTTTCTCCTGCAACACCTTTTTCCCAATTATTATTGGTATGTTCTGCCGGAGGTTTACGATTGTGACGTGAAGGCGTTGCCTTCATCGAAACACCAATTCCTTTACGTCTTAGTTGACACGCATAGGCTTGGCATTCACAACCATACGGATGAATCATTACCCTAGATGTCCAAAGGCTTGACTATCGTTTTGCCATTGTGCATCGTTAAACTTTGCAGAGGAATCACCGTTAGCCGCCGCCGCAATAAATGACGCAAACGCCATATCTTGAGCATCGGCATTACTTAGACCTTGCTTTCTTGCATTATTCCACTCATCGAATGCACGATCAGTTGCTGATACTTGTGGTGGTTCATGCGGTGCAGAGTTGCCACCAGAAAAAGATTCACGAGTTTGCTGAAACTGTGCTTGTGTTTCGTCCACTTCCGGCACACTCATCGGTTCTTCTTCAGTTTTAATAAGTCCAATTTCAATTGCTTCATTTCTGATAGCGTCTGAAGTCAATTCGCCTTCATACGTTTTCATCAACATCTGCCCAATTTTAGACTCAGTATCAATACCAGCCTGCAAAAACGCAATTTGACGTTCCTTACGTTCCAACTCTCGTTGCAACGTTTTGGCTTGCTCCGCCTCGGCACGCAATTTCTTGATGTGCTCTGGTGAATCATCCGTCATTTCAGAGTCGTTTGCCACTTAGATTCTCCTAATATTTTGTTGTTACTCCCGGCTTTACCTACTACCATTTTGCGGGGTGGAAATGGTGATGGCTGTTGGTTGCCCAACTGTTACGGCCAAACGACGGCCCAACGAGCACACATCGAATAGCGCACATAACTATGTATAGTTAGTGTACCACAAAACAAATACACGTCAATTATTGATATCGGTACGTGCGAATAACACGAGGCTTATTCACTCGTGTTTGATCAATAGAACGTTTTGAAGATTGCCGTCGATTAGACGGATGATTTTTGCGTGGCATCAACGCACTTTGGTGCCACCAGACGGAGCAGGGGTTTTATCCAAACCTGCACGAGTGCTGGAAGAAGAACCAGTAACAACCTTGCTACCAGTCCGTGACTTCTTATCATGTGAACACATTGTGTAACTCATAAATAACTCCTTAATACATGATTAAATTATAGACCAATAACCCCTTGCTGTGTCAAGGCCGCTCCACCTTGACCAGCAACATTAATTGCTCCACGTGAAATTCGACGACGTTCAAGTGCATTACGTGCAGAAACATTTTGATCAAATTCTGCGCTAATCAAATCTGCCTCAGTGATATCAGTTCTTTCACCAACTGATTCCATACTAAGTCCACGACTAGCCGCAACAGTTTGGAACGTATCATCAATACCTGCTTCAGACATTGGCAACTCACCAATACGTTGCGCTGTTCCTTGATCAACATCAAATCCATAACGTGCGCCAATACCACCCGCATACGCTGTGCGTGACGCTCGGTTAATAGACTGAATTGTTTTTTCTGGATCTAGAATGTATGACGCTAACGCACCTTCCGCATCTTTTAGTCCGTAATACTCTGTGAACTTTTGCATTACTTCAGGCGGAGCATTGCTCACATATTCGTAAGCAACGTTAATACGTTCTTCAATTGCATCAACTGACAAACCACTCATCAAACGCCCTTGAATATCTTCAACTGCGTTATCATAAAACCACTCAGGCAAACCAGCACGCCTAAAAGTGTTGGTTAATTGTTCTTCGTATTGCAACAATTCTGATGGAGTCCAAACACGAGTAGGGGTTCCTGACGCATTTAAATCTTGTTGAAATTTAATTAACGGAAAACGTTGTTGGAACGTATCTGTTTCTTGCAATCCAATTAACAACTGCTCAACGCTAGTCACACCATTTTTTACTTGTTCCCACAACCACCCACCGGGAGTGTCGCCTGTCATAGTGAACAAATCACTTAAACCAATTGAACTTAAATATGAAGCCAACGTTTTGAAATCGTTTAACGCAGGCGTTGTATCTTCATCTTCTACAGGTGTTGGATCTACTGGCCTTGGAATAGAAATTCTATCGCTAGGATCCCAATCTTCTGGAAGCGGGTCGCCGCGTTCCCAGCCGTCAAACTCTGGCGGTTTAGGCCCTTTACCCCACGGCGGCAAACCTTTATCTGGCACTCTTACAGGTGGCATTAGAAACCTCTCAATCCAAACAGGTCTGCAACAGCAGACGTAACACTAGCCATAGACGAACGAGCCGCATCAGTAGATTGCCAACGCACATCATTACGACCTGCTTGAGCAATTTCCGTTAACGTAGCCCCACGAGTCACACCATTCTCGTTAACAATCATCATGTCTCTAAACACCGGATCATTAATCAAATCAATATCGCTACTATTCATTTCCAATGTTTGTGCAAGGTATTCTTTAGATGGCGCAAAATAATCTGCTGGTGTAACACCTTGATCAATCAAATCAGACATCCAAGCAAACTGTCCTTTAGCCTGATTTTTAAACATTGACTGAATACCAGCATCATCTAACTCTCCACGCATTTGCCGTAACGCCATATCCAAAGATTGTTGACTTGACACTGGCAACAAATATGCGGCACCACTTACCTCAATAGCATCTTGCAATGCTGTGACCGTGCCTTGTTTAAACGCATACGTTGAGTCAATGCCCTCAAACATTGCTGATTGCAACTGTTGGTCAGAAAAATTTTGCAACGTTGCTTGTTGCGCAATTTCATTAATGCGTTCATCAGACAACGTTAAACCGTATCGTTCAGCGTTTGCACGAATGTTTTCTTTATTAGTTTCATATGTTTGAACATTTCCGCCAACATTAATTAACGGTGCGTATTCTGAGTTTGCGTTAATTGCTAACTGTCGAATCTGTTCTGTAACGCCTTCTAACGTAATATCGCCACGTGCAACGTTTAACGCCAAACTGCGGGCAGTACCTTCATCTAAATCAAAATTGAATTGTTGTGCGGTTTCACGTAACGCAGTCGCCGCCGCTGTTAAATTGCCGACACTAACGGTAGACGGATCAACGTCAACTAAAATGTTGTCAATAAGAAGATTGTTATCCCAGTTTTCATTGACTGCGGATTCTGCTAAAGAATTAATTCGGTCTTCAGTTACGGCAATACCAAATTGTGAAAATGTGTCTCGAAGAGATGCAACAATGTTGGCTTTGCGTTGTGCTCTGCTTACTCCGCTACCGCCACTTGTACCAATGATGTCTTTGGTTTGGAGCAATAAGGCTTGGCCACGTGGATCCCCAACTAATTGAGAGTTGAGCCAATTTAAACCACGTTCAGGATTTGTAACATATGTTTCAACTAGCCCTCTCGCCCATTCGTCGTTAGCAAGTGGAGTAAAATATGGGTTGTATTGACTTAAAAAATCAATTGTTTGTTGTATGTTGTATTCTGTTTCTACACCAGCAACTTCGCCGTAGTAGTCATTAGTAAAATTAGTCATTGCCGAACGCTCCTCTAAACATGTCGCTTGTCAAATCTGGTGGAGCCAGCGGGTCTGAACTTCGTATACTTCCCGGTCTCCAATTCATTAAATCCATTACTGCATTGTTTTGAGAAAATTCTTGAATTTCAATAGGTAACATTTGTTGCAACGCACGAATTGCATCTGCTTCCATATTTGGTGTTTCACCTTCAACAGCAAACAAACGTTGTTCTTCCTCATCAAACTGTGTCACTGTGTCTAACACACGTTGCAACTCGCTTTCTGAAAGATTACGACCCAACAACGACTGACTCACATTGTTAATCATCATTCCAGTATTAGGAGTGTTACGAGCAACCCACTTATTTAACTCGTCAAGATTGGCTTCAACTTTACTTGTAAGTTGTGTAGCAATATTTGTGTCGTTAGATAAAACATCTCGCAACAACATGTCCCATGCCCGTTGCAGATACGGGCTAGACGGGTCTGTAATGGGTGCCGCCGTGCCGCCTGCCGCCCGAATGTAGCCACCTAACTGTAATTTGTTGACCATTTCTTTAAGGCCATCATCAGTCAAATAATACGGAAGTTGACGGATTTCAGAAATACTCATGCCGTCAGCCATGATGTCCCAATATTGTTCGTCAACCCATTGACCTTCGTTGCTTGCAACAATCTGTCCGCCCACTGTTTCAAACGCTTCAGGCGAAAAAATATTGAAATTAACTGCATCAAGAATGTCTTGAATTTCGTAGTCTTGTGCCGCAACAGTGCCACTTGGAGTATTTACAAAAGCAACTTGGTTAGATATAAACCCCTCAAGCCCTGATTCAACAAATTGTTTATATTCGTCTAAGGCATCCATGAAGGATGCATTAGTGCGGATAATCCAAACAAAATCTTGACCTGTAAATTTTTCCCAGTCGTATGTAATACCGGAAAGATTTGTTGTAGTAGCCGTATTGTTTGTTGTTGAAGTTGACGGTTGAACCGTAGTTGAAGTTGTTGTTCCAGTTGACTGCGGCGGCATTGACCACGTTGGTGGCATAGTTGTTTGTGTGGCACCAGTCGGTGGGTTCATGCCGGGAGGAGTAGGCGTGTTGCGAATAATCATCTGATACTACTTTCTGGCTTGTAAATTGATTTCCAAAGCATTTCAATATCTGGATTCATCAATGCCCATTCCTCACCAAACGCTTCAAACCTGTCATCAAGTGCTTGGCGTTCCTGAGCAGACCTAGACGAATTACCTGTGATACGTGAACGACTAAACTCGTAAATATCAAACTCTTTACTTAGCGAATAAATAGCACCAAAGTATTCAGATTCAATTGGATCAGTCATGTTTACAAGTTCACGGATGTCTGTGATTGTGCGTTGACGTGACGTGCGTCCGTTTGATTGTTCAAGCATTTCAGTGAACAACGGATGCGTAATTTTAAAATCTTTAATTTCTTGTTGGTGTTCTAACACCAAACCTGCTTGTTTGTTATCTCGACCAATCGCCGCTAATAGTTCTTTTTCATGGCGGTCAAGCATGTCGTAATATTCATACGCATCTGTTTTAAAAATCAACGCCTCATAAAACTCATCGCTGTCAATACGTTCACGCAAACCGTTACGCATAATTTGATTCCACACATACGCTGACGTTTCAATATCGTTGTTGTATCCTTGATTTGGAACAAACCATGACACACCGTCTGGATACTCTGTCAACAAAGCATCATTGTTTGTGTAAAACTCCCATGCTTGTTCAGTTGCAACAATTGGTCCTGTAACTTGGCGTTCTGTTCCGGCAACAAGAAACGCTAATGGATTAATAATTCCATATTCTGTTGCTGTCGGGTTGTCCCGCACGTAACGGTAAATGCCTTCGTCGTATCCAAACGTGCTGACATAATCTCTGAACTGTTGAGTGAACACGTCTTTGATATCGACTTGCGAAATACTTGACAAAATTCCGTCATCGTCTTTTTGTCCAGCAACAGAAAGGTCAACTGTGCCGGGAACAGGGAACACTGTGTTGATGAAGAAGTTTGCAAACAAAGCGATGCGTGCGGCATTGCGTGCTTCATTCATAAAATCTTCTCGGTCTTTAGCAGTCGATCCTTCACCGGGGAACGAGCCGTCAGCAACAGCGTATTGTGCGAAGTTATTGAAGTTTGATGTTAAACCAATGCTCATATGTTCTGGATCAACTAGCCCGTACACACTGTTTACTAATTTTGCTAACACAGGTGGCAGAACTGTTTCGTGTAAGCGGCGGGTGGCTCCGAGGTCGCCCATAAGATTGCGGCGTAATGGTTGCAACTCTGGGAAAATGTTTGACGCAAGTGCCATTGGGAATGCACCTAATGGCCCGAACTGTGGTTCGCCAACACGACTGTTAAAACCGGGAAGCAAATTATCTAAACGTGATTTGCCCATCAAGTTGACATCAGTTTGATCCATTCCAAACAAACCTAAGAATGTTCCTACTGCTCGGTGTACAAGTCCTGATCCGGGTATAGCAATCCAGTAGTCACCGTTGGGATCTTCAGTGATGATGCCTGCTTCACGGAAACCGTTGAAAATTAATTGTGCTTGGTGAATGTCTCGTAATAAGAAGTCGTCGGATTCGCCAAAAATTTTAACCCATCGTCTGTAGAAGTTTGATTCCGCATAGTGGAACGGCATCAATGTGTTTACTTTGTTTGCAAAAATTGTGCGTTCTCTTGGATCGTCAATGTAAGGGATGACGCTTGCAATTGCTTCTTCTGATGCAATGTCTTTTTGACGGCCAATATGGTTGCGTGCAGAAACAAGAATTTCTCCGAGTTCTTGCATGTCTTCTAATGTTCCGTCAATTGCGAAATCTACGTCGTTCACAATTTGATATGCCGGTGTGCCATCAAGTGTTTTGTTGCGCAAGATGCGTGTGATGTCTTCGGCACTCAACTGGCCTTGTTTAAGTTGCAACAAGTACACGTCGGGTACAGCGTCAAACAATTCGTCTAACACAAATACGCTTTGATGTTCGAGGTTGCTAAAGGCTTCAGTCAAAAAGTCTTTTGCTTTGTTGCTTGTAGCCGAGGTGCCATATCGAATGTTGCGTGATGCAATTGTGCTCATGCGTACATCCATAAACGAGTCAGCAATGCTCAACCGGACTGGTAACGCTGTTACAAATCCGTGCATTGCTTGCGGTGTACGGCTTAAAGAATCAATTGCTGGTCCAAAAATTTCGCTAAACGTTTTTGAAATCATTCGTTCAACCAAATTTTTGTCATTGACAACTTCGGTAAGCCGACGGCCAATAACTACGCCGGGACGATCAACTGGGTCTACGTTATAGATGTCTCCTTGACGGCTGAACGTGTAACGAGTTAATGAACTGTCACTAGACGAGAACACTTCGTTTTGACCCATGACACGAGCGTCAACACTGCCAATCAATTGGCTGTTTGTAAGATCATCAAAGTTGTCTAGCAACACTGGTCCAACGGTTTGCCATTGAATTTCTTTTGGTTTTGATACAACTTCTTCAGCAAAAAATTGTGGGTCACCAAGATTGATTGGATCGCCGTTTCTATCAAACAATTTGTCTGTGAATTGGAACTCTGAATCTGGTGGAACTTCTTCTAGTTCGCCTGTCAAGGTGTTTTTGCGGAACACTTTGAGTTCTTCAAGTTCGTCTGGTGTGAGTGGCCCGTAGCCGCCTGAAGGTGCTACTTGGTATCGTGGCCGGTAACGAGTGTCTGTGCCTTTCATGATGACTTGTTCGACTCGTTCAACACCTTGTTGTGCGTATTCTAAAGTGGCACGTGGCCGTGATACACCTAATACTGCTCCGTTGCCTTGAGGATAAACGGGTCCAGTTAAATTTTGCCATGAATCAACTGACGGAGTATCAAAATAAAATGTTTGTCCAACAGTTGTTGGTTTGTTAGAGCGAATAACGTTTCCTGCAATTGCTACTTCCGTTTGGTTACCTGTTCCTGCCCAACGTGGAATCACTGTTGAATAGATGCTTGCTACTTTGCCTTCATCTAACACAGAACGACTGAGTACGTCTTGTACGAACAATGCTGTGCGAGGATCTGTTAATCCAATTGTTGGGACAAACCAGTTTCCGGGCATGTTGTACAATTGTCCGGCATCAAACCTTCGGAAAATGTCGCCAACATATTCTGTAACAACTTGACGCAAATCATCAATGTTGCTTGCGTCTAGCAAAAATCCTGTTGATTTGTGTGCTTCATAGTTGCCAAACAATTTTGTGACTACGTTGTCAACAATTTCGTCAAAATGATCTTCAACGTTAGGGAATAGTTGACGTGAGGCTTCCCATTCTTTTGCTAAATATTTTGGTTCAACCAAAGAAACAGTAAACAAACGTTTTTGATACGGGTTGTAACTGTCCGCTACGTGATAACCGTTAAGTGTTTCAACCATAAACTCTGAACGGTTAATTTGATCAACGTTGTATGGTGCGTAATAATCTGCAAATACTGCGTCAACCAAATTTTCTCGTGCCGCATCGTCGTATCCTGCATGAACTCTTCCGGTTTCTCTCGGCAAATATCCGTACACGCCACGTTCTGCACGACTAATTGACGACGGGTCTAGCCATCCCATAGTTCCAAACGAACCAATTACTTTGTCACCAAATGTGTGCTCGGCTATTAAACCTGCAAGATAACGCTGATTATAAATGCCTTGCTGTCCAGAAAGATTTCCGCCATCGACAAAAGGAATTGATGTTACTGGTGATTGATAGCCCGTAGTGTACAGTGCTGGTCGATCACCAAGAACGTTTTGCACTTGTGCTATAGACGCTTGCCTATACGGTCCAGCCGCAACTGTAGGCATGTCTTCTCCAAACACAGAAATTGTGTATGCCGCTCTTAAAGCATCTGTGTCTGACCCAGTTAATGTATCAGTTAACCAATCTTCCATTTTGGTATCAAATTGCTCAACTTGTAAATCGTCAATTAAACGATGAAATTTTGGATCAAGCAAAATTTCATTTAAATAATCAAATTCTTGATGTTTAAGATTACCGACAACCCAGTCAACAAAAGTATAATGACTGTCATTTCGACCCATCAAGAAACCGCCGCCGCCATTAAAGCCTTCTCTTATTTCTGATGTTAAATTGGTTGCCTCTTTTTGAAATTGTAAACGGACTAACTCTTTTAGTTCTGCGTTGTTTGTAGGACCGCTAGTTCTATTGATAACACCGTAATTTTTACTTGATCCACTGGGGCTGTATTTAACACGTGCGCCGCCTCCGAATGTCTGTGGAGTGGTTTGTGATGCAAAAATGCGCCACGCTTCTTTTCCGTATGTTTCTTCAAACGCATCCCAAATATCGTTAAACAATACGTCTACAATTTCTTCAGTACTCTGATTTGCACCTTTTAATGTTGTAACATAATTTTCGTACTCATCTACAAGATCATCGAAGATTTCAAATGGTCCACCGTTTTCAGGTGTGCCTTGTAAGTATCGTGCCAAAATAGGATTACGGCGTTCCAACGCATCATAAAAATTGGCTGAGTATGGAGTAACATTTGTTGTATGAAACTTAGATGCAATCTCATCAAGACGATTTGTTAATGCAGACCGCAACATAGTAATGCGTTCTTCTGTTTGTGCATTAAAAAAGTTTTCAAAAAAGTCTAATTCAAGATTCCCAGTTGGTCCTAGAAGGTCTTGCATTTCCTCTAATGTTAAATCAAAATCTGCCAACATGCGTCTCAAAGAACCTTGACTGTCAAGAGCCGCATTAAAAAATGGGTCTGACAGCGGATTGTCAATAGTCAATTCAGAATCTGGTAAACGCCGCCACGTTCCCGGAGGCATAACTACTTCGATTACATTTGTTGATCCGAAAGCAATTTCGTGTTCCCGTCCTGATCCATTGCCTCGTGTCATACGGACAATAATGTCGTCAGTCCCAAGCGCACTTTTGTCGGCAACGCTTACGCCGTCAGGTATATTACCAGTCGTATAATATGGTGCAGGCGCTTGATCAATAAGATCGTCCCAAGTTGGAGCATTGTTAAATTGGCTTGCAAGCGCATCAAAATCTAGTTCGTAAACAATGCCTTCAAGTCCACCTAATTGAGCATTGCGCCCAACAGTAATTGGAATACCAGCATAACTAAAAGTTTGTGTTTTCGATAGCGAAGTTGAAATAGCCTTATAAGGATCGTTCCAATGATCTTGCGGTTGCAATGTCATAATAAGATTGCCGTTTTCAACACGAATAGCAGGTTCAACTGCAGCACCAAACGTCAACCCTGTGTTGATATTAGGTGTAGCACGATAAACAACTCGTGGTGCAACCTGTGGCATTTCTAAACCAGAACGTGGATTGACACCTACATTTAACGGATTGAGTGGACCAGCAAGAGGTGCTTGATTCCACGGGTTTGCATCAATGTAATCAATGATGTCGTTACCAAAATACGGGCGGTTGTATGCAGTTAGATAGGCTGATTGCGCACGGTGAGACACAAGGAGATGCATAAAATCGTCTTGACTCAATGTGCCTGCATCCATAGCGGCTCTGATCTGATTGCTTAAACGAATGTTTTCGTACAGTTTGGCTTCTTCAGCCAACCAGTTCACTCCACCAATTTTACGGTTTTGTGCATCAATTACTGCGTTACGTAATTGCTGTTCTAGTTGTGGTGGGAGATCAGTAATGTCAGTAACAACTGCACCGCCGCTACTGTAATGAACCTGCCGGAACCACTCGTCAAGCACATCGGCGTATGCGCTATACACGGGATGTATGTTTTCTCCGTCAAGGCGAAGTCCGTCAATTAACACTCGTACCGAATCATCTTGCGCATAATTCATGTGGACAAACACTCGGTTTGATAACGGAGTATCTGCTGTAACTGACCGAACAACTTGTGTCCATAGCCCTTTATCCCAATCTGGATTAGATGGGAAATAACGTGGAATAGAATCTGTTAATACTTGACTCATTGTTGTGTCACGAACTAGAACACGTTGCAATTCGTCGTGTGCCGCAAACCCATACATCAATTCGTCTTGAACAGTAAACCGTTCAAACTCGTTACCAACTTGCACCAATGGTGTAGCCATAGCCTCACCATTTTCATAAACAGTAAGACCAACTGTTGATTGTCCAATTTCAGGTGCAAACATTGAACGGTTGTTAGCACTTAATGCTTCCATGATTGCTCGTGAATTACGATGCACATACTGTTGCGCTCCATACATCAAACGAGCATTTACTCCTCGTGCCGCTACACGTCGCCACGAATTTTCTTTACCAGCAAGCAAAGTTGTTGCCAATTCGTTTTTAACACTTAACTTGCCAAGCCTGCTTTTGCCAACTAGCCCTGCTCCACGTTGCGCTAACTCTGGTGAAATACCATGCTCAAACACGCCACGAACCCAACGTTCCATTGTGTCAAGCGTAGAACCAACAACACTTCCGCCTATTGCTTCCCATTTATGAATTTGGTTATTAACAAAACCTCGTCCACCTTTTTTAAGTATTGCTCTTTCAGCAGACGTTAACGCAGGTGCTAAACCGTATTTTGTTGCTTTTTCTGCTTTTTGAACAACACGCAAATATTCGTTGTAGTTCTGTACTTTTCGTGCGCCGTAAGATGCAACAAGTTCAAGATTCGCTACACGGCTAAAGAATGCCAACAATTCTTCGCCGCCGTTACGAGGGATGTATGCGCCACGCAACAAGACAAGTGGTCGCCAGTACTTCATTGCGTTCTGCTCAAGAATTTTTGCGCCATCAGCCAACATCAAATGGTCGCCTAATGCCGCAATACGTTGCGCTCTAATAACCTCGCTAATATCAGGCACAACAAAATCAATTGCTTGATCAAGACCCAACACGCCACGAGGCACAGTCTTGGTGCTATTAGTTACTGAACGTGCCTGATCAATACGGCCTAGCCCATACCCTGTAAACAGCCGGTCAAACTCGTCATACACTTGTCGTCCGGCTTTGCTTGACGTAAACCCTGTTGCATCAAACAATGTGTCATAAAAGGCTCGTAGGATTCTGGCTCGTGCCGCAACGTCACCAGTTGACATGATTTGATTCAACCATGTATTTGTAAATGATTTAGGCAAACCCATAACAGATCCGATTGAGTTGACTGCTCGGTCAATGCCTTCGCCTGTCACAAGGTTAACTGCTCCTCGGTTTGCCATAATTGAAACCGAGTCCATTAGTTTGCCAAGTGTGCCACCAGTAGCACGGTTTATCCAAGCAAATTTGCGTCCAACAATTTCTCCCGGCAAACCAATAAGACCAGTTGTTGCTTCTTCTGAAATGTCAAGAAGTCGTCCGTCAAGCAACAGTCCTTCAATGTTTTCTGGATTAAATGAAACGAGTTCTTCACCTGATTCTGCCAACACATTATTGATGTTGCGCATAGAAACAGGATCAGTAAAAGCGTTTCTGAAACCTAAAAGATTGTTTCGTATTGCGGCACGTACACCGACGTTGCGTTGTGGAGCAAACATCAACATTCCGTGTGCTCCACGTTTCAAACCAATACCTTCACGCAACAAATGCGAATTAATTTCTTCACCAAAAAATTCAATAACGTGGCTATTATCAAGTTCTTTTAATGGCTGATACGTTTTGCTCATGTAACCTTTAGCAACAGCCCAATCTCTAAACGGCTGATACACTTGTCGAAGATTCGGCACGACATCCGTGTAACGTCCAGCAACAGCGGCGTTAACAAAATCAGTGTGCGCTCGTCTTACTTGACGGTTAGTTTGAGCAACATGGACAAAACGCTCTTTGCTAAATGTGCGACCACTTTCAACGCCGAGTCTTCTGAAACGAGAATACGAAACTGCTGGTGCAACTAGGTTTGCAGGATCAGCAAACCATCTCCATGTAGCATCACCTAAACCAGAAACAAAACCATATGCTCTAGTTCCCGGTGTCAAAAACAAACCGTTAGCCAAGCCACGACCGGGACTGTATTTGCCTTGTTGTAACAACCGAACAGCCTGTTGGAACTCAGGGGCTTGCAACAAGTTGTCAACTTCTACTGCAAGTTGATGATACTCTCTTGTGTTCCGCTCGTAAAACTGTTCAGCGTACGCTTGAGTTTGCATTAACTGAACGCTTTGTTGGTCAGCGTTACGAACACCTGCAAAGTATGCGGCAAGTTCATAAGGGTCAACGTTTTGACCAATAGAGTCAGCCAAATAATAAATATCTGAATGATTTAATAGTTCTTTGGCTTGAGCAATTGCGGCTGGGTTAAACAACTTTTCGCCGTCAGCGGCACGCCGCCAATTCTCAACATATTGGTTTTCGTTGCCAGTAACAGCGGCAATAACTGTTTCGCCAGTCATTGCGGCGATGTTGCCTCCGGCTAAACCAGCCAATGTTGCAAATGTAGCGGCGGCACCTAAACCTGCTAATGATGAACCAAACGTTGGACCAGCAAGTGCAACAGAAGCAACAGCAGTAGCGGCGGCGGCAGTCCAATATAAAGCGGCTTTCCATCCGTCAAACTGTGCAAGAGTACGATATCCACGATTAACTGTTTCGCCCGCAAACTCTAACCCTTTAAGAACGTTACCGCCTGCCCATGTTAGACCTTTGCCGACAACAGGAACACCGCCAACAAAATCACCAACTGCACCCAAACCTTTCATAAACCAGTTTTTGCCTGCGTGGTCTGCGGCTTCAAGGTCATATCCTGATTGCACAAGTGCTTTCTGTTCACTTGTTGTGAGTTGATCAAACACAACTCGTTGATCGCTTGGGGCTAAACGTTCAATAGCAGTACGCACTTGGTCTGTCGTTGTGTACTGTTCAATAACTGAAACACCATTAGCCAAATCAATAATGTCAATGTCTTCTTGAGCAATTTGAAATAACAAATCTTCGTTCGCTTGCCAAAACTTTGGAGCGACTTCTCGCATCACATCAACTTTGTATTGGATGTCTCCGGCTTGATTAATAGTAGATTCTAAATCGCTCCACGGATCGCCACTATTACTGCCAACAAGATCAGGGGTGTACCCTGACCTGCGATTGTTGTATTCACTTCCAATAAAATTCGGTTGATCAGTAAACGTCATTTGTTGTGCCTATTCATCATTTCTGCATACAACGGATCGCCAGTAATTTTGAACATGGCTTGTAATACTTTAATGCTTGGTTTGTAAGCGGCACGTTGACGTTCAAAAGGTTGAGGCATACGACCGGGACCAAACGGCATACCTGATGTAGCGGGACGTGTATCGTTACCACCTAACAAGTTTGTTGGCATTTGCTGTAATGCCATCATAGGGTCAACAGGTACTCGTGGCATTGCTGGTTGTTCTGATGATGCAGTTTGTTGCACAGGAGGAACAGCATTGTTTTGCATGTCAGGAGCAGGCATTGCTTCTTGCATAGCGGCTTGCTTCACACCTTCGCCATACCGTTGTCCCGGCACAGACTTTACTGCTTGTGCATCTTCACCACTCAACGTTTTCTTTTTACGTGGCATTATCTACCACCCATCCCAGACTGCATCATTTGACGCATCTGATCTCCTTGTGTCGGTTGCGGTTGCGCTTGTTGTGCTTGCAAAGCGGCCATTACTTCTGGCGGAATTGCGCCAGCCGCCGCCGCTTCAGGACCTGCCGCCAAACCCATTTGGGCTTGTGGCGACATCTGTTGTTGCATAGCCATCTGTTCTTCCATTGCCGCTTGTTGTGCCGCCATCTGTTCTTCACGTACTTCTTCGTCAACCGCAACAGTCGCCGCAAAAATATCCATTGATCCGTCCCGCATTTTTTCACGGATACGTGCAAACACAGACATCGGCATTTGTCCAGAAACAACTTGTTGCAACAAACCGTTTATTGCACCCTTTTCAAGTTTCTCATCAGTAATACGGGTTTGTTCAGAATGAGGATCTTCAATCCACGGATGATGACGTTGGAATGTTTCCGAACTAATAGTTTCAGAACCCAACATCGAACCAAGAACCTGAGTGATCTGAATAATGTCAGCACCCGGAATAGCATAAGTAACAGTGTTATCTGTTGTTTCAATCACTTGGTTAGGTACGAACTCTACCTGTCCACGATCACCTGACCAGCCACTAAACAACGTGTACTTCTTGTCACCCCACCATGCTTTATAACAATTAAGAATTGCTTCATTAACTTTTGGCATCCACACTTCGTCAATCTCATGTACCTCTTGGATACGTGGATCAACAGCAAAGTCAGCCATCTGGCTGAGCGCACGTCCTGTACGCAATGCGGCTCCCGGTGTTTCGCCACCAAACATTGGAGACAACCCTGAAGATACACGGAAGTTACGTTCAAGCCGGTCAATCATTTGTGATGTGCGAACGTCTGGCATTTGATTAATGGTGCCAATGCGTTCAGCGTCAGTGACAATGTTTATTTCCCCGTCACGTCCGTCATGCCATTGACCGTCCATCAATCTTGGTGCAGAGCCACGTGAACCCATCACATACATGTCAGGGAACACAGCCTTTTCTTGTGCCAACATGTCAAGCGCCAGCAGTTTAGATTGCCATTGAGCGTTTTCTAGCAACGCATTCAAGCGGTTACCGATACGGTGAAGAGTGACTGCGCCGGGAGTTACAGCAAGGCATTGTCCTGTCAAGTTAGGTAGCGGGTCGGTCAGTGGCATCCACGGTCCGCCAAACCAACTGTAATTACGGTTGATGTGGTTTCCGTCTGCTTGTACTGGTCCGAGCAAACCAAATCTGATTTGTTCTCGGTCTACCCATTCAAATACGTCCCAAAGTTCCGTAGTGTCAACGTCAGCAATTGGTCCGCCTAGTTCGCCACGTACTGCTGGGAACCTGTTCCGCAGGTAATCACCTGAGTATCGTGTAATAAACGCTACGTATTCTGGTGATTCCATTGACTCAAGAGCACGTTCTTCGGGGAATGTTTGTAGCGGGTCACGTACTCGAAGACGTGGCATACCTGTACGGAAGTCTGGTTCAACCATTAAAGACGCAGTATCGTAAGCATTAAGGTGTCGCATGTATCTACGACGCAACAAACCCCATCCGTTTTGATGGTAGGTTGCTGAAAGAATCCTGCGACGATCTGTAGCCAGTGCTTTACTACGTACTCCAGTTTCTTTGTATGGATCTAATGCAGGTGAAAACACGGTTGGTTTCACACTTGCGGCTCGCATTGCCAATCCATCTACTACATCTGTAATAAGAGATGGCGTAAGGTTAGGCATGTCAGGTTCGTCAGCAACATCAGGCATAGGAATAATGACATCTGCCTCGTACGAGTTGCGGATCTCTTCCATCTTTCGCAACACAGGAGAACGCCGATTTTGCAAATCAATTGTCATTTGCCGTATTGTGTCAAAATCTCTCATAAATTTGCCTACACTCTTCGCATCCCTGCTGGCAATAACAGTCCGCTTTTTGTTGCCTTATAAGGCATCGCTTCTCGTCGCCAGTTATTTGTATTTGCTTTACCGCTACTTGGTTGTTTCCACCGTTCTCTCCACATAATCCAACAAAACCACAACGCCATTACCCTGTCTTGTCGCAATCTGTTGCCACGAACTCCCGGCTTCCACGCATACAACTGCCGACAAAGTTCGTCTATTTCAAATCTTGTATAAGTATCGTCACAATATGGTAACACAATCTCTTGTTTTCTAAAAGATTCCGCCATAGACGGCACACCAATATCTGGATCATATTTGTTCCAGCCAGTCAAATGATCTCGAATTGCAAAACCCCAATAGTCACGTAGTTCTAAAAGATTCTCGTCGTAAATAAGACCTTTCTGAAACGCCATTGCTTCAATAACTACGTCAGTTACTTGCGCTCCACCTTGCGAACAATAGTCAATTGTTTGTGCAAGCCGATCAATAATTTGGCTGTTTGTTTTAAAGTCAATGTCTTCAATAATGCGACGCACAATCAATGTGTGATCAGGTGTTGCTTCAACTGCAATAATGCAATTCTTGCCGCCCAACGCAGGGTCAATCCCGATATAGACAATACTGTGTTCTGACGGTGTATGAGTGAGCGAAATGTCAGAGTTTTTGCAAGGTTCTACTGCTTCTTTATCAAACGTCCCACGCCCACGGCTAGATACACCGGGATTCTGCATATAGTTTCTGTCCCATGCTTCAGCCCCAACCTTTTTCTTTTGGCGTTCAAGTTTGTCTAACGGCCATTTTTCTGGCCACAACGACTTTTCTTCACCTGTATCGTGATCTGTAATGATTGCTGGAAACCGCAATACCTTCATAATGGACTGATCAAGGTCAGGATCATCCATCAATGTTTCATAAAAATCGCCTTCTGCAACACGCGTACCACAAACTGTAGTGATCCCGGTTTCGCCGGGACGTGACAACAAGTCCTGACGAAACCAATTAACAAACTTGTTGGTTTGTGCAATGGTGTTTGTTGATTGGATATCGTCTACATGGGCATGATCAGTACGTGTAGACACAATGTTTTTTGATCCTGCGCCTACAGCAAGCATTGAATAGTCACGTTCATCGTTTTTGCGTGCGCCACGTACACTAAAACGCACATCAGACCATGCTTGTCTCGCACGACCGTCACCTGTTTGTGGCATAAACGGACCGAAACGGCTCACATACTCAGGTGACGGACCGTTCGGATCCATACGATCCATGACACGACCAAGAATTTTTTGTGCAATCGACTTAGATTCTGATGCTACAAGAAATCTGTATGAAGGATCTAATGCTAATTTGCGACTGGCATGATCTTCAAACGTTGTTGTTTTACCAAACTCTGGTGGCCACAACACCATAAGAATGTTTCCGGGCGGCGTTTTTTCTAGTTCGCTAATAAACATCAATTGGAACCATGTTGGTATATGCCCAAAAAACGAACCAACAAAAGAAGCGGCGGAGCCGTCCCAACCTGCTGTGCCTCCCATTTGAGCAAGAGCACGAGCCTCGTCACATTTAGCGGCAAACTGTGGGTAACGTTGCCGGTATGATGCGTATGTGTAGTAAGTGATTCCTTCGAGTTCGCAGGCTTCGCCTACAGATTTTTTGCCACGTAAATGCGTAATAATGTTTCTGCGGCGTTGTTCTGCTTGTGCATGTCCTCTGTGGTTGCCAGCGGGTTTGACGATTTCTTCGTATGGTTCTGCTGGTTCTGCTAGTTCAATGTCTTTTGTTGCTTGTTGAATTTCGGCAAGAAGATCACTAATTAAAGCAGGGTCGTCAATACGTTCGTCAGACATTGCACCTCGAATGCAAAAAAATTTTTTAGAATACGGTTGGGATTTTCACGACTGATACGTCCATGCCTGCGGCGCTAATGAGTCTGATCCATGTGTTGCGTGGTACTGGAATGCGGATTCGTTCGTCGTCGTGTGCAATGTAGAGGTCGTCTGCGCCTGCTGTGATTGTTGGTAGTTCGGCTTCGGTTGCGGCGTGTGTGAAGTATACGTCGTTGTGTGAGCCGTGTGAGTGGGCTACTACGTCTAGATAGTGTCCTGCGCCTGTGAGGTTGATGGTGTAGGCGGTGTTTGCGGCTAGTGTGACGTGTGCGGCTTTTTCTACGGTTTTGTCTGCGGCCATTGTTTTTCTCCGTTGTTATTTGATGTTTTGGGTATCATGTTGGCGGGTCTTCTGGTTTTTCGGTGCCTACCTGTGCGTCAATCCACGCTGACCATTCTTCGCTGGTCATCACGGTGATCTCGTCGTCAACTTGCACCGACACGGTGCCGTCAGGGTAAAGCGTTTCTAGTTCTTGTCGTGTCCATGTAGCCATCTGTTATCACCCGTTGTTGTATCCGTAAACTCGAATAGTGCCACCCGTCAAAGTGCCTGAGGAAGTAAAGAAATACAAGTCCGTGACGCTTTCACTCGGTGCGTACATCCCATTTACCCAAACACCAGACAATAAACCCGTGCCGTTTGAGTGAATTGCCGTAGAAGTTGAAGCCGAATAGGGCGTAATTACATCAAACGCAACTGACAACCTACTCGGGTTGGTGTCCAAATACGTTAAATCGAGTTGAGTGGCATCATAAAACGACCATGTATTTACTGTTCCGGAGTACAACACGGCTTGACCGCCACCCCAATACTCATCAGCCTTGCCGCTCCCGAACCTGAATCGCAATGTTTGACCGCCAGACGTACTTGCATACGTTCCGCTCACTGTCACACGGTAGTCGTCAAACGTGCTATTGAATGCGTTAGTCATAGTCACCGATGAAACACCGCTACCAATAGTCTGCGTTTTGACCAGCACCAAACCTGACGACTGGTTTAAATCTGTCGCGGTGAGCACATCACCTGACGAATAAGGGAAAGCCATAGTTCTATCCTAATCTGTTCTGATCAAGTACGCCGAGAGTATTACTGTTTAATGTAAAATAAACAGGAGTAATAATACCACGAAACCTATTAGGCCGAAAAGAACGATTATGTTTAGTAATCGACAAATCAACATTAAACTCGGAAATAAGCCTAATCCACATATCACGAGTAGCACGCACACGCACCCGATGAGGATACGACGCAACATTCAAATTGTCGCCATCAACCGTCACAGACGGCAAATCTTCCTCACGATCCGCAACCGCAAAAAAAATTTTTGGCCATTCGACCCCTAATTGAGGAATGATGTCTACATATTTGTGTGCGCCAGTTAGACGCACAGTTGTGGCAACACCGCCTGTCAGCGAGAAATGTGTTGCGTCAGCAACAGTTACATCAGCCGCCATTATCTGTTATTAACCCTTCTTCATGTTTCTTTGTGGAGTGCTTTTACGAATTTTTTGTGGAGTGCTTTTACCAATACTCGAACCCTTTTTAAGTTTACCCTTTTTAACTTTACCCATTCGATTCGGTGGCGATGTCGGAACCCCAACACGGTTAGGTCTCTTGGTAGGTTTCTTCGTGGATTTCTTTTTCTTGTTCGGTGGATTAATTCCGTACATAACCATCTCCAATACAGATCGACAACTATCACAACAAATGATAGCACACCCTACCCCAACCCCAACAAATCTGATAACATAGAACCACGCACCACGCAGTGCTCGGTCGTACCCTCGTTGCACAGGGCGGGACGAAACCCACGGGAACGTGGTCGATCTCTCATGCCCAACGACGAACCCATCACGAACTCTCGCAAGGCAGGAAGACGAGAGAAGCACGAACTCGTGAGAGCGACAACAAACAAAACGACCTGAGTCGGGTCAAAAAACAAAGACCGGGAATCCAAGTGTGGCAACTGGATGGGAGAACACATCACCCGTCTACACAAACCAACCGCACACACCCCAAAAAAACACCCTGACATGTAACTATTTAGCCCCCCTCGTGGCACATCGCCTCGTTCCTCGGCGTTCGCTCCCCCCCTACGACACAGTTTTACCTATAAGGAATCGCCTTCGGCTCTTCATCACACACTCTGCTGTAGGTTTTCCTGTGTGTTTGGGTGTGTGGGTGGTGTGGTTGTTGGGTTTTGTGGTGTTGGGGGGTGGTGGTAGTTGTTTGGTTTGTTGTGTGGTGTCTGCGTGGGGTTCGCTCTCCTCACTTCGTTCGGGATGTGCCTCTCTTCCTACCGTGGTTCGCCGCTTGCTCGTTGTGCTCGTCACCTCGTGCCTCGGTGTGTCTCGCTTGTCTCGCTCGCTACCCGTGACATGGTGCTGTTGTGGACGGGTTTGGTCCCCCGGCTGTGTGGTTGTTTCGTTGTTGCGGGGGAGAATCTGCGGGTCGCTTGCGACGGGTTTGCCTTTGTGGTGGTTGCGTTGCTGTCTGCAAGACGTTGTGACATTCTGACAGCGAAGGGGAACCGAGCCTGCCCGATGCCCTGTTGCCAGAGGACTGGTGCGTCGCTCTGCATGATGCGTACTAACTGTGGTGTCTGGGCGGCTCGGAGGCTGGTTGTGTTTGGTTGGTCGGCTTGCGGTGCAAGGCATCGTGCGGTGTGTCAGCGGTGGCGATGGCATCTGTGCTTGTCCCACGACTGCCGGTGTCGGAGACAGTGTAACGGTGTTCGAGCGTAGCGTTAGCGGAGCCAGCCGACCGTACTGTCGGATTCCACTGGGGTTGAGGGAAGCAGACGAAGAGGGGTTGTCCGTAGACCAAAAGCATCCGTTCGGCTCAAGTGGTTGTGGTCGTGGGTGGCGACCCGCCGCTGAAGTCCGACGACTGCGGCGTGCGGTGCTGAACGTTGACTTGATGGGTGAACCTGTGGGGGTCTGAAGCCGCCTGTCATCGACGTGTCGATGCGTTTAACGGAAAGGGTTCCATGTTGATGAGGTCAAGCGTGACGGCTTCACGACTTGCAGTCGTCTTCGGCGGGCGTCGCTGGCTCGTCAGTACGGGTGTCTTAGCCATGTTGTGGTTCCACGATTCGGGGTAGTGCGGACTATCTGTGCCGCTTGGCATGACGGTATCGGCTAATCCACCTGCCGTACTGCCGTCCTCAATCAAGCCGTAAACGATGAGGGCGTAGCCCGATTGTCTGTGGGAGGAGTGGGAGACTGTCGGCTAACGTCTTGGTAGAAAGTTAAGCGACGAACCAAAGGGGTTGGGTCGCCCATGCCGCCCCTTTCTGTGGCACTGGTCCATTATAACGGCACCTCCCCAAAGGGGACCCCTCCGTTTGCGTCCCGGACGTGCCACTTAGAAAGGAACAAACATGGCCGAACAACCACTAGAGGTTCTTGTCGCAACTTTCCCCGACGTTGCCGATGAGTCAACCCACATCCCACTAGACATCGACCTTCCACCCTCAACGGCTTGTGTTGAGTACCGGCAGGAAGAACGGCAGGCGGGCCGATACACCGTCATCACCACCAAGCGGTACATCGTTTCCGCACCAACCCCGAAAGGAACCAAATAACATGGACACCTACCTACTGAACGGCGAGCCAGTTGCCCGCTACGAAGCCGAGCAACTGCAAGACGCAGAAGCCGTGCTTGGCCAATTCATCAACCTCGGAACCGAAACTTTCCGCCTCAAACTTAGCATCGACACACTGGTCGATGAGGCGAAAGCTCAGACACCTTTTCCACAGGTTGCCCTTCAGAAAGTCAACCGGCAGTTCAGCAACCTTGCACGCTCCGCAGACGCAAGGATTCTTCAGCCGTGGCGGGTCACCCTTACCCACGAACAACCAGAGATTGAGCCGGGATGCGGCGTTGGTCTTGACGGACACACTCTTCCTCAAGTCTACTTCCTCCCTCTCAACCCCAACGGTGGAATCTATCGACGGTACGGGGATGGCTTTGCCGCTATCGCTCAACACTCGGTAGACACCTACACTCTGGATGGCTCCGACACTCCTCGGCAGTCAATGTGGGACGGCTGGCATGGCATCATCGCCACTTACGCTGACATCGACACCGCTCAAGATGCAGCCCTTGCACTCAAGCAAGCCGTCACTAAACTGGGACAACCAGCGGCTTCTCCGGCTCGCCCTGACGCAGTTCGGTACGTCGCATCATACGCAGAGCCTGACGCACTCTGACACAACAAAGGGGCATCGGGCTTCGGCTCGGTGCCCCTTTTCGCGTGTACCGAAACACAAGAAAAAAGGAAGAGCGATTTTTCTTTGTGTCTTTTGACTGGAAGGAAAAAGAAAAAGAAAAAGAAAGAGGAAACGAAGAAGGGGTTGATAGAATTGCGGTAAGTGAAATTTGGGGAACCCCAATCAGGGGGTCACGTACGACATATATAACGATAAACATGAAAGGAACAAGCATGTTACGTAAAGCGATGGAGAATCCATCTGTTTGTCCGCATTGTGGTAGTGACGATAAGTCACAGCCAACAAAGATTGAAATCAAACAACGTCATGTGGCTATTGACAACGCATGTAATGCATGTCCATTTGAATGGCGTGCATATTATACGTTGACTGATGCAACGATGATTGCTTAAGAAAGGAACAACATGAACATATTGAGCGAAGAACACGTTGACTTAGAAGCATTAAGGGATTGTCTTATTGATTCTGAATTGACGTTTGGTATTCATATTGAGAACACCAAGATTGAAAACAAACTTGACTTCATTACCTTGGTTGAAGACAAATATCGTTGGCCATCTGAGTTTGCATGGGACGTTGCTGATGCATTGTTTGACCAGCATTACACGTTTGCTGAAGCATTTACTATGGCGACAAAAATGGCCACAACCAAGCACTATGACCCAACGATTTACACATACCAACGGCTAACTGTTGAACGGAGAACAGATGACTGATGAAATAGAACCACCAGTTGTAGCAAAATACAACTTAACTTTAGACAACTTTGATGAGTTAATGAACATGGTTGTTGAACAACTTAAGTCACACGACACTGTGATTGTTGCTATGAGGCAACGACACATGGAAGGCATGGTGCCAACAGATGTGTTGCGTGGCGTTGAAGAACAGCGTTCTATTTACGAGTCAGAGTATCACGGTCTTCTATCGTGGTATGCGAAGCGAAGGGGTATCGGC
>Ga0181568_10000954_pt1 | contig 26415 bp, 25 predicted proteins | sample 101ome_20_FD_133758 | JGI IMG/M metagenome (GOLD analysis project Ga0181568, IMG submission 133758) | Coastal salt marsh microbial communities from the Groves Creek Marsh, Skidaway Island, Georgia - 101404AT metaG (megahit assembly) | ecosystem: Environmental > Aquatic > Marine > Intertidal...
AGGATCCTTCGGAGTATTTCCAAGAGCCTTATGCGTCACAGTTGGCTGACCTATTCGATGGCCAAACTCCGGGGTGGCAGATCAACAATGCGTTGCCTTTCCTCACAGAGGATTTTGTTCAGCTGGGCGTTTTGGATTTGCTTTTGAATGAAGGCGAACCTTTTGCAGTGGCTGCAGCGGATAATGATGTTTATGCATGGATTCCCGAAGCACCTTTGCGGATGTATTACTGCACCGAGGACGAGCAGGTTTTTTATCAAAACGCTCTCGAAGCGGAGGCCTTTATGAACGAAAACGGGGCGGAACAAGTCGAAGCCATCAATTTGGGTGCTTATGATCATTCAGATTGCGCAGGCCAGGCCATTTTCGGCGCCACCCTTTGGTTCAATTCGCAAGCCACGGTTTGTCAGCCCAACGCTGTAGAGGACCCAGGTGCCGCGAAACCCGTATTCAATCCGTTTCCAAACCCAGCAAACGATTGGATCCAAGTCCAAACTGAGCAAACTCAAGCAATTTGGACGCTTCACGATGCTCGCGGTCTGCAGATGCAATCGGGTTCGGCGCATCGCATCGCGACTTCATCTCTGTCGCCGGGGTTGTACTTCGTGAATTTTCCTGAGCACGGCGTGCGCTTGTCGTTTGTGATTGCGCGTTGAACTTGATGGCCGGGCGGTCTGTTCCTAGAACATGCAGCCCTTGAATGTCGTTTGGTTCAAACGCGATTTGCGAATCCGTGATCACAAGCCGCTCACTCAGGCGCTTGAGCAGGATGGCCCTGTTTTGTTGCTGCATGTTTTTGAGCCTTCGGATCTGGGTCATCCCACGACAAGCCAACGTCACGTGCAATTCCGTTGGGAAGCGTGGCAAGCGTTGCGAGCAGAAGTCAAAGGCCTTCAATGGCCTGTGGAGGTCGCTTCGATTCAAGCGGATGTCCTTCATGCATTTGAGTGGTTGAACAAGGAATACGGAGGTTTGAAGGTGTGGAGCCATGAGGAAACCGGGCTGAGGTACACATTTGACCGGGACATCGCGGTGAAAAATTGGTGTCGAGCCTCAGGCGTAACGTGGTCTGAATCCTCTCAGCAAGCCGTTGTTCGCGGGCTTCAATCACGAAAAACGTGGAAGGATGATTGGCATCGGGTCATGTTGTCTCCCATGGCTGTTCCCCAAGTAACGAAGGAGAAGACGACAACGAAGATCGATTGGCCCGAATCATGGGTCCTTAACCAAGCACCGCTGGTGACCCATGGGAAGGATCCCGGAGGAAGCGGCCCCTTTCAGCCGGGTGGAGAAGCAGAGGCTCATCGCTACATGCAGTCTTTTTTCAAAGGAAGGGTGAGGGGCTACCGCCGCAAAATTGGCCAACCCGAGGCAAGCCGCACATCTTGCAGTCGTTTGTCGCCGTATTTGGCTTGGGGATGTCTCAGCATGCGACAGGTGTTTCAAGCCTACCGCGCAGCCGATGTGCCGCGTGCCAAGATGGATTTGAAGGCTTTCGGCAGCCGACTCCGATGGCAGGGACATTTCATCCAAAAATTCGAATCGGAGTCGCGAATTGAATTTGAATCGGTGAATCGGGGATACCTCGACTTTCCATACCAAGGGAATCCGGAGCATTTGCAAGCATGGAAGCGCGGTGAAACGGGGGTGCCGCTGGTCGATGCCTGCATGCGATGTGTCATTGAGACCGGCTACTTGAATTTCCGTATGCGTGCCATGTTGGTGAGTTTTTTGACACATCACCTTGACCATCCTTGGCAATCGGGCGTGGAACATTTGGCCCGCTGCTTTCTCGACTTTGAGCCCGGCATTCACTACAGCCAATTCCAAATGCAAGCGGGAGTGACAGGCATCAATACCATTCGAATCTACAATCCCGTGAAACAAGGGGAGGAACGCGATCCTGAAGGGAAATTCATCCGCAAGTGGGTTCCGGAGCTGGCGGACCTTCCGTCAGAGTACATCCACAAGCCTTGGTTGCAACCGCCCATGGAGCGGCTGTGGAGCGCGTCCAACGCAGCTGATGCCTATCCAGCACCCATCGTTCAGGTCGATGCGGCTGCCCGAAAGGCGCGAGAGAAGTTGTGGGCTTTCAAGAAAGAGGCAAAAGTTCGGGAGGAAGCGTTCCGAATTTTATCGGTGCACGTAGCACCTTCTCCATTGGATTGATGATCTTCGGGGCATGATTGATTTCCGGTTTTTGGTCGGTTGTTTTGTTGCATGCGGGATTGCAGGATGTGGTGCTTCGGAGACGGATTCACCTGAGCCCGAAGAAAAGCGTGTCGAATTTGCTTTGCATGCCCCGGATTTACCCGAGTCGGAGAAAGTTTACGTGGCGGGTAACGCCGATGTTCTGGGCAGGTGGTCACCCGATGGTTTCATGCTCATTCGGACGGGGCCCCATGATTGGCAAGGCGTTGTTTCGCTTTATGCAGAATCGGTGGAATTCAAATGGACGTTGGGAACTTGGGATCGCGAGGCCCTGAATCGTCGCGGATTCGGACGAGAAAATTCCGTGTTGACCCTCACAGGTGATACGCTCATCCGCGACACGGTCTCGCAATGGAGTGAAGGGGCTGCACCGCGAGAAATTCAGGGTGGCATCACGGGTGATGTTCAAGAATGGCCATCGCAAGTGCAGATTCCGGAGCTCTTGCCCAGATCGGTCTGGGAGTTGGTCCCGCCCGGTTCGCAGCCCATTGAAACGGTATTGATGCTCCATGACGGTCGCAACTTATTCGATCCGCATCGAGCGAATTTCGGGGTGGATTGGGGCATCGATGAATTATTGGATTCGCTCCAAAGGGATGGAGTGATCGGCAGGTTTTTGGCTGTTGGATTTGACTGCACGGACGAACGTTCGGAGGATTACGGTTACACTCCATCGGGATTGGCATACGTGGAATGGTTGGCCTCAGAAGGTAAAGCGCTCATTCAAGCGCGGCATGAATTGACTGCGGATTGCCGTTTCATCGTGGGGGGCGCGTCCATGGGAGGATTGATTTCGTTGATTGCCGTGCAGGAGCATCCCGATGCATTTGACGGAGCGATTTGCATGTCACCGGCTTTCGGTTACCGAGGGTTCGATTACGCGGAAATCTTGAGCGAGAGTCGCATTCGATTCACGCAGTTACCAGTTTGGATTGACAACGGATCGATCGGATTGGAAGAAGAGCTGCAGCCCGGTGTTGACGCAATGGAAGACTTATTGGCGCTTGAGGGTGCATGTTTCGAGTCGCGCTTATTCCCTGGTGCTCGTCATTTTGAAGCAGATTGGGGAGAGCGGTTTGATGATGCGCTGATTTGGGTGCTTCAGAAAAATTGTGAGCCTCCAAATTGAAACTTGATTTGAGGTTTTCATTCAGCAGTAAAATTCAATTAAATTTGAGCGTTACCTGTCCACAATCTTTGTTTTACCTATGGGCGGTATAATAGTATTTACGGTATGCGTTTATTTGACTTTGCATTTGTTCCAAATTATCCGGAACCCCTCGATCGACTGAAAAATCTTGCGGCCAATGAGTATTGGGGGCGCGGCGGTCGGATGCTTCGAAGCTATTTCAATCACATGTTCGACAAAGTGTTGGACGATGGATTGCTGACCATCCACCCGGACGGGCAATCGGCTGTTTTTCATACCGGGCTGTTGACTCGAAGTGATCAGGATATTTATGCCGTTTTTGTGCCCAACGAACGTGAAGATGCCCAGGATTGGTTTTTTCGCGGGTTCAGTACACGAGACGCACTTGGTCTCGGAGATCTGCTTTCTGCCTACGACGAACTTCCTGTCCGACCTCGTTTCATTCAATCCGCTGAACAAGCCTTTTACGCTCCGCAATCTGGATTGCCAGAGTGCGAGTGGAGTTCCCTGATTTTGGAGAACATCAGCCGCATTCCGCGCCAACTCATCCATGACGCTACCATGGACAGGATCTTGATACCTGATTTGCGGGATGTGGGGAAAGAAGCGTACATCGAATGTTTGGAAGAAGCTGCCCGTCGATTGGCGGAAGATGAAGGACTCGATGCGCTGATTTCGTGGTTTGGGCAAGCGTTGGACAATGCCATGGATCGGTTGCATATGGATTATAAACTGGCCGTGCCCTCATGGCATGCAAAGGACAAATGTGTGGCGCTCATGTTGCCTCTGGCGGTCAAACAGCGCGAACCCAATGTGGCGTTGGCAGTAGCTTGGGATGCAGGGCAAGGGTATTACAATGGGCTCAATTTGTTGACCCTCGAAATGGCCTACAACAACGCTCGGCTCATTGCACGTCCGGATGCGCGCTGGCTCATCGAGGCCAACCAACCCAAGCCCAGCGTTCGCTAAGTGAGATATTCAATGCAGGGAGTCGATGCCTGCAACGTACCGTTCCACAATCCCGAGTGTATCACTGAATTCGGCACCATCGAAGCCATCGAAGTCGTGGTTTTCCTGGTTCTCGAGGTAACAGCGGAGAAAATCTTTGGCAAGTGGCCAATAAGACCAATGCCATTTTTCTTCACGATAACCGGGGCGTCCGTTTTTCTGGTCGCCATAAACTTGGACGAATCCGAAAGCGGCTGCATTATGGGTCAGCCAAGCGTACACCGTGGCGCCTGAACCCTTTTCGAAATAATCGTTTTCGAGTGAATTCAAGTCCACATCCGTGCCCCAATGATGTCGAGAGGATCCCGGCATCGAGCTGTATTCCAAAATGCGCTCTGCACGCTCAAGCGGCTCAAATCCCATGTACTTTGGGCTGTTCCATTTGCGATTCCAAATGCTGCGCTGGTGTGCCCAGGATCGGGTTGCGGAGATGACTTTCAATGAAACGCCCTCCGCTTGCGCGGCTTCAGCCATGTTTTTGAATGCCTCCAATGCTTCCGATCTTAGGTACAAATTGGATTTTGTACTCAAATCAGAAGGGATCCGTGCAAACGTGCTGTCTACGCCTGGATCTACACGACCATGCAACATGGCTTGTGTAATGCCAACGCAAGGATTTGGCTGCACAGTGTCAACTTGCATAGCACGCGAAGGTTCGGGCGATGAATGAAATTCACCGGAGCAAGCGAACAACGATGCCATCAATCCAACAATACCGATTACCAGAACCTGCGCTTTCATGCGCTAAATTTCGGGTAATTCAGAAGAGTTGCTCATGAAAATCATTGCGGATCAACCTCAATCTTATGAAGATCAGGTTCCGGAAGATCGCCGGGGGGCATTTTCAAAATTGCGTGCGTGCATTTTGTCGGCACTCCCAGAAGGCTTTTCTGAGTGCATGTCCTACGGAATGATTGGATACGTGGTTCCCCATTCCCTCTACCCAAAAGGATATCACTGCACCCCGGAACTGCCCCTTCCATTCATGAACATTGCGAGTCAAAAACATTTCATCGGTTTCTACCACATGGGCTTGTACGCCAATCCCGAATTGATGCGCTGGTTTGTGGAATCGTATCAAGCACTTGGTTTGCGCAAACTTGACATGGGCAAAAGTTGCATCCGATTCAAGCACTGGGACGAAATTCCGCTGGATTTGATATCAGATTTGGTGAAAAGGGTGAGCGTTGAAATGTGGATCGCACAGTACGAGGCTGCTTTTCTGAAGGGAAAAAAGCGTTCTTGAACTCATGGCATCACCGGAGCGATACACCCAATGGCGTTATTTGATTCTCGATGATTGCTTCCATCAAGCGGCATTGAATCCGTCGATTCAGTGGTTTAAAGAGGCGCTGTTGCAGGAGGTGAATCGGCGCCTTCTGGACATGAACCCTTCCATCAAACCCATCGCCATGCGCACCCTGGAAAAGGATTTGGTGGATTTTGAAGCGCTTTATGGGACGGAGGTGTTACGCCAGCGCCAAGGCGGCAAAGTATTTTATCGCTATGCATCGCCTGAAGAATCCATTCATAAAGGCAATTTATCGAAGGGGGAACGGTCCGCGCTGATGACGGTTTTGGACAGTTTGGGTCGGTACAGAGACATGGAGCGCTGGGACTGGTGGGCGTGGGCCGAAGTATTGCTTCGGGGACAGATGGGAATCTTTCCTGAGGCCGATTCTAAGGTGTCAGCCATGGACAGAATCAAGCGATCAACGCTGTCGAAGGACGCTCAACGTTGGTTGCTTTCGGTTGCCGAATCACTGTTTTCAGGCAAACCGTTGCGCATTGCGTATGCGCCGGGACTGGGGGAGCAAACGGAACGCATTTCATTTTTGCCAGAGCATCTGGTGTTACAAGAAAACAGGCTGTTTGCGCTTGGGCGATGTTGGGATTTGGAGGCAGAGGATTGGTTTAGACTGTGCTTGGATTTGAACGAAATCGTCGCCTTGGACGATGTCGTCGTGGATTGGCCGGAATCCAGTTCTGCGCGCGATGACATCGAGTTCTCATGGTCACAATACATCGCACATCGCATCAATTTGCAGCCTGGATTGGTTCCATTGAAGCTGCAAAAGCCACAGACTGTCCGGGTATGGGTTGAAGCGGAATTGGCTCGTCAGTTTTTAAAGGAACCGATGCATCCATCTCAAGATTTGCGTGTTGAACAATCCGCAGCAGGCATCATCTTCACCTTGCAGGTGATTCCAGACGAATCGTTCAAGCAATTCGCATGGCAGTGGGGGCTCAAATTTCAGGTGCTTGAGCCTGCCGAGTTACGCCACGCCATGCGCGAGGAATCAAAGGCGCTCGCTGACATGTACGCCCCGATGTTCGGACCTTAATCGAGGGGCATAAATACGGCATTGTCAAACAGCCGCTTTCCGTTTTCCCAAAACCCTCGGAAAAGCGGATTATCGGCTAAAAGGACCAAGTGTCCTGCACCTATAGGCTGCACACCGAACGTCATGCTACCTGCCAATTCTCGATTTGCTTCGCTGCCCACGAAACCACTTGTAGGTTGCGGGTTGAGTCCGTAGCGTCCTACGGTCCATCCTCCATCGAGTGCGGCGTAGCGTTGGCTGTTTGAGCGCAATGTGTAATACGGATCGTCACGGTAGCCCCAGGCCAATGGGTGGCTGATGTCCAGGTCGATTCCATAAACTGAACCGCTTCCTATGCGTTTGGCATAGTGCCGCTCCCTGTCAGAGAAAGGCGCATTGCGGTTTTGCTTCCGATCCATTGACATTTGAGCATTTGCGGATTGGGCTTGTTCTGAGTTGTCGAACCGCTTCAAACCCCAGTCGCCTTCACCAGAAAACAAGCGCAAGGCGCCTTCAATGGCGACAATGCGCCCACCATCGGAAGTCCACCTGCGTAACGCGTCCATCCATCCGTCATCCGCAAATCCGTACCAGCCGGCTGGAACAATCATGACATCATAATTGCTCCAGTTTTCGGGGTTGCTGGACTCGGCGTTGAGCCGAGTGATGGGGTAGTTAAGTTCCTTCTCGAAATGCCACCAAACTTCGCCTGACCCCAAGCTGGAAACCCCCGAGCCTGTCAACATCGCCACGCGCGGTGCGTTGACCAACCATACCTTATCTGAACCGAAGTCGGGACCGGAAAGGGCATGCCCACCGTGCAAAGCCATGAAATTCACGCTCAGCGATGAGTGAATGGATTGCATTGCGCTTGTCCAGGAGTCGGACGTTTGATCGCCCGCCAAGACGAACAGCGTGCCCCTAGTGAAAGTGGCGTTTGCATGCACAATCGACTCTGAATTGGTTCTGACACGAATCCCGTTGCGGTGCAATGCTGCGAGTGTTGGGATGTAGTCGTCTTGCACCGGTGTCACCGCATATCCGTAGCTTGATGCTGTCCATGTTGGGCTTGCTACAGACTTTTCCCATTCATCTGCCATGATGGGTTTTTCCATACCGAAAGTCTGAAGACCGTAGGCGTAGGGGACGCTCCATGTCGTGATATCATAAGTGACTGAATCCGTCAATACGGGGTTCGGATCGAATAAAACGTCCAAAAGCCGCGAATGTGTTTGATAGGCGCTGATGAACAAGTCGCCTTCCTTCGCTAGAACGGATCGGGATTGATTCGGACCGTACTCCCAGCCGGATTGTGGTTTGCTCATGAAGCGAGCGCGTCCACATTCAATCTGGTGGCGCCCCAAAAATTCGACCAAGGCATCAACACGGCTGGCGTTTTCCGGCGTCACGGGAACCAAGTATCCTCCGAATTGGCCGAACGGTTGAGTGCGATTGGCTTCGTGAAACGCTGCAAATTCTTGGACCAATCGCTCCGAAAGTTTAGCGCTGACCGCCACCGCGGATAAACTGGTTTCCACGTGGTTGTCCATGCGTTCCCGGAGGCTCAAGGATCGGCCGTCATTTTTTTCTACCAATACACCGGCTCCACCGCTGCCGCCTTGTTCATAGGTCATGCCAATCGCTCCGTTGTAGATGGGGTAAGTGTCTCCGTAGCTCGGATACAACAAATCAAACGACTCTCGCGTGTAGTATAGCTCGCCGCGCGCATCGAAGCCCGTTGCTGCCGCGTTTCCGATGGCTTCCTGGAATTCCCGTTGCCAATCGGTGATGGCTTCGTGGTATGGTTCAGCGGCCGGTGCGAAATAATAGGGAGAGTTGTAGCCCATTTCGTGGTAATCGCAGTGAACGTGCGGCATCCATTGATGGTAGAGTTCAGATCGAAATTGGCTCTCCTGTTGTTTTTGCCATGCCCAATCCCGGTTCAAATCAAACCAGTAATGATTTGATCGTCCACCGGGCCAAGGTTCGTCGTGCTCAATGGATGAAGGATCGGCGTTGGGCTCTCCGCTCGCGTATTGATTGAACCAAACGGCATACCGGTCATGGCCATCGGGATTGAGGCACGGGTCCAACAAAATCACCAGTTTTTTCATGGCTTCATCGCCTTTGCCACTTCTCACAGCCAATTCATGCATGACCTCCAAAGCAGCTTCGGTGCACACCGCCTCGTTACCGTGCACATTGTAGCTCAACCAAACAATGGCCACATCGTCGTATGCCGCCATGCCGGTTCCCCCGTTCATGCGATCCAAATGCTGTTGGCGGAATTCCTCGAGTGAGGCCTCCATTTCCGGGTGCACGAATGTTAGGCATTCCAGCGGCCTGCCCTCAGCCGTTTCGCCGTACTCTATGTAGCTCACACCTGGGAAACTGCCCAAGTATTCGGCATAATCACTGACTTCGTGATGCAGTGAAAACCGAGTTCCTAGTTCGAACCCCAGAAACTCATTTGGCGCGTCAGGTGCCAATTGAGCCGAACTAGGAAATGAGGAAATGAGGAGAGAAGACAGCGCCATCAAATAGCAACGGCACGTCGGAAATTCAATTTTTCGCATGCGCCAAATTAGCGCATCGCTAACGAATTCAATTACTTCCTTTGGGCAAAGGCGACGATTTCTTCGGAAAGCGGATTGACTCCGCTGCGAAGGGATGCTACGAGACGGCCTTCTTCGTCTACCAGAAATTTGTGGAAGTTCCAAGCGACTTTGTGATCATTGACTCCATTCTTATCCTTTGAACAAAGCCATTGATAAACAGGATGCGCATCGTCACCTTTCACGGAGACTTTCTCCATCATCTGGAAATTGACGCCGTAGTTGCGCTGGCAGAAGCCTGCGATTTCGTCTGCGGTTCCCGGTTCTTGTCTTCCGAAATCATTGCATGGGAAGCCGAGAATGACGAACTGATCCCCCCCATATTGCTCGTGCAATTTTTCGAGGTCGGAATATTGCGGCGTGAATCCACACTTCGATGCGGTGTTCACAATCAGTACGCGCTTTCCGCGCAATTGATCAAACGAAAAGGCAGCTCCTTCAAGGGTTTCAGCGGTCAGTTGATGAAAATTTTCCATAGCTTCTGTGGGTGCGTAAAAAGATGAGCTTCTGTAGATTTTCCAAGCGCTCAGCCCAGAGCCAACGAGGATGAGTAGCGCCGTGATTGCCAACCAGTTCAAATCGAGTCGCATTATTTCTTGTACATTGTGTTTTCTGAGCAACTATTCAATGTCCAGTTTTGTTCATTCATAAACGGCATAATCGCATGAAATTTAGGTTTGGTAGTTCGTTCGCTGTCTTGTTTGCAATGACAGCAATTACATGTATCCATGGGAACAGCTGGGGGCAATGCGCGTCTTTTGGTGCATTTGATATCGGCGAGGATGTTGAAGTGACTTGCGAAGACTCGTGTTTGACCCTGATTTCTCCGAGCATAGCCAACATTGCCGCTGGCGGTTCTGATTATGAAGTGGAAGAAATCACGTACGATCTTCCTTACCCATTCAACCAGGGCGATGTCGCCATCAATACGGGCGATGATGTCTACAGCTCGGTCATTCCACTCGGGTTTGTGTTCAATTTTTTCGGCCAAGATTACACCCAATGCAGAATCTCTAGCAACGGTTGGTTTTCATTCGACCTTGGTGAGACAGCGGGATACAATCCTAATGGAACAAATCCCAATGCCAACCTGCCGAATAACAGTGTCATGGGGATTTACAGCGATTTGAATCCAAGCACGTGTGGTAACGTCCGTTACGACACGTATGGCGTTTCACCTTGCCGTGAATTCGTAGTGAGCTGGAATGCCATTTGCCAGTTCAGTTGCACGAGCAATCAGGTTTCTGCGGAGGTGGTGTTGTACGAGGGAACCAACGTCATTGAGGTATACCTTGGGAATCGTCCGACTTGCGGTTGGGGAAGTGCCGTGGTGGGTATCATGAATGCCAATGCTACGGTAGGCATTTCCCCCACCGGTTACAACACCGGCAATTGGAGCGCCACCAATAAAGCCTGGCGTTTTGCCTCTAGTGAAGTGGTGGAAGGCACTACCATGTGGTACGAGGGAGACACCTATCTTGGAATGGGCGACACCTTGGATTACTGCACAACCCAGACCACCACGCTCACAGGTTGGTTTGCCCAATTGCCACCCGACGAATTTTGTACGCCTTACGACATCAATGTTAGTTCGGCAGGTTCGATCACCGCGAACAACCAAATCGATTGGGCCATTGTGTCCGAAAACGGAGCCATTCTTTTGGCGGATGATGCACCATTCTCCGGGGAGGTGTGCTTGCCTAATGGTTGCTATACCTTGGAGATGTATGATTCGGCGAACAATGGGTGGAATACGGCTGAATTGACCATCACCAACCCTGATGGCGATGTCATTGGCACGTATACGTTGGCCACTGGCGGCGAGGGAACGGAGTCTTTTTGTGTCGAGGATTACGACGGACCCGAACCCACGGAAGATGATTACATTCAAGTCGTTTCGGACGACCTGGTCATTACCGCAGTGAGTGACGTCGATGCAGGGTTCACATGGGATTCACCGATATGCAGTGGGGGGGATCCGTTCACCTTGGTTCCCAATGAAGGATCGGGCCAATGGACGGTGGACTGCGATGGTTGTTTTGATGAAGAAACACTTACCATAGACCCAGGTATTGCGGGTGGTGGCTGGTTGGCGGTGACCCACGTATTGGATGGCACTTGCCTCGCTGACGTGGAGAATACAGAAATTTTCATCAGCACGACCCCGACCCCTCAATTCACGGCTTCAACTGACGCACTTTGCGATGATGAGACGTTCGATTTCAACGCAACGCCTCCATTTGGTACCTGGTCGGCAAGTTGCGGGGATTGCATTATTGAGAATACAGGTGTGTTCTTTGCGGATCAAGCGAACGATGGATTGAATACCATTACGTTCACCACGCTTGGGGTTTGTCCAGGTGAATCCACCCTTGAGGTTGGCGTTTCGGCGTTGCTTGAAGGCTCGATCACGGGACCAGCATTACTCTGCGAGGACGATACGGCATTTTTTGAAGCAGATGTTCCCGGTTATTGGACGTCCGATTGCGTAGGCTGCATCGATTCGTTGACCGGTGTGTTCAGCGCTTTGGGTCAAGACCCCAATGTTTGGACGGTCACTTTTACACCTGATTCATATTGCCCAGTCGGCGATGAAATGCAGATCTCTGTGAACGAAAGCGTGGCAATCGGCGCCTCCAACGTGCCCGGAAGCCTCTGTGAAACGGCAGCTGACTTTCAGTTGAATGTGAACGTGACGGGGGGAACATGGTCTGCGGATTGTTCAGACTGTTTGTCGGAATCTGGATTGTTGAACGTGGCCAATGCTCCGGTAGGGATACTCCCGATTGAGTATGCCATAGCAAATGGAGCTTGTGCGGATACAGCGACGTGGACGGTGGATATCCGACCAGTGCTTTCCGGGTCTTTCGAAACGTTGGAAATCTGTGAAGGGGCGTCAACAAACTTGGTGTTTGAGTTTGATTCGGACATTCCCTCGCAATACACCAATGGAGCAAGTGGGGATTGGAGTTCATCCGATTGTCCCGGCTGCATCACAAATGCTTCCACCGGTTCGTTTGTCGCCCAGAATGTGGGAGATGTGAACGTAGAATTTGATTTTGATCATCCCTGCAGTTCACCCATCACTGGGACGGTCGTGGTTGCGCCGCAGGTGGATGCGACCATCACGGATGTGCCTGATTTGTGTGAGACCGGTGGGCTTTCGCCGCTGGAAGCAATAGACGAGGGCAACGTTGGCAGCAATGGCACGTGGTCATCCAATTGCGGGGATTGCCTGGTCTCCTCTGGTTCTGGGGCCTCTTTCGATCCAACGGTGGGGGCAGGCACCTACACGGTGTCGTACCAAATAGTGGGAGTTTGCGAGGATTTCGATGAAGTAGAGGTGATTGTGGTGCCCCAATTGGACGCAACCATCAATCTGCCTGATTGGGTATGCATGGCATTGGAAGGATTGCAGCCCGGTATTCCATCTCCTGGTGGCATTTGGTCGGCAAATTGCGAAAACTGCATTTCAGAAACGGGTACCATCGATTTGATGCAGGCTGGTGTAGGATTGCTTGAAGTGACCTACACATTGGATCAATTGTGTGGGGATGAGGACACGTTCGTGATGGACGTCGTAGGGTGCGATGTGGAGGTGGTCAATGTCTTTTCTCCAAATGGAGATGAGCAAAACGATGAATTGGTTTTTAAATACTTGACCAGCTTCCCAGGAAATGAACTGCAAGTCTTCGACCGTTGGGGTAATCTTGTATACCGGAAGGCCAATTACGGGAACAACTGGCGTGCGGAAGGCGTCGCGGAAGGAACGTACTACTACGTGCTGAGCATCCCCGGAAAACCCGATTTGACAGGAACACTCACGCTTGTTCGCTAAAGAGCTTCAATGCTTCTTGTAACTGCTTTGCAGCAGCTTCAGAAGAATTTGCAACTGGCGACGGGAATTGACAAGTAGTAAGGCCACTCCACTCCATACCACAGTAGCGAAAAGTCTGTTCGAATGGCAAAAAGTAAGTGGCTATATCGAATCGATTGACTTGGCCATCGGCGTAAGTGCCCATATCGGCTCCCACAGTGAGGCTCATGGCTATGCGCTTTCCTCGAAGCCGAGACCGTTCGCTAGGAAAGGCCCAGCCCTGTGTGAGCATTTGATCTACCCATGATTTGACCAATGCGGGCGTGCTGTACCAATAAACGGGGGCGTGGATGATGATGGTGCTAAAAGACTCCAATTGTCGCTGCATTTCGGTCACAGGAAATGTGCCATCACTTGAGATAAGCTCGTTCAGAAAAATCGATTGAATTCCTGATTTTTCCGCCAATGAGGCCATATCAGAAGCAATCTTTGACTTCCTTCCGTATGGATTTCCGAACACAATGATTGACTGATCCATGCGCACCCAACAGCCTACGCGAGGGAATGTTCTCAGTCGTCCAATCGGAATTGTAGGCCCACAGAGAAACTGTGCATGCTGGGCGAGTCTAAGGGGTTTTCTTCAAAGAATGGCAGCAAGCTGGCTTCGCCCAATAAACTCATTTTGCCAAAGCCGACGGCCACTCGTGCGCTTACCTGCAATGGAGAAATGGGAAAATCTTCTTCGGATGTGTTGGTCGATGAAGATGTTTTCTGTTCAAAGGTGTACTTGCCATGCAGAAGATAGCCCCCCACAAATCCTGCCTCCACATGAAATCCACTTTTGCCTGATCGGTAGGTATGCAATGAAGCGAGCATAGGCACGCGCAAATAAACCGCATTGATGAAATTCTTTGAAACGTTGATGCTATCTGGGCTGAAGGCATCGGCCGTCACAACATCCATGGCTTCATCGTACTGCAATCGATGTGAATCATCGACGCCGACATGCCACCAATCAAATCCAAGTCCCGTTGTGATTCCGATGAATTCGCCGAGCATTCGCTGACGCTTTTCGAATGGATTCACCTCGAGGCGCCATGAGGCCAAGGCGTCGTCTGTAATCATTCCCAATCCATCTCTAGCTCCCCAACTTGCATCGTACGATTCCAAGTTGCCCTGAAATTGAGCCATTGAAACGGCGCTCATGGATAGCCCTCTCCAATTGCCTATGCTTTTTGCTTTATTCTCCTTTTTAATATCAGTAGAGTCCGAAAGGATGATGGGGTTGGAGATACTTCCAAAAACATCGATCGAAACGAGTAGCAGCAAGGCTGCGACGGCTAAGTAGTGGATTCGTGGCATGAACATCAAGTTATCAAAAATCAAAGACGCGACTCAAATTAAAGCCAAAATAAATTGCTCCATCACCCCAAGTGCCCGAATTCTCAGTTAAGAATGCACGTTCAAACATGCCTTGAGAGTTGGTCAGGTGAAGTTGAAAGACATGACCTCCTGTCTCAATATCCATGCCAAGTGATAAACTGTTGACGTGATCCGTCGGCAATCCTGCTAGGGCGTGATGGTATTCGACATTGATGCTCGCCCTTGAGGTAACTTTGTATCGCCCGCCCGCCCCCAAGGTCCACTGGTCGTGGGCGTCGGATAGGCTCTCCACCAGATTTCGGTGGATGAATGAAGGAATGAGAGCTAGGCTCAACTTCGATCCCCACTTTTTGGCAATGATTGCTTGATTGACATAACTCAATCGGGAAGAAAAGTAATTTTCTCGCGTCGGGTCAGACCAGCGCAGGCCATTGGCCATTGCCACGGAGTAGAGCGTGACGCTCAAGGGCATGCTGTTGTCAGAGTTTTGACGGAGCGCGCGCCACTTTACGTTGGCCTCATAGGTTTTTTGAAATGTGCTCCTGGCAACGCCGACCGCTAGGCGATCAGTGATGCCATAGTCGAAGGCCATGCGCATACTCGCATTGTCGAGGCCCCACAACGCGTAGGCGCCCTCGTTGATTTGGCCAAACCGGTGGGCGATGACAAAATGCAGGACATTCTTGCCTGGTGTCTCGTTGCTCTGGGCATTGATGATCCGCGTGTCTTTGAACGTGGCAGAAACCGGTGTAATGACAAGTGGAGCTGCCTCGATACCATCCAACAAGCTCTGCGCCTGAGCGGACTCATGAAATGCGCTGGTGATCAGGATACAGCCAAAAAGGAAGGCGTTCAATGTGCGCATCAGCGTGGATTTAGATTGGCCTGAACGGTAACCTCAATTGTGGGTGCAATCTTGTTGCGGACCACTTTGGGGATGTTGATGTCGTGGTCTGCTGGTGCGACGTTGAAGACCGATTCAATGTCCCAACCGGTACCATTCCACCGCACTTTGGAGGAGATTTCGCGTTCCTGCTCAATCCCGTGAATTGATAGGACACCTTTCGCGAGTACATCGTGGGACTCACCGTCTTTCAACGCGTCAGTGAATCCATCGATGTTGCCTTCGAATGAGCCATTGGGGTAGGTGTGCGACTCCAGGTAATTTTCGTTGAAGTGCTCTTCCATCAAGGCCTTCTCAAACCGAAACCCAAGCACAGGAACTCGAAACGCGAAGGCGCCGTCAGCTTGCAACAAGGCCGTCGTTTGGTGGTTTTCGGCTTCAATATCCTCGATGGGAGTGGTCGAGAAAAACCGCACATGACCTTCTCGCGTCATGTATTGCTGAGCAGACGCTCCGAATGGCATGGTGCATGCTAGAAAGAAGAGGAGCATGGGAATTCTGGTCATAGCTTAGAATTCAGGGGCGCCCAACGCGGCCCAGTTTTGCAGTAGGACAATTTCACACGAGTCTAACGCTCCGTTCGGTGGCATGGAGAGTGAATTGGATTCGGGCAAGACCAATACATCAAGCAGAGATCCCTCAAGGGTGGCTTGACGGGCGGAGGCGTAAGTGGTCAGGTCGAGGCCGCTTTCTGGAAGGGCACCACCGTGGCAACTTGTGCAATGTGCCTCTAGCAAGGACTGAACGCTGCCCTCATATGCTTCTATGACATCAGGGCAATTTGCCCCGTAGAGCGCTTCTTCCACATCGTAGCGGCAAGCAGCTAAGCTGAGGAGCGTGAGAATGAAATAAACGCGTTGCATTACTTCAAAATTAGGAGGAATATACGTCACGACCTGAGGCGAATTGCCAAATTGCCTGAAGGTGCGATATTTGCGAAAAGCACTGAACCATGGGAAGAGCCTTTGAATTCCGAAAAGCACGCAAATTCAAGCGATGGGCAGCGATGTCCAAGACGTTCGCACGTTTGAACAAGGACATCATCATCGCCATCCGCGAAGGCAACGGCTCTGACCCCGACATGAATCCGCGTTTACGTGCAGTGCTGCAGAATTGCCGTGCGGCGAACATGCCGAAGGACAACGTCGAACGCGCGATCAAAAAAGCAACGGACAAAGACACCTCGGATTTCAAAGAAGTCAATTTTGAGGGATACGCACCACACGGCATCGCGGTCTTTGTAGAAACAGCGACCGATAACAACAACCGCACCGTGGCCAATGTCCGTAGTCACTTTAACAAGTGCAACGGCAGCCTCGGTACATCCGGCAGTGTTGAATTCATGTTTGACCATGTCTGTTTTTTCAAAATCAAAGCGGAAGGTGTGGACAAGGACGAACTCGAGTTGGAGCTCATTGATTTTGGTGCAGAAGAGGTTGAGCAGGATGAGGAGGCGTTGGTGATCACAGGGACGTTCGAGTCTTTTGGTCAATTGCAGAGCAAATTGGAAGGCGATGGGATGGAGATCATCGAGTCGGGATTGGAACGCGTGCCCAACACCACGAAAGCGCTGGGCACAGAAGAAACAGCGGAAGTGGAAAAATTGATTGAGCGGTTGGAGGAAGACGACGACGTCCAAAATGTCTTCCACACCATGAGCTCATCGACCGAGGGGGAATAAGATGGCGTAACTTCGCGCCATGGAAAGTAAGCAGGTCTCCGAAGCTGGTTCGTTGCTCGAGTTTTTGATGGAGCATGGACAATACAGCACGCGCACCCGTGCTCGGAACGCCGTGAAAGCAGGCGTGGTGGCGGTGGATGGCAAGCCATTGCGCATTCCCTCCGCCCAAGTGGAGGCTGGACAAACCGTAACGTGGACGGCCATGCAATCGGCCAAGGACACAAAAGGAGCGAAGGATTTCAACTTGACACCTGCTTCGAATCCAGCTGGAAAAGCAGCGAAGTCTCCCTACGAGGTGGTGTATGAGGACGAGAACATTTTGGCCTACATCAAGCCCGCGGGAATGGTGTTTGCCTCTCCCAAGCCTCAAGTGAAAACGTCGTTCACGGCGATGAAAAACTGGATGGCTCAAGCTCGTCCTAAGTGCGAATGCATTCAGTTTGTGAATCGCATCGAAAAAGAGTCGTCGGGCATTAGCTTGATTGCAAAAAACTTGGTCTGGCGTAAACACCTGCAAACCAAATGGCCTGAATTTCAGAGGCGGTTGTACGTTTTGGTGGAAGGACACTTACCGCCGGATGATGTGTTGTTCTGTTTCGAGAACGAAGAGGGGAAGAAGAAGCGCATCAAACATGAGTTTGCATACCGTACCATGAGGGCTACAGTGACTCATACCCTGCTGAAAATGGATGCGGGATTCGAGCATGTTCCGATGCTCATGAGCGGGCTGAGAAGGCAGCAATGCATATTGATCGGAAAGGGAAAGGAAATGCCCGATCCGCTTGGGCGCTCGGGGTTGCATTTGTTTGGGGTTGACGTGATCGGACCGGATGGTGAAGAAATATCCATTAAGTCCCGAGTGCCGCAGCCGTTCTTGAATTTGATGAAAGGAGGAAAGGGCCCAAAGGCTGAACCTCAATGGAAGCGAAAGCAAAGGGAGCAAAACCTGGAGCAACAAAAAAGACACCGGTAAGGGTGTCTGTTTCATCTCTACGTCTCTAACGGTAGCTCACAACGAGTACCGATTTTCGAGCCAATCACGCAGCTCAATGGATTCTTTTGGACTCAATTGCCGGAAGGCGATGCGCATGGCCCTTCGGATCATCACCGGTTCCGCATGCACGTGGCGGATGAGCGTTTTGTATTGCTCTAGCGCGCTTGGTGAGTGCATAATGGGGATACCAGGGATGGACATGAGAACGTGTTGTTAGAATCGACTACATCCTACGAGGATCGTGCGCAAAATGTTGCGTTGTGCGCCTAAATGACTGATGGTCAAATGATAAAAACAAAGCACCGGGACGTTTCCCAGTGCTTCGCTTAACCTAAACCAAATTCACCTGATGCGTTGAGCCGGTGCTTGTGACCGGAGATGTTCAAGGATTGTGCCAAACGGAAAGGCACGTGCCGTTCGGGGAGCCAATAGCCGTTAAATTTGCCGAAATTCAATGACCATGAACAAACCAGTTTACGTCGTTTCGGCGGCACGCACACCGATGGGAAGTTTTTTAGGAGCGCTTTCTGGAGTCCCAGCTCCGCAGTTGGGAGCAACAGCGATCAAAGGCGCTTTGGAGCGAGGAGGTGTGAAACCGGAAGCAGTCCAAGAAGTGTTCATGGGCAATGTATTGCAAGCAGGCTTAGGCCAGGCGCCGGCACGTCAGGCAGCGATGGGTGCGGGCATTCCTCACGATGTGCCGTGCACCACGATCAATAAGGTTTGCGCGAGCGGGATGAAATCCATCGCATTGGCCACCCAGGCGATTGCCTCTGGAGATATCGACGTAGCGGTTGCCGGAGGAATGGAAAACATGAGCCAGGTCCCGCATTACTTCAACGGACGCAACGGCACCAAGTTTGGCGACATGAAACTCCAGGACGGCATGCTCTTGGATGGATTGACGGACGTTTACAATGCCACTCACATGGGGAATTGTGCTGAATTGTGTGCCAAGGAGCATCAGATCAGCCGGGAAGCTCAAGATGATTTCGCCATCGAGAGTTACGAGCGTTCGGCGCGCGCGTGGGATGCAGGCTTGTTCAACGATGAGATTGTTCCGGTCCACGTGCCTCAGCGAAAGGGAGACCCGGTTGTAGTCGATCGGGATCAGGAGTTTTCTCAGGTCAAGATGGATAAGGTGCGTTCATTGCGCCCTGCTTTTCAGAAGGATGGAACGGTCACGGCGGCGAACGCGTCCACATTGAACGATGGAGCCAGTGCCTTGGTGTTGGCTTCTGAGGAGGCAGTCAAAGCCAACGGTTGGACACCCATTGCTCGCATTGTGGCCACGGCGGATGCCGCCCACGCGCCCGAGTGGTTCACCACTGCCCCCGCCAAAGCCATTCCAATCGCATTGGCCAAGGCCGGATGGAGCCAAGCTGATGTGGAGTTGTGGGAATTGAATGAGGCGTTCTCCGTGGTCGGATTGGTCAACGTCGCATTGCTCGGATTGAATGCGGAAAAGGTCAATGTGAACGGAGGTGCCGTATCGTTGGGGCATCCGCTCGGTTCCAGCGGTTCGCGCATTGTGGTGACGTTGATTCATGCATTGCGTCAACGCGGTTTGAAGAAAGGTGCGGCAGGCATTTGCAACGGTGGAGGAGGCGCGTCTGCACTGGTTGTAGAAGCCCTGTAAGCCAAAAGCATGCTCAAAACGGGAGACCAACTTTCCTGCATCGTGGCACTTTCACCTTTAAGGGTGGAGGCTTCCGACCGCGCTGAAATGTGCACCCAAGCCTTGGCGGGTGAAACCGCCGAATGCATCGAAAAAGGAGAAAAAGATTGGATTCGGATTCAACTTCATCGCGACGGATATGAAGGATGGGTAGACCGCAAACAGTGGGGCCTTGTATCCTCCGGAACCCGTCAATTTCTCATCCAAGCACCGGTATCGAGCTGGATGCGTTCCGATGGCGTTTGCCTGGAATTGTTGGCGGGCTCAGAAGTGGGGCAGGGCGATGGTTCGTGGCACTTGGGTCCATGGTCATTGGAGCCGTTGGATTCACCCGATCTCATTTTTGCTGCGCACGATTCCGCGATCGACGTGGCCAAGCAATTTCTGGGCGCGCCATATTTGTGGGGTGGGAAAAGCGCCTTTGGAATCGATTGTTCCGGTTTGACCCAATTGTCTTTTGGATTGGTCGGATTCAATGTCCCGCGGGATGCGAAGGATCAGGCTAAATTGGGAGAGGCGGTGCCGTGGGGGAGTCAAAGGCCCGGAGATGTCGCGTTTTTTGCCAATGCCGAACAACGCGTTATCCATGTAGGAATCCTCACCGACCCCCGCACCATTGTGCACGCAGCCGGCGAAGTCAGGGCGGATGAATTGACCCGTGAAGGCATCCTGCGCGACGGGGTGTTAACGCATGCGTTAGACAGCATCCGGCGCTGGCCGCTCAGTTGCTGAACTTCGTGCCGGAGGCTGCCATCTCCCTGAGGAGAACGCTCGCGCGGTAGCGATCTTCGCCATATCGTCGATGCAATTGGTCCAGTCTCGCCAAGACTTCGTCGATGCCGATTTCATTCGCCCAAGCGAGCAGTCCTTTGGGATAATTCACGCCCTTCGTCATGGCCGTTTCCAAGTCGTGTGCTTGGGCGATGCCGAGGTACAGTGCGTCTGCTGCCTCGTTGATGAGCATGGCAAGAATGCGATCGATGATCCATTGGTTTTCAGCTTGCGAGGCTTCCTTCTGCTGCGCCCCTTCGGAATATTCATAATAGCCCCGGCCTGATTTTCGTCCCAACCAACCGGCGTCGACGTGCTGTTTTTGAATCAAGCTGGGACGATACCGCGGATCGAAATAAAACGCTTCAAAAACGGAACACGTCACGGCATAATTCACGTCGTTTCCGATCAAGTCCATGAGCTCGAAAGGTCCCATGCGGAATCCCACGGATCGCATGGCTCCATCAATGGTGGCGAAGTCTGCCAACCCTTCTTCTGCAATCCGCAACGCTTCGCCGTAGAATGGACGGGCTACGCGGTTGACGATGAAGCCGGGTGTGTCGCGCGCCACCACGGGCTCTTTGCCCCATTGTTTCATCAAGGCCAAAGCCGATTCGATGTGCATTGGATCTGTTTGAAGCGCAGGAATCACCTCGACCAACGCCATGAGTGGGGCGGGGTTGAAAAAATGAAGCCCCAAAAACCGCCCGGGCCGCGTCAGTTTTCCTGCAATGGCAGTAAGGGACAAGGACGATGTGTTGGAGGCGATGATCGCTTCATCATGAACGATGCGCTCAACGTTTTGGAATACCTCCACTTTGACTTCCAGGTTTTCTACAATGGCCTCAATGATCAATTCGCATGGCTGCAGGAGTGACCAATCACCGGTTCGCTGAATCCGACCCTGTACCGCTGCGCTCTGTTCATTCGTCCAGCGTCCCTTTTCAACCAAACGACTGCAAACCTTCGCTAATGCGGTTTGGCTGCGTTCCAGGGCTTCTTCATTTTGGTCAATCAAAATGACTTGGTGTCCTGCTTGTGCGGCTACTTGTGCGATGCCCGAGCCCATCGCGCCGGCACCGATTACCCCAACGATTGAATTTTCCAACTTCATGCAGCGAATTTCGGAAGAATGCCTTTAGAAAAGCACACGTAACTTTCCGGCATGGATATTCAGGAAGAATTTGAAGAAAGCATTAGCTATTTGAAGGAGCGAGGGGTGCACGACGTGGATGTGGCCATTGTGTTGGGGACTGGCCTGGGCGGGCTGGTGGAACACATCGAGGTAGAACTTGAATTGAGTTACAGTCAGATTCCTCATCTCCCAGTCGCTACCGTTGAATTTCATTTCGGCAAGCTCATTTTTGGGAAGCTCAGCGGTAAGCGGGTGCTCGCTTGGCAGGGCCGATTTCATTATTACGAGGGATACAACATGGAGCAAGTGGTGAAGCCGGTGCGAATTTCGCGGTTGCTCGGGGCGAAGGCGCTGTTGATTTCAAATGCCGCGGGAAGCCTCAATCCAGGGATGAAAAAGGGGGCGCTCATGTGCTTGGAAGACCACATCAATTTGCAACCAGACAATCCGCTGCGGGGGCCGAACCTCGATTTTTTAGGACCGCGCTTTCCAGACATGTGTCAACCGTATGATCCAGTATTGAGTGCCATTCTTTTCGATGTAGCGCGATCTGAGGACATTCCACTTTACACGGGTGTATATGCGAGCGTGATGGGGCCCCAATTGGAAACCCGAGCTGAATACCGCTACCTGCGCACCATTGGTGCGGATGCTGTGGGCATGTCGACGGTGCCCGAAGTCATTGCGGCCGTCCACATGGGAATGCCGTGTGTGGCGGTCAGTGTGATCACAGACGAATGCGATCCGGAAAATTTGGCTCCTTTCAACCTCGATGAAATCATTGCCGTGGCCCAGAACGCTGAGCCTAAGCTGACGAAGCTCTTTTCCGAGTTGGTGTCGCACTTGGATTTCTGAAGAATAGCGACGGTTATCAATTTGAACTAAACGTATGTAAATCCCACATTCCATGTGGTTTACTGTGTTTTTTTCTTGCTGACATGTTCAGGATTAAAGCACAAAAATGTAAAGCCTGCGGGGACCCCTTGCAGGGTCGCAGTGACAAACTCTTTTGCGACGATCGATGCCGCGTGCAACATCATCGCAGTTCAAATGAACTCCATGCCTTGCGCACGGGGGTGGATCAAATTTTGCGGAAGAACCGCGCGTTACTCGCTAACGTGCGGTCGAAGATGCACCGTCAATTTACTTCTCTGGATTGTGCGTATTGGCTGAGGAGGAAAGGGTTTGATTTCAATTTTCATACGCACATCCTGCACCTTTCTGATGGGCGAATGGCCTTTATGTGTTACGAGGAGGGATACATGCTCGATGGCAACGGAATCGTTCCTTGGCAAAATCCCATGAACAACCCGAAAATCTTACTTTCTGCCCGGCCGCCGCTTTGATTTTTTCTTTTTTTCGTGAAAAGCTCCTTGGTAGTCGGGGTCTCGTTTTCGGAGTTCCCGATCGATTTCTCTTGCTTGCGCTTGCTTTTCGAATCGAGGTGTTTCAAAAGTTTCCAAGTCCGGCGAATCGGGAAATGCTTGAATCTCCATTTGCGTCAGCGATTCAATGCGCTCGATAGCGAAACGTTCGGACGGGTCATAGAGGGTCAATGCCGAGCCGTTTCGGAAGGCCCGACCTGTTCTACCGATCCGATGGATGTAATCGTGCGGGTCGCGCGGCACAGAAGCGTTGATGACCCACCGGGTTTCCGGTACGTCAATTCCTCGACTCGCGACGTCCGTAGCGATGAGGATCTGAACTTCACCGGACCGAAATTCATTCATCGCATTGATGCGTGCGTTCTGGCCTTTATTGCTGTGGATGGCGCGAATGCCCACATCGAAATTTCGCTGTAAGAATTTGCTCAAATTTTCGGCCTCTTCTTTGCGCCTCGCAAAAATCAGGAGCCTTTCGTCTTGCAGCTGATTGCCAATGATCCACTCGATGAAGGCGATTTTGGAACGCAGGTTGGGAAGGGGGTACTTGAATTGAGCAACCGTCGAAACGGGGGTCGATTCTGGCGTGACCTCTATGCGCGTTGGCCAGAGCAAAAATTCATCTGCCAATCGTTCGACACGCGCAGGAAAAGTAGCTGAGAAAAGAATGTTCTGCCTTTTTCGCGGAATGATTTCCTGGATTTGTCGGATTTGTGGCATGAATCCCATGTCCATCATGCGGTCGGCTTCATCAAGGACAATGTGCTTCAGCCGTTTCGTCTCGACATGACCTCTTGAATAGATTTCCAAGAATCGACCGGGCGTTGCAACAATCAAATCCACCCCGTTTGAAAGCGATTCCACCTGAGCCTTTGGGCCGATACCACCGTAGAAGGACACAATCCTTAAATCCGTATACCGCGCAAATTTCACCGCTTCTGAATGAATTTGTACAACAAGTTCTTTTGTCGGAGCGAGCACCAGCCCACGGACCGACTCACCTTGGGCATATTTCAATTTGAGCAATAACGGGAGCAGAAATGCTGCAGTTTTTCCCGTACCTGTTTGCGCAATGCCGATCACATCTTGACCAGAAAGCAGTGGTGGAATGGCTTGTATTTGGATCGGCGTAGGTTCCTCATAGCCAATTTCTTCAATCGCGTTGAGGAACTGCCGAGTCAGCTTGAGGTCGGAAAAGGTCATGTGACAAATTTAGGTTACCTAAATTGCGCTCGAAACATGAATGATTCTTTTGCGCACATGCGACCGTATCGGGCAGATGAAGTGCCTGATGCGATTCAATCCTTATTGGGAGCACTCGATTGGACGTCGCAGCTGGCACCTTTTATTGGTGAAGAGCCCGCTGCGCAATTGATTGATAGGCTGCATGAAGTCAACAGCGTAGAGGCGTTTCAAGACCGTCTTTCAAAAACATTCATCGACCTATTGCTCGAACGCACTGCTGCTGATGTGACGTTTAGCTTTTCAGATGAGTTTGAGGGGCACGGAGCTTTGTTCATTTCGAATCACCGAGACATCGTCTTAGACCCGTCCCTGATTAACAGGGCGCTGTTATCACGTGGTGAGCCCACCACGCAAATTGGCATAGGGAGTAATTTGTTGGAAACGCCTTGGGTGGAAAAGCTGGTGCGACTAAACAAAAGCTTCATCGTAAAACGAGGAGGAACGCCGCGGGAACAACTGATGCGCAGTGCGGAAGTAGCGGCTTATGTGCATCATGTTGTTTTGGGAGAAAACGCTTCTGTCTGGTTGGCGCATCGTGAGGGAAGGGCGAAAGACGGTAATGACAGAACGTCTTCCGCACTGATTCGCATGCTCTTGAATGGAGATGATGGACATGAATGGAATCAATTGAAAGTTCAGCCCGTGAGCTTGAGCTACGAATGGGATCCGTGTGATGGGATGAAAGTTCGTGAGCTGCTGATTCGAGAAAAGAATGGTGGGGCTTATGAAAAAAGCGCGGGTGAAGATGAAAGGAGCATGAAGCAAGGCCTTTTCGGCTGGAAAGGGGGCATTCACGTCGAATTTTGTTCGCCCGTAACGTGGGTAGATCCGCCAGATGGTGTGAGACCAGCGGTTCACATAGCAGAACGCATTGACGACCAGTTGCACTGTTCGATGAAGGATTGGCCATCGCAGCATTGGGCAGCGGCAGAATGGCTGAGGTTAATGGGTGGCGAGCCTACTGAGAAATGGCCCGTTGATTGGATTCCGGATGTCGTGTCAAGCGAAGTCGCGGAAAAATGCGAAAAGCGCATGCACGCCATTCACCAAATGTTGAGCGATATCGAGGCAACCGAGGAAGAGGTACGATTGAAATGGTGTGAAATCACCATGAATCCGTTGATCAATCGCGTCATGGCTACATCAACGGCCGTTCACGAATAAAGCGGAAGCTGCAAATTTTTACAATGCCGGATTTTGTAGCGACCGCGCAATTTCAGCACATACAATCGATCCAGCGACGCCGGCATTGAGTGATTCGGCAGAACCATGTGCTGGAATGTGCACTGCTGTGGAACTTTGAGGCAGTTCGATGGCATCAAAGCCATGCGATTCAGCACCCACCCAAATGAGTCCGGACTTCCAGTTCACCTGAGTGTAAGACAGGCCCTCCATTTCGAGGTGATAATGTACCAAGTCCTCGCAGTCGGTGTCATCCAATGCGGCAATGGGCATGCGAAAAAGAGAGCCCATGGTCGCCTGCACGCATTTACTCGACCAAGGATCCGTTGTTTGTTCGGTGGTGAATAACCCGCCAAACCCGAACCAATCCGCACTTCGAATCAGGGTACCTAAGTTCCCGGGATCTTGAACTTGTGCCGCGACCAATCCGAAGGGCACCCGCGATTCCCTGATAGCGGCTATTACATCTTCCGCGGCGTAAGTTGGAATTTGAGCAATGGCCAAAACACCCGGAGGTGAGGACATTTGCGAGATACGTCCCATTTCCTTTGCGCCGATCACCTCAGTCTCCGTTTTGAGATTTTCAGGGAGGGAATCGACCATCGGCGCTACGCAGTAAATTCGCTTCGTGATCAATTCGCTTTTCGCCAATTCCATGAGGCCTTTTACGCCTTCGACAACAAACACTCCTTGCGCGAGGCGTTCAGATCGTTGTCGCAGCGATCGGATCAATTGGATTTCTTGGCGGGTCATGTCGGGTCGATGGCTATACCGATGGCAAATCTATGGTTTCTGTGCAGTTTTCCTTGGTGCAGGATGTTCTCCTACTCGGAATTTAAGTGATGACCAACGCCTGCTGCACGAAGCTCAAGTCATCGTAAATGCCTCTGAACCGGAGCCAGAGCATGTTTACACTGCCGTCCTCAGGCAACAGG